>ODAI011306304.1_pt1 | contig 11067 bp, 7 predicted proteins | sample 1539321 | NCBI WGS metagenome assembly ODAI01 (sample SAMN02144231, study PRJEB22623) | gut metagenome | biome: sheep rumen | host: Ovis aries | place: New Zealand | reverse complement strand
TATGTGAACGAGCAGGCCGTAACTGATGGTCGTATCGTTACTGCCAATGGTTCAGGATATCTTGAGTTTACACGCGAGTTGCTGAAACTGCTTGAGAACGATACACCAGAAATGATTAACGGCTGGTACACGTTTATGAGCGACGGACTGGTAAAGTTGTACTCACCACGTCCTCGATTCAAATTCAACACCATTGGTCTTTTTACCAGCAACAATAAGGCTACTGTTGATTTCTACACGAAAACCTTTGGCTTTTCCACCGATTGGGACGGCATTCAACCCAATGTGGAGATGATGCTGGGCGACATGCGTATCATCCTCTATCCTCGTAGCGATTTCGAACAGATGGTATCTTACAAATTTCAATATCCAATGGGGCTGAATGGCACCGCAGAATTGGCATTCGATGTTCCTTCGTATGCCGATGTTGACAAGGAATATCAGCATGCCCTCGCGAATGGTGCCGCCTCCGTTCTTCCTCCCACCACAGAGCCTTGGGGCCAGCGCACCTGCTATGTAGCCGATCCGGACGGAAATCTGATAGAGATAGGGTCGTTTAACGAATAAATATACGAATTATGCAAGATTTCATGACGCCCCCGAAGCATGTGAATTTCCGTGCCAAGAAACTGTTTGGAGAGATGGGACGCATCGTTGACGGTTCCGTCGCTTACATCGAACTCAATGGCGGTGGTCCGACGGAGTTACACACTCACGAGCACAACCACCTCTTCATCGTCACCGAGGGCGAGGCCCGCATCCAGTTAGGCGATGAAACGGTCATCATTCATAAGGATGAAGCTTTGCTATGGTCACTGTGTCAGGGATTGCCCACGCTGGATATTGGAGCGAGATACATAACAGCATCACATCAGAAGACCTGTTCAAAGCATAGTTGTCCCCTCCTTTCTTTGAGATTGCCGCAGTTTGGATTGTAAAAATAATTGAACCCGTGCAGGCTTTTTGGAAAAATGGCTACCGGTTTCCCCACATTCGATATCAAACTGGGTGATTGAGATGTGGATCAGCAGGACTTACTGAAACTCCCGAAAACGCTACGGCGAACAGAGGCATCGAGGGCCAGAACGCCCGAAGGCAGCCACTTCGCTACGTCAAACTCCCGGAAACGCTACGCCGGCAGATTTTTCCTTCTGCCGGCGCTTTTTTTGCCTTAACTTTGCACTCACCATCGCGATTGGAAGAAGAATGAACGAATAAAAAATTAAAAAAGTTATGGCAAAGAGAAAGAATTTCATGCTGAGTCCGCACTTCAGCTACGAAGAGATGACCCGTTCCACATGGGCACAGACCCACCGCGTAGACAATACCCCCGACGAGCTGCAGCTCGCCGCCCTGATCAACCTCTGCTGGAAGTTGGGCGAGCCGCTGCGCGAGACCTTCGGCCCCATCCACGTCAACAGCGGCTTCAGAAACGAGACGGTCAATACCGGCGTCCACGGCGTGGGCGGTTCGAAGCACCTCACCGGCGAGGCCATGGACATCCGTATCGACTCCGAACAGCAAGGCAAGGAGCTGTTCCTCTTCATTCGCAAGAACATCGACTTCGACCAGCTACTCTTCGAGTACAACCGCGCCGGAGCCATGTGGATTCACTGCTCCGTCTGTCTCGACCCGAAGCAGAACCGCCACCAGGCCATCATGAACTACCGCGTATGATGACGTGCAGGAATTGCGGGCTCGAGCTGCCCGAGGAGCAGTTCGAGCTCTATCCCACGGGCACGCGGCGCCGGGTGTGCCGTCACTGCCACTACGTGCTCCATACCAAGGCGGGGCGCCACAAGTGGGTGATGCGCCAACGCGCGCGCGTGATAGTAGGGAAATGGTGAAAACAACCCGCACCTCCCACACCTCTTACACCCTGCTAGGTGTAGGAGGTGCAGGGGGTGTAGGATAAATCTGGCATATAACAACTATAATACACATCAACAGGAAGGTCTCCTGTGATTCCACGGAAGTCTCCTGTGATTCCACGGAAGTCTTACGCAATTCCACGGAAGTCTCTCGCAATTCCACGGAAGCCTCCTGTGATTCCACGGAAGCCTCTCGCAGAAATTTGAAGCCTCCTTTCTCATCAGAGGAAACTGCCGACTGGCAACAGCTGACAGTCTGCTCACCAGCGGAACTCCCTCATGGCAGGGAGAGCCTGGCCTGTGCGGTTGTCGAAGAGTCCACGGTTGAGCCAGTCCTTCACCACGTCGTTGCCGAAGGCATTCTCCTCGGGGAACCACCAGAAGAGGCCCGTCACGTTGTGGTGCCGACGCAGTTCGGCAAGCAACTCCCGGGTGAAGGTGGCCTGCCCCTCGGGGCTGATATCCTGAAACTCCGAGTACTGGCCTTCTTTGGCCCACGGGTCACGCTCGTGGCTGTAGTAGGCAGCCGTTTCAACAATCATCACGGGCTTGTCGGGGAAGAGCAGGAGCAGGTTGTCGAGCGTACGCCCCAGATTGGGTATCGTACCGTGCCACATGGGGTAGTAGCTCAGACCGATGATGTCGTAGTCGACACCCTGACGGCGCAGTTGACGGTAGTAGTTGCGGGTGATGTCCCAGTCACCGGCCTTCTCGGTGTGGATGATAATCTGAGAATGTGGGCAAACCTCACGGCAGGCACGGGAACCAGCCTTGATGAGACTACAGAACACTCCCCACCCCTCAGTGGCCGACGGGTCAATCTTACCCGTGGGCCAGAGCATCCCGTTGGTGATCTCGTTGCCCACCTGTATCATCTCAGGCACGACGCCGGCCTTCTTCAGAGCCAGGAGCGAGGCCCGTGTGTAGGCATAGACGCTGTCGGCCATCGCCTGACTGTCGCATCGTTCCCAGCGCTTCGGGGTGAACTGCTTGGCGGGGTCGGCCCACGTGTCGCTGTAGTGGAAGTCGAGCATCACCTGCATGCCGTTCTTCCTGACCTGCCGACAGAGAGCCGTGACGTAGCGCAAGTCCTGGCATACGCCCTCGCCCTTGTGCTCCTCGGGCGCATTCTGCGGGTCGACGAACAGGCGGACACGGATCATGTTCCATCCCTGCTTCTTCAGAAAGGGTAGCAGTCGGACCGGCTTGCCGTCGAAGTCCTTGTACACCGCGCCCTGATTCTCGTAGGACGGTATCATCGACACGTCGCCGCCCAGATAGCGTTTCGGCTGGCCAGAGACTGTCAGCGCAGAAAACAGCGTGATAAGTAGTAGTAATCGTCTCATAATGATTTCAGTTTTGAAGAATCAGGCGGGCACTCTCTGAAGGGTGTCCGCCTGACGGAATTGATAACTGTATCGTTTACTGTTTTGTCATCGTACAGTAAGCCTTCGTCGCGCAGAGCGGGAAGAACTGTATGAAGTAGGTGCCAGCCTCGCTGACCTTCAGGTTTGGTCCGTCCTGCGTCAAGTTGTCGGCGGTGCCACCCCAGTTGATGGCCCAGTCGTCGTTAGCACGGAACTTGAACTCGTCGGCGGCCAGTTCGATAGTAGCCTCCCAAGCGCGGGTGGCGGGATTATAGGTCAAGTCGGTGTCACTGTCCCATCCGCCAGCCTGTGCCGGACCGATGATGCCAATGCCGGCAATCGGAGTCAGCGTATAAGTCATGGCAGCCAGATTGACATCAGCCCGATAGAATCCCGGCTCCACGAGGATGTTGCCGGAGCCACCGTCGTCGATGAGCGTACCCGTCAGTCCGTCGTCACTCATCGTGCCCGTACCGTAGTTGCCGTTGTCCCAGTTGTTGAAGGCCCCCGTGAACTTGAAGGCACCCTTACCGCCAGACCAGTCGGCATCCTGAGCATAGAAGAAGCCCGTGTAAATACCGTCCTGGTTAGCGCAGTAGAGCGGCTGCTCCACGGCTCCCCAGTCATTGTTGACACCAGCCTCATAGATATACTCGTTGAAATTGAGTTCCTTGATCTCATAGGTCAGTTCAGCCATGTTGATGGTGAAGCGATACATCTTGGCGCTGCCGTCTACGTGGAAGGAATGGTCTCCATCGAGATTATAGCGACGGTCGAAGGAACCAGTCAGGTCCTCGCTGGCACCCGTCGTGCCGTAGAGCTGATTCCAAGTGCCGGCGGCCACTGCATCGATAGCCTCCTTGTCGCCGAAGGCAAACCACATGTCCTTGCCTCCCTCGAAGGTAAAGGTGAATACGGGATCGTCAAAGACATCCTTGTCGCTGTGAGCGAACGCCATGGTCCAGGCTGCATCTGCACTCCAGTCGCCAGGACCTCCGATGAGATAGTAGTTGTCGGAGATGTCCACCTTGGTCACCTGGAAGGTTGACTCCATCATGTCGATGGTAATCTTGATCTTCTTGGCACCGCCAGAGACGCAGAACGAGTTGTCGGCGCCCATATTGTAACGGTAGTCGAGTTTACCTTCAGTGGCATTGCTGTCGCCGCCGACGATGCCCAGCAGTTTCGACCAGTCGCTGTCGTTGGTGATGGCGTCACAGCCCGCATCGTCGCCAATGGCGAACCAAGTGTCGCCATCAGGATTACCATCGATGACAATCGTGAAGATAGGATCGTCGTAGACGTCGGCATCGCTGTGTGAGAACTTCTGTTCCTTGCTGGCAGCAGATCCGGCCCAGTCCTTCGTACCGCCGACGACATAGTAGTTCTGTGCGATGTAGGGAGCCTTGGGGATAAGGTTCACCTCGATTGTACCAGCATCGATATAGACGGCCTGTCCGTCCTTGACGGCATTCACCAGCACATGTCCGTCGAAGGCACGTGCGGTCGGGCGTTTGCCATAGGCCTCTACCACGAGGTCCTGCAGGGTCTCGACAGAAGCATATCCGTTGACCGTGGTATTGACAATCGTTGCATCAGCATCCTCTACGCCCTGCGGCGTGAGTTCGACGCGGGCGTTGCCCAGTTCATAACCCTCAGGCAGAGAAGCCGAACTGAGAGAGAATGTCGGCACTGTCTCAGCGTCAGTGTCCAGATCCTGTGCAGCAACAGCCGATGCGGTGAATCCGGGAATGGTGATGGCGTCCTCAGGACTATTCGTCTGGGGCGATGCCCAGTTCTTGAAGTCCTCGGTACAGCCGGTGAATGCTGCTGCCAGGAGCAGCATTCCACCGAATAATATCTGTTTCTTCATACGATTCATAAATTTAAATGGATTATTATTCAACATAACCTGTCAGATTGTCGATGTTGACATACAGCGTCTTGCCAGGGCCTACCTGGATAGAGTACTCAGGACCTACGTCGTCGTTCCAGTTAGCATCGCAGTTGTGTTCAGCATCACGCCAGACGATACCGCCGTCAACCACGGTGAACTCAGTGCGCCACCAGTCCTCACCGGCTACGCTGATATAGGCGCGAAGTTCACCAGAGCCTGTCCAGTCAGAGAAGGTCCAGTAGCCGTCCTTAGAGGCAGGAGGCGTCATCTGAACACCACTCCAACTGCCATTGTCGACAGCAGCACCTATTGCATAGAGGGCACCCTCAGAGACTACCAGTTTATACTTCAGGTTCTTACCCTCAATGGTAGCAATGAACTCCAGGGCATACCAGCCGGGCTTAGAGAATACGATGTTGCCATCGCCGTCCTCAGTGATATCCATACCTTCAACCTGGTTGTCGAACTCACTGATCATGCTGTAGCCGAACCAGTCGTTGGCCTTATTACCCCACTTGAAACCGTCGGCATTGTTGTAGATAAGCGTATAGAAGCGTCCTTCCTTACCGAATACGGGTGAGCAGAACTTCCATGTGCTCCAAGCCTGATCGATGGAGTTACCACAGACGTAGATAGAGGTGGGCAGGGCCAACTGTACAGGAGGCTCGTAGGCACGTACCTTAATCTGTACGGCGTTAGAGAACACCTCGCCAAGTCCGTTGGAATTATTAGCAAGGTATGCACGCAGACGAACCCATACTGGCAGGTCGCCTTCGGGATCGTTGTTGTCGTGGGCCTCACGATAGGCATTCAGGACAGCGGTATTCATCTCGTCGCCATTGGCCTTGACCAGTGTGCTGGAAGAGGTGGTGCCCAGTTCTGTCCATGAGCCCTCATTGCCGGTGAGTGATACCTGAACGGCATAGATGACAGCAGCAGGCCATCCACCATAATCCGGCTGGTTGGTCGTCAGGTTGACCGTTCCGTTGGGCAGGTCATAGACATTGCTGGCTGCCAGTCCCGGTGTGTTGAGTACGAAACTCGACGGAATGCTCAGCGTGGGGTTGCTGTCGTTGTCGTCCTTACAGGAAGTAAGGAAAGGCATGGCTGCAATCAATGCGAAGAGCAGACTGTTATATATATTCTTCATAACCTTTTCTTTTTTTACTGTTTTACCTTTTTTCTTAATATCCCGGATTCTGCTTGAGGTTCTCATTGTTGGTCAAGTCATTATCGGGCAACGGATAGACATTGCGGTAGGCAGGGAACTGTGCGCCACTGGCGATACCTCCCATGAACTCCCATGTGTATTTAGACTGTCCGCCATACATATTGAAGCGAATCAGGTCCATACGGCGACGGCCTTCAAACCAGAACTCCTTCGACCACTCCTTGATGACGTCGTCGAGTGCGTAAGTGGCTTCCTGCTTGGCATTGGCGCGCTTACGGAGAGCGTTGATATACTCGTTGGCCTTTGCGTTGGGGCCTCCCAGACGGATTGAAGCCTCAGCATAGGTCAGATAAGCCTCAGCGACACGCATGAAGGGCAGATCGGTATCCACCTTGACGAGTGCAGCCGTACCCTTGCCGTCAGAACGGACATTGCGGAACTTCACGCAGGCATAGCCCTGTGTGGCCTCGCTCTCGTCGGTGATGTAGCGTGTGTAGCCCTTGCTGTAGAACAGGGCGCGGTCGTCGCCGGCTGCTTCTGTCATGACTTTCACGTCGTCGGTCTCAGGTGCCTCAACGTCTTTGCCGAAAAAGGTGTCGATGAGTTTGCCACGTACACGGGTACACTTACCCCAACTGTTGTCGGTGCCAGAAGGTACTGTCGTACTCATATCAGCACTGTAGCAGGAGAGGATCAGGAAGTTCATGCCACCGTGGCTCTGTGTCTTCTCACCATCGAACATCACGGGGAAGATGGCCTCATACTGTGCGCCATTGGTATCGTTGTCGGCCAGGAACAGCATCTGGTAGGCAGAATAAGTCTCACCCGTCACGGGATTGACACCGCCAGTGGTGTTCAACTTATAATAGCCATTATTGATGACCTTCTCAGAATAGTCCATAGCGTCCTGCCAGTGAGCAGTCCCGGTATAGACCTCAGCATTGAGGTACATACGGGCCAGCAGCATCTGAGCAGCCACTTTGTCGACGCGGCCATAGGTGTTCTGACCTGCACCGGCCAGAGCATTTTCACAATCCTTCAGTTCTGACTCCACATAGGTGAAGAGCTCGCTACGGGTATAGTAGGCAGCCTTCTCAGAAGAGACGTGCTCGATGAAGGCGGCATTGCCGTAGTTATCCATCAGGTAGTAATAGTTAAGGGCGCGGATGAAGCGGACCTCAGCACGGCGATGGGCTGTTTCCTCAGTCCCGTCGTCAGCCACCTGATCGAGGTAGAAGTTACACAGTGTGATGGTGAAATAGCAACGGTAGTACAGACCCATTGAGAAGTCGTTGGTAGCACCGTAGGTATTGTGCAGCACATCGGGTACACCGGCGTCGGTAGCCCAGATCCAGTGAGCCTCGTCGGTGGTAAACTCGTTCATATACCAGAACATACGGTAGAAGTCTGACTGTCCCTCGTCGAATGAGGTCAGGTCTTTGTTACCGTCAGGACCTGTCTGTCCTGTCAGTGCGAAACTGGCATAGATCTTATTGAACAGGGCGTCATAGTCGGCCTCCATCGTCTGCTGTGGATTGATTGGATCGACATCCAAGTCTTTTACGCAGGAGGTGGTAAGTGTCCCGGCAGCAAACATCAGGAGTGCGGCAGAGAACAATGACTTAATATTATTGAGTTTCATATTTATATCTCCTTAATTTAAATTAGAAATTGAGGCTCAGACCGAAGATGCCTGTGAATGGGCGCGGATAGAGCGTACCGTCATATCCTCCGTCAACTTCAGGATCAAGTCCGTCATACTTGGTGATGGTGAAAACATTCTGTGCCGTCAGATAGACACGGCCGTTGAGTACACCAAACAACTTATCGAAAGAGTAGCCGAGCGTGATGTTATCCATCTTCAGGAACGAAGCGTTACGGATAAAGTAGTCGCTCATGGCATCGTTGCCGTCAACGTACATCCAGTTCTTGGCAGTCTCCATCTTCATGACGTTGTGCCAGGACTCACCAATCGACAGGTTAGACAGCGAGAGGTTTGAGTTACCAGCCTCCAGGGCGAAGTAGTTGTAGTTGTTCAAGTTGGCTCGCATAGAGAAGCCCAGATCCCAGTTCTTATAGATCAACTTCGAGGTGAAGCCCATCGTGACATCAGGTGTTGACTGCTTGTAGAAGTAGCGGTCGTCATTGTTGATGACACCATCAGCATTACGATCCACGAACTGCCCCTCGATAGGCTGTCCCTGAGCATCGTACACCTGTTGGAAGACATAATAGGCAGAAGCACTCTGGCCTACCTTCCATGCCTTCACGCCATCGGCAGAACCAGTACCTACGGCACGGCCTCCGTATGTGATCTTATAGTCATCACCTGAACTGGCAACCAACTCGTCGATCTTGTTCTTGTTCCAAGTTACATTGTAACCAAGTTCCCAGCGCCAGTCCTTGCTCTGGATGGCACGCCAGTTGATAGAGTACTCAAGACCTGTGTTGTGAAGTGATCCGATGTTTGAGGTCACCTTCTCAGCGAAGTTACTACCTGCCGGAACGAACACGGTGTTGATCAGGTCCTTGGTCTTGCGATAGTACCAGTCGAGGCTCATCGTCAGTCTGTTGTCCATGAAGCCGAGGTCAAGTCCGGCATTCCAGGTCGTTGTCTTTTCCCAAGTCAGGTTGTTGTTGTAGGCATCCGGACGATAGGTGACGCCCTCACCCAGGATGGGATAGTAAGCACCCTTGGAGTTGGTGGTGTAAGAAGCGAAATAGGTATAGTCGCCGATACCCTCCTGCTGACCGGTGATACCCCAGCCGAGACGAAGTTTCAGATCGCTGACGGCCTTGGCGTTCCTCAGGAAAGGCTCCTCATTGATCTTCCATGCAAAGGCTGCAGAGGGGAACACACCCCAGCGGTTGTCCTTCGAGAAACGTGAAGAGCCATCATCACGAAGGGTGAAGGTGACCAGATAACGGTCGAGCAGCGAGTAGTTGAAACGACCGAAGAATGACACGAGGTAGTTCTCCGACTTGTAGAGTGTGTTCTCTGAAGGCTGGTACTGAGTGCCTGCCAACGCATTACCGGCATCGTCAGTACCGGCAGTGCTGGGATAGATACCACTGTAGAAATAGTCGGTCTTGATATGGAAGTGCTGCCACTCATAACCAGCCATGATGTCGAAGTGATGGGTGTCGGCTACATCCTTCATATACTGTGCATAGACGTTGAACGACAGGTTGTAGGTGTCCTTCTTGTTCCAGCCGTGGCTGCCATAGTAGTACAGGCCTGTGTCGTAATTATATGGAGACTGATCGACATTCGACTTACCGGAAGTAATGTCGGCACCAGCGTTCATGTGGATATGCAGGTCCTCGAAGCCGTGAATCTTATAGTCGGCCTCAATGTTGCCAAGGTAGACATTCGACTTACCCTCGTTGGAGTAAAGTTCAAGCACGGCCACCGGGTTCTTCGGGGCTGTGTTCTGCACGCCGTAGGTCCAGTAACTGTCGAAGTCGCGCGAAACGGGTGTTGCCCACTGCCAGTATCCGGCATAGTGGGTCTTGTAGGGCTCCCAGTCTGCATATACAGGCTTGGTGGGGTCCATGCCTACGGAATGACCGATAGCGGTGCCTTCGTTGGCATAATGGGTCTTGGAATGCATGAACTTACCATTGATGTTGAATGTCAGGTGGTCGTTCAGGAATGAGGGAGCCAGGTTGACGCTGGCCGTATAGCGCTTGTAGTCGGATGTCTTGACCGTACCCTGCTGGCCTGTGTAGCCGAGGCTGACGCGGTAAGGCATATTCTTCAGGCCACCACTCAGGGTGATGTTATGGTCGGTAGAGACAGCCGTGCGGTAGATTTCCTTCTGCCAGTCGGTATCGGCGAAGAGATGGTTGCCCTGGGCATCGTAGTAACCCATGCGGGCATACTCTGTGCTGGCCTTCCAAGCGGCATCGTCCATACCCAGGCGGTTCTGGATATAGTTCATATACTCGCTGGCATTCATCACGTCGATGGTCTTCTTGTTGGTGCTCACTGACACATTGCCGTTGTAAGCGATGTGTGGGCGCTGTCCTTTCTGGCCCTTCTTGGTAGTGATGATGATCACACCGTTGGAAGCGCGGCTACCATAGATGGCCGTGGCGGAAGCATCCTTCAGCACGGTGAAACTCTCGATATCAGCAGGGTTCACCATAGACAGAGGGTTAGAAGCACCCTGAATACCATAACTGTCCATTGCCAGACCGTCGATCACGATCAGCGGGTCGTTAGAGGCGTTCAGTGACGAACCACCACGGATTCGGATTGTTGCGCTACCACCAGGGGCACCACCACCGTTAGTGATGTGTACACCTGCCACCTTGCCCTGCAGAGCATCCTGGGCGTTGGTAATAAGACCCTTGTTCATTTCATCGGGCTTGATGGCTGTTACCGAACCAGTCAAGTCGTTCTTCTTCGCACGACCGTAACCGATGACCACCACGTTCTCCAGAACCTGAGAGTCATCTTGCAGCGTGACAACAAGATTGGGTGCAGCCTTCACCGTCTGGTTCTGATAACCGACATAAGAGATGGTAATGTTAGCACCTTGATTTGCTTTCAAGACGAAATTACCGTCGAAGTCGGAGACGGTGGCGGTCTGTGTACCGTCCACGCGCACCGTAGCGCCGATAATGGGTTCGCCTGCAGCATCTTTCACATGGCCTTTCACCTCAATCTGGGCGAAGGCACTTACCGATAGGAACAGCCCGAATAATAGGGCCAACATCCTAAGCGGGAACTGAATGTTTACCTGCTTCATCATT
>ODAI011050943.1_pt1 | contig 11067 bp, 9 predicted proteins | sample 1539321 | NCBI WGS metagenome assembly ODAI01 (sample SAMN02144231, study PRJEB22623) | gut metagenome | biome: sheep rumen | host: Ovis aries | place: New Zealand | reverse complement strand
GTAGTCTGATGCGGACGTCGCTTTCTTCGCGGCCATCTCATTGTCAGCAGATACAGGCTTTACTCTTTTTCTGATCTTCGTACTGCCGTCCGATGCAGGCTTCGCTTTTTTCCTGACCCCCGTACTGCCGTCCGATACAGGCCCGGCTTTCTTCGCTCCCTCCGCGCTTCCGTCCGATACGGGCTTAGCTTTCCTCCTTACCCGCTTCTTTGGCTCCGGCTTTTCCGTATCAGAGATACTCTCATCTCCGGATTTAGTCCGTTTCTTGCGGACTTTCTGAGTTTTCTCCCCCTTATCTTCACTTTCGGCCTGCGGCTCAGCCTTCGCTCTGCCGGCTCTCTGCTCCCCACGGGCCGGTCTCTTCCGAACTTTTTTCTTTTTCTGTACAGATCCGGAATCCGCTCTGTCCGGCATATCATCGGTCACGTTAGGCTCCCCTCCGGCTCCTTCTGCCGGTTCCGTGATGACCTCTGATTTCTTTACATCATCTGCCACATTCTCCTCCAAGTACCTTCAGCAATGTCTGACGGTGCATATTTACCCTGTTTACAGTCATTATACAGGTCAGACAATAATTGAATTCGTCCGCCTTGCAGCCCGCTTCATCACTCGGGCGGAACGCGTGCTGCCGGGACTTAACACAGTGCAAATGTCATATGAAGTGATTATAGCATAAGACGGATTACTTAGGTAGCTTTTTCGTTTTCGACTTGCCGCTTACCCTGCGGCGAATTCGGGAGCCTGAATGCATCCTCTCAGGCAGAAAATCCCATGAGGAAAGGGCCATCGCGCGGTGAACCCATGCGACGGCCCTTCTATAGTCCTGATGTGGAATCATCTCAGCTGCTTCCTGTCAGGTTCTCTGCGGATCCAGCGCGATCTTCTCGCGCAGAGCCATATAGAGCGCGGCATCCGTGAGACCCTTATAAGGGTTCACATAGAAAATAGCGACGAGTCCGAGTGTGACGGCTGAAAGAAGCACCCATCCGAGGAAAGACATATCCAGAAGGAACGCATTCCACTTCTCTCCGTCCATCATCCGTTTTGATATGGCAAATGCGTCACGCCACTCAAGATCCGGATTCTCGGCCAGAAGATACGGTATCATCCTGTACTCGTAACTCTTAATAATACCGGGTATAATAAGGAGCAGAAACCAGAGTGCTGTAAAAATGCTCCTGAGAAGCATAGTGATGATCCCGTTAGCGTAATTCATTTTAAAGCCGTAAGTCAGCCTGTCCAGCTCACACGGCGCATACAGATCTTCCATAAAATATCTGCGGATGCCGATCTCGAGCGGATTCATCACAAGGATACGGAGCGCCATTCCAGCAATCCCCGCAAGCAGTGCGACGGCAGCAATCATCATAGCGATTACGCCGAAATACGGGTTATTCGTCAGCTGATCAAAGAATCCTGTGTCTGCCTGCGACTCGGCCTGTTCTGCCCCGCGCGCAGTTCCTGAAGAAGCTGTGGCTGTGCACAGCATCAGAAGAAATCCGACAAAAACGGATTTCCAGTAAGACCCCATGAGGGCATTTTTAGCCATGCCCTTAAGTGTAGCTCTATCCCAGTTCATTGTTATTTCCTCACAATCAGTTTACAAATATCATAAAGCCGCCATGTCCCGTTTACTGAGAAACAGGTGCCGGCTTACAGTACAAATGATAAAAGGCACCACATATATGTGGTGCCTCAATCTTTCTTAACCAAACCACTATTAGGACTGAGCATGTGCACAGTAATCTTCCATTATGTCCTCATACTTGCCACCAGCGGTTTCTTCGACATTCATTTCAAGAATTGTCGGAACTTCCCACTTCTCCAAGGCTAAACCCTCCTTTAATCTACAAATTATCCGCACATTCCGATGACTTCATCAAATCGACATTTAAATGCAATCACCACAATTCAGTGCAGAAATTGCATAGGAGTTTTACTCCCTATCGAACTGTCTTATTATGACTGGCCACCCTTGCAAGGACAACCGCAATAGCACTCGATCGGCATATCAGACTGACCGCCTGCTGTCTCCTGAACATTAAGTTCGTTGACTACCGGAGCTTCCCATTTTTCCATTGCAAATACCTCCCTATTTTTTTGTATTGCTTTTCAAAGTATACTTCTATACTTCAAAAAAGTCAATCGACCCTTCAATTTTTACATAAATATTACCAAATTGCAACTCCCCATAAAGAAAAACAGCCGAAACAGACCGTTTTTCTTTACGCATATCATATATATACTCCCAAAACCCGAAAAAGTAAAGTTTTCTTAAACAAATATGTCAATTTTTTCCATATGTATCGTATTTTATACATTTCTTAGTGCCTTTATATCTGAGAGATCACAATGGCAGCGAACATAAGCACACAGCCGAACAGTTCTCTCGCAGACATTGCCTCATGCAGCACGACCCATCCCGCCAGGGCAGCGAACACACTCTCAAAACTCATCGCGATCGACGCGACGGCAGGGTCAAGCCCGTCCTGAGCAACGATCTGAAGAGTGTAGCCTACAGCGCTGCTCATAAAGCCGGCATATAATATTGACGGCAGGGCGGAAAGAATGCCTTCCGCATTGAATGGTTCAAAGAACAGCATACACAGCCCCGCAAAAACTCCTTCGAACAAAAACTGCATGGCTGCCAGCTTTACCGGGTCTGTATACTTTACAAAATAATTTACCGACAGAATCTGCAGACTGAACAGAAAAGCGCACAGCAGCATGTAGCTGTCCCCCGCCGACAGCGAAAAGCTTTCCCCCATACACAGGAGATACAGACCTATGACTGCCAGCAAAACGCATCCCCACACTTTCTTGTTCACGCTCCGGTGTAAAAAAACCGAAAGAACAGGAACCAGTACTACATAGAGGGCAGTGATAAAACCGGCCTTGGCAGTCGTTGTGAGACTGATACCGATCTGCTGTGATGCGCTTGCCGCAAACAGGAAAAATCCGCAGACCGCACCGCCAAGAACGAGCATTTTTGATTGTCCGGCTGTTTTTTTAATTCTGTCTTCCCTTCTTATCAGCACACGTTCCCGCACAGCTATGACAGGAAGCAGGGCAAAGAAAGCAATCCATGTCCTGGCAGTCAGAAAAGTGAACGGCTCAACAAAGCCGGCGCCTATACTCTGCGCAGCAAACGCGCAGCCCCAGATGAGGGCTGTTAAAATGAGTACCAGTGTGCAGATTATTTCTCTACTCTTATTCATTGCTGCGATCCGTTACTTAAACCGAATGTCTTCGTTTATACTGTCTCTTCCCGAGCGAAATGCCTGTCTCGCGGTAAATTCCGTAAGAATACGTGAATTCAAGCTCCGCACGCGGGGCATCCGATAAAACATAATAGCACAACCCTATTCAACCGCAAAGCATTTCTTTTCACACCGCCCGGCATACACTGTGGTATACTGTATATGCAGCCTGCGCCAGAAACCGGATACGCTTTTTCGCGCTCATCGTGCGATCCGGATTATAAAAGAGGAAATCTATATGCAGAATGAATTTTCGCGCACCGAGCTCTTGCTCGGAGAGACAAACATGTATAAACTGCACACAAGCCGGGTCATTATCTTCGGCGTCGGCGGAGTCGGAGGCTACGTGGCTGAAGGCCTTGCAAGGAGCGGCATCGGTTCGATAGACATAGTTGACAATGATACGGTCAGCCTCTCCAATATCAACAGACAGATCATCGCTCTGCACAGCACACTCGGCCGGGATAAGGTAGACGTGGTCAGTGAGCGGCTCCTTGACATCAATCCCACATTGAAAATCACGTCTCACAAGTGCTTCTATCTGCCTGAGACCGCTGACAGATTCGATTTTTCACAATACGATTACGTCATTGACGCAATCGATACTGTCACCGGAAAGATCCAGATCATCATGCAGGCCGAAGAGGCGGGGGTACCTGTCATTTCCAGTATGGGCTGCGGCAATAAAATTGATCCGACCGCACTCAGAGTCGCTGACATTTACAGTACTTCTGTCTGTCCCCTGGCTAAGGTCATGCGGCGGGAGCTCAAAAAAAGAGGCATTAAAAGACTTAAAGTTGTATACTCAGAGGAACCCGTTCTAAAACCCCGGGAAACTCACGAAAGCGCATGCGCCGCATTCCCGGAAGCTCAGCCGAAACATGCCGGGAGAAAAAAGGCAGTGCCGGGCTCGACCGCATTTGTACCATCCGCAGCCGGCCTCATCATAGCATCTGAGGTCGTAAAAGATCTGCTCGACATGTAAATTGTGCATTTTCACCAATATATTATTCAGCACCTTCTTCTAGTGAATTTTTCACTAAGATGTGATATAATAATTTAATTACTAATAACGCTGGAAGCGTGGGGGATTAAAATGTCATTTGAAGGCGACTTTCAAACCATTTATACGAAGTTCAAACTGCATTTTTACAGAGAGATCTTTGGCAACTGGACTATGCGGGAGGCTACTTTGACGACTGTCGAGACATTTTGCATGGAAGTGATTTACGCCATGAAACGTCCGACGATCAACGAATTTGCAAACTTTATTAAAATTTCTCAGCCCAATGCAGCCTACAAAGTCAACAATCTGATCCGCAAGGGCTTTCTTCGAAAAGTCAGATCTCAGAAGGATAAGCGTGAATACTTCCTTGAAGTGACCGACAAGTATTTAGAGTATCTGGATATTGAAAACTCATATATCCACAAAGTTCTTGAGCGTCTTGAGAGCAGATTCACAAAAACCCAGCTCGAAGAATTGGACAACATGCTCAAGATTATTTCCAACGACCTTATGCCGGAAATCCCCGATTTCCAGAACCGGGAGAGGGAAGTATAACCGCAGTTATTTCGTTTGACAATAAAAGGGGCTGTCGCATTAAAGCGAGTCCGCGCTACATATAGCAGAAGGCATTTTATGCAAATGTCTACCATATGCAGTGCGGACACCGTCCAATGCGACAGCCCCTTTTAGTTGTTTAATTCAGTCTCTGACACAGGACACAAACCCGCGTCAGAAATCAAATAAAGCCTTTTACTAAAGTCCCTTTCACCCAATCAGATGATATCTTCTATATCGTAATACTCGTACTGGCCTTCAAACGCTTCTGCGACATTCTTGCACACGACTTTTCCGTCATAGGTATTGATGCCGGAATAGATTGCCCTGTTAGCCTTGCAGGCGCCCTCAAGTCCGAGATTCGCGATCTGGAGACCGTAGCGAAGTGTAGCGTTCGTCAGTGCGATCGTGGATGTTCTCGGAACAGCTCCCGGCATATTGCCCACGCAGTAATGAATTACGTTGTCGACCTTGAAGATCGGGTCGTCATGTGTCGTCACATGGGAAGCCTCTCCGCAGCCGCCCTGATCAATCGCGACATCTACAAAGACCGCACCGTCTTTCATCTCTTTCAGGTATTTCTTCTTAAAGAGCTTAGGGGTCGTGGCACCCGGGATAAGGACCGATCCGATGACCAGATCAGCATCCTTGACTGCCTTCTCGATGTTGGCGTCTGTCGAGACCAGAGTCTGTACACGCGATCCCATAATATCGTCAATATAGGCTAGGCGTTTCAGATTGATGTCGATGATGGTGACATTTGCACCCATACCTACAGCGATCTTGCACGCATTCATACCGACAGTGCCCGCACCCAGAATAACTATATTGGCCTTCGGAGTTCCGGGAACACCCGCGAGAAGAACACCCTCTCCTCCGAATCTCTTCTCGAGATACTTTGCGCCCTCCTGAATGGACAGACGGCCGGCGATCTGGCTCATCGGGGCAAGAAGCGGTATACTGCCGTCCTTCTCGATCAGGGTCTCATAGGCGACGCCCTTGACCTTGCCGCGAAGGAGCGCATCCAGCTGCTCCTGATCGGCCGCGAGATGCAGGTAAGTAAAGAGTATTATGCCCTCATGGAATGAACTGTACTCGTCAGGGAGCGGCTCCTTGACCTTCACCATCATATCGCACTGATCCCACACAGCCTCAGCCGCCTCAAAAAGCATAGCCCCTGCCGCGCTGTACTCTTCATCTGTAAATCCGGAACCCAGACCTGCTCCTCTCTCGATCAGGACCTCATGGCCAGCTTCCACATACGCTTTTACATTGTCCGGTGTAAGGCCGACTCGAAACTCATTGTTCTTGATTTCCTTAACGCATCCTACTTTCATATTGATTCCTCCGAACTGTTTTTTTCCGTGAAACAGGTATCCTCCTCCGGCTTTCAGTCTGATCTGTGCCGTAATTGCGTCTCACCTTCGGGAATAATCCATAAATATTATAGCAGATTCGCAAATATTTGTATCGACCTCAATACAATTTCTTAAGTATTTTACCCTTCTCTTACTTTTCCGATGAGCGCGAATACCAGAAAAGCGACTATGTCCACCGCTACGATCGTGGACCCGACAGGTGTCCCTCCCACGATAGATATGATCATCCCTATGAGTGTACATACTACGGACAGAATAGCCGAACAAACTGTGACAGAGGAAAAGCTCTTGAAAATGCGCATAGCGGATAATGCAGGAAAAATGACCAGAGCAGATATCAGCAGCGAGCCGACAAGGTTCATCGCGAGGACAATAATGACTGCAATGATGACGGCGATCATCAGGTTGTATCCCCCCACATTGATCCCTACTGCCATGGCGAAATTCTCATCGAAAGTCACGGCAAATATCTTATGGTAAAATACGATGAACACGCATATGACCGCAACAGACAAAATCACACACAGGATGACCTCGCCAATCGTCAGCGTCAGTATCGACGTCGAACCGAACAGAGTGCTGCACACATCGCCCGACAGGTTCGTCGAAGTCGAAAAAAGATGCATAAGCAGATATCCTACTGCCAGCGCCCCGACTGATATCATCGCGATCGCGGCATCACCCTTGATTTTCGTGCTGTTTCCTGTCCTGAGAAGAAGCACAGCACATACGACTGTAGCAGGCAGGACGAACAACATTTCATTGCTGAGATTTAGGACCGACGCGATTGCTATCGCTCCGAATGCAACGTGAGACAATCCGTCACCGATGAAAGAGAAACGCTTCAGTACCAGAGTCACGCCCAGCAGTGACGAGCACAGAGCTGTCAGCACGCCTACGATCAGCGCGTAACGCACGAACGGGAAAACCAAATATGAAGCAAGTGTCTCAAATGCGCCCATTACTCTCCCCCCTTACCATGTTCGTGTTTATCGCCGGGATCCCGGAAAGATCTTTCTCTTTGTTCGGCTTGCCGCTTCGGATATCCATCTTACCGTGGTGAAGTTTCATAAAGTATCTGCCGATAGGACTCTTCATATAATCGTATTTTGTTCCAAAGAACACATTCTCCTCAATATGCAGAATGTGGGTGGCATACCTCAGAGCCGCATGGATATCATGGGATACCATGATGATCGTGATATGCTCCTTGCGGTTTAGACGCTCAATAAGCTCATACATCTCGGCTGTCGCCTTCGGATCAAGCCCGGCCACCGGCTCATCGAGGAACAGAAGCTTTCTGGTCGCACAGAGTGCTCTCGCGAGCAGAACACGCTGCTGCTGGCCTCCGGACAATTCCCGATAGCAGCGGTCAGCCAGATGCGTGATATCCATCTTTTCCATGTTCTCGTCAGCCAGTGCTTTCTCTTCTTTATTATAGAAAGGACGAAATCCCATTCTGGGCTGACATCCTGACAGGACGATCTCCCTGACGGAAGCCGGGAAATCTCGCTGAACGAGGGTCTGTTGGGGAAGGTATCCGATTTCATTGGCATTTAAGCCATCGCCCGCCTCTATTTTACCTTCAGCAGGCGCCTGCAAATGCAGTAATGTCCGCACCAATGTCGACTTGCCAGACCCATTCTCCCCTACTATGCAGAGATAGTCCCCCGCGTTGACTTCAAAGGAAAGCCCCCGGACAAGCACGTTATCCCCGTACCTGAGTGTTAAATTCGTACATGTAAGCTGTGCCATGTTCATTTCTCCTGCTTCATGCTACTTTAGAAACTGATTTCGAATTATATCACAAAAAATAAAATAGTAAAGTCGAACTTTATTAGGGTTGACTAACCAGCTTCGGCTTTCTTATACTTCATATTGACTGAGGGAGTAGCAGGCGCCCGGCGCTGCAAGTCAACATACTGACCGCAAGGTCTGGCTTGCATTAAATTGCGAGACTCATGTATAAGCATTGACGCTGTACATGGCTCGTTTTATACGATTTTTTGACCAGGTACGGCGATTGCGTACCTGTTTTTTTTGTCTCATTAGCGGAGGAGCTTATGTCTTCAATTTTCATTTTTGTATTTAACAGTATCCTGCTCGGAGTCGGACTGGCTATGGATGCCTTTTCGGTCTCGATTGCCAACTCCCTGGCCAATCCCGATATGAATCGGAGGGAGAGATGGCGTATAGCCGGGGCTTTCGCCTTCTTCCAGTTCCTCATGCCCATGATCGGATGGATCTGTGTTCACACGATTGTGCAGATGTTCAACTCGTTTCAGGCATTCATACCCTGGATTGCACTGATCCTCCTCTCCATTATCGGCGGAAACATGCTCCGTGAAGGCCTTCACCCGGACGAGGCGGAAAAGGTCGAGTGCCCGAAAGACGGATATCTCTGTCCGAAGACCCGCAGACTATGTCCGAGAGACGGGAAGGAGTGTCCTGTTTCGGATAGCGCACCTGCATACCTGTCCACTCACACTCTTGTTCTTCAGGCAGTTGCAACATCTATTGATGCCCTCTCTGTCGGTTTCGCGATTGCTGAGTATAATACACTGATGGCATTTACAGCCTCATTGATCATAGCCGCCGTCACTCTTGCCATATGCCTCGGCGGCATCAAAATCGGCAAAAAGGCTGCGGATAAGCTCGAAGGTAAGGCATCCATTCTCGGCGGACTTATCCTGATCGGCATCGGACTGGAAATCTGGATCTCAAACATTTTCTTTTGACAAGGAAAGTCACACATGAACTTATTAAAACCCAATGAAGCGCAGGAAAAGGCGATAGAGACCCTGAAAGGACCTGTCATTCTGATCAGCTGTCCCGGTTCCGGTAAGACGACCACGCTTGTCCGCCGGATTCACCATTTGATAGAATCCGGCGTCGATCCGGACCGAATCCTCATGGTCACATTCACCAACGCCGCAGCCGCCGAAATGAAAGTCAAATATCAGAAGCTGTTCGGGGGCAGCGCACCCTCCGTACCGATGATGACCATCCACTCTCTCTGCTTCAACATTCTCCGCATGGAGGGAGCGTACTCAATGGACTCCCTCTACTCCGAGCAGGACAAGCGCGACTATTTCATGCGCGGTCTAAAGAAGCTGAGCTGGGTCAACGACGCCTGGGAACTTTCCCAGTCCATCATGACCGAGATCTCCATCATTAAAAACAACTATATAGATCCTGATACCTATATCCCGACGAGCTGTGATAAACAGGTATTCAGAAAAATCATGGGCAGCTATGAAAAGCACAAAGAGACACTGGGTAAGATTGATTTCGATGATATGCTGTTAAAATGCCTCGAGCTCCTTGAGAGCGATGTGAGGATACGGGACCGCTGGCAGGACCGCTTCGACTACATTCAGTGCGATGAGTATCAGGACACCAACCGTATTCAGCGGGATATTCTGTATCTGCTTGCCGGCAGGCACAGGAACCTCTGCGTCGTCGGTGACGATGATCAGTCAATCTACATGTTCCGCGGCGCGCTTCCGGAGATCATGCTGCAGTTCCCTGAAGATTACGCAAATGCATCCTCCATCTCCATGAGCACGAACTACCGCTCAGGCCAGGCCATTGTCGATATGGCCTCAAGGCTCATCGCGATGAACCGGCACCGCTTCCCCAAAGACTTTATCTCTGAGCGCGGGCTTAACGGAACTGATGGCCTCGCGGTCTACAAAAAATTCAAGACCCACGGGGCGCAGATGGATTTTGTACTAAAGACCATAAAGAAACGTCATGAGAAAGGTGTCCCATACAGCGAAATGGCTGTCATTTTCCGGACCAACAGACAGGCAGGACTTCCTGTCTCGGAGCTGGCCAAAAATGAGCTTCCTTTCTACACGACAGAGGCTGTGAGTTCCGTCTACGATGGCTGGATGTTCCGGGGTATTGCAGCCTATATCCGTCTTGCCACTGGCACAGGGTCCCGAGATGATCTCCTCTATGTGCTGAACAGGCCGAATCGTTTCCTTGCGGAGAGTGCATTTGCATCATGCGAATATACCGCAAAAAGTATGCTTGCGGCAGCAGGTTATCTGAAAAAAGACGCTGCCTGGAAGTATCAGGCTGCGGAAAAGAACATTCGGACCTGGATGAGAAATTTCGGACCGGGGACACTGACTATGACAGATCACCCCGACAAGGTATTCGAGAAACTGGCGGACCCGCTCGGCATAGATTACGATGAATACGTCCTCTCCTATGCCAAGTTCCGGAACTTTGATGAGAAGGAGACCAAAGAAGAGTTTCAAGCTCTTCGGAAAGAAGCCTCCGCCTTTGACACGATTGAAGAATGGCTCCGTCACGCAAGGTCCGAGAGCATTCATATCCGCGAGGTATCCCGCAAAAAAGACCGGACAGGCATTCAGATCACTACAATGCATAAGGCCAAGGGCCTTGAGTGGGATACCGTGTTCGTCATAGATGTAAATGAAGATATCGTCCCCCACAAGAACACACTTGAGTCCATGGCCCAGGTCGAGGAGGAGCGCCGTCTTCTCTATGTAGCCATGACGCGGGCCAAAAACGCGCTCTACATCCTCTGCTCCGGCAAAGAGTCACCTTTCATGAAGCAGATGAAGACCGCTCTCGAAAAGGAGGAGGAACAGCGCCGAAGGGCTGAGCTTAATCGTAAGCTGGAGGAAGAAATCGCCGCAAGGAAGGCTGCCGGAGAGCTTACTGACGCGCCCTCTGATCCCGTGCTGGGGCTGGTCGTAATGCATCGCAATTTCGGCAAGGGCTATATCACCTCAGTCGATAACGACAAGGGTCTCATCACAGTACGCTTTGTCGATAAGGAACGCTCCTTCATGTACCCGCAAGCCTTCGACCGGGGGTTCCTCTCTGT
>ODAI013030618.1_pt1 | contig 11068 bp, 9 predicted proteins | sample 1539321 | NCBI WGS metagenome assembly ODAI01 (sample SAMN02144231, study PRJEB22623) | gut metagenome | biome: sheep rumen | host: Ovis aries | place: New Zealand | reverse complement strand
ATGATCAAGCACGGCGGCGAAACACGACAAGACCGTATTAACGAGTACCTCGCTGTGAATCAAAATACTACGGTGGTTGGTTTGCGTGAGGCATCGGCCCTTTGGGTGACCGACGACAAGATGATGCTCAAGGGTGGAAAGAAGATGGTGGTGATGCGCTACGGCAAGGAGCCCGTCGAAATCGACCCGAATTCGGATGTGAGTTTCTTGCTTGGCGGCCAAACGGCCTAAAGTATACTATGACAAGGGACTACAGACGCGGCCTGACTCACGAGGAGGTCGACGAAAGCCGCCGCAAACATGGCGACAACCTCCTCACACCATCGGAAAAAGAGCCGGTTTGGAAACAGTTTTTGGAGAAATTCGAAGACCCGATTATCCGTATCTTATTGATAGCCTTGGTGTTATCGGTAGGTGTGTCGTTGTATCAATTGTACACTGAAAATGAAGGATTGAGCGTTTTGCTTGAGCCTTTGGGCATCTTCGTGGCCGTGATGCTCGCCACTTGCGTGGGCTTCTTTTTTGAGCGGAGCGCGAACAAAAAGTTTGAAATCCTCAACCAAAGCGAGGATGAACAGATGGTGACGGTTTACCGCGACGGCCTTATCCAACGCATTGAGCGTAAGGACGTTGTGGTGGGCGATACGGTAGTGGTCAATACGGGCGACGAGATCCCCGCCGACGGCACACTGATGGAAGCCATAGCCATGCGTGTGAACGAGTCGGACTTGACGGGCGAACCATCGTGCAGCAAGACAACGGAAGAGGCTGATTTCAAGGAAGATGCGACCTATCCATCCAATTATGTCTGTCGCGGCAGCATGGTCATGGAAGGCCACGGTGTGTTTGTGGTCGAAAGGGTGGGCGATGCCACAGAATGGGGCAAGGTTTTTCATGGGGCGCAAATCGAAAACAAGATTAAGACACCTCTGAATGAGCAACTTGACCGCCTCGGTCATGGCATCACGGTGGCCAGTTATGTCATCGCGGGCTTGATTGTCGCCCTACGAGTGTTGATGTATTTCATCGACTTGGACGGGCAACCGTTCCAATGGATGGACTTTGCGCGGTTTACGCTCAACACTTTGATGATCGCCGTCACGCTGATTGTGGTGGCTGTGCCCGAAGGCCTGCCGATGAGCGTCACGCTGAGCTTGGCGTTGAGTATGCGCAGGATGTTGGAAACCAACAATTTGGTGCGCAAGATGCACGCCTGCGAAACCATGGGTGCGGCCACGGTGATTTGCACCGACAAGACCGGCACGCTCACCAAAAACCGCATGAGCCTCGGAGCAAGCCGGATTTTTGGCTTGAAGGACGAGAAACTCGATGATTCGGAGGCGGGACGCTTGATGAAAGAGGGTATTGCGCTCAATTCCACGGCGTTCCTCGACTACAGCGACCAAAATAAGGTGAAAGTCATCGGCAACCCGACAGAGGGTGCCTTGCTGCTGTGGCTGTTCGACAATAATGTGGATTTCGTCAGAATACGAGACAATGCAAAGATTGTCAAGCAGTTGCCATTTACGACACGCTACAAATACATGGCCACAGTAATCCATACTGGCGAGCACAACCGCAACCTGCTTTATGTAAAAGGTGCGCCAGAATATATGATGAAACGAAGCAAGTCGGTGCTGTTGAGCGACCGTTTAGTGGACATCGAATCGGTGAGGCAGGAGGTGGACCAACTGCTCGCAACATACCAAAGCAAGGCCATGCGAACTTTGGGCTTTGCTTACAAGGAACTGTCTGATGCTGAGGTGGATACCATATTTCTAAACGGCAAATTGCAGTCGGAGGATTTGTGTTTCCTCGGCATTGTAGGAATCATCGACCCAATTCGCGACGACGTTTCCGACTCTATCCAAGACTGTCTCAACGCGGGCATCGACATCAAGATTGTTACAGGTGACACACCCGGAACCGCCATTGAAATCGGGCGGCAAATCGGATTGTGGACGGAAGCCGACAGCGATGAACGCCAAATGATTACTGGCAAGCAGTTCAACCTAATGACCGACGACGAACTGAAGGAACGCCTCGACGAGCTGAAAATCATGTCGCGGGCAAGGCCTGCCGACAAGGAGCGGCTTGTGCGTTTGCTTCAGGAGCAGGGCGAGGTGGTGGCTGTCACCGGCGACGGCACCAACGATGCGCCCGCGCTCAATCAGGCCCAAATCGGCCTCTCGATGGGCGACGGCACCAGCGTGGCCAAAGAAGCCTCCGACATCACCATCCTCGACAACTCATTCAAGAGTATTGCCCAAGCCGTTATGTGGGGTCGCTCGTTATACATTAACATTCAGCGTTTTATCCTCTTCCAAATGACCATCAACGTGGCAGCCTGCCTCATCGTCTTGCTTGGCGCCATGCTCGGAACGGCCTCGCCGCTCACGGTCACCCAAATGTTATGGATAAACCTGATTATGGACACCTTCGCGGCTCTGGCCTTGGCTTCGTTGCCGCCCGACCATAGCGTTCTCCGCGACAAGCCGCGACCGCGCAACGCCTTCATTATCAACAAGGAAATGAAACGACTCATTTTCGGCGTGGGCTTGTTTTTCGTTGCCGTGCTGTTTGGCTTCATCCAATATTTCAAGCACTGCCATATCGACTCGTTAGTCGATTTCTCCTTGCGTGATTATTTTGCCAACTACTTCAATTTCAAGCATGTAAGCGGCGATTTCACTCCCAAGGAGCTTTCTCTGCTGTTCACCATTTTCGTTTTCATGCAGTTTTGGAATATATTCAATGCCAAGGCATTCCACTCTAACGAATCGGCTTTGAAAGGTCTGTTCGGAAAGGAATTGCGTCGTGGTTTTGTCTTCACCTTATTAATTATCTTCCTCGGCCAAGTACTGATCGTGACTTTCGGCGGCGAGATGTTCAACGTCGTTCCGATTTCTTTCGGCGAGTGGCTGCGTATTATCCTATTCACTTCGCTTGTTTTGTGGGTTGGCGAGATTGGCCGGATGGCAAAAAAGATGAAAAAAGCCAAAAAGATTTGAAAGAGTTGTTTTTGTGTCTTTAAAGTTCTTACCTTTGCCGCTTCAAATCAAAAACGATAAAACAATGATTAAACATCTGAAAATTATTGCTTTAAGTGTAATGATGGGCTTGTTCTTTGCTTCGTGTTCTCGCCCGTCAATTGTTGGCACTTGGATTGAAATGGGCCAGGATACCATTTTTTCTGACGAAACAGGCTTCACTTTGCTTGAAGACGGGAAGGTCTTGCCCATCAATATGGGTGGCTATGAGTTCCAATCATGGGAAATAATGAAGGAAACCATCATCTTCAAAGGCCGATATACTGGAACCAATCCCCGCGATCTTTCAGACACTTTGAACATCGTTGAGCTTACGAAGGAAAAGTTGGTATTGGAACAAGCTGGCTACAAGCTTTCATATAGGAGAAAGTAAAGTGTTGGTAGTCAATAAAATTGAAATCTATAATCTTGAAATACTAATCTAAAATCTTAAATTGAAAACATGAAAAAATTGGCTGTTATAGCTTTCGGCGGAAACGCCCTGCTGAGAAGCGGTCAGAAAGGAACTTGCGCAGAACAAATGCAGAACGTGGCCGACACCTGTCAGTCGCTGCTACCTTTCCTGAAACAAGGGTATAATTTGGTCATTGGCCACGGCAACGGACCCCAAGTGGGTAACGTGCTGATTCAGAACGCCGCCGGCGAGCAAGAAGGCATTCCTGCCATGCCGATGGATGTGTGTGGCGCCGAAACCCAAGGCCTTATCGGTTATATGATTGAATTGGGCTTGAATCGCGTGCTCGTTCAAGAGAAAATCCAACGCAACGTCATCACTTTGGTGACGCAAGTCGTTGTGGATAAGGACGATCCGATGTTCCAGAACCCCACCAAGCCCGTCGGCCCGTATTACACCAAGGAACAGGCTGATGCTTACACTGCCGAGACGGGTGCCGTCTACAAGGAAGACCCGAAGGGTCGCGGCTGGCGTAAGGTGGTTGCCTCACCGAAACCGATTGGCATTCAGAATGTTGATATTGTGAAGCGCCTCGCCGACGAGGGCAACATCATCGTCACCGTGGGTGGCGGTGGCATCCCCGTCATCGAGAAAGAGGGCATCCACTATGGCGTTGAGGCCGTGATTGACAAAGACTTGGCCTCGGCCATGACCGCCATCAACATCAAGGCCGACGAGTTCTACATCCTCACCGACGTGCCGAAGGTATACATCAACTTCCGCAAGGAAAACGAGAAAGCTTTGGACACCATCACCGTGGCCGAAGCCAAGCAATACCTCGCCGAAGGCCATTTCACCGAAGGCAGCATGGCACCCAAGATTCGCGCCGCCGTGCTCTTCGTGGAGGCCACTGGCCGCGAAGCCATCATCACCGAGGCCACCAAGCTCGGCGACCCGACCTGCGGAACCCGAATTGTGAAGTGATAACGTGTTGAAAAACAAAAGAAAAGCCCGCTCAATGGCGGGCTTTTTTGCGTGTTACTTCGTCAACAACTCGGCTGCTTTTTCCAATTTCTTATCAAGCGTTTTCATGGCTTCAGCGATGGGTACTCCCGCCGGGGCCTTCATGCTGAAGTAGAACTTGATCTTCGGCTCTGTGCCTGAAGGTCGCACCGTGATTTTCGAACCTCCTTCTGTGAAGAATTGCAGCACGTCGCTCTTTGGCAATGCGATAGGCGTAATTTTGCCAGTACGCAAATCTTTGGCTTCCTGCAACTTGTAGTCTCGGATTTCCACAATTTTCTCGCCTTCGATTTCGGTAGGCGGTGTGGTGCGGAAGCGTTCCATCATGGCTTTGATTTCCTCGGTGCCGCTGATCCCTTTCTTGGTGAGCGACACGAGTTTTTCCTTGTAGAGGCCAAATTCTTCGTAGATGTCCATGAGCACTTGATAGAGCGTCTTGCCTTGTTCGGCGGCCCATGCGGCTGCCTCGGCAATCATGCTGGTGGCAATGACGGCGTCCTTGTCGCGGACGAAGTCGCCGGCCAAGTAACCATAGCTTTCCTCGCCGCCGCCGATGAATTGCTTTTTGCCTTCGAGACTGAGGATTTTGTCGGCGATGTACTTGAAGCCCGTCAGCACGTCGAAACGCTCCACGTTGTATTTCTTGGCCATCTCAAACAGCAGCTCGGAAGTGACGATTGTCTTCACAATGTATTCTTTTCCAGTGAGTTTTCCCAATTCGCTCCAGCGGCGCAACAGGTAATACACGAAGAGGCTGGCGGTTTGGTTGCCGTTGAGCAGGATGAACTCGTCCTTGTCGTCTTTCACGGCGATGCCCACGCGATCGGCGTCGGGGTCGGTGGCCATGACGAGGTCGGCGTCCAGCTCTTTGGCTTTATTGACGGCCAAAGCCATGGCGGCAGGCTCCTCTGGGTTGGGTGACTTGACAGTGGGGAAGTCGCCGTCCACAACCATTTGTTCCTCAACGCAATACACGTTTTCAAAGCCCTTGCGTTTCAGGATTTCGGGCACCAAGCGGCGACCAGTTCCGTGAATCGGGGTATAGACAATCTTCAAGTCTTTGTGCTTTTTGATGAGGTCGAGTGAGAGAGAAAGGCCGTACACCTTATTTAGATAGATGTCGTCAAATTTCTCGTCCAAAATGGTGATGAGGTCGGCGTTGCGCTTGAAGTTCACCATCGAGGGGTCGGTGATTTTCTCTACCTCGGCGATGACGTTCTTGTCGTGCGGACTAACCAATTGTCCGCCATCGTTCCAGTAGGCTTTGTAGCCGTTGTATTCCTTCGGGTTGTGCGAGGCGGTCACCATCACGCCGGCGTCGCATTTCATTTCGCGCACGGCGAACGAAAGCTCGGGGGTGGGGCGGAGGCAGTCGAAAAGATAGACCTTGATGCCATTGGCCGACATCACATCGGCGGTGACGTTGGCGAAGGCAGGGCTGTTGTTGCGGCAGTCGTAAGCCACGGCCACGCTCAAGTCTTTCTTACCGGGGTTCATCTTCTTGATGTAGTTGGCGAAGCCTTGTGTGGCCATGGCCACAGTATAGACATTCATGCGGTTGGTGCCGGCACCCATGATGCCGCGCAGTCCGCCCGTGCCAAACTCAAGGTTTCGGTAGAAGCTCTCTGTCAGCTCGTTAGGGTCGTTGTCGAGCATGTTTTGCACGCTCTTGCGCGTTTCCGCATCGTATTGGTCGGAGAGCCACGCTTTGGCTCTTTCGATGATTTTTTGGTCCATTTTTTATAGTTTGTAGTTGTTAGTTGTTCAGTTGCCTGTCGGGGTGGTGCCGCAGGTCGCGACCTACGGTTACTCGTGTCACGCCCCTTCGGGGCGTTGCAATTCCTCAATGCATTTCTCCAAGCTTTCCCTCCAATCCGGAATCTCCATCCTAGTATAATTCTTTATCTTGCTCAAATCCAGGACGCTGTATGCCGGACGTTTCGCCTTGGTGGGGTATTGGTCGGTGGTGATGGGATTCACCTTGCAATGCTTCCCGCCGATTTCCATGATGGCGGTGGCGAAGTCGTACCAAGTGATTTGGCCCTCGTTGGTGAAATGGAACATCTCGTGAGCGGGGTTGTTTCCGTTCAGTTCGATGAGGCGGAAGATGGCCCGGGCCAAGTCGTAAGCCCAAGTGGGACAGCCTTTTTGGTCGGCCACCACGTTGATTTCGTCCTTTGTGTCGCCCAGCATGAGCATGGTTTTTACGAAGTTCTTTCCCACAGCCGAATAGAGCCACGCTGTTCTGATGATGAAATAGTTGCAGCCGCTTTGTTGGATGCGTTGCTCGCCGTCGGCCTTGGTGCGGCCATACACCGACTGCGGATTGACGGGGTCTGTTTCCAAGTAGGGCTTCTTCCCGTTTCCGTCAAAGACGTAATCAGTGGAAACGTGGATGAGCAAGGCGTTGTTTTTCAGGCAGTTTTCTGCCAATATTTGCGGTGCAAGGGCGTTGATTCTTTCGGCCAATTTAGACTCATCCTCGGCCTTATCAACAGCGGTGTAGGCCGCACAGTTGATACAAACGTCGATATTGTGGATTGCAAAACAGCGTTCTACGGCTTCCTTGTCGCAAATGTCCAATGTGTCCACATCGGTGAATGCCCAATGGTTATTGTTGTCGTCTTTGGCGATTTTTTGCAGCTCGGTGCCTAATTGTCCGTTGCATCCTGTTACTAAAATGTTCATTTTATGATGTTTTAGAAATTATGAACGAAGGCAATGCCTAATGATTCCTTGAATTGTAGTTTAGGTTTGTTGTCCACCACAACTTCCTCTCCGTCAATGGTTTGGTAAATTGGGAAGGTGGTGTTGTGGTCGTATTTCAGGTGCACAAAAAGTATGGTTCTGATATATTTGGTGATGACGAAGTCGATGTTGTTTTCCCAATTGAAGTCGATGCGGGCACGGTTGTCGTCGCGTTTTTCGGTGTAGTTGTAAAAACTGTTGAAAATGGTTGAATAGGTGATGTTTTTCCCGATGGGTTGTTTGTAGTTGATGATGACATTCACACCGAGTGCAGCTGCGATGTTCTCGCCTGGAATCCAAAGGCTGTCGAGGTCATAGTAGCCTTTTTTTACGCCGAAACTGCCCGCGTCGGCAAGGTCTTGGTTCATCACGAAGGTGACTTTCCCGGCCAAAGGGCTGAGGAACAGCTGGAAGTTACCGTCTTTCGTCTTGTAGGAATAGCCGCCGGAAAGGGTGAGGTAGGCCGGAGCGAAAAAACTCGAAATCACGGTGGAGTCGTTGGGGTATTTGTAGCCATTGGCGAACTGCGTGTTGAACGTGGCCACTGAGGTCAGGTTCCATTGGCTCTTGCTATTGAGCGATAGGGAATAGGTGAGGTCGATTTTGTCGTCTTGCTTCTCGATCCGCTTGTCGGCGAAACGTGAGATGCCGAAGGCAAAGGCTCCAGCCAACTTTTGTTCGAAAGTTTTTTTCTTGTCGGTAAGCACAAAATTGGCAAAGGCTTTCCCTGTGGCGGAGTTTTCGCCGCCAGCAGACCAATTTGACAAGGCCAATTGGTTGATGTTCAGACCATAACTTCCGTGAAAACTGAGTCTTTCGTTCAGGATGTTGATGATGTTCTCTTTGGGCTTTGGCCCGTCGGGGCGTTTGGGCTTTAGCGAGTCGATATGTCGATTGACTATGGCTAACTCGTTGTCAATAAGTCCTTGTTCCTCAATTATTTCCGCATGTTGCTGCTGTAGCGCGTTGATGGTTTGCTCTATTTGTTGCCTCTCATGCTCGATGAGGTACTGATGTCTCAATAGAGAATTCTTTATCCTTATGTATTCCAACGTGTTATGGCAGATGGAGTCGATTCTTGGCGTCATGAATGGCCAAGCCTCTTGCCCGAATAGGGGAAGCGCACTGGTTATTGCTGCGAAAGCCAATAATAAGCATATATTACGCCTGCATTTAGACCTCATTGCCATGTCATTTCAAGTCAAACGGAAGCAGGGGTTGGTTTATTATGTATCTTCCTTAAAGTCGAGTTTGTGGTTGGTTTGGTAATAATGTTTCTTGGAGTTCTCGTGCATATAGGATACTTTGGTCCACAATTCCACTGTCTTCTTGATGCCCAAGATACGCTTTTCCTTGGTCTTGAGGCTTTCCTCAAGGTTGTTGAAAACGATGCTTGCCACGCCGATATGGTATGGACGCGCACTTTCCTTGCTGATGGCTTTAGCCTTGTATATGCTCCTCCCAAACCAGGTGATGCGGTCTGATCCGATTTCCGTGAGGCTTTTTTTCCCTAAAACATGGCCGTGGTCGATGCCCATTGAGAACTCGATGTTTGGTATGTTGGCATACAATGGTTTGTAGGTGTCGCTAAGGGCGAAAGCAATTTTCATTGCAGTCCTGACGGCGACAGAGACGTTGTCTTCCTTTCCGGGGCATAGGATGAGGAAGGCCTCTGGTGAGTAGCAGTTCACGAAGCATCCGTTTTGTTTGGCGATGGTGGAAATCACTTCATGGAAGATGGTGTGAATCTGTGCCATCTTGCGCCTCCCATGTTCCTTGATGATGAAATTCGGGTTCTTGATGGCGAAATAAATCACCGTGGCTTCCATATAGATGCCGGTGCAGTTGTGGTCAAGTTCTGAGGCACGACTGATGTCGTTAGATTCAATGTACTGGAATTCGGCCTCCGAAAGAGCTTTCAGTCGGTCGTCCAACGTGTCGTATAAGCCCATGACGGTATGTGTTATTGTCACTATTCCATGTTGGTATAGACGGCTTGTACGTCTTCGTCCTCGTCCATTTTGTCGAGGAACTTCTCGATTTCCACCATTTGTTCGTCGGTGAAGCTGACGGTTTGGTTGGGGAAACGTTGCAGGTTGGCCTTCACGATGTTGATCTTGCGCTCTTCGAGGGCATCATGCATGGTGCCGTAGTCGGTCCAGGCGGTATAGACGGTGGTCGTGGTGGTGCCTTCCTCTTCGTCGGTCTCGCTCACGATTTCGTCAAGGCCGAAATCGATGAGTTCCAGCTCAAGCTCATCCTTGTCCATGCCGGCGGGCATCTCGATTTCGAAGACGGCTTTGCGTGTAAACATAAACTCCAACGAGCCGATGGGCAGGAACGACCCGCCGCATTTGTTGAAGTATGACTTTACGTTGGCCACGGTGCGCGTGGTGTTGTCGGTGGCACATTCCACCATGCACTGGATGCCGAAGGGGCCTTTGCCTTCATAGGTGATTTCCACGAGGTTGGCAGCGTCCTTGTCGGTGGCACGCTTGATGGCGGCATCGATGTTGTCCTTGGGCATATTTTCAGCCTTGGCGTTCAAGATGGCTTGGCGCAACTTGGGGTTCATGTCAGGGTCGGGGCCACCTTCCTTGGCAGCAATGGTAATCAGTTTTCCGAGTTTAGGGAACACTCTTGACATGTGTCCCCATCTTTTCATCTTGGCCGCTTTGCGGTATTCAAATGCTCTTCCCATATTTTTTTGTTTTGTTGGTTTTTTTATTAGGCCGCAAAGATAGGAATTTGCCCCGAATTATTTCCGTTTCTAAATAATTTTCTTTGTTTTTTGGATTTTCGCTACTTTTGTGGCTCAAAAACTGTTTATGAGAATCTTAGTCGTCACCGAAACCGATGCTTGCTGCGGACCTATGGCTGCAGCGTTTTTGCGCGACTATTCCGTTGCCAACGAGGTGGTTTCGGCAGGTCGGAATCCGGCGGAAACCGTTGATTCAATGGTGGTTGCGCTGATGAAGGAATGTCTTGTCGATTTGTCGGGTTATCAGCCGCGAGATGTGAAAGAGATTCACGTTTCGGCCTTTGATGCCATTTATGAGTGTCCCGACACGCCTGTTCCTGATTCTTTAGAGAGTGGCCGCCTGTTGCGCGATTTGGTCAAAAACGAGGCGTATTTGTTTCTCCGTCGCGTGTAGAACAAAAAAAACCGCCCTGTTCGAGGACGGTTTTTTATGTAATTACGGAAAAAATTGCGTTTAGGCTTCGGCAGGAGCTTCGGCGGCTTCGGCGGCAGGAGCTTCTTCTGCCGGAGTTTCGGCGACAGCCTCTTCCACAATGGCTTCAGCTTCAGCAGCGGCTTCTTCAACGACGGCCTCGGCTTGTTCGGCAGCTTCAGCGGCAGCCTCTTCGGCCTTCTTGGCTTCCATTTCAGCCATTTTGCGCTTGGCAATCTCGGCGGCGCGGGTCTCGTTCACTTGCTTTTCAGCATCCAAACGGGCTTTCTTCTCGCCACGGATCTTTTCTTCGAGGGCCTTGGCGGCATTGGTCACCTTGGCTTCTTTTTCCTTCATCCAGTTCTGGAACTTGACTTCGGCTTGTTCCTCAGTCATGGCGCCTTTTTGCACTCCACGCATCAGGTGGTACTTCATCATCACACCAGTCTTGCTGAGAAGCGAGCGGGCAGTGTCGGTGGGCTGGGCACCAACGCTGTACCAATACAAAGCCCTGTCAAACTTGATGTTGATTTGGGCGGGATCGGTGTTGGGGTTGTAGGTACCTAATTTCTCAATGAACTTGCCATCACGTGGCGCGCGAGAGTCGGCAACTACGATGTGATAGAAGGGCTGACCCTTCTTGCCATGTCTTTGCAATCTGATTTTTGCAGGCATAATTT
>ODAI012361167.1_pt1 | contig 11068 bp, 8 predicted proteins | sample 1539321 | NCBI WGS metagenome assembly ODAI01 (sample SAMN02144231, study PRJEB22623) | gut metagenome | biome: sheep rumen | host: Ovis aries | place: New Zealand | reverse complement strand
CGGAATCAACCGCCACTCAACCACGACTCAACCATCCTTCGTGTCGAATCCAAGAACGATTCCGACTCAACCATCCCACATCCACGATCCTTGAATTGACAACACTGAGCTGCACGGCTTTGGCTCGTCCATCAACTGCCTTGGCCGACGCGTAACTTCCTGCACCACCCGCGACGCGAAGGAGATTGAAAAGTTGCTGGCAATGGTGTCATGAGCGCCGACGGCGACGAGAAACGCAAACCCCTTGTAAAACGGGCCTTTCGTGGGGTCTGTCCCTCAAGTTTTCATTTCTTGTCGTTAAGCATATACAGTAAAACATATACGGAAGTGTCAGACCCTTTTTACCTCGGGATCGGCACTGATGTCGTCTGAGATGAAAGCCCTGTCTCTAATATTAGTGGGGGATAGAGGGGGCGAAATAGAACAAAGAGGCCAGCCCCTGACGGGCTGGCCCATACGCATGGCAGATTCGCATTATCCAACACGACGATGAAAATTTATGATATAATGCTCATGTTTTCGATGAGGGGTCTTGCGCCCTTGAATTGAAAGCGAGGTGGAAAAATGGCAGTGAAGAAATCTAACTTACGCAAGAACTTTGATTGGTACTACGCCAATCTCAGGCGCTTGCTGCCTAAATATCGCGGTCGAGTGATTGCCTTTGCCGATGGCGATGTCATCGGCACATACGACAGCGATGCAGCGGCGGTGAGAGGCGCAATGTCTCTTGGATATGCACCTGGCACGTTTGCCGTCCACCGTTGCATACCGAAAAAAGAGGAAAGGCCGCTTTGGTTCACGCCTCTCTTCCTTGATTCGAATAAAGCCGGGATATGAGTTCGTTCACAAAGACATTTCCTTCCGGCACGCTTGTCATACGAACGGAGCTGACAGTTTCTTCAATCGTGTCGAAGAAACCTGGCAAGAAAGTCGTGTGTGATGCGATCTGGGACACAGGAGCGAATGCTTCGGCGGTAAGTCTCGACACGGCTCGCAAGCTTGGATTGGAGCCGGTGCAAACCGCATTTTTCTCAACCGCCAATGGGCGATGCGAAATGCCCATGTACATGGTGGATATGACGTTGCCGAATGGTCGGTGCATTGAAGATATAATGGTTTCCGGTCTTAATCTCAATGTTTGCGATGCGCTGATTGGAATGGACATCATAACGCAGGGCGATTTTCATCTGACGAATGACGGCAGCACGGTGTTTCGTTTCAACATCCCGCCGGAGAAAAGTTCTACCCCATGAACGCCACAATCGCCATAGAATCGCTTGGGAACACACTTGAGAATAAGTGTGCTTCTGCGATAACTGCGCAAAATAGCCTGATTTTGCGGGGGGGGGGGTAATTATAAGTGTAAAGTTGAGAGTGTAGAGTGTAAAGTTAAGGGTTGTTCCGACTTTACAACACTTTCAATCCCCCACGATCAGTTCACTGCACATAACGCGGCGCGCGCGGCCTCTTCGGTCGCCGCGCCGCTCGCTTTTTATATCGGCCCCGCCGCAAGTAGGAACAAATCAACAACCATTTACTAAACACCGAAAGGCACAACCCGAAAGGAACAGACAAAATGAAAAGACTGCTCATGATGATAGGCGCGATGGCGCTGTTGCCGATGACGACAAAGGCTGGCAATGGCGATTGGTATGGCGCGACCGACAACAGATGGGCTACTGCTTCCAATTGGAACGGCAGCGATATCCCTAACAAAAAACTAAACGCTAATTTTCAGGGAGATAATTTCAATCAACGGTTCAAGGATGACGGAAGAGTCGTGTTGTTCGATGGTCAGTACATAAACGAGTGGAAAGTCCATGTCAAAAAAATCGAAAGCTCTGCGCCCGTCGTGTTTCGCGCGACTAGCGCGGAGAACGGCTTGACGGCCGGCGCAACAAGCGCGGACAATAAGAACGATACGGGCTATTTGATCGGATACGACATAGGTGACGGATGGCTGAAAGTTGAATCCGGCACATATATGACATCTGCCGACGACGGTGCCTGGTATGTCGGCAGTCAGGACTATGCGGGACATATCACTGTTTGCGAGGGCGCGACAATCGTTAGCGCGAACGATTTTGACTTCAGGAACGGAACCGTCGATGTTAGTGGAGCGCTCACGGCAAAGAGAATAATAATTGGCAATCTTTCAGGCAAAACTGCGACGATGACCGTCAGCGGCGGCACTGTGACAAACACATCCGGGGCTACGTATATTGGGTATGTAAGCGGAGCGACGGGTGCACTCTACCTGAACGAAGGCGGAACGCTTGTCACGCGAAACGTCTTTAAACAGGAAACCGACGCGACCGGCACACTCGTATTCAACGGCGGAACTTTGAAGTCGCGAGAAGTGTACTCCAACTACGGCGGATTGATTGGCACGACCGTCGCTGCAAAAGTCGGCAAAAACGGCGGCACGATAGACACTGGAAAGCTAAACATCACGCTTGGCACGCCCATATTGGATGTGGACGGCGAGGCTGGCGGCATGACGGTCAAGGGCGGCGGCTCGCTCACGGTCAGTGTCGCGCAGAGATATACTGGCGGCACGACGGTCGAGGCTGGAACGGTGCTCAAGATGACGACGGCTGCAAAGGAAGCGTTGGTCGAACATCCTGTTGTTGTCTCGGTTCCCGATGGCGGCGTGGCGGACAACACGGTCGTTCTCCAAATTACGGACGGCGGCACGTTTACACAAGAGGAAGTCAATGCGATGTCGCTTTCTGGAATAGCCGGGCCTTGCTACACGCTTGTGCGTGTAAACAGCAACCAGCGTGTCGCGCTTAAAGAAAAGACAGTTGCTACTGGCGATGGGAACTGGATCGGCGCAACCGACAACAACTGGGCTGCAGCCTCAAATTGGCAGAACGGCATAATACCCACGGCGGCCAAGCGCAATGCCTGTTTCAGCGAAAGCAATTTCAGCCAGCGGTTCAAGGACGGAGGGTGCGTTGTGCTGTTCGACGGCCAGAGGGTCAATACGTGGAAAGTTCATGTCAAGGCCGCCGGAAGCGAAAATGCGCCTGTCGTGTTTCGTGCGACCAGCGCGGAGAACGGTTTGACGGCCGGTACATTAGACAGCAATACCAGCACTGGTGGTTATCTCGTTGGATACGATGGAGGCAACGGATGGTTGAAAATCGAAACCGGCACTTACAAGACCTCAAATAAGGGTCTTTGGACTGTTGGCGGCTCGTATGCGGGACATATCACTGTTTGCGAGGGCGCGACGATAGGCAGCGCGAACGAGTTCGACTTCAGAAACGGGACCGTTGATGTCGACGGAGCGCTCACGGCAAAATCCATCAGGATCGGCACTCTTTCTGGCAAGACTGCGACGATGACCGTCAGCGGCGGCACGGTGACAAACACATCCGGGGCTACGTATATTGGGTATGTAAGCGGAGCTACTGGCGCACTTTATCTGAACGAAGGGGGGACGCTCGTCACGAGAAACGTCTATGCCGAGGATGGAACGGGTGCGCTCGTGTTCAACGGCGGAACGCTGAAGGCGAATAGTTCGTACTACGTCGCTCAATACGGCGGGGTGATTGGTAACACGAACATCCTATCCGTGGTTGTCGAAGCGAACGGCGGCACGATCGACAACGGAGGCTTTGGCATCCATCTTACGAAGACTATGTCGGGCGTTGGCGGCATTCAGCTTGCGGGTTCCGGGACGACTGCCATAACAGCAAACCAGTCTTACACAGGCACAACGACGGTAAAGAGCGGAACGACCATTTCCGCGACGGGCGTGACTTTTGCGGGGGCCGTCGCGTTTGAGACGGGCTCGGCGGTTGCCGTGCCGGAAATTCCAGAGGGGAAGAGTTCCGTCAACATCCTGACGGCACCAACAATCACGGGCGTAGAGAATCTGCCCGGACCGGACGAAAACGGCAACAGGTTCTTCCTGAAGGGTTCGAATTGTCTAGCATGGGGTCGGCAAGTCGGGCTGATCATCACGTTCCACTGATATGGACTTGACAAGACGGGAGTTTGTCTGCGGTGCGGCGGGTCTGGCCGCCGCATCCGCACTGCCGGCACTCGCCGACGATCCTTCGCTCTTCCCCAGTCGCGGGCGGTGGGAGAGGCTTTCAATAGTTTCGCAGCATGTAACGGCCGGAGCCATCAAGCCGTTTACTCTGCTTCATATCAGTGACACGCATTTGACGGCGGCCTATCCGGACGAGGCGGAAGGCTTACGTGTGCGGGCCAAGAACCGCTCGCGCACATTCGGAGGGTTGCAGGAGGAGTCCCTGCGTGATTCGCTTGCATGGGCCAGAGAGCATGTAGATTATGTCATTCATACGGGAGACCTGATCGATTTCCAGAGCCGGGCGAATTTCGACCTTGTGCGCAAGTACTATGGCGATGCGGGTGATGCCATGATGGGTTCGCTGGGGAACCATGATTTCTTTCACGGTCAGAAAGTGGAGACGGAAGAGACCAAGGGCGAGACCCGTGAGCTTGTACAGGCTGCATTTCCGTTCGATATTTCGCTCCAGTCACGCGTTGTCAACGGTGTGAACATCGTGACGCTCGACAACGTATACGGAGAAGTGACAGCGGGACAGATGTTGAAGTTCGAGGCGGAGGTTAAGAAAGGGTTGCCGATAATCCTCTGCATGCACTGTCCTATCGCAACGGCGCGCATAGCCCGCGCCTCGTCGCGATATTGGCGCAAGACCAACCTGAAAGCCGTTCCGGACATGGAAAATTACGTGCGCGTCTACAAGAGAGATGGCAAACGTACCGTCACGAATGAATTCTATGCCTATCTTGAGGCGCAGCCTCTTCTCAAAGCTGTTCTTGCGGGACACATACACGTGACCGTGGCAGACCGATTTTCGCCTACGGCGATAGAGTATGTCGTCGGCGGCAATTTCCTTTTCCACGGGCAGGAAATATCGGTATCGTGATTGATATGGAAATCTATGATAGGGAGTGCTGAGGGTATGAAAATGAAGGTATGTACATTTGCCGTATCGGGCTTGATGCTCACGCTGACGGTATGCGCGGCTCCGTTCGAGACGAAAGTAGTCGGTACATGCGCGGGTGATGTGCGCGTTTCCTGCGAGGATACGCGAGGCTGGACTTTCGACGTGCAGAGAGTCGATGCGGACGGTGTGGACGAAATTGCCGTCCGGCTTTCTGCGGAGAAAGAGGCGTCGCCGCCGCAGTTCGAGGTGTTGTTTGAGTTTCCGCAGATTCGCATGAATCACGTATGGACGGACGGCTCGACGGATGGCAACCGCCTCGGCCCAGACTGGCGTTCGTGGCAGTGGAGCGACATTGCGCATGGACAGCCGCTTGCCTGTCTGCACGACGGCAACAACCGCAACCGATTGACAATGGCATGTTCCGAAGCGTTGCGTAAGGTGGAATGGCGCATGGCGCTCAGGGAAGAGAACTGCGTGGTCGTCGGAGGGTTCCGCTTCTTCACTGCGCCGGAGGCACCTCTCAGTGAATACGAAGTGCACATCCGCCTTGACGGACGCGACACGTTCTGGAGCGACGCCGTTCAGGAGTCTGCCGCATGGATTTCACGTGCCGCGAAACTGACGCCTTGCCGCGTACCAGAGGCGGCGTACAATCCGCTTTATTCTACATGGTACCAGTTTCACCAGAATGTGTTCGCAAATGAGATCGAGGAAGAGTGCGCAATCGCCGCGAAGATGGGCATGAAGACAATCATTCTCGACGACGGATGGCAGACTGACGACACGAACAGGGGCTATGCGTTCTGCGGCGACTGGAAGGTTTCGCCGAGAAGATTCCCCGACATGGCCGCGCACGTAAAGAAGGTCCATGATCTCGGCATGAAGTACATAGTATGGTATTCCGTGCCGTTCGTGGGAAAGAAAAGCGGGAACTGGGAGCGTTTCAAGGGGAAATATCTCTATGAATGGGGCAGCCAGGGAGCCTGCATCCTGGATCCGCGCTTTCCAGAAGTGCGAAGATTCCTTGTCGATACTTATGTCCGGGCGATGAAAGACTGGGATTTGGACGGCTTTAAGCTCGATTTCATAGACAGTTTCAGGTTCAGCGGAAAAGACCCGGCCATTAAAGAGGCCTATGCGGGCCGAGATATCCGATCCCTGCCTGACGCGGTGAATCAGCTGATGACGGATATTCACGCCTCGCTCACGGCAATCAAACCGGATGCGCTCATCGAGTTCCGCCAGAACTACACCGGCCCAGCAATAAGGCAATACGGCAATTTGCTCCGCGCCCGGGACTGCCCCGGCGACAAGCAGCTCAACCGCCAGCTCATCGCCAACTTGCGACTTACGAGCGAAATCACTGCGGTTCATTCCGACATGCTCGAATGGCATCCGTCAGACACGCCGGAGGATGCGGCGCTTCCCATCCTCTCGGCAATGTTCGCAACGGTGCAGTATTCAATGATGCTGCGTAATATTCCGGAAAGCCACCGCGAAGTTATACGCCATTGGCTGGAGTTTTCGCAAGCCCATCGCGATACGCTGCTAAAGGGACATTTTCGAGCCTACCACCCCGAGTCGCAATATCCGCTTCTTGAGGCGGAAAGCGAGGCGGAGCGGATAATCGGCGTGTATGCAGCTGGACAGGTCGTGCCATGCGGAGCGTTTGATAGGACTGTCTACGTCCTCAACGGCGTCAGCGGCGATTCGGCTGTGTTGGACTTTGCGGATGGGACTGCTACGGCAGAAGTGTTCGATGCCGCCGGAAAGGCTGCCGGTACGGTGAAGCTTTGTCGCGGCGTTCAGAGGGTTGCAGTGCCGAGAGGCGGATATCTGCGAATCGTCCCACCTGCCGACTATTGTTTGTGCAAGAGGTTTGGCGATGGGGAAGTCCAACCATAAACCGCAACATGGAAACGACTAGGCGGGAGTTTCTGAAAGAGTCGCTGTCGGCGTTGGGTTTTCTGGCGCTGCCAGGCGGTTGGCTCTTTGCATCGCCGCCCGGTTGGAAGCCTAAGGGCAAGCCGAACCTCGTCTTTGGTGTTGTGAGCGACACGCATCTGCGGACCGCCTGGGACGGGAAAAGCGTCGACAGGAACTACACCGACAAATATTTTCTTGCCGCGCTGCGATACTTCAGGAGTCGGAATGTTGATGCTGTCATGCACCTTGGCGACATGGCGAACAACGGGCAGGTGGAGGCGATGCAGTTTCACGCGGATGCGTGGCGGAAGGTATTCCCCATGGAGCGTGGAGCGGACGGGAGAACCGTGGTGCGGTTATTCGTGACTGGCAACCACGATGTCGAGGGGTTCAAGTACACGAAGTTCATTGAGCAACTGATAAAGGATCCTGTCGAACGCGAAAAGCATCTGCTCGTCACCGATATGGCGGCGCACTGGGAACGGATATGGGGCGAACCATACGAGGAGGCGTGGCACAAAGTAGTCAATGGCTATCATTTCTTCGGGCAGCACTATCCGACTGAAGGTTTTGATGTGCAAAAGACGGCATCGACCGTAAATGCATGCCGTGGAGACAAGACGCTTGGTGATGGTGCCCGACCAGTATTCCTCCTGACGCACAGGCGACCGCATCTGTCGTCGATGGACAAGGCTGTGCGTCCGCTCGCCAATACATTCGGCTTTCATGGACACTGGCACAAGACCGCCACCGACTGGAATGTGATTGGGCTTGAAAAGGGCAGGGCATTTCCCCGTGTGCAATGCCCCGCGTGCCATTCTTCGAGAGGCGAAGCGTTTCCGATGATGTGCAAATGCGGTTCTGGAGTTTCGATTCACGGCGGCAACTGGAAGGCATGGCGAAGCCGTCAGGGGTTCGTCGTGCGCATGTACGATGACATGCTTGTCATTGAAAGGCATGAGTTTGACAACGGTGTTGCAAGCGTCGGCCCGGACTGGGTGATGCCGCTTGGCAAGAATCCGCACCCGTTCTCGAAGGACGAGTTGAAGAAGGTCATCGGCGAACCGCAGTTCAAGCGCGGTGCCGCGCTTGAAATATGCAATTGTGAAAATATGGAAACAAAGGAAATCCATCAATTCCACAATTCCATAATTCCACAATCTCATAATCTCACAATAAAAATACCTCTCGCCGAAGGCAATCCCGATTCGCGGGTCTATGCGTATGAGATTGTCGTGGTGGGCGACGAGGGTGCGCCAAAACTTCACAAGGCGGTTTACGCGGCGGGGTGCAACATGGGTATTGGCCACGAGCCGAACGGAGGAGTGACAAAGCTTGATATCCCCAAATCCGAGCTGCCGCCCGGCAAGACGCTGACTATTGCGGCGCGTCCGCTTTCCTCCCTTGGCACAAAAGGCAAGGCGATAGCGGCAGAATGGAAAATCTGAAAGGAAACATAACATTATGATGAAAATGAGAATAGCCGCGTTGGCGGTAGTGATGGCGGGTTCGATCTTCGGCGCGACGCGCACGGAGGCTATAAGGGAAAAGCTTGTGTCGGGCGACAGGAACTACGTGTTCGTCGCGATGCATCGGGGCGACTGGCGGAACTTTCCGGAGAACTCGAAAGGCGCGATACTTTCCTCGATCCGGCTTGGCGCGGACATCGTGGAGTTGGATGTGCAGATGACGAAGGACGGCAGGTTCATCCTCAACCACGATAACACACTCAACCGCACCACCACCGGCAAGGGCAAGGTGAGTGCCCTCACGCTTGAGGAGATCAAGCAGTTCAAGATGCGCGACAAGGACGGCAAGCCGACGGACTACGATGTGCTGACGCTTGAGGAGGCGCTGGAGCTGACGCGCGGGAAGATTCTCGTCAACATCGACAAGTTCACGAAGCACCCGAAGGAGATACTGGACGCCGTGGCGGCGGTCGGGGCGTTGAAGGAGGTGCTTGTCAAATCGACGCACGAGCCGGACGATGCGCGGCGGTTCTTCGGCGCATACTGGAAGGCGGTGGAGAGCGGCCAGCTTCTGTACATGCCTGTCATACAGTTCTGCTGGAAGCAACACGACAAGGCGGCGCACGACCTTCCTCTCTGGATCGCCGAGGAGCCGCGCAAGGCGTCGATGTACGAAGTCTGCGCGGACGCGCCGGAACACGCCGCCGCGTTCGGCGACGTCCTCAAGGCCAAAGGCGCTCCGCGCCTCTGGGTGAACACGATGTGGGACAACCTCGACGCGGGGCATGGCGACAAGCGGGCGCTTCTCGATGCGGACGGCAACTGGGGCTGGGTGCTGGAGCAGGGCGCGACGATGATCCAGTCGGACTACGCGGCGGAGCTTATCGTCTATCTCATGCAGAAAGGACGCCGGAACTTCTGACATGAAGCGCGTCGGGAACATCGCGGGCGAAGCGTTGACGCGGGCCTACAGGATGCGGCGCATCCGGCAGGTTTCTGCAATGCTGTTCGTCTATGCGATCTTCTACATCTGCCGACTTGCGTTCTCCGCCTCGAAGAAGGACATGATTGAACATGGCGCGTACACGGCGAAGGAGATAGGGGTCGTCGGCTCCGCGATGCTGATAGCCTACGCCATCGGCAAGTTCGTGAACGGATTCATCGCAGACCGCGTGAACGTGCGCCGCTACGTGATGTTCGGGCTTTTCGTCTCCGCGCTCGCCAACTTCGTGGTGGGCTTCCACATTCCGGCGCTGATGCTCGCGGTGGTGTGGTTCGTGAACGGACTCGCGCAATCGACGGGTGCACCGTGTTGCGTCGTGGCGCTCTCGCGCTGGTGGCCGAAGGAGCGGCGAGGAACGTACTACGGCATCTGGTCCTGCTCGAACAATCTCGGCGAGGTGCTTGCCTACATCCTCACGGCGGGCGTCATGGTCTGGGCGGGCGCGCATTACGGCGCGGACTACGCATGGCGCAGCTGCTTCTGGGGCGCGGCGGCGATGGGTGCCGTCGGCATTGCGGCGGCGTGGTTCTTCTTTGGCAACGCACCTGAGGACGAAGGCTTGCCGCCCGTCCCAGTCGATGCTGCGGAGGCGAAGGTCGATACCGCCGGCGGGCAGAAGATTGCGCTAACGGCGCCCGCCGTATGGCTGATTGCGATAGCAGGCGGCCTTTTCGCCGCCAGCCGCTATGCCGTCATAGACTGGGGCATCTTCTTCCTTCAGGTCAAGAAAGGCTACGCGGGCACGGATGCCGCGATGATCGTCACGGTGAACTCCATAGTCGGCGCGGTGTCGTCAGGGCTTTCGGGGATCGTCTCGGACAGGTTTTTCAAGGGTAGCCGTCAGGAACTTGCGGTTTCCGCAGGGCTGGTGAATGTTACCGCGCTCGTGCTGTTCATGCTCGTGCCGGGGCGGCATCCGTGGCTTGACGTGACGGCGATGGTGCTGTTCGGCCTTGCGGTCGGCATTCTGCTCACGTTCCTCGGCGGACTGATGGCGGTTGACCGCGTTCCGAAGTGCGCGGCCGGCGCAGCATTGGGCATCGCGGGAATCGGGTCGTATCTCGGCGCGGGGCTACAGTCTGCGTTTTCGGGATGCCTTGTTGCGCGCGGCGCGGACGGCGCGGCCACGCTCATGGGGCACACGTTCGCAAGCGGCTACACGCTCGACTGGCTCGCCGTGTTTTGGATCGGTGTCGCCGCGCTTTCGGTGGCCTTTACTGTTGCGGCAGGGCGCGGCGGAAAGGAACAGGCAAAATGAAATATGCGTTTGTGGCATTAATGACGGCGACATTCTCGTTGTCTGCGGCGGAGCTGACGCACCGGTGGAGCTTCAACGGCGACTGGTCGGATTCTGCGGGCGGGGCGGATGCGGTGAAGTGCGGCACATACGTTTCGCTCTACGGCGGCAAGGTTCACATGGGCTACGGAAACTGCAACTGGGGCACGGGGTATGTTGATCTCGGAACAAACATGCTCGACACAACGGCCGCGACTATTGAGATATGGGCGCGGCACGACGGAGTGGAAAACTGGTCGCGCATTTTCGACTACGGCGCGGATACGGCCAACAACGTGTTCCTCTCGTGGACTTTCGGCACTACGCTGTCCGAAAATCAGTTGGGATCGAAAGTGCAGGGCGCGGAGCGTAAAGCCGACTATACGACGCCCTACGAAATCGGAATGGATTTCTATATCGCAGCGACATTTGCACAGCAGGG
>ODAI012283683.1_pt1 | contig 11068 bp, 9 predicted proteins | sample 1539321 | NCBI WGS metagenome assembly ODAI01 (sample SAMN02144231, study PRJEB22623) | gut metagenome | biome: sheep rumen | host: Ovis aries | place: New Zealand | reverse complement strand
CAAAAACACACAACCAACAAATACAAGAAAAAAACACACAAATAAAAAAACTACAAAACAAAAACAAAAAACTAACACAACAAATACAAGAAAACAACCAACAAACAGAAAAAATTTTAAAAATACTAACATCCAACCATAAACATGCAAAGAAAATATTATCCATACTTAAAAATGATAAACAATTACAATTACATTACATAGAAAAAAATCTAAATTACCTAACTATAAAAATAAACAGCAAATACAATGAAACTGAAAGATTATTAGAATCTAATCTTAGCAAGATGCAAAGAAGAATAGGAACCTACCTAATTACAATAATAATTCCAGTATATAATGTTGAAAAATATTTGGAAAAATGTTTCTTATCCTTACTAAGACAAACAATAGGATTTAATAATCTTGAAATAATATTTATAGATGATTGTTCTACAGATAACAGTTACTCAATTTTAAGAGAATTTAATGAAAACTATTCGAATGTACGAGTTTTTAAAACAGAAAAAAATAGTGGCAGTCCTAGTAAACCACGTAATATGGGTATGGAATATGCTACCAGTAATTATGTAATGTTCCTGGATCCGGATGATTTCTACTATGAGAATTCATGTGAAATATTATATGAGAAAATAGTTGAAACAGAATCCAATTTTGTATCAGGTTTACATAGTCGGATGATTAATGATGTTGATAAAGGAACACATAAGGGTTTACTTTTATCAACATTTACTGATTCTAATTTAAGTAAAAAAGAAAGAATACTACAATTAAAAAAGTTTAATAAAAAGTATCCTGAAGAAATAATTATTGAAAATATCAATGAACTTCCATACATTTTGGGAAACCACAGTGTTCAAAGTAAAATATTTAATTTGAGTTTTTTAAGAGAAAATAATATTAAATTTCCGGAGGGTTTGCTTGGAGAAGACTCTGTTTTCTTATATAAATCATTGGTATGTGCAGATAAATTTGCTTTCATAAAAAAACCCATTTTTACTTATTATGAACGAAAGGATATTAATAACAAATCACTTTGCCAAAGTATTAATGACAATCAACAAATTACCCGGTTAAAATCTTATAATATGATTTATGAGATAAGTAAAGAAAAAAATCTTGAAGAAATAACTATTAAACATTTAATTAATGCAAAAATAATATATTTCTTTAAAACTTACGTAATAAATAAAAACTTAGCTGACGAAGATTTGATAAATATATTTAATGAATCAAAAAAATTATGTCAGTTAATGCTTAATAAGAATATTCCTTTAAATTCTAAATTCGAAGAGTTATTCTCCAATATTGTTAATGATAAATATGATGAAGCTATAGCTCTTTGTAAATAATTATTTTTTTTAATATGTTTATATAAAAAATTGAAAAAAAAGAGAAAAATTAAAATTCTACTTTAGGTGCTGCTCTTGTACCTTCTTGTGCTTCAAAGAATTCTGATTTTTTAAAGTGGAAAATACTTGCAATTATACTGCTAGGGAATTGTTGACATAAGTTATTGTATTTGAGTACTGTGTCATTATAGAATTGCCTAGAGTATGATATTTTATCTTCTGTTTCTGATAATTCTTGTTGTAATTCTATGAAGTTTTGATTAGCTTTAAGATCAGGGTATGCTTCACTTACTGCAAATAATGATTTTAATGCACTTGAAATCATGTTATCTGCTTCTGCTACTTCTTGAACTGTTGTTGCATTTGCCATGTTTGCTCTTGCTTGAGTTACTTGGCTTAATGTTTCTTTTTCGTGTCCTGCATATCCTTTAACTGTTTCTACAACGTTTGGTATTAAATCGTTACGTCTTTGTAGTTGAACATCTATTTGACTCCATGCATTTTCTACACGATTTCTGCCATTTACCAGGTCATTATAGAATTTTATTAATAAAATAACTATTAATATAATTATTACTATCAGAATTATTAACCAGATATCCATAGCATTTACCTCCCATATATTACTGCTTGAACAATTTCTAATAATATTATTTTCATACCTTATATAAAAAGTTAATTATTAAGAGAATAAAAGTAAATTATAGGAGGATAGTATAATGAGTACTTTTAATGATTTACAGTTATTATCTGATGCAGCATATTATGATAGATGTAATTATGTTAATTATAATGTTGATAATGTGCTTGAGGAGACTGATAAAATTAAGGATGGTATTTATCATGCAAAGGCTGGAAGCAGGGATGTGCCATTATTTAAGATTTTAATGACTAATGAGTGTAATAATGATTGTGCTTATTGTACTAATTGTAGAGGTCATAAATATCAGAGAGCACGGCTGAGTCCTGATGCTCTGGCCCGTATTTATATGAAGTATTATGAGAATAATACTGTTGAAGGCTTATTTTTAAGTTCCGGTATTATTAGGGATGCTGATACTACTATGGAAGAGATGATTGAAGCAGCTCATTTATTGCGTAATAAGTATTCGTATAATGGTTATATTCATCTGAAAATTATTCCAGGCAGTAGTAAGGATCATATTAAACATGCTATGCAACTTGCTGATAGGGTTAGTATAAATATTGAAGCTGCTACGAGGGATGGTCTTAGTGATTTGTCCAGTACGAAAAATTATGATAAGGACATTCTTAAACGTCTTGATTGGATTGATAATTTACACCGCAGGGATCATAGTCTTGCAAGTAGTGGACATACTACTCAAATTATTGTTGGTGCTAATGAGGAAAATGATGAGGATATTTTAAAACAAGTTTATACTTTAACAAGGAAGTATGATGTATTATATAATTACTTCAGTAGTTTTACTCCGGTGAAGGGAACTCCACTTGAAAATCATGATGCTAATGACACCAGGAGAACGGGTCGACTGTACCAGGCAGAATATTTGTTTAATCAGTATAATTACACTATTGATGATCTTGTATTGGATGATGATGGTTTTCTTGATGTTAATAATGATCCTAAATATATTGCTGCACTTGAAAATATGGATAAATATCCTATTGATGTTAACTCGGCAAAGTATAAGGAGCTTATTAGAGTTCCAGGTATTGGCCTTAAATCTGCAAGACGTATCAGGCACATTGTTAGTCAAGGGGGTAAAGTTACTAGTTTAAAACAACTGCAGGAATTGGGCGCTAATATTAAGAAGTGTAAAATATTTGTTAAGATTGGAGGTTCTTATCAAAGCACTTTAATCTAAAAAGAGTGTTATAAAAAGAAGTTAATGAGAGAATTTTTATTCTTCATCGAATAGTTCCCAGATTTCCGGGTATTTATTTTTTATTGCTTCTTCTAGGATGGATGATGCTTCATTGCTTATGCTGAATTCTGGTGTTGTTTTTTTAAGGTATCTTAGGCAAGCTGCACTTTTTGCTGACCATAAACTTATTCTTGGATTTTTTTCTACTTCTTTTTTTATTTGTTCAATTTTTTCATCATTTAATGATAAATTAGTGTTTGGTTCAGTTTTTGGTTTTGGTGCTTCTTTTATTATTGTTTCTTGTTTTGTTTTGTCTTTTGTTTCTTTTTTCTTTTTTGGTGTTGATTTTTTTATTAATGCATCTAATCCTCTTCCTAATGATCCTTCAGGCATGTTTATTCACCTTCTAATTTTATTATTTCTTTTGCTAATTTTGTGTATGATTTTGTTCCAGGACAGTCTGGGTCATATATTATGCATGGTTGTCCGAAGCTTGGTGCTTCTGCTAGTTTTACGTTACGTGGTATTTTTTCTTTGAATATGTATTCCTTGTCTTTGAAGAAGTCTTTTACATTTTTTGTTACGTCTTTTGATAGTCTTGTTCTAGGATCATATAGTGTTATTAGTATTCCTTTTATTGGGCATGAGCTTTTGAGTCTTGATTCTACTAGTTTCATTGTTTCTAGTAGGTCTGCCATTCCTTCTAGTGCATAGAATTCTGCTTGTATTGGTATTATTACTGAGTCTGTTGCGACGAGGGCGTTTAGTGTTAGTATTCCTAGGGATGGTTGTGCGTCTATTAGTACGTAGTCGAATCCTAGTTCGTATTCTTCTAGTTTTTCGTTTAGGATGTATGGGTATCCTAGTTCTTTGCTTAGTTCTATTTCTGCTCCGCTTAGGGAGATGTTACTTGCTATTAGGTATAGGTTTGGTACTTGTGTTTCTAGTACTGCTTCTTCGAATGAGCATTTTCCGGTTAATAGGGAGTATATTGTGTTTTCTACTTCACTTTTTTGTATTCCCATGCTTGTTGTTGCATTTCCTTGTGGGTCCATATCTATTACTAGTACTGTTTTTTGTTGGGTTGCTAGTGCTGCTCCTAGGTTTACTGCTGTTGTTGTTTTTCCGCAGCCTCCTTTTTGATTTAATATTGTTATTATTTCTGTCATTTATTTGCTCCGTATTATTTTTTTTGTTGATATTAATTTATTTGTAAAAGATATTATTTATAAGTTATAATAGTAAAAGTAATTAGTTATAAGTTATACTATTAGTAGTTATAAGTTATAATATATTATGTTAATGTAAAAGAAAAAATATACACAAAAACAACACTAAAAAAAATATAATAAAAAAAGAGGAATAATTAATGAAAAAACTCATTAACTAAAATTTAACACGTTTAGATACTTTATATGGTAAAGGTAATTTTCTGAAAGGTAAACCTTCAGTTAATGAATGAATTTCATCAGCTAACTGTTCAACAGTAACTTCTTCCTTAGTATCATCCATACGTCTATTAATAGTAATAGAACCACTTTCTACCTCATTATCTCCAACTACAATAGTATATGGGATCCATTCTTTACCGGCATTTCTGATTTTCTTACCTACACGTTCAGGAGTATCATCAATATCTACCCTTACATTTAAATCCTTAATCTGTTGATAAACTTCTTCAGCATAATCTAAATGTTTATCAGTAACAGGTATGATTCTTACCTGTGTTGGTGCTAACCATAATGGTAATGCTGGTTTGGAACCTTTATCAGTTGAAGTTTTTTCAAGTAAACTACAAATTACTCTTTCTAAACTTCCTGTTGGACTACAGTGTAAGATTGTTGGATATTGCTGTTCCTCATTTTCATCAAGGTATGTGATACCAAATCTTCTAGCACTTTGAATATCCATTTGTACTGTAGGATTTTCAATTGGTCTTCCAAGATCATCTATTGCAGCAAAGTCCACTTTAGCATTCCAGTAATGTTTCATTTCTGGTATTACTTCAAGAACTACTGGTTTTTTAATGTGTTCTCTTACAATTTCTTTTACCCAGTCTTCATTTTCTGCAAGGAAGTCTTTAGTTACACGGAATGCTACTTCATAATGTACATCAAGGTCACTTTCTGTCTGAGCACACATGTCCACCTGTTTAGCAAATACTTCTTTAGCGTGTTCATCATCTAAACATACACTGTGGAAATCAGGCATTGTGAAAGCTCTTAACCTTTTAAGTCCAACTACTTCTCCTTGTCTTTCAAATCTGAAACTTAATTGTGATAATTCATATATTCCTACAGGCATGTTTTTCCATGTTAAGAAGGAATCTGCCATTATCCTGAATGCACCAAAACAACATGCAAATCTTAACATTAAGTTTCTGTGTTTTGTTTTTAACCTGTATTGTCTTTCACCAAATTTTTCAGCGTGTTCAGCTATTGCTTTATCTGCTAAGTCATACATTACTGGTGTATCTACAGGCATTGCTCCTCTTTCAGTTACTAAGTTGTACACATAGTCTGCAAGTAGGTCTTTAACAAGTTTTCCTTTAGGATACCATCTGATATGTCCTACATCTGCTGATGGTTCGTTGCTTGCTAATTCTTTTTCTTTCATTAGTTTTACATGAGGTGGTTGTTTACCTGTATCATCATGTGATATTCCCTGTTCATGATCAACTAATTGTTTTAATGTTTTGTTTTGATAATTGTAGTCCTCAGTATCGTATTTTTCTCCATCTTCTTCTAGTATGTAGAATGTTGATGGTTCTTTTTCTTCTACTTCTTCTTCAGCATCTTCATCTTCTTCAGGTTCAGTAGTTATTGTTCTTGATAATTCAGATAAAGGATGTCCTTTACATGCTAATTCAAATGATTTGTACCATCCGAATGGTACTCTGAGTACTGCTTCGTTGTTGTCTACTAGTTCTGCTTCAATACCTTTTAAGATTTGTGTAGCTACTGTAGGATTAGATAATGAAGAACTTAGATGAGCATATGGATATACCACTATATTATCCGCATTAACCTTATTTTGTACACTTAAAATTTCTTTAACTGTTTTTCTTATGATTAGCTCAGGGTTTTCTTCATCTTCTTTTTCCACTGCTATGAAAGCAACTAATGCATTATCTACACCATCTGCTCTTTTTTCATCTTCGATATCTTCTGCTATTTTAGTTTTACTTCTGGTTTTATAACGTAAGTAATCTGAATGTATCATTAAAGTTCGCATTTTATATTATTCCTCCATTTTAAATGATTATTTTAAGTTATATATAAAAAAATGATAATTATATTAAATTAAAATTAAAAATACTAAATTTCAATTGTGTATATTTATATAATTTATATTATATTAACATTATGTAATAAAAAAAAGAAAAAAAATCAACCTGTTGTTAATTTAAGTCCCATTATTCCACCTATAACTAAGAATAAAAAGAATAGTTTTAAAGGTGACATTGATTCGTTTAAAAATAATGTTCCTACAACAACAGTACCTATTGCACCTATGGCAGTCCAACAGGCATATGCAGTACCTAATGGTATTCCTTCCACTGCCTTTTCTAACAGTACCATACTAATTATTAAAAATATTACTGTTAAAAAAGTAGGAAGAAGTTTTGTGAATCCTTCTGAAAATTTTAGTGGAACTGCCCATAGTACTTCACATATACCGGCTACTACCAAATATATCCAGGGATTCAAGTTATCACTTCATTACATGAATTCTGGTGCTTTAATACCTAAAAGTTTTAATGAATTTTTAAGTGTTATTCTTGAAGCATCAACAAGTTTTAATCTGAAACTTTCATGTTCTGATCCTATTACTTGCTGTGACTTGTAGAACTTATTAAATGCTTTTGATAGACTGGATGTATATTCTGTTAAATGATGTACTCTTCTTTCCTCTGCTGATTGTCTTATAATTTCTGTGAATCTGGAGAGTTCTTTGATTAATTCTTTTTCTTCATCTTCTAGTTCATAGTCACATTTTACATCCATCATTTCATCAAATTCTGTTTTTGATAATAGTTTACATGCTCTTGCATGTGCATATTGGATTGATGCACATCCTCTTTCAAAGTTAAGGGCTTCTTCCCATTTGAATGTAATAGGTTTTTCTGGAGATATTTGGTTAATGTAAAATCTTACTGAACCTACTCCTATGATTTTGGCTATTTCATCCATTTGTTTGTCTGTGAAGTCCATGTCTCTGCTGATTAGTTCATCTTTTGCATGTTGTGTTGCTTGTTCGATGAATTCATCTACGGATATGAATACTCCTTTTCTTGTGGACATGCTTCCTTCAGGTAAATTTATGAATTCATAGAATACTACTTCTGGTGCACGGTTTCCTGATAGTTCTAATGCTAGGCTTAATTGTTTTGCTGCTAATTTATGGTCTGCACCTAGTATGTCTAATGATATGTCACTGTTTTTTGTCTTATACTGGTGGTATGCTAAGTCTCTTGTAGCATAAAGGCTTGTTCCATTTGATCGTCTTAATACTAATTCCTTGTCTACATCATATTTTTCTAATGGTAAGTATAATATGTCTCTTTGAATTGTGAATGGCTGTAATTTTTCAAGGACATTTCCTACTGATCCGTTTCTTAGGAATGTGCTTTCCCATTTGTATAGGTTCATCTTAATATTCAGATCTTTGAGTGTTTGTTTTATTCCGTCAAGACAGTTTTCTACTACTAATTCGAATGAATCTATTAGTTTTTGATCTTCTCCGTCTTCATATCTGTGTAGGATTTCATCTATTTCCTGGTTGTAGTCTGGGTTTTTTTCTAGTTCCTGGTTACATTTGAAGTATACTTCTCCTACGGAGTGGTCAATTTTTTTATCGTCATCAAATTCATATCCGAATTTGTTCATTCCCCATACTATTATTGCTATTTGTCTTCCCATGTCATTTACGTAGTATTGTGATTCTACTTTGTAACCTGCATGTTGAAGAACTCTTTTTAATGAATCTCCTAATATTGCATTTCTTAAGTGTCCTACGTGTAATGGTCCGTTAGGATTTGCTGATGTGTGTTCTAATAGTATTGATTGTTCTTTTTCTGGTAATTCACCATATCTTTTATCTATGTAGTTTACTATTTTTGTAGAAAATAATGTGTAATTTATGAAGAAATTAAGGTATGGTCCTTTGGTTTCTACTTTTTCAAAGTATAATGGTAATTTAATGTTTTGTTTTATTTCTTCTGCTATTTCTACTGGTGATTTTTTTAGTTTACCTGCTAAAGAAAATGCTACATTACTAGATATGTCCCCCATTTCTGGATTTGGTGGTTCTTCGAATGTTAGTTCTTCATCAAGTTTTACTCTGAGTTTTGTTAAAGCTTCTTCTATGCTTTCGTTGAGTTCTTTCTTTAGTTTTGAATACATGTAATTATTTTCCTCCTATCTTTTCTTTATAAGCCTCTAAACCATAGTGTTATGTAACCTATTTTTGGTATTATTAGAAGTGAATTTCCTATTGTCACTACTTTTGATTGTATTTGACTTGGTGAGACGGGTTCTGGATCTTGAACTTCATTATTATCTCCTTTTATGATGTAATAGTTTGATCCGTTTATGTTTTTTACTTCTATTACTCTATGTATCACGGGTTCTGAATACCATGATGCATCATAAACGACAACATCACCTACGTGTACATCTGTATATGGATTAAATTCTTGTATTCCATACGTATTTACATTAATTTTTGTTACTATGTCTCCCCTATAAAATGAAGGTTCCATACTTCCTGATACTACTACGCTCAGATGAGCTGACAGTACTATTGCTAATATTATTATTAATGCATAACTTAATATTTCTCGGGCTAATCCAGAATTTGATTTTTCTTGTTTCATTTGTTTTTCTTCTTGTTTCTTCTTTTTGTCCCTGTTTTTACGTTTTTTTGACAAGAATTCACCTCCACATTAATATTTGAAATAAATTGTTTTGTTTATTTAAGTACTGCACCTTTATCAGCACTTGTTGCTAGTTTTTGGTATTGTCTTAGCCATCCTTTAAGGTTTCTTTCAACAGGTTTTACTTTAGATAATCTTTCTTTGATTTCTTCATCAGATAATTCTAATGTTATGCTTCTTTCTTTTACATTAATAGAAACGATGTCACCATTTTCAATGGCTGCTATTGGTCCGCCTTCTGCTGCTTCCGGTGATATGTGTCCTATACATGGACCTCTACTTCCTCCGGAGAATCTTCCGTCAGTGATAAGTGCTACATGGAATAGTTCTCTTCCCATGATTGCTGCTGTTGGGTTTAGCATTTCACGCATACCAGGTCCACCTTTAGGTCCTTCATAACGTATTACTACAACATCACCATCTACAATTTCATCATTTTCTATTGCAGCTACACATTCTTCTTCTGAATTATATACTTTACATGGTCCTGAATGGACAAGCATGTCTTCATTTACTGCTCCCTGTTTTATTACTGAACCGTTTGGTGCTATGTTTCCATATAGTACTGCTATTCCACCTTCAGTTCTTACAGGATTGTCTATTGTATGAATTACTTCATAATCTACATCTGTTACTTGTGTTAAATTTTCTTTTATGGTTTCTGAAGTACATGTTATGCATTCTGTGTGTAGTAATGATTCGAGGTTTTTCATTACTGCTGGTATTCCGCCTGCTTTATCTACATCAATCATCCTATTGTTTCCACCAGGTCTTATACTGCAAATGTATGGTACTTCGTGACTTAGTTTGTCAAATAAGTCTATTGTTACATCAAGTCCTCCTACTTCATGTGCAATAGCTGGTATGTGTAGTGTTGTGTTTGTTGATCCACCTAGTGCTAAGTCTACGATGATTGCGTTTTCGAATGCTTCTTGTGTCATTACATCTGATGGTTTTATGTCTTTTTCTATTAATGAGAATATTTTTTTTGCTGATTGTTTTGCAATTTCTATTTTTTTGTCACTTACTGCGTGGGCTGTTGCACATCCAGGTAAACTCATTCCCAGAGTTTCTGTTAGGCATGCCATTGTGTTTGCTGTGAAGAGTCCTGCACATGAACCTGCTCCTGGGCATGCACATTTTTCCAGTTCATATAAATCTTCTTCTGACATTTTACCGGATTGTGTTGCTCCAACTGCTTCGGTTACGTTGATGAAGTCAACTATTTCTCCGTGGAATTTTCCTGGCATCATTGGTCCGCCTGTTATGATTATTGTTGGTATGTCTAGTCTTGCTGCTGCCATTAGCATTCCAGGTACTACTTTGTCACAGCTTGGCATACATATTAATGCGTCAAATTGGTGTGCCATCGCCATACTTTCTACTGTGTTTGCTATTATTTCTCTTGATGGTAATGAAAAGTACATTCCTTCATGGTTCATTGCTATTCCATCACAAACTGCCATTGTGTCAAATTCGAATGGTACTCCACCTTCTGCTCTTATAACATCTTTGACTTCTTGAACTAGGTCTTTAAGATGTATGTGTCCAGGTACTATGTCGGTGTAACTGTTTGCTATTCCTATGAATGGTTTTTTCATGTCTTCATCATTTAATCCACATGCTCTGAGTAATGAGCGGTGTGATGTTCTGTTTATTCCTTTTTTTATGTTGTCACTTCTCAATAAAAACACTACCTATATATTATTATTTAGTTGTATAAATTATTAAAATAAAATAAATTTGTATTAAATTTTCAACATTATATAATATATATTATATATACTATCAATAATAACCTTTTGTTATATTAGGTGTTGTCAAAATGTGTGGTGATGATAAGATATTCACCAGAAAATTGCATTTCTCCGATCCCATCTTCCAAGCTTCAAACTAACCCTAGACAAAAACCCACGTAAAGTTTTAAATTT
>ODAI012036383.1_pt1 | contig 11069 bp, 12 predicted proteins | sample 1539321 | NCBI WGS metagenome assembly ODAI01 (sample SAMN02144231, study PRJEB22623) | gut metagenome | biome: sheep rumen | host: Ovis aries | place: New Zealand | reverse complement strand
ATGCGATAAAATCAACATTTGTGAGCCTTTTTCCGAGAGCGCGAGACGGGACTCGAACCCGCGACCCCCACCTTGGCAAGGTGGTGCTCCACCAACTGAGCCACTCGCGCCTATTCGTGTATTTTTCGAGCTTCGCGAAGAAAAATCACGAACCCGATTTTATGTTGAATCAGCTGTTTGCCTCAACAACAATATGTATTCTATAGTACAAACACCCATAAGTCAAGGGATTTTCTAAAGTTGCAAAGCTTTAAAAAATCCCTTTGTTTTTCAGACAATTCAGTCCTCTTATTTATTCATTGCGCTGTCGTATTCGATAGAAATAAGACTTTCGCCATCGAAGATAAATACGAGAGTCATATCACCGTTTTCATACTTCATAGAGCTTGAATCTTCTTCAGTGGCCTGGCCATAAGCACCAACGATATCTTCGCGTGAGCTTGATAAATCAATGCCTTCTTCTGTAGCAACATTGTCAGTGCGAAGCATTACATAAAGAACCTTATCTACATCACCATCTGGATATGTCTGGATTTCAAAATCGCTGTAAGTGTAAAGCTTTCCGATACCATCAGCGGCGCAGCTAGGAGATTCAAAGTAGCTGTTAGGCTCACCAAGCTTGTCGATAATTGGAGCAACATCTGCATCTACAGGAATGTCCATGCCATCATAGTTGAATACGTAGCCAGCATTAGCTGTTGCAACCTGCTCAGAACCTGTAGCCTCAGTGCTTGTGTTTGATTCGATAACCTTTGTATCGCTAGAATTTCCGCAGGCAACCATAGAAAGAGATATTGCCATAATCAATCCCAAAGAAAGTAATTTGTTTTTCATTTTAGTCCTCCTAAGTGTTTATTGTATATGTGGATATTTGCTTGGGTCATAGTTGTGAGTGTTCTTGTGTGCGTTTGAATATGCCCATAAATCTGCATCATGCCAGTAGAAGATAAGAGTACCGTCAAGCTGTAGATTTGGATCGTAGTGATACCAACCCTCGCCAACATCAATTAATAACCAATAGTGACCGCGTGTGTCACGGATTTTTTCGATTTCCATATTTTTGATGCCCAGTCTGTTAAGCATAACCTCTGCAGTTTTTTGCTTTACAGTGCAGTCACCAACGCGGTAATACATGCCCTTGTAGGCGGCTGATAACAGGTCGTCAATCCCAGCAGTTTCAGAATATGTAATGTTTTTTACAACCCAATCGAAAACGGCTTTTGCCTGCTGAAGCTGAGTCATGTTATCGGTGATAATTTCTGAAAGAATTTCATCAGCCTTGGCATAAACAGTTTCCTCTGTAGCTTCAGATATTTTGGCTGAAACAATTTTGATAGTGGTTGTTTTTTCTGATGTGTTTCCAGCTGCATCCGTGGCTGTATAGGTGATTTTGTATGTGCCACGTTTGTCTGGATTTACCAGAGAAGTGTCTACCTCAAGTGTAGGATTCTCATCCTTATCATCAGTAACAGTTACACCCTTTTTATAAGAAATAGCATCGCCCTGAGAAACAGTAAGAGGCTCCACACCTGTGATTTCTGGTGGAGTTACATCTTCAACAACTGTACAAGGAATGGTGCTTTCGGTAGTGTTTAAAGCTTCATCTGTCACAAGAATAACTACATCGAATTTGCCTTCCTTTGTGAAGTCGTAAGGCTCTTTGAAATCGATAGTACAGTTGGATGCATCGATTACAGATTCAACCAAATCAGCTGCTGTAGGGGCAGTGGCTGTAGTGTACATTTCGATTGATTCTTTTGCCAATGTCACAACAGGAGCAGTGGTATCCTGAACGTGCAGTGTGCTGTGATAAGTCATCTTTCCTATAACAGGCATCTTGCGATTGATAGTAATTTTATAGTCGCCAGGTGTATTAAGATCAAAGTCAGAATCCTTTGAAAAGGCGACGCCATCAGCATCGTGCTTAAGGAAGTCACCGACTGTGCAATCCTTGGAACCGGCTTCTATGTATACTTCAGAATAAACTAAATCTGTCGCAGAAAAATAGAAGAAAAGGCCTCCAGTTACAGCGCCTAAAATGATGATTAATGGAATCAAAATTAATAATAATTTTCGTTTCATTATTGCGTCCTATCTATATATAATTTTCTTTAAAAATTATAGTCTATTTAGTAGAAAAAACAAAGCTAAGAAGTTGATTTTGGTTTTGCTATCAATAAAATTGATAACTAGTAATAAAATCTAGGTATAATAAGACCCATTGAACTAGGTGATTTAGTGTGATAAAGTCTCAAGCATAACATAACTTTTTAGGAGGAGAGGCAAAATATGAAAAAGAATTTATCAAAGGTAGTAAGCTTATCATTAGCTTCAATAATTACAGCAGGGGCATTAGTAGGTTGCGGTAGCGCAGCAGAGACAAATACAGATGCAACTGGCGAATCATCCACAGCGACAGAAGATACAAAAGAGCTTGAAACAATTACAGTAGCAGCATCAGCTACACCTCATGCAGAAATCCTTGAGGCTGCAAAGGAAGCGCTTAAGGAACAGGGATATGACCTTCAGGTGTCAGTTTTTGATGACTATGTTCAGCCTAATGAGGTTGTTGAGTCTGGGGAATTTGATGCTAACTACTTCCAGCATGTTCCATATCTTAACAGCTTCAACGAGGAGCACGGAACACATCTTGTAGATGCAGGTGACATTCATTACGAGCCATTTGGAATTTATCCTGGTACAAAGTCATCACTTGATGATGTTGCTGAGGGTGATGTTATTGCCATTCCAAACGATACTACAAACGAGGCAAGAGCACTTTTACTTCTTCAGGACAACGGACTTCTTACATTAAAGGATGGTGTTGGTCTTGAGGCTACAGTTAACGATATCACAGAGAACCCATACAACCTTGATTTCGAGGAGCTTGAGGCTGCACAGGTTGCACGTGTTGTAGGAGAAGTTGCTTATGTTGTATTAAATGGTAACTATGCACTTGAGGCTGGATATTCAGTAGCTAAGGATTCAATAGCTTATGAGGCTTCAGATTCAGTGGCAGCAGAGACATACGTTAACATCATCGCAGTTGCTGAAGGACATGAGAACGATGCTAAGATAAAAGCGCTTGTTTCAGTTCTTAAGTCAGATGAGATTAAGAAGTTTATCGAGGATACATACGACGGAGCTGTTGTTTTCTACAACAAATAATCCGTGGACTTGACCGAAAAATAAACAAAGGTTAATCTAAATAGAGTGTAGTGGGGTAGGAGAGTTGAAACTACCATCGCTACACTCATTTGTTGTTAATAATATGAAGTCATAGTCTGATAATAGATTATGAGGAGAGTGTATACTATGAATGAAATTGTTGTAAAAAATCTTTCAAAGACATTTACTCAGGGAGAGCAAAGTGTTGATGCGTTAAAGAATATCAACCTTACTGTAGAGACAGGTGATATCTACGGTATTATTGGTATGTCTGGCGCAGGAAAAAGTACTCTTGTTAGATGTTTTAATTATCTTGAAAAGCCTACATCGGGACAGGTGCTTATAGGTGATAAGGATCTTGGACAGCTTACAGAAAAGGAGCTTAGAGCAGAACGTAGCCAGATAGCTATGATTTTTCAAAGCTTCAATCTACTTATGCAAAAAAATGTAATCGATAATATTTGTTTTCCACTTCGCCTGCAGAAGGTGTCTAAGGCAGATGCCAGAAAGCGTGCTAAAGAGCTGTTAGAGGTTGTAGGACTGTCGGATAAAGCAAAGGCATATCCATCACAGCTTTCAGGTGGCCAGAAGCAACGTGTCGCCATCGCCAGAGCTCTTGCGAATAATCCTAGAATCCTGCTTTGTGATGAGGCAACATCAGCTCTTGATCCACAGACAACAGCTTCTATATTAGAATTGCTTCGCGATATTAATAAGAAGCTTGGCATCACTATTATCGTAATCACACATCAGATGTCTGTTGTATCAGAAATTTGTAACAAGGTTGCTATCATCGAAAAGGGCCAGGTGGTTGAAAATGGATTTGTAGAGGATGTATTTAATCATCCAAAGTCTAGCGCTGCCAGAGAGCTGATATTACGAGGAGATGATACAAAATCCCACGGTACAGTTGAGACACTTAATGGCGAGAGAAAGATTCGTATCGTATTTACGGAGAATTCATCCTTTGAACCTGTCATCGCAAACATGGTTCTTAAGTTCCAGACAGCAGTGAATATTCTTAGGGCAGATACTAGAAATGTAGGTGGTGTTGCCAAAGGTGAAATGATTCTTGGACTACCAGAGGATTCGGAGCTTCAGGAAGATATTATTGTGTATCTTAAGGAACGTGGATTAGAGATAGAGGAGGTAACAGGAGATGTTTGATTCACAGGTAATTAATATGATACTAGAGGGAATCAGAGACACTCTTTACATGACAATTGTGTCAACATTGGTTGCCTATATTTTAGGCCTTCCTCTTGGAATTTGCTTGAAGGTTACAAGCAAGGACGGATTGAAGCCTAATAAGTTTGTATATGGTTTATTGGATATTTTTTGTAACATAGTTCGTTCAATACCATTTTTGATTTTGTTGATTTTATTGATACCATTTACAAGATTTGTAGTTGGAAAGAGCTACGGTTCTACTGCAACTATTGTTCCGCTTGTAGTCTGCGCAGCACCTTACATTGCCCGTATGGTAGAGTCTTCACTTAATGAAGTAGACCCGGGCGTTATCGAGGCTGCTAAATCAATGGGCGCCAGCAATTGGGATATAGTAACAAAGGTTATGCTTGTTGAGGCACGCACATCACTCATCATCGGCGCTACAATCACAACAGGAAATATCCTTGGATATTCTGCAATGTCAGGAACTGTTGGTGGCGGCGGATTAGGTGACATCGCTGTGCGTTACGGATATTATAGATGGCAGACTGATATAATGATTGTTACAGTTATTCTTCTTATTATTCTGTTCCAGATTATCCAGAATATTGGAATGAAGGTTGCTAGCAATTTAGATAAGAGAAAGTAAAAAATGAGCTTCAGTGTTTGTTTTCACTGAAGCTTTTTTATTAAGAATATGTTTGAGCAGACTGCGCTGATAATAGAGCCTTCTGTGTATTTTAGATATTCGTTAAAGTCAATATAATAAATCTTTCCCCAGGATGAGATTTTTATCATAGTAGGATGATTAGGGGCTGCATCATGTATTACAGCTATCGCATTTACGTAGTGACTGTTGGTGCTAGTGGTTGGAATGTACTCGCGGGTCACTGATTTAAAAGTGTATAAGGTTATCTTTTTGCGAGGACGGTAGAGCGACCAAATAACAGGCAGGTCATTGTTTAGCTGAGATTCTATTTTTTCTAGTAAATCAGCATGACCAAATCTACCATTATAAGAAACCTTATATTGACCCTTTAGGCGTTTATTCATGAAACGGCAGATTTGATTTGGGGTGATTCCGATGGCAAACTTTTTGAAGAAGAATTCATGCATGAATAACTTCGTAAATACGATAATTTTGGCAAAATCATTTATACCAAATTCGTATTGTGCTTTGGAAATGATTCTTTTGCCTTCTATATAGTAGCATGCATCTAGCGAAGAAATAATGCCACACCCCTGCCCACTAACGTTAAACCAAGGGGAAGAAGAGAACCAGCCCTGGTTAGAACCATTGCCGATAATAGCGCCTTTTTCATTTATAATATTGATGTATGGACGTTTCAAATTTGTACTTTTCATACTCATAATTGTAGCATGAAAAATTCTGTGAAAAAAGTTTTAAAATATGCTTGACTTATTCTTGTCTATCCTTTAGAATAGCTATTGTTGTTGAGGCAAACGAAATAACAGATATGCGCGAGTGGCTCAGTTGGTGGAGCACCACCTTGCCAAGGTGGGGGTCGCGGGTTCGAGTCCCGTCTCGCGCTCTTTTAGTATAAAAAATAGGATCATCCATTTATGGGTGGTCCTATTTTTTATACCTAATGAGCACTTCAATCGAGACGGGACGACCTACCGCACTGTTTTAAAATTGTTATAATATCTTGTAACTTTTTAATATTTTTTTCGGCTATATAGATGTAAGGGTCTTACAAATAAAACAACAAGGGGGAAACCATGAGAGACGAAGAAATAATAGATTTATACTTCAGACGAGATGAAATGGCCATTACTGAAACCGATAATAAGTACGGTAATTATTGTGAAAAAATAGCAGGAAATATATTAAAGGATGATCTAGATGTGGAGGAATGTGTCAATGATACATACTTGAAGACTTGGAACAAAATACCACCTACACGACCAAAAATCTTCAAAGCATTTCTTGCAAAAATCACACGTGAATTAGCTTTTGATCGATATCGGAGTTTGACATCAAAAAAACGTGGTAATGGAGTAATTGAAGAGGTTCTAGAAGAACTAGAGGAATGCATTCCTGATCACAGTGATGTGGAGCAAGAAATTCTTGGTAGTGAATTGGCAGTTATTGTTAGAGATTTTGTAAATAGCTTATCTGAGAAGGAAGCATTTATATTTCTAAGTAGGTACTTCTATGCAGAAGATTTATCATCGATTTCTAAGAAATTCGATATGTCAAAAAATAATGTTTCTGTTACTTTAGGTCGACTTAGAAGAAGGTTGCAAAATGAACTAGTAAAGGAGGGGTATTTAGCATCATGAAAAGAGAAGAATTGTTTTTAGCAATAAATGGCGTTGATGATTGTTTGATAGCAGGTTGTGCTAGTTATTCAGCAAAAAATAAAGTAGTAAAACTTAAAGGTATGAATAGGGGAATTGTTGCAGTAGCTTGTCTTTGCATGGCTTTAATACTTTCAGGCACAGCTTATGCAGCCTGGAAATATCTTTCAGCAAAAGATGTGGCCAGTAAGATTGGCGATACAAAACTTACAGAAGCCTTTGATAAACAAGGAAACTGGGGAGGTGGCGAAACACAATCCTGCGGTGGTTATGATATTGCTATGATTGGCCTGATTTCTGGTAAAGAATTATCTGATTATTTGGTTACATCTGATGGACAAGTTGTTAGTGACAATACTTATGCTGTTGTAGGAATAAGTAAAACAGACGGATCGGCAATGCCGGATGTTTCAAGTGATAGTTATGGCGAAAATGATTTTCTTGTTTCTCCATATATCCAGGGCTATAACCCTAGCAAATATAATATTTTCACATTAGCTGCAGGTGGACATTTCGCCGTTGTTGAAGATGGCATTCAATATCGTATTATGGAAGTTGAAAACATCGAGGCTTTTGCAGACAGAGAAATATATTTAGGTGTTTCTGATGGCTCATTCTATAATTCTGATGCTTATATATATGATAATGCCACTGGAAAAATATCAAGAAATGAAAAATATGATGGTGTTAATGCTTTATTTGTTCTTCCAATGGACCCATCAAAAGCTGATAAGAGAGTAGCTGATGCTATTATTGAAAAAGCTGAAAATCCTACTGAAGAAGATATTCAAGATTCGCCATCAGATAAAGAAGTAGAGACATTTATGTCTAAACTTACCGTAGATAATATAGATAACTATGCTACTCCAGTAGAATCAACCAGAAAGAATGTGAAGCCTGATAAAGATGGATATATTAGCTATGATTATGTGATGCCTAATGGCACTTCTAGTAGCGGATTTTGGAATATTGAGGATATGTTCCCTGATGGAAAGATTGGAATGAGTGAGAACTTTAGTTATTCTTCATCGGAAAATGGAATAAAAGACCTGGTTATTGAGACATATACCCTAAACAAAGATGGTACAGTTACATGCGTTGTGTATGTGCCTAAGAATCATTAATATAATTATGAGCTGGCAATTTGTCAGCTCATTTTATTTTCACTTACTATTTCTCTTGTCGAGGAACCTATTTTTGTATCAGTTAAGTGAAATTTTGGGTTTTCTAAAGTTCACTTAATTAGAAATTGACTAAAAGTTAAGTGTATTAATAAAATAAATATTTTCACTTAAGAATGCAAAATGGGGTTAAGTTTATTTGGCTATTGAAAAAAATCACTTAACATTTTGGTTATGATATTTGAACTTGTTAAGTTTATTATTTTATAACAAATTTTCACTTAACAATTTTGTGAATCTTTTTAAGTGAAAATAAGAGGTTTTAAAATAAACTGAACTATACTTAAAAATATTTAATGTGATTTAAGTGAATATAAAATTTACGTATATTCACTTAACACGATTCTCTCTTTTTAAGTGGAATAGTTACTTTTCCCTTTTTCACTTAACAAGAAATCCGCTATTCGCTCATTCTGTGTATTAATCTTGAACGCCCAGAAAAAGCATAGAAATAAAAATGACGACAAGATAACCACATATCTGAATTATTCACTTAAAACCTTGTGGTATGAACGCAATATGAGATCATTCGCACTCCTTTTTAAGATACAGTAATTTTTAAGAAATCACAAATATTACCGTATAATGCGATACATCCCGCGTCAATTTCATCCCAAAAACAGCAAAAGTGCGCTATAATATTATTTGCGGGTAGATATTATTTTTAAGGGGGAATAACTAAATAATGAAACAACTAAAACCTATCACAAACAAACTTCTATGGGTGTTTGCCCTGGGGCAGTTTGGTTGGAGTTTGCTATCGGGAGTAGTGTCCAACTGGATGGTCTATTATTACACAGGCACACCTAGTGAGCAGAATCCAAATACTGGATTATTTGCATCTAATATCACACAACATCCTATATTTTTTAAATTAACATTGTTTGGCCTGGTGCTTGCAGCAGGACGTATTTTTGATGCGATAACAGATCCTCTCATTGCGGGATGGTCTGACGGGGCAGATTACAAGGGTGGAAGACGAATTCCATTTATGCGAGCAATGGCAATTCCATTTTCACTTTGCACAATAGGATTATTCATCCTGCCACAGACTAGCAATGTCATAGCAAATGATGCCATGCTGTTCGCACTTCTTATGATTTTTTATCTGTTCATGACAATGTTCTGTACTCCATATAATGCTCTTATTGCAGAGCTTGGGGATACCCAACAGCACAGAATTAACGTATCAACTTATATTTCGTTTACATTTATTGTAGGTCAGTCTATTTCTTTCTTGCTTCCAAATGTGGCAGGTGCCCTCGAGGGTGGCTTTGGGCAGGCTGGCTCAATCAGAATGGCTGTTGCAATCATGGCCTCTATTGCCTGCATTGCCATGTTGATTCCAGCATTCTATATTAATGAAAGAGATTATATTGAAAGTAAGCCAAGTGAAACAAAGCCTTTCAAATCCTTGGTTAAGACTTTTTCAAATGTGCAGTTTAGACATTTTGTTTATAGCGATGTGATTTATTTCTTTGCGTTAACATTATTCCAGACAGGATTGGCATTCTATGAAACTCAGCTTATGGAGATTGCTGATACTTGGACATTCGTGCTTACAGCCACTATGACCTTTATCAGCGTATGCTTGTATCCTGCAGTAAATATTCTTGCTAAAAAGATTGGCAAAAAGCAGCTTATCATCATTGGCTTTTTCGCCTATGCATGTGTATTTATGGTAACAACCTTCTGTGGCAAGGGATTGCAGTGGGGCTTCATAATTGCAGTGGCAGCATCTATTCCTATGGCTATCCTTGGAATCCTTCCACAGGCTTGCGTTGCAGATGTGGCAGAGCTTACCAGACTTGAAACAGGAGAGGATAGAAGTGGTATGTTTTTCGCTGCAAGAACCTTTGCCTTCAAAATGGGCCAGGCCATTGCTATGGTAGTGTTTACATCTGTTACAGTTTCACAGACCAAGCAAAGCTATCGAGCTACAGCTGCTATAGCATTTGTAACCTGCTTCATAGGTGCCTGTATCTTCTTTACATTTAATGAAAAACAGATTTTATCAAGAATAAAAGAGCTTAAGGGCAGTGATGAAATATAAAGAATGAGTCAAAAAAAGAGATATCCACCGTGGATATCTCTTTTTAAAACCCCTATTAAATTAAAGCCCATTATCTATTCATGGTAGTTGGTGATAAGAAAACTCCTAAGGAAGCTGCTTGTTCGTGAACCTGAGATTCACGCTGTTCGATGCGCTCCTGAATGCTTTCTACTATTTCTTTTCCTATACCGTCTGCCCTAAGATCCTGGAATAAACTACAATCAAACATTACAAATACCTCCTCAAAAGTATAAATAATAATATGATTTGCTTTTCTTAAGGCTATTATAACATCTCTAAGGGCATAAAATGTGTAAAAATTGTGAATTCTAAAACAGAAAACTACAATTGTACGCCACAGACGGACTTTTAATGAGCTGGCTTATTACTGGCCTAATGTGCCAAGGTAATCCTGAATAGCGGTCGTTGTGATTTCGTTGTATTCGTATGTTGCATTAGCTAGCTTAACCTGCTCTGCCTTCTTATAAACAGAGAAACCAATCCAGCCTACAATTGCGATAGCAATTATAGAAACACATACTAAACTTGCAATCTCCTCTATTTTCTTTTTTCTAACGATTGACTTGCGATTTGCTTTGTCATGCTTTTTTTGATCTACTTTTTGTTGACTCATTTCTTCTCCTAAACTAGACCTATATATTTCCGCTGGAGAGGCCTAGCGTTTAAACTACTAAAAAATATAGTAACTCAAAAGGAGGCTGTTTTCAAGGGAAATGGGGCGATATTATTTACTAAAAATAGTAAAAGAACTATTCAAACCCCAATATGTTGTGGTAAAATTTACTCGATAGTGTAATTAAGTTTTACGAAGGAGAAATGTTATGAGTAAAGCTGATGTAATATTCAAAAAAATGTGCCAGGACATACTTGATAATGGCACAGATACAAAAGACGAAATTGTGCGTCCAATCTGGCAGGATACAGGTGAAAAAGCCTACACCATCAAGCAGGTTGGCGTGGTAAATAGATACGATTTAAGAGAGGAATTCCCAGCTCTTACACTTAGAAAGACAGCTCTTAAGTCAGCGATGGATGAAATCCTCTGGATTTACCAACGCAAGTCTAACAATATCAAGGATTTAAAGCCACATATCTGGGACGAATGGGCTGATGAGGAAGGCTCAATCGGAACAGCTTACGGATACGTAGTT
>ODAI011394796.1_pt1 | contig 11069 bp, 7 predicted proteins | sample 1539321 | NCBI WGS metagenome assembly ODAI01 (sample SAMN02144231, study PRJEB22623) | gut metagenome | biome: sheep rumen | host: Ovis aries | place: New Zealand | reverse complement strand
TGTCCCCGTTTCCGAATGGGGATTCTTCGACGAGAGCATACCCCCCATTGTGATCGCCGGCCCTTGCAGCGCGGAATCTGAGCTTCAGATGATGATGACCGCCAAGGGGCTTCACGACTTTGGCATCCACGTTTTCCGCGCGGGAATATGGAAACCCAGGACTCATCCGGGATCCTTCGAAGGTGCGGGCGTGGCAGGTTTGAAATGGCTCCAGAAAGTGAAGAAAGAGTACGGGATGAAGGTTTGTACCGAGGTCGCGAGCCAGAAGCATGTGTATGAGTGCATGAAGTACGGAGTGGACATGGTCTGGATCGGGGCCCGCACGACCGCCAATCCTTTCCTTGTGCAGGAAATAGCTGAGGCTCTGCAAGATACTGACATCCCTGTCCTTGTCAAGAATCCTGTCAATCCCGACCTTGACCTCTGGGTCGGTGCCCTTGAGCGACTGAACCGGGCTGGGATCAGGAAACTGGGCGTGATCCATCGCGGCTTCTCCACGACCCAGAAGATCCCTTACCGCAATCTCCCCGGATGGCAGATCGCCGTGGAGCTCCGCACCAGGTATCCCCAGATCCCGTTCTTCGCCGATCCGAGCCACATGGGAGGCTCCAGGAAGTATCTTAAGGAATTGTCCCAGAGGGCAATGGACCTTGGCCTGGACGGCCTTATGGTCGAGTCCCACTGCGATCCTTCCTGCGCCTTGAGCGATGCCGCCCAGCAGCTTGTTCCGGCCGACCTGAAAACCCTTCTCGAGAGTCTCATTGTCCGCCAGAAGCAGACCAACGACAGGGAGTACAACGAGAATATCGAGCAGCTCCGCGCCAGGATCGATGTGATCGATGAGAACCTGCTGATGAGCCTTGCCTCCAGGATGGAGGTTTCCAAGAAAATCGGTGAGTTCAAGAAAGCCCATAATATCGCCATTGTCCAGGCTGCCCGGTGGGAGGATATCCTTTCCGACATGATCAGTAAAGGACAGAACTATGGTCTTTCCCCGAAGTTCATCACGGATGTTTTCAACGCTATCCATGAGGCTTCAGTTGCCGCTCAGAATCGTATCTTGGAAGGCGATTGATTATTGGTCTATTTTTGTTGTCTTTTGGCCGAATTTTCTTATTTTTGGTTGTTGGTAAAATGAACTAATAACCTTTCTTTTATTTCCAATCCCAACATTCAACGTTCTTTGACTAGACTGTTGAACTGAATATAAACCTGATTTATAAATAAAGCTTATGGTAAAAAAGAAGGGATCGCTTTCGCGGTCCCTTCTTTAATTCAGATCAGTCGATTACTCGTTAGGAGTGACATCCCACCAGAGACGTACCCACTGGTCGTCGTTTCCGCCGAGGTACTTGTCGACAGCGGCCTTGTACTGGTCAGGGTTACGCTCAGAGTCGGTCGAGGAGTAGAGGAAGCGCACCGGATAGGTGGTGTGTCCCACGTGGTTGTCCTGCTGGTACTCAGTCAGAGGCATCGCGGGGATGTTGGTCCTCCTCCAGTCTGACCATGCCTCAAGGCAGTCGCACATGTAGTCGGCGATCCACCTCTGCATGCAGATCTCCTTGAGCGCGCCGGCGTTGTCGGCGGGGAGAGGATGGGCGGCGACGTACTCGTCAGCACCCTCGGTGGCCTCGAAAGCGAAGGAGGCCTTGATGCCCCTGGCGTAGTAGTCAGCGGCGTCGCCGGAGATGAGTCCCCTCTGGATGGCCTCAGCGATGTTGAAGAGGCTCCTGGCGGCGGTGAACAGACCGTAGGTGGCGTCCTGCTTGCAGTACTTCTCAGTGAGTGAGCAGGATGCGGCGGCCTCCGCTACGACTGACGGGTTGTCCGGCAGGCCGAAGGTTATACCCTTGTAAGCCTCGAAGTCTGTGGGGTCACCGTCCCTCTTGCCGAGGTAGGCGTCGTCACCGATGGTGAAGCGGGTGAACATACGGGGATCCTTGTACTCCTTGAGGGCGTCCACGATCATGGCGTTAGGGCCCCAAGCGAGGTTCCTGGACGGTGATGTGGCGACCGGGTAGAGCGGTGAGTTCGTGGCCCTGGTGTCATACCTGTAGTTGAGCTGGTCGGCGACCTCGGTGATCCCGCCCTGGCTGAAAGCCGTGGCGAACTTTGACTTGGCCGTGGAGTTGTCCACGTCGGAGATCCTGAGGGCCATGTCCATGCGGATGGAGGCGTTGAACTTCTTCCAGCGGGCTATGTTTCCGTTAAAGAGGATGTCGGCGTTGGTGAGGTTGGTGCCCTCCTGGAACATGGCGTAGGCGTCCTCGAGATCCTTGAACAGGGCGTTGTAGATGTCCTGCTGGGAGTCAAAGACGGGGGTCCAGATGTCGTCGGACTCTCCCTTCCAGGCCTCGGACCAAGGCAGTGCTCCGACAGCGTCGGTGAGGTGCATCATGATGAAGGCTCTGAGGGTCAGCGACGCGGCGATCTGGTTCTCGTTGCTGGCGCAGAACTGCTTGACGTTGACCTCGTCCTTCTGCTCGGGATCCTGGTTCAGCTCGATGACCTTGTTGAGGATCTTCATGGAACCGTAGTAGTAGCCACGGGTGTCGAACTCGTAGGTGGTCATCAGTGAGCCGAACTGGTTGTTTCCGGACTCGGCGAGGTAACCGACATGGTTAGGCTGCCAGTAGTCGTAGCTGTCGGCGGAGATGAAATTCCTGACAGTGAAACAGGCATTCGTGAAGAGCAGGTTGGTGTACGGGGTACCCGGGGAGTTCGGGGAGACGTTGATGTCCCCGAAATCGCTGAAGTTGCAACTGGTAAGCGACGCAGCTAAAGCAAGGGCCGCTATTATGGATTTCTTCATTATTTTCATAATCGTTATCTCCATATTTATTAGAACATGCACCTGAAGGTGAGACCGAAGGTTCTCGAGGCGGGGGTCTGTCCGGACTCAAGATAGTTGCTGCTGGACTCCGAAGGGTCGAAGTTCGGGCAAGCGGAGTAGATCAGCCAGGGGTTGGTCGCCACGAAGGAGACGCTGGCGGAGTTCAGGCCGATGCCGAGATTCTTGACGAAGGTCCTCGGAAGGGCGTAGGTCAGGGAGAGCTCGCGCATCTTCAGGTAAGTCCTCTTGAAAAGGACACCGTCGTTGTCAAAGTTAGCCTTGTACTGGAACCATCTCCAGGACTGGATGTGGGTGTCAACGGCGTTACCGTTCTCGTCCACACCGGTGACATGGACACCACCGCCCTTGGCGACAGGCTCACGGACATTGACTCCGTTGTCATTGACCGCTGCGGTCTCGGCGGCGAGGCCGGATCCCTGCATCCAGAGGTTGGTCCATGAGAAGATGTCACCACCGATGGTGTAGTCGAAGCTCATGTTGAGTGACCAGGTCTTGTAACGGAAGCCAGTTGAGAATCCACCGGTGAAGTCGGGCTGGAAGTTACCGACGACCTTCTCCTCGGTGTCGATGATAGGCATGTACTCACCGAACTGCTGCTTCTGGCCGGCGCTTGTCGTGGCCCTCAGGATGTACTGGCCGTCCTCGTTCCTGGCGAAACGTCCTCCGGTGTAGAGCACACCGACAGGCTCGCCCTCGATCGAGTACATTCCGAACTCGTAGTTGAACTTGTCGTAGCGGAGGAAGTACTGCTTCTGCTCGGGGTGGAGCTCAACCAGCGTGTTGACGTTCTTCGCGATGTTGAAGTCAGCGTCCCAAGTGAAGTCCCTGGTGCGGATGATGTCGCCACCGATCTCAAACTCGATACCACGGTTCCTCACGAGACCGGCGTTGACCTGCCTCATGTTCCAACCGGTCTGGCCGGCGACAGGGAGGGAGACGATCTGGTTCTTGGTGTCGCGGTTGTAGAAGTTGATGTCACCGTGGATCCTGTTCTTGAACATCCTGAACTCGGTACCGACCTCATAGGAGGTGGAGATGGTAGGCTTCAGGTTCGGGTCGATCTGGGTCGTGGGGACACCCATCGAGGAGATGGCGTTGTTGTACCGGGAACCGATGCCGTAGACGTAGGTCGTGGCGTAGGCGCCCATCGTGGATCCGACCTGGGCGGCGCTGGCGCGCAGTTTCCAGAAGTCGAGCCAAGGGGCCTTGACGAACTTGTTCAGCATGATGGACACGGAGGCACCGCCGTAGAGGTAGTGGTTCTGTGAGACGGGCAACCTGGAATCCCAGTCGTTACGCAGCGAGAGGTCAACGAAGAACGTGTCGTCGAATCCGGCGGTGACGTTGCCGTAGACCGAGCGGGTGATGTACTGGGTCACTGAGTTGCTGGTCGAGTAGGTGTTGATCGAGTTCGAGAGGTTGTAGAGCTTCGGGATGATGAGTCCGGCGTTGGTGTTGGAGCTCAGGGAGCCGTAGTCGTAGTCTCTCTGCTCGATGAAGGCTGCGGCGTTGATACCGAGGCGGTCATTGAAGAAGTTGTTATCCCAAGTGATGCGGCCCTGGTAGGTCATGTCCAAGACATGGTCCTGGGACTCGCCATAGTATGAGCTCCAGTTGCGCACGTTGGGGGCCTGGTGCTGGGTGGTCTCACCGTGGTAGTTGCGGATGTTGCCCATGACGCGGGCACCGACCTTGAAGTTCCAGGGGAGGATCACCTCGGCGTCACCGGTGATGACGTTCCAGAGGTAGGTGCCGGTGGCGTTGTGCAACTCAGCGTAGGCGAAGGGGTTGTCGTGGTAGGTCGGGTTGAAGTTGGACTTGCCGGAAATATTCCAGGTCCTGACACTTCCGTCCGGACGCTCCCAATCCTTGAGCCTCGAGAAGTCAAGACTCATGTGTCCCCACTGGATGAAGTCAGCGAGGGGGCTGTCGTTTGATGAGTAACCATCGCCGGACGCATTATGGTTCTGGCGGTAGGTGAACTTGTAGTCAAGGGTGAGGTTGAGCCAGCGTGTAGGCTTGATGTTGGTCTTCATCGTGAGGTAACGCCTGACAGCCTTCGCGTTGTACATGATACTGTTGCGGTCAGTGTTGGTGAAGGACACGCGGGTGTTGCTGTTGGTCGATCCATGGGACACGGCGACGTTGGTGGTGTTGGTCCAGCCGGTGCGGAACATGTCGGCGGGGTTGAACCTGCTGATCCAAGGGTCGGCCTTCATGTAATATTCGCTGGTAGGATCCCAGTAGAGGGAGGAAGCCACCAGGGCACTCTCGTCGAAGCGGGGGCCCCAGTTCTCGTCATTACCCCACTCCATGTTGTAGGAGCCGTCGGGGTTCTGGCTCTTGAGGCGCTCGCCAAACAGGAACTGAGGTGACATGGTGTCAATGTTGGCGTAGCTGTCGTTCATACCGAGGAGCTGTCCGGTCTGGCCGACTGAACCGCCACCGTACTCGTGCTGGAGCTTGAGGTGGTTGTAGTAGCGCTCCATGGTCGTGGTGTGGCTGAACTCGACATGGGTCTCACCGTTCTTGGCGCCGCGGGTCGTGATGATGACCGCGCCGTTGCCACCCTGGGAACCGTAAAGCGCGGTTGCCGCGGGGCCCTTCAGGATGTTGACATTCTCGACGTCATCCATGTTGACAGCGTTCTTGTTCGTGATCGTTCCGTCAACGACATAGATAGGCTCGCTACCACCCCAGGAACCGTAGGCCTGGGTACCGCGGAGGACGATGGAACCGGAATCGAAAGTCGATCCTGAGCTGGAGTAGAAACGGGCTCCGGCGACCTTACCGGCGAGAGACTGTCCGAGATCGGTCTGACGGGCGACAGTGAGTTTCTCGCCGTCAATCTTGACGGTCGAGTAACCGATCGCCTTTTCCTGCCTCTTGAGGCCTTGGGCCGTCACGACGACCTGGTCCAGAAGCTGGAAGTCGGGAGCCAGCACGACGTTGACTGTCTGGGCGGCAGGCTTGGTCTGGTTGGCGAAGCCGATGCAGGAGAACACGAGCTGGGCTCCGGCAGGGACGTTACGCAAGGTGTACTTACCATCGGCGTCGGTGATGACACCATTGGTCGTTCCTTGCACGAAGACGGAGGCTCCGACTACAGGGAGTTCATCCTCCGCAGAAGTGACCGTACCGGTGACGGTCAGGTTTTGCGCGAATGCTATGCCTAAACTAGCGCAAAGGCAAAGCAGCATAGAGAATAATTTTTTACCCATAAGCTTAAACCTTAATTAAACTTAATATTTGATGAATAAATAGTGAATAATCTCGACTACTTATATCGGCCAGCGGAGGTGCTGGAAGGGGACATTTAACCCTGACCAGAGTCCAAAACGCAAAAACCGACATCACAAATAAAAGAATTAATTTGGAATAATGCAACTTTCTTGACCACAAGAACAAATAGAAAAAAGCGAAATTTATATCGTTTTATAGAATTCGGCTTCGAACCCCTCGAAAAAACATACTTAAAAATTATTCGTCATGACCGAATTTTTATTACGAATCGAAACTTTAAAAAAAATTACAACCACAATAATAAATACTTAGTAAAACATTTAAAATTTTAGGATAATGGAAAGAATCTCTTTTTATGATGCTTGCCTGAAGTGGCAGGCTGATAGGGCAAGGTTTGTCAAAGAGACCTCCATGGCAGCATATTCACTGACAATCACCAATCATTTAGTGCCACGGTTCGAATGGCTGGATGAAATAACCTCATCCAGCATTCAGGATCTGGTGGAGTGGGAATCCGACAAAGGAGAAAGTCCCACCACTATAAAAGGGATCATTGTCGTACTCAAAATGGTAATGAAATACTGTGTCAGACAAGGTTGGATTGAGCCTAACCCTATAGATGTGCATCTTCCGGTCAGGACTAGAAAGCCTGATCCGCAAGTACTTACCATTGATGAGGAAAAAATGCTGCTGGAATGGTTGATTTCTCACCCCACCCTTAAGAATATAGGAGTGCTGTTCTGTCTTTGTTGCGGACTCCGGATTGGTGAAGTCTGTGGGTTGAAATGGGAAGACTTCGATCAGAACAGGAGGGTTATCCACATCCGCCGGACTGTCCACAGGATCTACCGCCCTGGTAAAGAGACCGGCAAGTCAGAACTGACACTAGGGCGCCCAAAGACAGAGGATTCCTTGAGGGAAGTCCCCGTGGCGAAATTCCTCGCGCATATTATTAATAAGGTATATCCCGAGTCACCCGAAGACAAGTACATCCTGTCCGGATACCGCCAACCTCTTGATCCTCAAACGTTCAGGGCTAATTTCAAGAAAGTGACTTCGACGCTTGGACTGAAGACAAGAAAAATCCATAGCCTAAGGCACACTTTCGCGACCAGATGTCTTGAGAGCAACTGTGATGTGAAGACTTTGAGCGCGCTGCTCGGGCACTCAGACGTCTCTACCACGTTGAACCTCTATGTCCACCCTGGCATTGAGCAGAAACGCCGTTGTGTTGAAGACATGATGAATCTTTTTATTTATGGAATTCCCTAAGAGCTCGTAACAGCGTGTCCTCGAAAACGGCTTTTTCCCGCTCCGAGAGAAAACCTACTTCAATAGGAACTTGGAACATCCTGATTTTCAGTTCTTCAGGAATATCCTTCAGGTCAAGGATCCTCTGGCAATCTTTCTCGGTGGTAGCCACGACGGCGGTAGGATGATCCTTGACCGCCCTCATTATTTTGCGAATGTCCGCTCGAGTGTACTTGTGGTGATCCTCAAAACGGAAGCGCTTGATGATCTTGTGCTCGTCACTCAAGTACATCCTCAGGGGAGTGTCCTTGGCTATTCCGGAGAACAGGATCAGCTTTTGGGAATATGCGTACCTTGGATCCGCTTCCTCGAAAATGGGGGTCAGGGAGCTGTACCAGATGGTGGTGAAGAGGAGAACCTTTTCTTTTCCCTTTTTGTCCGTGCCCTTGCAGGTCACCGGATCGAAATCCATGAGGCCGAAAGCCTGTGCCCATTGGATCCTCTTCTCGTCCTCCAGATAGGCGGGGCACTTGGAGACAATGATGATGTCCGCCTCGGAGAGTCTTCCTGGCAAATCCCGGAGCCTTCCGAAGGGGAGAAGGTGGTCTTTGTGGACGGGCCTGTTGTAGTCTACAAGTATTATATTAAGGTAAGCCTTCAGGGCCCTGTACTGGAACGCGTCGTCGAGGACGATCAAGTCTGCGGGAGCGATCTCCTCACCGGAGCACTGTCTGGCCCTTTTTTCTGTTTTGAGCTTTTCCGGGTGGCACAGAATGTCGCAGCCCTTGACCCTGTTGCGGTCGACAGCGACAGTGACTCCCGGAAATTTTTTCTTTATCTGCAGCGGTTCGTCACCATATTCCTTGACGGAACCCTCTCTCTTGACAATCTGGAATCCCTTGGAGGAACGGCGATAGCCTCTTGAGAGGACGGCAAGGTCCTCATAGGCCCAGTCGTCACTCCGTAGAAGGGTCCTGAGAATCATCTCTGTGTGAGGGGTTTTGCCTGTGCCGCCGGCGGTGATGTTACCGACGCAAATCGTTGGGACCTCGCATGTCCTGACCTTACGGATTCCGTGGTCGAAACAGAAGTGCCTGAGTTTCAGGGTGAGGTAATATGGCGCTAATATAATCCTGTCAAGCATCGCGGCACAAAGATACAAAATATTCAGATGCCGTAGACGCCCTTTGATGCCGAAATGGGAATATCTCCCCATTTTACGGCTATGTGGTCAAGGATTTTCAGGACCTCGTCAGGGTCATTCTCCGTCACCAGCCGCATTCTGGTCTCCTTGAAGTCAGGGAGGCCTTTGAAGTAGCAGCTCAAGTGGCGGCGCATCTCGTAGACTCCGACCGGGACACCTTTGAGCTCCACCGAGAGGGCAAAATGCTTTTTGGCCAGTTCAACCCGTTCCTTGACTCCGGGAGGTGGAAGTTCCTCACCTGTAAGGAGAAGGTGCTTGATCTCTTTGAATATCCATGGACGGCCGAAAGAGGCCCTGGCTACCATGATCCCGTCGACCCCGAAACGCTCGAAAGCCTCTTTCGCCTTTGAGGCGGAGTCGATGTCCCCGTTGCCGATTATGGGAATATTCATCCTGGGATTCCTCTTGACTTCCCCGATCAGGGTCCAGTCCGCCTCTCCTTTATACATCTGGCAGCGGGTGCGGCCGTGGATGGTCAGGGCTTGGATTCCGCAGTCCTGAAGGCGTTCAGCTAGCTCGACGATTATCTTGCTTTTGTCATCCCACCCCAGGCGGGTCTTGACTGTCACTGGTTTGCTGACGGCCTCCACAATCCTTTTGGTGATCATCACCATCTTGTCAGGATCCTTCATCATGCCTGAGCCGGCGCCCCGGGCCGCGATCTTGCTGACCGGACAGCCGAAATTGATGTCAATGAGGTCGCAGCCATGTCCGCCCACAATCTGGTCCGCATGATCCGCCATGCGAGCCGCCTCGACCATGGCATCGGGGTCGCTGCCGTAGATCTGGATCCCGATGGGAGCCTCGCTGTCGGATGTCTTGAGTTTGGCGTAGGCCTTTTTAGCGTCACGGATCAGTCCTTCAGCAGGGATGAATTCGGTGTAGACCATGTCCGCCCCTTGCTCCCTGCATATCCCACGGAATGAGGCGTCAGTCACGTCCTCCATCGGCGCCAGAAGCACCGGTTTTTCCCCCAGATCTATGTTCCCTATCTTCATTTCAGTCAATGATGGAAGACAAAAATACTATTTTTTCAAAAAAAATTGCTACCTTTGCGTCCCCTATGTTGTTTAGGGATCGCAATTTTATATGTTAAACCATTAAAGATCAAGACAGTGGACACACTTAGCTACAAAACAGTATCGCTCAACAAGGCGACTGTGAACAAGGAGTGGGTTGTCATCGATGCCACGGATCTTCCGCTTGGCCGTCTTGCCTCTAGGGTTGCTCTTGTCCTCCGCGGCAAGAACAAGCCCGGGTTCACCCCCCATGTTGATTGCGGTGACAACGTCATCGTCATTAACGCCGAGAAGGTGGCCCTCAAGGGTGACAAGATGGAAAGCCGTGTTTACACTCGCTACACCGGTTATCCGGGTGGCCAGCGTTTCACGACTCCCAAGGAGATTCTCGCGAAGAGACCCGCTGAACTCGTGAGGAGGTCCGTCAAAGGAATGCTCCCCAAGACCCGTCTTGGTGAAAAGATTCTCCACAACCTGCATGTTTACGCGGGTCCCGAGCATCCCCACCAGGCGCAGAATCCCAGAGAAATTAAGTTGAACGAAATCTAACAGAGCAAATGGAGAAGAAAAACGCCCTTGGAAGACGTAAAACAGCCGTCGCTCGTGTTTATCTCGCCGCTGGGAAAGGCAATATCACGATCAATGACCGCGCCCTTGAGGAGTACTTCAAGGAGGGTTCGCTTCAGTACATCGTGAACCAGCCGTTCGCCGTGACGAAGACAGAAGGTCAGTTTGACGTGAAGGTGAATGTGGTCGGTGGAGGCACCAAAGGCCAGGCAGAGGCTATCAGGCTCGGTATTTCCCGCGCCCTTAGCGATCTCGACAGAGAGGCTTACCGCCCTGCTCTTAAGGCTGAGGGATTCCTGACCCGTGACTCCCGCGAGGTCGAGAGGAAGAAGCCCGGTCAGCCTGGCGCACGCGCCCGCTTCCAGTTCAGCAAGCGTTAGTTTGCCGGAAGAGAATAAGCTGTTTTATGTTTTTTTGCACAGTCCGGTGCGACAAATCCAGCCCTATTTGGCAGGATGCCGAGACTGCGGAAAATCCCGGAGACCGGAGCAGCTCCGCTACTTTCGGGATTGAAGTAAAGAGTTTACAAACAGAAATTTAAATTTCAATTAACAATGCCACGCACAAATTTCCAAGAACTTCTTGATGCAGGCGTACATTTCGGTCACTTGGCCAGGAAATGGAACCCTAAGATGGCTCCTTATATCTTCGATCAGAAGAACGGGATCCACATCATCGACCTGCACAAGACCATCGTCAAGATAGACGAGGCTGCCGACGCGATGAAAGAGCTTGCGCGTTCAGGTCGCAAGATCCTCTTCGTAGCCACCAAGAAACAGGCTAAGGAGATCGTCGCTGAGAAGGCTGCGGCAGTCAACATGCCATCGATAACCGAGCGCTGGGCGGGTGGTATGCTTACCAACTTCCCCCCCACCCGCAAGGCCGTCAAGAAAATGAACACCATCGACAAAATGAAGGAAGATGGCACCTT
>ODAI011111605.1_pt1 | contig 11069 bp, 7 predicted proteins | sample 1539321 | NCBI WGS metagenome assembly ODAI01 (sample SAMN02144231, study PRJEB22623) | gut metagenome | biome: sheep rumen | host: Ovis aries | place: New Zealand | reverse complement strand
ATCTTGCACAGAAATCCCTTGACATACGTCAGTATGCCTGCGGAATTTCTATACGATCTGACGAAAAATCTCACGGCGCATCTTCAGCACAATCTTTGTGCGGTATTGCCTTAACAATAAGAACTATACTCACGTTACACCTCCATGCAGACAGCACTGAAAAGGGCGCCTTAAAGGCGCCCTTGTATCATATCCCGCAGTCCTCGTAGTCCTTCCATTTTTCAACGTAGAGCCTGTTGCTCCAGCTTCTGTACATGATGTAGACTACTGATGCTATGGCGAGAAATATAGCGCCAAGCAGCGGTATTGAGTCCTTGAATGCCTTGCGGGCAGGGTCATCTCTTCTTTTTCTCATATAAATTTCCCTTCCATCCTAAATATAACGATACAGACAGAGGGGCAGCATGACCACCCCTCTGACAAGTGTTTATTCTTCTGTTGCAGCAGCGTCAGCGCCGCCGTTCATTTCTGCCATAAGTCTTGCAAGCTCTGCGTCTACCTTAGCGTCTGACTCGATCTTCTCGAAAGCGTCGTTCAGGTCATCGTCAGCTCCTCCTGCGATCTCAGTGAAAGCTGCGGCCTCGGCCTCTTTGCGTTCGATCTTCTCTTCCATTCTGTTGAACTTCTCAAGAGCGGAGCTGCCGTCGAAACCTCCGGCAGACTTTGCAAGGCTCTTCTGAGTATCGGCCATCTGTGAACGCGCGATGAGCATAGCCTGACGGGACTTAGCCTCATCCAGCTTAGCTTTGAGCACCTCTACCTGGTTGCCGATAGCCTCGGTCTGGTCGGAGATAGACTCGTACATCTCCTTGTAGTTAGCCACATCCTCATCGGCCTTGACCTTCTTTGCGAGAGCCTGTTTAGCGAGGTCTGCGTTACCCTGAGAGAGAGCGGCCTTAGCCTTGGACTCCCAGCTTGCGGATATCTTCTGAGCCTCAAGATATTTCTTCTCAGCGAGGCGTTCGCTTGCCTTAGCCTTGCCGTAGTTCTGAGTTGCCTTTGTGAGCTCCTGCTGCATATCAATGATTATCTGCTTGACCATCTTCTCAGGATCTTCAGCCCTGTCGATAAGGTCGTTGACATTTGACTTGAGCAGATCACTTAATCTTCTGAAAATTCCCATAACACAATCCTCCTGTTTCATGGTATGTAGTAGGTTTATCAGCTCCGGACCCCTTTCCGGTGCCGTTATAAACATTATAATTTACAAATGGCAGCTTGTCAAGGATATGGGGACTGATTTCATCAAATTTTCATTGTGTTTACAAATTGGGTCAGGTGGACTCTTTTTCCACTTCTTCGATGTATTTTCCCAGCTCATCCAGGGAGATGCCCTTGGCGCTGAGGGAGTCGTCCTCATTTATTTTAAGGAGCTTTTCTCTCAGGTCCAGCATTTTCTTTCTGCGTTCAAAGGCCTCTGCGTTCATTACTACAAGGTCAGGACTGCCTTCTTTGGTAAGCCTTAGCGGTTCTGATGTGATGTCACAGAGCTTTACGAACAGGTCATAATTTGAGCTGAAATCTTCGTGTTTGATAGATATCATTATAAAGGACTCCTTTCACGGTATCTTTGATATAATTGTACATCACAAATGGTTAAATGTCAAGATAAAAACTGTTTCGGCAGGTGTATAAAAGAGGGGCGGTCCGGGGAAAAATTCGTTAATAATCCGACAATGACCAAACGCGCGTGCATGAGGTACATAATCGCACAAAATATCAGTTAATGAGTACTATATGTCATTGAAAACACGGAAAATGTAAGCTATAATATAGACAGTTAAGGGAATGCCTACAGCGTAGGGAACTGGAAGGTATTATTTGATCCATAAAAAGAGAAACGAAAAAAATTAGGCATTATATTTTCGGAGGGATATTTTTATGAGAAACACAATTATGAAGAAACGGATAGCTGCTGCTGCCGCAGCCGCTGTAATGACTGTTACAGCCGCTGCCGGAAGTCTGGGTACCTCAGACGTTAAACTTGTAAGCGGCAATTCAGTAACAGCCTATGCTGCTGAGAGCACTGTTAAGTTCTTACAGTCAGTAGGCTACGGAGAGGCTGTCTATGTGACATGGTCATCAGTAACAGGTGCAAAGTCATACAGCGTTTATGTTGACGGTACAAAGATAGACAATATGCTGGTAAGACAGTATCCCGGCTATATGAGAGCAGACGCAGTCGGTCTCAAGGCAGGCAGCCACACAGTTAAGGTGGTGCCTGTTATAAACGGCAGTGAGGACTCATCAAAGGCTGCTCAGACAACTGCTACAGCTTATGCTCACGACCGTTCAGGCTACGGTTTCGTAAACGGCACATCCTCAGGAGCTTACAATGAGGACGGTACTCTCAAGAGCAATGCAGTTGTACTCTATGTAACAAATGCAAACAAGGATTCAGTTTCAATGGATGTTGTTACAGACTCCAAGGGAGGCACTACAGCATCTACAGGTATCCAGAACATACTCACAGCTTATAAGAAGGGCTACGATACAAGACCTCTCGACGTAAGATTTATCGGGAACATCACTGACCCTGCCACACTTGATGGCGGCGACCTTCTTGTAAAGGGCAGCAGCGATTCCAAGCGTCTTGACTGCGGCATCACTATCGAAGGTATCGGAAACGATGCTACATTCAATGGCTTCGGACTGAGACTTGCAAATGCATCCAACGTTGAGGTAAGAAATATCGGATTTATGAACTGCAACAGCACTGAGGGCGATGACTGCGGTATCCAGCAGAGCTGTGACCACATCTGGGTACACAACTGTGATATGTTCTACGGCGATGCCGGTTCTGACGCTGACCAGGTAAAGGGCGACGGCGCTCTTGATACAAAGAAGTCCACATATGTCACACATTCCTACAATCACTTCTGGGACAACGGAAAGTGCAATCTCCAGGGCGCAAGCGCAAGTGATACATCAAACTACATCACATATCACCACAACTGGTATGACCACTCTGACTCCAGACACCCCAGAGTAAGAGTTGCAACGGTCCACGTTTACAATAACTACTACGACGGAAACGCTAAGTACGGTATCGGTTCTACTACTGATTCAGACGTTTTCGCTGAGAATAACTACTTCAGGAACTGCAAGTATCCCATGCTCATCTCCATGCAGGGCAACGATGTCACAGCAGGCGGCGTCTTTTCCGGCGAGGACGGCGGTGTGATAAAGGCATACGGGAACGTTATCGTGGGCGGAACTTTTACATCCTATCAGACAAACAGCACTGAGTTCGACGCTTACGCTGCAACTTCAAGAAGTGAAAAGGTGCCTTCAACTGTAACTGCAAAGCAGGGCGGCGCATCCTATAATAACTTCGATACAGCCAGCGACTTCTACTCATATACAGTAGATAAGGCTGAGGACGTTCCCACTGTAGTTACTTCAAAGGCTGGACGTGTAGACGGCGGAGACTTCAAGTGGAACTTCGATGATTCAGTTGATGATGCCAGCTATGCAGTAAATGATGCGCTCAAATCTGCACTGGTAAATTATAAGGACACGATAACTGCTATCGGCAGCGGATTCACAGACGATAATACTGCTGCTCCTGTAGTTGTATCTACAACTACAACTTCAAATACACCTGTTGTGACAAATATCACAACAACTACAACTTCTACAGTTACTACAGCAACAACAACTCAGACTCCCGGTGTGGTAACTCCTGTAACAGGCGGAAATGTCATCTACGCTTCACCTAACGGCGGCGGAGACGGAAAGACAGTCAGCACACCTACTGACGTTCTTACAGCGATAAAGAACGTGCCAGCAGGAGGTTATATATACCTCCTCGATGGTACGTACAAATATGATTCTACTATCAAGATAGAGGAGAGCAATGCAGGAAGTGCAGGCAAGTACAAGACGATCGCCGCATATCCCGGAGCTACAGTAAAGTTTGACTTCTCCGGTGAGGCCGTTTCCTCATCAAGCTATGGTTTCGTACTTGACGGCTCCTACTGGCACTTCTACGGCTTTGAGATAGCAAATGCCGGTGATAACGGTATGCTCCTCTCCGGCGACAACAACATCGTCGAGATGATGATATTCAACGGCAACCAGGATACCGGACTCCAGATATCCAGATATAACGGCTCCTACAGTGATATTTCACAGTGGCCTACCAACAACCTCGTTAAGAACTGCACATCCAAGAACAACTGCGATGACGCAACTATGGAGAATGCAGACGGTTTCGCAGCTAAGCTCACCTGCGGTCAGGGCAACGTTTTCGACGGATGTATCTCCTACTGCAACTCTGACGACGGCTGGGACCTCTACGCTAAGGAGGCTACAGGCCCTATCGGAGTAGTGACCATAAAGAACTGTATCGCATTCCGCAACGGCTTCACTGAGGACGGCAAGGGATACGGCGACTGCGACGGCAACGGATTCAAGCTGGGCGGCGGCGGAGTAGGCACCCGTCACGTTGTTGAGAACTGCCTCGCATTCGAGAACCTCAACTGCGGTTTCACTGACAACAACAACCCTGAATTCGGCGATATTAAAGATTGTACAGCATACAATAACGGTATCGGCGGAAACGGCAAGGGCAACTACTTCGTATACAGATGCAGCACTACTGCTACACTGACAAACCTGCTTTCATACTACAACACAAGCAAGGTCTCCAAGACCAATGCACCAGGCATAAAGCTGGCAAGCGACAAGTTCGTTGGCAGCATGACAAACTCCATCCACTTCAACAACAACGGAAGTTACTATTATGTAAAGTCCCAGACAACTATCGCCAGCGGCGATAAGATAGGCGATGTGATCACTCCTGCTGACTCCGACTTCATTACCCTCTCGGTCGGAGCAATGGGAACTGATTTCCACAAGGCATGGAGAAACTCCTCCGGAGCTCCTTCTCCTGCCGGATTCGCCGAAACAAACGGCACTTACAAGACACTTGGTTACCATATGTACAGCGGTATCTCACAGACAGCAACTCCTGATGTATATGCAGCAGGTACAACTCCTGTAGATACAGCTACAACTACAACAACTACTGCCACAACATCCGGTGGTGGTCAGTCCTCAACAACTACCACCACCACCCAGATCCCTGTTCCCGTATCCGGCGGTTATGTACATAACTTCACCGAGAACGGTACAGCAAGCAGTTTCTATACCATCTCAGGCAATCTTTCAACAGCTAAGGGTACGGTCACCTACAACGGCCTTACCCTTACGCAGTGCCTGAAAATTGAGTCAGCAACAAGCATAGGCTTCAGAGCTGCAAATGCCGGCACTATCACACTGGTATTCGCAGAGGCTGACGCAACTATCAAGATCGATGGTACAAAGTATACATCTTCCGGCGACGGCATCATCACTGTTGACCTTGCAGCCGGCGACCATGCTATCACAAAGGCAGACTCCGCAAACCTCTTCTATATGGTATTCACAGAGTCCGGCGCTCCTGTAAGCAAGTATCTTGCAGGTGATGCAGATTGTGACGGCGAGGTCAAGATGAACGACGTTGTCCTCATCATGCAGGTCGTTTCCAACAACGACAGGTATGGTGTAGGCGGAACAGCCGAAAAGCCTATCACAGAGCAGGGACTTGAAAATGCAGACGTTTCCGGAAATATGAACGGTCTGTCTGTAATGGATGCCCTTGCAGTACAGAGATATCTGCTCGAACTGCTGCCATCTCTCCCGGAGGTCTGATAAACCTTCGGTTTCCCCTAAATATAATGATATAATGGAAAGAGGAGTCCTTTTGGGACTCCTTTTTTCATGTCTGTTTTTTCTCGGCCATTAGTATGGACGCCCTGTTCTGGATGAGTTCTGCGCACTGGGTGACGGTCTGTTCTCCACTGAAATAGGCTGAGACCTCCTCCTGTATGATATCAGAAAGGTCGTTGTCGATGCCGTTGGAAAGCTGCTGGATCCGGCCAATATATGCGGTGAGCCGATCCAGCTCATCCTGAGTGAGCAGCCCGACCTGGTACTCAACTCCGCTGATGCTTATGGTGCTGCCTAAGTGCTTTCCTGCCATGGCGTCAGCAGCAAGCTGGCTGTAGACCGCATTGTTCATTGGGAATCCCACCGCTCCCATGTATACCTCACGGACCTGGCCGTCCACCATCATCTTCTCGGTCTTGCAGTAGTGGGAGGTCTGATAATCGCTGAGGCAATAGCTGCGGATGAACTCCCATGCGCCACGTCGCTCTTCGTCGGAGACAGAGGCGGATATGGCAAACCTGTTGCCAAGGGTGTCGATGATGCCTCCGCAGCCGTCGTCGGAGGGGTAGCCGACGAGAGTCACGGGCTGACTCTCCTCATTCCACAGGGCAGTGTGATATTCTGCAAATCCCACGAGTCTCTTTTCACTGACGAGTTGAGCAGCAGACGGGTCAGGTTCACTGTATGTGCTGGAGAGGGCGCCGAAGGTGTTGCAGAATTCAAGAGTTTTTATGAACTCCGGGGAGTCAAAATGGACCTCTGCATTTTCGTAGTCGATATAGGAGGCCAGTTTACTGCGGAGAATGGTGAAGTAGACGTAGTACTTCTCAGTGTGGCCGGAAATAGTCGCTCCCTCCGGCATATTTCCCCAGTGGGAGATGAGTTCGTCCAGAGTCCAGCCCTCCTTGTCCCCGGCATATCGGCTCTGGCCCACGAGTGTGTCAACGGTGTAGAAGGTGGGGAGGACGTAGAGCTTTCCGCCGGACTCGTGGAGCTCAAGGACATGGGAGTTAAGGGTGGAGTAGCTGACCTCCGGGTCATCTGCCATAAGCTGGCTGAGGTCGATAAAAGCTCCCCTTGCAGCAAGACGGTCCATGTTCTGGGGCGAGCCGAGGTAGTAGTCCCGTACTATATCTATTTCGCCGCTGGCGATATCCTGCATGAGCGTTATCATCAGTGAAAGCTGACTGTTCTCGTCGTAAACAGTATTGCCGCCTTCATCTGTACCGGCGATCTCTGAATAGTCCTTTGTGACTATTACATAGCCGTTATCTGACTCGTTGAACCGCTTTATGAGCTCGTACTCCTCCGGGTCAAGCCGACCAAAGACCGCATAGCTGAGGGTTATATTCTCCTTAGGCTCCTCATCCGGGGAGCCCGTGGAGGGAGGTGAGACAGTGCCGTATATCTCAGTTTTTACCTGCGGAGCGGAGCTGCTGTTTCTGCCGCCGCAGGAGACTGCTCCTGCAAAGAATGTCATAGCTGCGAGTAATGCGATAAGTTTTTTCATGGTGATTCCTCCTTAGGAATTTTCGCTCAGATATATCCCTATGCGGCTGTTGAGCATATCCACACATTCATCAGCGGACTTTTCACCGTTTAGGACAGCGGTGTACTCCTCCTTGATAATATCGTCAAGCATGGTATCATAGTAGGGCTCAAAGGTTACGTTATCAAGGTAGCCGAGAAACTGGTCTATCTGCTCCTGCGATATACTGAAAGTTCCCTGACCTGAGTGAGAGGGAGAAGGCTGATAAATGGAACCTGCTTTGTATTTATAGTATCCTGATGTAACAGCATGAGCACTGTCTCTGATGACTGGGATGCCGCTGGACAGGGCAATGCTTTCCTGAGCATCAGAGCTGAACATCTCGCTGATGAACTCATATGCCTCTTCCTTGCGGGGACTTGTGGACATTATCCCCACCATTGCACTGATATTTGTAAAGCTGCCGCCGCCGTTTACCGAAGGTACTCCTACAAAGGTCAGGTCACCGGTGCCCTCGAATTGGTAAAAGAAATTATATACCCAGCCATTGACACCGTCAACGGGACTATAGTATACCAATACGTGGTCATGAATGAAGGTATCGAAGTCATTGTATCCCTCAAAACCGTCCTTCTGAGCCTCGCTCACAAATTGAAGTGCTTCTCTGAAAGGTCCGCTGAAATCGCAGGTGTTGTTTTCAAGGTCTATAGACTCCCGGCCAAGGAGAGAAAGGAAGTACTCGCTGAAAGTTGCATCAAGGGAACCGAGGAAGTCCGAGCCCTCCGGGGTGCTTTTGTATGCGGCAATAGCGTCCTTATAGGACCAGTCTGTGAGCTCTTCGCCGTAGAAGGAGCTTTTTGCACAGGCGGTATTCAGCCTGTAATTGGTGAAAAGTGCATTTATCTCTCCGTCAGTCCGCAGACTTTCAACGACGTTGGGATAGAAGTCTCCGGCGCTGGCTCCGGTATCGCCTTCAAGAAAAGGTGTCAGGTCAGCAAGGTATCCCTTTTGCCGCAGGGAGTCCATTACACCGGGGGAGGTTATTATTATATCAGGGACCTTGCCGGAGAGTATGTCTGTATTCATATTGGTAATGGCACGTTCTAAGTCAAGACCGCTGTCAATGAAATAATTGGTCTCTTTGATGTCGTATCTCTCAGAAATACTTCCGAACTTTTCATTCATTAAATAGGAGTAGGCTGACTCGCCGGCCGTCTGGTATACCACAAGCTCGGTTTTGCCTGTATCTGAGGTGTTTTCGCCGGATTTACCCCCGCAGGAAACTGTCCCTGCAAGGAGCAGTCCTGCGGATATGAGGAATATGAGTTTTTTCATAATGACATCTCCTTTACGAATTCTCACTGAGATATATCCCTATGCGGCTGTTGAGCATATCCACACATTCATCAGGGGACTTTTCGCCGCTCATCACAGCGGAGTATTCCTCCTTTATGATATTGTTTATCTCAGGGGTGATGCCCAGGTCTATCTTTACAGATGTTGCATAGTCGATAGCCTGCTGTATCTGCTCCGGACTCATCCTCCAGGTCTCATTGCTGTCAAAGTGGGAGGGATTAGAGTAACCGGCGATAGCTCTGTCATGCCATTTGTGCTTATCGGAAGTAAACTCCGGAATGGCGGAGCTTATGACCGGAACTCCGTAAGTCAGACCGGGATCGCCCTGTATCTCCGGAGCAAGAAGGCTGTTTATCACCGCCCATGCATCCTCCTTGTGGGAGCTGTTCTCCATGATGCCGTACAGCTCGCTTGTCCAGCCTATGGCTCCGCTGCCATTAATGGAGGGGTAGCCCACGAATGTTGGGTCAGTGCCTTCAAGATCATAGAAGGAGGAAGCAAATGAACTGTCAAGTCCATATGTATAAACCACTCCGCCGACGAGGGATATGTCAGATATGAGGGCATCGTCTCTATGGTCATAAGGCTGATCCCATGGAGGAAGACTGGCCAAAAACTGTAATGTCTCACTGAATGGACCATTGAAGTCACAGGAATCGTTCTCAAAGTTGATAGAGTCGTAGGCCACCATTGTCAGCATATAGTTCCAGAGCAGCTCGTCGGATGGTATCCACCATATAAACTGCATCCCATCCGGCAGATTTTTGTAGGTCTCGATAGCGTCCTTGTATGTCCAGTTAGTCATGTCTCTGTCGAAATGAGAGGACTTGGCATAGGCCGTCTGGAAAGAGTAGTAGGGGTAGATGTAGTCTATCTTCCCGTCATGGGTTATGCTCTCCCTGACATTTGGGAGAAAATCGTCAGGCTTGGTGCCGTCATAGCTCTCCATAAGGGGCGTGAGATCCGCAAGATAGCCTTTCTTCCGGAGCTTTTCCATGTTGTGGGTCTGAGTGACGATTATATCAGGGGAGTTGCCGGAGAGTATCTCGATATTCATATCCGTCAGTGCCTGAGTGCCATAAGGGTCGTCCTCGTAGAAAAACTCTGTCTCGTCAAGGACATACTTTCCGCTTTTTCGGACAAAAGTGTTGATAGGGTCATTGTCGTTGTGGTGGAAGGTTGTGGTGGTAAAGAGCTTTATGTGTATCTTGTCCTGAGAGCCGTCCTGGACATTTCCGTCGGGGCTAACAACTGTGTCAGAGAAGCTCTTTTTGCCCTTTCCGCAGGAGACTGCTCCTGCAAAGAATGTCATAGCTGCGAGTAATGCGATAAGTTTTTTCATGATGATTCCTCCTTAAAATTTTTCACTCAGATATATTGATACTCTGCTCTGGATAAACTCTGCACATTCCTCCGGGGAGCGCTCTCCTGCAAGGACTGCTGCTGATTCCTCGTGAATTATATCTGAGGCGGTTTTGTCGTGATATGGGGCAAATTCAAGCTCTGTAAGGTAATTGTATAGCTGCCGGACCGCTGCCTCAGAAATGGCTTTTTCGCAGTCAAAGGTCCGGGACTCGGATATGTTATGCTCGGTGAAGGTACCCTCCGGGTCGAAACACTCCTCAAAAAATGGCCTGTATACCGGAATGGAGTCTCCGGACTGCTTCTGGCGGAGAGTTCTGTCAGTAACCGCATATTTCACGAACTCCCAGGCAGTTTCCTTCATAGAGGACTTTTCCGGAATTGCCATAAGTCCGGTACACTCGGTGTAAGCACCGCAGCCGGAATCAGAGGGGAATCCCACGAAAGTAATGTCCTCGCCGCCAAAGGTACGGAAAATCGAATTTCCTGTATTTTCGTTGACAGAATCTATGTGAATAACGTTCACAAGGGTGGAATCGCTGATGAAAGCATTCTGCACCTGCTGCTGATAGTCAGATATCTCTCCTTCTGTAGAGCCCTCGGCCAGAAGGAACATATCGTTCTGCCGCTGAATATCCATAGACAGTGACAGAGCCTTTGCGAAGGTGCCGCCGGTGAAGTTGCAGGAGCCGTTTTCAAGGTCTATGCAGTCGTCGGCAGCTTTTTTGGTTATGTAGTGGTAGGCTATCCTGGGATTCCCGCCCTGCTCAAGCCACAGGGTCATGTGGTCTGAGAGACCGGAGTATATCTCCTCGAAGCGTTCAAGTGTCCAGTCCTGAGCTTCTCCCACAAGGCTTGTCTTTGCAGCGGCTGTAGTCACTTTGAAGCCGGCAGACACAGCAGGGAGCTGGCCGTCCACTTCAAATCCTGACAGGATATTTGGCAGAAAGTCCTCCCGTGACAGGCCTCCGTACTGGTCCATAAGACCGTACATATCCGCAAACATATCCTTTTTTTCAAGCTCAGACATGAGCCCCGGGTCTGCGATTATCATATCCGGGATTTTACCCTCTGCGATATCCTGTTTAAGTAGGGTCACAGGATCACTGCCGGAGAGCCGGGAGTAGTCAACGATATTCACTTCTAT
>ODAI010001816.1_pt1 | contig 11069 bp, 7 predicted proteins | sample 1539321 | NCBI WGS metagenome assembly ODAI01 (sample SAMN02144231, study PRJEB22623) | gut metagenome | biome: sheep rumen | host: Ovis aries | place: New Zealand | reverse complement strand
CTCAATCTTTGGTTTCCAAATGACAGTGAGCAACGTTGCTGCAAGCATGGGAAACAGCATCTTGGGCACCGACTTCTTTGATGCCGACCGCATAATTCTTCCTGTGGGAATCTCGTTCTACACATTCCAGGTAATAAGCTACACAGCCGACGTCTACAAGGGACTGGTAAAACCGGTGAGAAACATCCTGGACTTTGGCTTCTATGTTACCTTCTTCCCGCAACTTGTTGCCGGACCTATCGTCAAGGCCAGCGACTTCATTCCACAGCTTTACAAGAAGTACAACATCAGCCATCGCATGTTTGGACTTGCGGTGTTCTGGATTCTCAATGGTCTGGCTAAGAAGATTATTCTTAGTGACTACTTGGCATTGAACTTCATTGACCGTGTGTTTGAGAATCCGCATCTCTTCTCAGGATTTGAGAACCTGATGTCGCTGTTTGTTTATTCGTTGCAGGTCTATGCCGACTTCTCGGGATATACCGACATCGCGATAGGCCTCTCGCTCATGATGGGATTCCATCTGCCCAAGAACTTTAATTCGCCTTACAAGGCACTCAACTGCAGCAACTTCTGGAAACGGTGGCACATATCACTGTCCAGGTGGCTCCAAACCTATCTCTACATCCCATTGGGAGGAAACCGCAATATCACCTTTGGCACCTACTTCTGGATCTCGACCATCACACTGGCGGCACTGGTGCTCAGTGGCAGCTGGTGGGTAGCGCTGGGAGTGCTGGTGGTCTCGGCGATGGTGCTCTACACGGCCTACCGTCATCCCGAGCGTCGCAAGAAAATCTATGCCAACCTAAATGCTATGATCACCATGTTGCTTGGTGGTTTGTGGCACGGAGCGAGCATGAACTTCGTGATTTGGGGTGGACTGAATGGCGTTGGCATGGTGGTCTACAAGTTCTGGCGCGACAACTCGGCAAGGTGGAGGGTTGGCATGTCGCTCATCGTCACGGCGATTCTTGCTATCCTCATGTGGATTGCCCCCATGGCACTGTGGAATGTGCTGATTGTGTGCGCTGGATTCATCGCTATTAGCGCTATCGTTAGATGGCTTTACGAGAAGTACAACACGCGAGAGCGCAACCTCAAGTGGCTTGCCAACTCTTGGGCAATTCTTGTGACTTTCACTTTCATCTCCTTCACCCGTTTGTTCTTTAGGTCGGGTTCTAACCTTGATCCTGCAACTGCCAATGAAGTGGCTTGGAAGACAGCCAAGTCGATGGTTCAGCAGATGGGCACATCATGGAACGTCAACGTCTTTGACGTGATTTGGGGATATCACAATGTGTTCCTGCTCTTTGTGCTTGGAATGATTATCCACTGGATTCCTGAGAAGACTAAGCGTCGCTATCGCTACACCTTTGCCAGCTTGCCCTTGCCAGCGATGGGCTTGATAGTGGTTGTGGCTGTGGTCGTTATCTATCAGTTTGTGACAGCCGAGATGCAGCCGTTCATCTATTTCCAGTTCTAATTGCTCAGGAAGTTTCGACAACAACCTGTTGTAGAAGATAAAATCAACTCCCCTGGTCATTTCGACCGGGGGAGTTATCTATTTCTGAAGCTATTATCTCTATTTCATTGCATTGATGATGCGCTGGGTGGCTTCTTTTACAACCGAGCGCTGGGTGGCTAGGTTGATGCGGATGAAGCCGTCGCCGGCTTTGCCATACATGGCACCGTCGTTGACGAGAACCTTGGCGTCGTCAAGCAGTTTCTTTGTTACCTGGGCACTTGTCATGCCGGTGGGTGTGACGTCGATCCATGCCAGATAGGAACCCTCGATGGGAGTGATGTGGAAGTTGGGAATCTCTTTCTCCATCATCTCTTTCATGAGACTGAAGTTACCGGCAATGTACTCGTTGAACTGCTCAATCCAGCTCTCGCCGTGGTTATAGGCCGCCATGAACGCTTCGAGGCCAAAGGGGTTGATGGCGCACACCTGATGCTCGATGAGAGCTTTGTTGATGCGTGCTTTGACATCGGTGTTGTTGCTCACGATGAATGCCGCCTGAAGGCCTGCTATGTTGAACGACTTGCTGGGCGAGCCGCAAGTGATGCAGTTGTCCTGAGCCTCTTGTGAGATTGAGGCAAATGGAGTGTAATGCACGCCAGGCATCATCATCTCGCAGTGTATCTCATCGCTGATAATGGTGACATTGTGCTTGAGGCACAGGTCGTTAACTTTTGCCAGCTCATCCTTGGTCCACACGCGTCCTGCTGGGTTGTGAGGGTTGCAAAAGAGGAGGGTGCGGGTCTTGTCAAGAGCGAGGGCCTGGTCGAGGGCCTCATAGTCGATGGAGTAGCTGTAGGTACTCTTGTCGTAGGTGAGAGGCACTTCCAGAGCGTTGCATCCGTTGCTCTCGATGCAGGTGAAGAAGCAGTTGTACACAGGAGTGAGAACTGCTACGTTGTCGCCCGCTTTGGCAACGGCTTTTATCACCGCCGAGATTGCTGGAACCACGCCAGTGGTGTACTCAATCCAGTCTTGCTTGATTGTCCAGTTGTGGCGTCGCTCAAACCAGTTGATGATAGAGAGATAGAATTCGTTGGGAACATTGGCATATCCAAACACGCCATGCTCGAGTCTCTTTTTCAATGCGTCCATGATGCATGGAGCAGCCTTGAAGTCCATGTCGGCAATCCACATGGGAATAACGTCGTCGCTTGGGCATTGGTCCCATTTCACCGAGTGTGTGTCTCGACGATTTATCATCTCGTCGAAATTGAATTTCTCGTTGTTCATAGATATAGTTGGGTTTATATAATGATAGTAAGTATTGACAAAGTTGAATTATGGTGCAAAGATAATACAATTATGTTTTATTATTAATTTTTTTGTGGTTTTTAACTGTTGCTGATGCTATTTATCTTTATCCATCGTCCCGAAGCGAGCCTAATCAGGAAGATACTGCCTCTCACGCACAATTCTATGCACATGGCAATCCACACTCCGGTCAGGCCCATCGATGAGGCAAGAAGCATTGCAAGGGTGATTCTCACTATCCACATGCTGCACAGGTTCATCAGGCTTGGCGCTACAGTGTCGCCAGCACCCACCATCACGCCATAACTCACGATTGCGACGGCATAGAGCGGCTCGGCCCACGCCTCGATGCGCAAGCACTGCGCGCCCAGGTCTACAATCTCCTGAACGGGCGACATGAATCCCATCATCAATGGGGCGCCAACGTACATCAAGGCTCCCATCACGGTCATTATCACCATGCCCGAGACCACGGTGATGGTGGCAAAGCGTTTCATCAGGTCTTTGCGGCGAGCACCGGCACTTTGCCCCACAAGGGTGGTGGCAGCCTCGCTAATGCCATAGCCAGGCATGTAGCACAGGCTCTCGGCGGTGATGGCAAATATGTTGGCGGCGAGCGCAACACTGCCCAGTGGAGCCACAATGGCGGTAGTGGCGATGTAGGCACCACACATCATCACTTGTTGCAGACCTATGGGAGTTCCTATCTTGAACGCTTTCTTGAGGCAGTCGCTTGTGGGCTTGAAGCTTCCTCTTGTGCCCAGGAGTTTTAGGTCTCGTGAGCGAACGAGCAAGAAATACATCATGGGCAGGCACACTACCACCTCGGCAAGAACAGTACCAAGTGCCGCTCCTGTCACTCCAAGCCCAAGCCCGGGCATGTTGACAGGGTGTCCAAGGACAATCACCTCGCGCGACGGGAAGATGAAGAAGAAGTTGAAGGCGACGTCGAGCACACACATCAGCACGTTGAGCATGCCAGGCACTTTCATGTTGCCGCTGCTGCGCAACATTCCTCCCGCCAGGATGTCGATCATGAGAAACGGCAGGAACAGCGACAGTATCAAGAAGTAGACCGATGCGTTGTGGCATATCGCCTCCTCGCCACCAAGCCAGTGGGGCAGTGGTCCACTAATTGCCACGCCTATTGCTGTGAGGGTGAGGCAAAAGAGCATGCACACTACCAGCGACTGACGCAGCACTTTTCGTGCCAGGTCGCTGCGGTTGGCGCCTAGGTGGTGCGCCACCTGCACGGTGAACCCCATCGCTGCTGCACCAAGCAGGCCGCCAAGGAGCCACATCGTGGTCGACACCAGGCCTATCGACGCACTGTCGTGGGCTCCCAGGCTTCCCACCATCGAAGCGTCGATATACTGCATTATGATTGATGACAGTTGCGCCAGTATAGCAGGAGTGCTAAGCGAGATGGTGAGCCGCAGCTGCTGCTTTAGCGTCATGCGCTTTCCCATCTTGATGAGGTCGATGAGCTGGGTCTTTGGGGTAACTGCCATTAGAGTTGTATATATAATAATGTGTATGAAATAGGACTACAAAAGTAGTGAAAATAAGCGAGAATTGTGGTTGCTAAGCGAGGAAAATTATTTACCTGTTACTTGAGTAATAAAACAATGTGATAAAAAAAAGTCCCACACGATTGTGCGGGACTTTTAGTGTTTCATTCAACGTAACTCTGATAAATCAGAATTATTTCTTACGTTGGATTGTTACGCAACGGCCGAGAGGTGCACACTCAAGGTTCTTAGCGTTGATGTGGTTCTCGTTGTTGGTCTCTGCCTCAAGACGGTCGCCATCGATACCCTTGTCCTCAAGAGCCTTAACAACGCCGTTTACACGGTCGTGACGGAGCTTGATGTTGATGGCATCGTTACCAGTCCAGTTGTCGGCCCAACCAGTGAGCAGGTAGTTGTCGTTCTCGTTCTTCATAACCTCAGAAACGGCGTTAACAACTTCCATTTGAACTGGAGTGATGTAAGACTTACCTCTTGGATAGTAGATAGTTGCCAAAGGACCTTCCTCATAAACCTTAACAATAGTAGTGTCGGTGTCAATCTTCTGCTTGCGGCACTTGTCAAGATCCATCTCGAGTTGCTTGATTCTTGCGTTTGCATCAGCAAGTTTTCTCTTCAGAGCCTCGATAGTTGGAGTTTGGTCGGTGAACTCTGGGCATACAGGAACAACGGGTGCATTCCACTCGGTCTTGCCAAACTTGTAAGCGAAACCAAGCATTGCGCTAGGATACTCGTTCCAAGTCTTGTGGCCCCAACCGTCCATGTGCTCCTGAATCATGTCGAAACGGAGGTCAAGGAGGAGGTCAACGTGCTTGCCAAGAGCGAAGGTGTTGAGCAAACCAGCCTGGAGAGCGAAGTTACGATCGTGCCAACGATCTTTACCATTGTTTGCGCCACCATACTTCCAACTGCCAGAGCCATCAGCCTTGTCATTGTAGAAGTTCCAGCTAGTAGAAGCACCAGCGTAAACTACAGCGTTGTAGAAACGACCGGGCTTGTAGCCACACAGCCAGTTAGTAACGTTGAACAGAACATCACCAGTAACACCGATGCGGTTGAATTTCTGTCCTAATACCTGGCGAGCGTCATCCTTCATCTGATCACCCATATCGGTGCGAACGCCGATAGCTCCCTTGTAACCATCGTTAGCAAAAGCACCCTTCATCTGCTCGAAGTGACCGCCAATGCGAACACCCAGCAGTGGAGAGAACCACTTGCCAATGAACAGGTTGGCCTTAGGAGCCATGAAGCGCTTACCGAGCTTCATGCTAGCGTCTTTGTGAGACATCAGAACGCCTACACCGCCTTCAGCCTGGATGAACCAGTTGTCTTGCATACGGTTGAAGATGTAACCCTGAGAAGGATCCTCAACGTACTGAACCTCCTGAGCGTTAACTGCAGGAGCCAAGAAAAGAGCACATGCACATGCTAGTAATGTAATCTTTTTCATAGACTTACGTTTTTGTTAAATAAAAATTTTTATTTGTTAAACACTAAAATGAATTATATACCTTATCAAAACATTGTGCAAATATATAACTTTTTTTTTGATTGCTAAGCATTTTACGAGAAAAATCTTCAAAAAAAGGTCATTTTTTGCTTTTTTTGAGGGTTTTTTCGATTTCAATGGCAATATTTTGGGGAGAAAAGCCAAATTTTTCGTCTAAAACCTTATAGGGTGCCGAGGCGCCAAAGTGGTCAAGTCCGAAAACATCGCCGCCGTTTACCACGCTGCGCAGCGTTGAGGGCAGTCCTGAGGTGAGGCCAAAGGCTGGCAGTTGGGGTGGAATAGTCTCGTTTTGGTATTCTACGGGCTGATTCTTGAAAAGGCCTATGGATGGGATTGACACGATTTGCACCCGTAGGTCTCGCTCGGCTTTCAGGAGTTGAGCCGCCTCGACGAGGGTCGACACCTCTGAGCCGTTGCCCACGAGCACTATCTCTGGGTTCTCGTCTTTATATAAAATATATCCGCCACGGGTGGCCTGCAGGGCATCGTTGTAGCGCGAGGCGTAGTCGGTGCCATGCTGCGACGGCAGGTCGTTGATGTTCTGCCTTGAGAGGATGAGGGCAGTGGGGGTGAGGGTGTTCTCCATAGCCATCTTCCATGCCACAGTGCACTCGGCGCTGTCGGCAGGTCGCAGCACGAGCAGACTGTTGCGGCCACTGTGGTTCTTGAGCTCTTCCATGAGGCGGATTTGGGCTTCCTGCTCCACGGGTTCGTGGGTAGGACCGTCTTCGCCCACACGGAAGGCATCGTGGGTCCAGATGAACTTCACCGGCAGTTCCATGAGTGCCGAGAGACGCACGGCGGGTTTCATGTAGTCGCTGAAGACGAAGAACGTGCCACAGGCAGCAATCAGTCCTCCATGCAGGGCGATGCCGTTGATGAGGGCGGTCATGGCGAGCTCGCTCACTCCTGCCTGCAGGAAGGCACCCTCGAAGTCGCCGCGGGCGAATGCCTTGGTCTTCTTGAGGAATCCGTCGGTCTTGTCGCTGTTGGCAAGGTCGGCACTCGACACTATCATGTTGCCCACGCCCTGTGCCAGTGCGCCCAGCACATTGGCGCTCGAAGCGCGTGTGGCAAGATTGGGCTTATGCTCTATTGCTGCATAGTCGATGGCGTCGACATCTCCTTTTATATATCGCTCAAGCTGTGCGGCTTTCTCGGGATTGGCTTCGCGCCATGCTTGCTCCTTGGCTTTGCGCTTGGCGACAATCTCGCGCAGTTGCTCGCCACGCTGGCGGTAAAGCTGGGCAGCCTCGGGGAACACCTGCCAGGGATTGGCAGCATCGCCACCCAGGTTCTCGATGGTTTTCTCGAAGCTGGCGCCCGACTTGCTCAATGGGTTGCCGTGGGTGCTGCATTGGCCCTCGAAGTTCTTGCCGTCCTCGGTCACGCAGCCGCGTCCCATGATGGTCTTGCCAATGATGATGGTGGGGCGCTCGGTCTCGCGTTGTGCCATGTCGATGGCATCGGCAATGGCAATGGGGTCGGTGCCGTCAATCTCTATGACGTTCCAGTTCCAGGCGCGGTATTTCATCGCGGTGTCCTCGCAGCTTACGGCGTCGCACATGGTGGAGAGCTGCACCGAGTTGCTGTCGTAGAACATGATGAGGTTGCTCAATCCCAGCAGTCCAGCCAGGCGTCCGGCTTCTTGTGAGATGCCTTCCTGGACGCCACCGTCGCTAATGAAGGCATAGGTCTTGTGGGCAAACACCTCGCTGAAGTGGGTCGCGACAAACCTCTCGGCAATGGCACAGCCCACAGCCATCACGTGTCCCTGACCCAGTGGACCACTGGTGTTCTCCACACCATGCTCCACGTCGAGCTCGGGATGGCCAGGCGTGATGCTGCCCCACGAGCGGAAGGCCTTGAGGTCGTCGATGCTGTACTTGCCAGTCATGAAAAGAGTGGCATAGAGCATGGGAGACATGTGGCCTGGATCCAGGAAGAATCGGTCACGGGCGAACCAGCTAGGATTGTCAGGGTCGTGAACAAGGAATGAACTGTAAAGCACATTGGCAAAGTCGGCTCCGCCCATAGCGCCGCCAGGGTGTCCCGACTTGGCATTTTCCACCATTGCGGCGGCAAGGATTCGTATGTTGTTTGCCGCGCGAGTCATCAATTTTTCGTCAATCATAATAATTATATATTTATTACGTCACGAAGATACAATATATTTTAATAATGTGCAAGAATTTTTATGAAAAAGTGCGAAAAAAAGCATTGCCACTTGGGCAATGCCTCTATTATTGATGTGTGAATAGCAGTTGGCTATTCTACGGGAATGTCGGTGTTGACGTTCTTACATCCGGCAAGTGCGTAGAAGCACAGGTAGGCAAGTCCAATCAATGGAACGATGTAAGAGATCATGTAGCCAAGCGAGCTGTCGGCGATTGCATTCTGAATGAGTGGGAGCACGCCGCCACCCACAACCATCATCATGAAGATTCCACTAGCGGCGGCTGTATACTTGCCAAGTCCCTCGGTTGCGAGGTTGAATACGCACGACCACATTACCGAAGTGCAAAGACCGCAGAGTACGAGAAGGAGCGCGCTCAGTGGCACGGTCTCCATGGCAAATCCGCTACCAGTGAACACTGGCATAGAAGTTTGGGTATCTTTTCCGATGAACATCGCGCAGAGGATGAGTGCCATTCCAATGATTGTTACCACGATCATCATGGCCTTGCTTGATACTTTGCTGGCGATAGCGCCACCAATGATGCGGCCCACGAGCATAAGCAGCCAGTAGGTTCCGGCCACCATGCCACCTATTGCTGCGGCATTGGCGAGTAGGCCTGCGCCCTTGGCTGTGGTGTCGCTCAAGTAGAAGTTTAGTGTTCCAGGAATGCCCACTTCGATTCCCACGTAGATGAAGATGCCGATAGCGCCAAGTACAAAGTGACGGAATTTCCAAGGAGAATGTTCAAACTTGGTGTCCTTGGTAATTTTGCCAATTTCAGGATCTTTAATAGGAATAAATGTCAGTACAAGGAATGCTACGGCAAAGACTGCCATTGCGATGTAGAGCACTAGGTTAACGTCGGCGAAGTCGCTCTCTTTTGTGAGCTCGCCAATGAGGGCGCCCACAAGCATTGGGGTGAATGTTGCTGCCAGTGAGTTGAATGTGCCACCAATCATGTTAAGCTGGTTGCCTCGCTTGCCGCCACCGCCAATGAGGTTGAGCATTGGGTTTACAACGGTGTTGAGCAGGCACACTGATACACCTGAAATGAAGGCTCCAAGCAGATAGATGGTGTTGTCGGAATAGCCTTCGAGTGCTTCAAATCCAGAAAGGAACTGAACTAGCACGCCTATAAAACCACACAGGATTCCAAACAACGCAGTCTTCTTATATCCAATTTTTGTTAACATCTTGCCTGCAGGAATTCCCATGAAGAAATAGGCTAAGAAGTTCATGAAGTTGCCCATCATGGCAAGGAAGTTGGAGCCACCAACTTCGGGATCGTTCTTCATAACCACGCCAATGGGGGCAGCCAAGTTGGTCACGAATGCAATCATTGCATAGAGGAACATCATCGTGATGATTGCGATGATGGAACCATTCTTTTTCTGTTGCTGTGTCATTTGTATAGTATTTTAATGTTAATAATTTGTTGCAATAGGGTGGTGTTTATGGAAACATGCCACATTTATAAAAAAATCGTGTAAAGTTACACATAATTTTATGAATAAATGTGGCAATTGTATAAATATTTTATAAAAAATCAATATTCTCTTGCTCCGAAAATGTCGGTGCCGATGCGCACGAGAGTTGCGCCATGCTTGACGGCGACGGGCCAATCGTCGCTCATTCCCATGCTAATTTCCTTGAATGCGTGGTTGCCGGCAAAATGCTTGTCGCGCAAGGTGAGAAATGTGTTGTGTACTAGCTCAAATTCGCTTGCTACCTGGTTCATGTCGTCGGTGAATGTTGCCATGGCCATCACTCCGCAAATTGTGACATTGCTTAGATTATTGAATGCGCCTTCTTCGGCGGCTTTGAGAACTTCGTCTATAGAGAATCCGCTCTTTGTCTGTTCTTTAGCCACATGAAGTTGAAGTAGAACATTAACATTGTGGTCAATCCTTGCTGCTTCCTTGTTAACAAGTTGAAGTAGTTGTATAGAGTCGATGCTTTGAATTGTTGATGCCCAAGGCATTATCATGCGAACCTTGTTTTTCTGCAAGTGTCCTATAAAGTGCCACTCGATGTCGGTTGGCATTTGCGGTGCCTTGGCGGCTAATTCTTGTGCGCGATTTTCGCCAAAAATGCGCTGCCCAGCATTGTAGGCTTCCATTACTTTGTCCACAGGGTGGAACTTTGAAACCGCTACAAGTCTAACGCCTTGTGGTAGCTGCGCTGTTATGCACTGTAAGTTTTGAGCAATAGACATAGCTTTATTTTTCTTCTTTCTCTTTTTTGTCGGCAAGTGTTTCGGTAAGGTTTGCGGCAAAGACGTCCATCAATGGAGTCTCGTCGATAGCAGCGATCTCATAGTCGAAAGCTGTTCCACGCATATTCTCGAGGAAAATGTTCAGAGCCTCCTTGAAGTCGCTGGCCTGCACAAGAGAGTTGCTTGCTGTGCGCTTCTCGGCAGCAGTTTTCTCATCGATGGTTATCATGTTGATTTTCACCTTGTACCATCGATCGCCTCCCTCATGGAAGAAAATATCATCGAATTTCACTTTTTTAACTGCTGTTACAGCAAATTCGCCCGTTGTGAAAGGCATCATCTCCTCGGTGATGCGTGCTTCGGCCTCGGTGAACGATAGGGCATCGACGAGGTAGGGTTCGGTAACAGTTTTTTGTGCTCCAGTTTCGAGCGTGCGGTCATATTTTACTTTACATTCAAAGTATGTTGCCATAATGTGTGATTGTTATTTGGTTGAATATTATTGGTTTGTTGTTTTTTGTAATGCATAAAGCAGGCGCAAAGATACAAAATAAAGCTGAAATAAAATCTTTTAATGAAAAAATTATTGCAATGGGCATTGGATGATGGATTATATTAACATTGGAATGGAATCGCTGGAATCGGTGGAATCACTGGAATCACTGACTCGGTTGGCTCGGTTGGGCCGCGCTGCGCGCTAAAGATTGTTGCCCTTCGAGCTAAGATTGGGAGTGTGGTGCCTACGGCACTAATATTTATTTTTGCGCTGGCGCGCTAAGATATCGCTCTACATGGAATCGGTAGAATAAGTTTGCCTTGGTGCTGGAGGGGCGCTGCGCTTAAAATTGGGTCATGTT
>ODAI013282072.1_pt1 | contig 11070 bp, 9 predicted proteins | sample 1539321 | NCBI WGS metagenome assembly ODAI01 (sample SAMN02144231, study PRJEB22623) | gut metagenome | biome: sheep rumen | host: Ovis aries | place: New Zealand | reverse complement strand
CTGTGGATGCGGAAGCATGAGCCGGAGCTTTTCGCCCGGATCGACAAGATCATGCTGCCCAAGGATTACATTAACTATAAGCTTACCGGCGTCCATTCCTGCGACTACTCTGACGCTTCCGGCATGCTGCTTCTGGACGTGGAGCATAAGTGCTGGTCACAGCCGATGATGGAGATCTGCGGTATTTCGGAGCGGCAGCTGCCAAAGCTTTTTGAGAGCTATGAGGTCACCGGGACGCTGAAGCCGGAAGTGGCGGAGTCCCTGGGCTTCCGGGGGTCGGTGAAGGTCGTCGGCGGCGCGGGGGACAATGCAGCCGCAGCCGTAGGGACCGGAACCGTGGGAGACGGCGCCTGCAATATCAGCATCGGCACCTCCGGAACGCTCTTTATTTCCTCTGAAAAATTCGGAGTGGATCCCCACAATGCGCTCCATTCCTTCGCCCATGCGGACGGACATTATCATCTGATGGGATGCATGCTCTCCGCCGCGTCCTGCAACAAGTGGTGGCTGGGGGGTGTTATCGGCACACGGGATTATGCCGGAGAACACGGAGCGATCACGGATGAGATGCTGGGGCGGAACCATGTGTTCTTCCTGCCGTATCTCATGGGAGAACGTTCGCCCATCAATGACACGGACGCCAGAGGCTGTTTCATCGGCCTTACCATGGACAACACCCGTGCGGACATGACCCAGGCGGTGCTGGAAGGCGTGGCCTTCGCGATCCGGGATTCCCTGGAAGTGGCGCGGTCTCTCGGAATCGACATAAAAAAAAGCCGGATCTGCGGCGGCGGAGCGAAGAGCCTGCTGTGGCGGAAGATGTTCGCGAACATCTGCGGACTGGAGCTGGAGCTCATCGAGTCCGAGGAAGGACCGGGCTACGGCGGCGCGATGCTGGCGGCGGTGGCCTGCGGCGAATATGCCTCTGTCGCGGAGGCCGCGGAAAAACTGGTGAAGGTCGTGGGCTCTGTGAAACCCGAGCCGGAACTGCAGGAGAGATACGAAGCTCAGTATCAGAAGTTCAGAAAGCTGTATCCGGCGTTGAAGAGAGTGTTCCCGGATATCAAATGATGTAAAGGAGGACAAACCATGAAGAATATCCCCGAGGTTAAGCTTGGCATGATCGCAGTGTCCCGCGACTGCTTCATCATCTCGCTTTCCGAGAGCCGCCGCGCGGCCATTGCGGAAGCGTGCAAGGCAAAGAAGGCAGAGATCTACGAATGTCCCGTCACAGTAGAAAACGAGCTGGATATGCTGAAGGCAGTGGCGGACGTGAAAGCGGCGGGCTGCAACGCGCTGGTGGTCTTCCTTGGAAACTTCGGTCCCGAGACGCCGGAGACCCTGATCGCGAAGGAGTTCGACGGTCCCTGCATGTTCGCGGCAGCAGCCGAGGGCGACGGAGACCTGATCAACGGCCGCGGCGACGCCTACTGCGGTATGCTGAACTGCTCCTACAATCTGGGTATGCGGCATCTGAAGGGCTACATTCCGGAGTATCCGGTGGGAACGGCAGATGAGATCGCAGGGATGATCGCAGAGTTCGTGCCCATCGCCCGCGCCATCATCGGCGTGAAGAACCTGAAGATCATTACCTTCGGACCGCGGCCGCAGGATTTCTTTGCCTGCAACGCGCCGATCAAGGGGCTTTATGAGCTGGGCGTGGAGATCGAGGAGAACAGCGAGCTGGATCTTCTGGTCAGCTACCGGAAGCACGCGGGAGACCCGCGTATTGACGCGGTCTGCAAGGATATGGCAGAGGAGCTCGGCGTCGGTGGGAACAGCTATCCCGAGATGCTGCCGCGCATGGCGCAGTTTGAGCTGACTCTGCTCGACTGGATGGAAGAGCATAAGGGTGCCCGGAAATACGTAGTCTTCGCGGACAAGTGCTGGCCGGCGTTCCCGGAGGAGTTCGGATTCGAGCCCTGCTTCGTCAACAGCCGTCTCGCGAGCCGGGGGATCCCGGTGGCCTGCGAGGTGGATATCTACGGCGCGCTTTCCGAGTACATCGGCGCCTGCGTAAGCGCCGACGCGGTGACGATCCTCGACATCAACAATTCCGTCCCGGCGAAGATGTGGGCAGAGCAGATCAAGGGCAAGTATGATTACGCGCTGACGGATACCTTCATGGGCTTCCACTGCGGAAATACTCCGTCCTGCAAGATGTGCGCGGACCGCGCGGTCAAGTACCAGCTGATCCAGCACAGGCTGCTGGAGCCGGAAGGCAGCGATCCCGATTTCACCCGCGGCACCCTTGAGGGCGATATCGCTGCCGGCGAGATCACTTTCTACCGTCTGCAGTGCGACAGCGACGGCGTGCTCCGCAGCTATATCGCTGAGGGCGAGGTGCTTCCGGTGGCAACCACCAGCTTCGGCGGCATCGGCGTGTTCGCGATAAGGGAGATGGGCCGTTTCTACCGCCACGTGCTGATCCAGAAGCGTTATCCGCACCACGGTGCCGTAGCCTTCGGCCATCACGGCAAGGCACTCTTTGAGGTCTTCAAGTTCCTGGGCGTCGGCGACATCGCCTACAACCAGCCGAAATCCCTGCCGTATCCCACGGAGAATCCGTTCGCGTAAGGCAGAAAATATAAATATAGTATTCCCGGGAACGGCGGAACAGGAACCGGCGGAAGAAGATCATACAAACTACAGAGCAGAGGAGTGAACAGAGATTATGACAGGTTTTTTGGAAATCCGGACGCTGTATGAGGCGTACCTGGAGAAAGCGATGGATGTCGAGCTGAAGCATAATCCCGCGGACGGGATCTTCGGCTTCGGCAGAAAGACTTCCGACGACCCCTGCCATGAGAAATTTGCGGAGGATCTCAAGGCGGCGCTGAAGGATTTTGCCGCTGGAGAGCCGGATTCCGGTGAAGTGCGGGAGGTGCTTGCATTTATTTACCGTGCGCCCATCGAACATCCTCAGCCGCTCTGTTCCTTCTGGATGCTGAACGCGGCTCACGGGTTCACAAAAGACCTGATCCCCCGGCTGAGCCGGGAAGATGCTGCTGTGCTTCGGAAGCAGTATGGCGGGGACTATAAGTTCTGGAACCGCCTGCCCGCCCAGCAGGAGCTGTTCGCCGCACTGAAGCTGGCAGAGAAGAAATGATCCGGCTCCGCTGAAACAGGACGGACACAGAGAATGACCGCAAATTAAAGAAATGAGCCAGAGGGCTGCAGCACCGGCCGGTGAAGCAGTCCTCCGGCTGTTTTTTTGCGTGAATATTAAGAATTCTGCTGTTGATATCAGTGCCCGGCTGTACTATACTTCACTGTATCACAACTGTATTAATATGATTAATACAGTTAGAAAGAAGTTATCACGAAAGGAGGTTCTGCCTTGATACTCCTGGATCCACGGGACCACCGTCCCATTTACGAACAGATCATTGAAAAGATGTCAGAGCTTCTGGCCATGGGAGCACTGCCGCAGGACGAGCCGCTGCCCTCGGTCCGGGCGCTGGCATCGGAGCTTTCCATCAATCCAAACACCGTCCAGCGGGCCTACGTTGAACTGGAACGCCGGGGTTTCATTTATTCCATCAAGGGAAAGGGGAACTTTGCGGCGGATCCGGAGCATATCCGGCTGGCGCGGCTGGAGGATGTCGGCGCCGAACTGGATGCCGCGCTCAGAAAGGCTGCGGCCCACGGAATGAGAGAGGACGAGGTCCTGGACCGCGTCCGCGCGGTTTTTTCTGATACAGCCGGCAGCGGGAAAACCGGACAGGCAGCCGCTAAGGGAAAACCCGGGCAGAAGGCGGAACAAATGACAGGAGGTAAGAAAGATGATTCAGACAACTGATCTTACCAAGCGCTTTGAGACTATCACTGCGGTGGATCATATCAGCGCGGAGATCCGGGAAGGGCAGGTCTTCGGCCTGATCGGCACCAACGGCGCCGGAAAGAGCACCTTCCTGAAGCTGCTCTCCGGAATCCTGAAGCCGGAAGAGGGGCAGGTCCTGATCGACGGGGAAGAAATCTTTGAGAATGTTTCGCGGAAGACGGATCTTTTCTATATTTCCGACGACCAGCACTATTTCTCCAACGCCACACCGGCGGATATGCAGAATTTCTACCGGATCCTATAACCGCGCTTTGACGGGGAGCGGTTCCGGAAACTGCTGGGCGGCTTCGGGCTGGATCCGGGACGGAAGATCAACACCTTTTCCAGAGGCATGAAGAAGCAGCTTTCCGTGATCCTGGGCCTTTCCGCGGGGACAAAGTATCTGTTCTGCGACGAGACCTTTGACGGTCTGGATCCGGTCATGCGTCAGACGGTGAAGAGTCTGTTCGCGGAAGATATGGACACCCGGGGACTGACGCCGGTGATCGCGTCCCACAATCTCCGGGAGCTGGAGGATATCTGTGATCATGTGGGGCTTTTGCACAAGGGCGGCATCCTTCTCTCCAGGGACCTGGACGATATGAAGCTGGATCTGCACAAGCTCCAGTGCATCCTTCCTCCGGGAGTTACCGAGGCGGAGCTGAAGGAACGATCGGGACTAGAGATCCTTCGCGCCTCCCGCATCGGCAGCGTCCTGACACTGACCGTGCGGGGCCGGGAGGAGGAGGTCCTGGAACAGATGCGCCGGTTCGATCCGGTGTTTATGGAGATCGTTCCCCTGTCTCTGGAGGAGATCTTTATCAGCGAAACGGAGGTGAACGGCTATGACATCAAACAGCTCGTTCTTTGACCTGATGCGGGAGAATTTCAAGCGCCGGTACTGGTCCGCCGCACTTTCCCTGCTGGTGTATTTCTTTGTCTACCCGGTGGCGGCCCTGCTTTTTGCGGGCGATGCGCTTTCTGAGGATTCGGTAGGATATCTGGAAAGCTTTTACGGCCGGGATGCTGCGCTTCGGATCGCCCGGGCCCAGCTCCTTGACCAGTGGGAAAAGTGGGTCTCCGCAGAGAACAGCTTTATTGCGGGCGTCCTGCTTCTGATGGCGGCGGCGCTGGTGTTCTCCGGATTCCGCTATCTTCATTCCAGGCAGCAGACGGACTTTTATCACAGCCTTCCGGTGAGCCGGACGCGCCTGTTCCTCGCCGTGAACCTGAACAGCTTCCTGATCGCAGCGGCTCCGAGTCTTCTGATGGGTCTTGTCAGCGCGGTGATCATTCAGATCAGTACCGGTTCCGTCACCTGTATCCCGTGGGTCCTGGGGCAGACCTGTCTGCAGCTCTGCTTCTTCCTGGGGTTCTGCATGACGGCGCTGCTTGCCGTGCTGCTCACCGGGAACCTGATCGTGGGTCTCCTGGGCTTCGGTGTGTTCCTGTACTGGGGACCGCTGACAGTTGCCAACATTGAATGGATGAAGAACAGTTTTTTCCGCACTGCATGGAACGACCCTGCGGCATACGACCGCATCCAGCAGTTCACCTCGCCCTTTACGCTCTGCCTGAATCTTTCGGGAATGCCTGCGGCGTACCGGGCGCTTATCGCTCTGGTGCTGGCAGCGGTCCTGTTCTTCCTGAACCTGTTCCTGTACCGCCGGCGTCCTTCGGAGGCTGCGGAGAAGGCTATGGCTTTTCCGAAAACGGAGGCACCGATCAAGTGCATCCTTGCCGTCACCTTCGGCCTGACGCTGGGCATGATGTTCCATGAGATCCGCAGCAGCGACAGCTGGGCCCTGTTCGGCCTTGCCTGCGGCGTCATCCTGACCCACTGCATCATGGAGATCATCTACCGCTTTGATTTCCGGAATCTCTTCGCCCGGAAGCTGCAGCTGGTGCTGTGCCTGGTCGTTTCCCTTGGTATCTTTTCGGTGTTCCGTTTTGACCTTCTGGGCTACGACCGCTGGCTCCCTGCAGAAAGCAAGGTGGAGGGCGCAGCCATGTTCTCGACTCCCCTGGAGACGAATCTCGGACTGTTCAACAACCGGATCGTCGTGGAGGGGCGCGAGGGGTATCACAGCGTCGGGCAGGAAGGCGCCCGCAGCCAGAGCGATATGCTTAGGGAGATGCGGCTTGCGGACCCCTCGGCTGCCCGGTCCGCGGCAGTCCGCGGGATCGAGTCCCTGAAGAGCAATGATGAGTATATACATCCGGGCACGGTGGTGGTGGCCTGGCACCTGAAGGGCGGCCGCACTGTTTTCCGCAGCTACTATATGGACCTCAGCGACGTCCGGGCGGAACTGGATCAGGTCTGTGCTGATCCCGGTTTCCGGGCAGCGGTCTACCCGATCCTTACCATGAAACCGGAGGAGATCGCGGGTATCAATTATTATGATGCCTCCGGCCCTGATCATGTGCCCGGCGCCGGAGTTTCCGCCAATGCGGCCGATGCCGGCAGCACCGGTGTCCCGGACAATGGGGACGGAGCCGCCCGGATCGCGAAGATCCTCACCGCGTACCAGAAGGAATTCGGCACACTCACGGCGGAGACCCGCCGGCAGGAGGCGCCCATAGGCTGCCTCCAGTTCAAGGACCATGAATTCCAGGCGGCGGCGGATCTCATCCGGCGCGAACACCCTTCGGATTTCAGCGACTACCTCGGGACCTTCAATGATATCGGATGGTACCCGGTGTATCCTTCCTTCAATGAGACTCTTGCGGCGCTGTCCTCCTGCGGCGTCACCATGAACGCGGCGCTGACCGGGGAAAATGTGGCTGCGCTGGAGATACGGGATATTTCCCCGGTTCAGAATGAGTATGCTCCGGAACCTGCAAGGCGGGAAGGCTGGAAGACCGCGACCGCAGAGGAGGAGGAAAACCGGAGAAAGACGCCGATGCTGGTCACAGACGAGGCGAAGATCGAAGAGTTCCTTTCCCACGCAGTCTCCAGGGAGCTTCCTTATGCCGAGCCGATGACGGTCTTCTATTCCGCGGCGAATGTGTATGTGCTGATGGACCGCACAAAAGCCCTTACGCCGGCGGAGAAAGGCGGAGATCCGGAATGGAACCGGGAGACGCAGCTCTTCTGTTTCCAGGGTGACCATGTACCCGGGGAAGTCCGGGATTACTTCGGGCCGGAAGATGATGAAGTATTCCGGTCGTATATGAATACGGCGTACTGATGCCGTTAAAGCGTGATGACTTCTGTACAAAAGAAAAACAAGCCGGCCGGCGGCCCAGACGGGCTGCCGGCCGGCTTGTTCAGCCTTAGCACGACCTGCTGTGAACAGGGGCAGGTTTTTTTTTGTGAGATCCTGCCTCTGCAGCTTGACTATGTAAGCGGCAGTGCTATACTGAAAACAAACGTATGAGCAAATGTTCAGATGTTCAGATCGAAAATCGGGTGCAGAATACATCGCCCGCGCTGAACACACGACAAAGGAGTACCATGCAGAATATTCACCACCATAATTATGAACCGGGGCCGGGGGCCGAACAGTGCGAGGTCTTTGAGCTTCACGAGGACAAGGTCCGGGCGGTCAGCGCTTCCATGCCGGATGAAAACGAGATCTACGACCTCGCGGAACTGTTCAAGGTCTTCGGGGATTCCACCCGGATGCGGATCCTGTTCGCCCTGTTTGAGGCAGACATCTGCGTCTGCGACATCGCGGCGGCGCTGAACATGACTCAGTCCGCGATCTCCCATCAGCTGCGCATCCTGAAGAATGCGAAGCTGGTCAGCTCCCGCAGGGACGGAAAATCCGTGATCTACTCCCTGGCGGACGAGCACGTCCGCACCATCATCGGCCAGGGCAGAGAACACATCGAGGAGTAATTAAACTGCGGCCGGCCCGGAAAAGCAGGGCGGCCGGAGGAACAGAGAAAAGCAGGGAAAATCTGAGAATAGCAGAGAAAAGCAGGGATAAAGGAGGAGACCCATGAAGAAGAAGTTCAAGTGCGAGATCGACTGCGCAAACTGTGCGGCAAAGGTTGAAGCGGCTATCAGGAAGGTGGACGGCGTCATCGACGCGAAAGTCAATTTCCTGACTCAGAAGTTTACGCTGGAGGCGGATGATGCGCGCTTTGAAGAGGTCCTTCAGGCAGCCATCAAGGCCGGAAAGCGCGCAGAGGACGAATTCGAGGTCGAAATCTGACATGACAAAAAAGCAGAAAAAAATGCTGCGGCGGATTCTGATCGCCGCAGTGCTCTTTTTCCCGCTGCTGATCCTTCAGAAGACGGGACGGCTGGACGGGCTTCCGGCGTTGAAGAGCGGGTTCCCGGTCGCGGCGGGGGCGCTGTTCGCGGTGCCCTACCTGATCGTGGGATATGACATCCTGCTGGGCGCCCTGAAGAACATCCGGCACGGGAACGTGTTCGATGAAAAATTCCTGATGATGGTGGCGACCATCGCGGCCTTCTGTATCGGCGAGTACCCCGAAGCCTGCGCCGTCATGCTGTTCTACCAGATCGGTGAGCTCTTCCAGAGCTACGCGGTGGGCAAGTCCCGCCAGTCCATCGCGGACATGATGAGCATCGCCCCCGAATTCGCAAACCGGGAGACAGACGGCGATGTGGAGGAGGTGGACCCGGACGAGGTCGAGGTTGGCAGTGTGATCGTGATCCGGCCCGGCGAGCGGATCCCTCTGGACGGTGAGGTCCTGGAGGGAGAGTCTTTCCTGGACACGGCGGCGCTGACGGGCGAGTCGGTGCCCCGCAGGGTGCATCCCGGGGACACGGTGATCAGCGGCTGCGTGAACGGCGAAGGAACGCTCCGGGTCCGCACCACCAAGGCCTATGAAGATTCCACGGTGGCGAAGATCCTGGAGCTTGTGGAGACCGCCAGCGAGAAAAAGGCGCGGCTCGAGAACTTCATCACCCGCTTTGCCCGCTGGTACACACCCTGCGTGACCCTTGCGGCGGTGATCCTTGCGCTGGTTCCGCCGCTGGTGCTGGGCCAGCCCTTCGGCGGATGGATCCACAGGGCATGCATTTTCCTGATCGTTTCCTGCCCCTGTGCCCTGGTGATCTCGGTCCCGCTGGGCTTCTTCGGCGGCATCGGCGCCGCTTCGAAGATCGGCGTCCTGGTGAAGGGCAGCAACTATCTCGAATCCATCGCCGAGATGGACACCATCGTCTTCGACAAGACCGGGACCCTGACCAAGGGCGAGTTTACGGTCACGGCGGTGCACCCTGCCGAGGGCAGCGGCCTCACAGAGCAGGAGCTTCTGGAGCTGGCGGCCTATGGGGAAGGTTATTCCACCCATCCCATCGCCCGGTCCATCCACACAGCGTATGGCAAGGATCTGGACCACAGCCGCATCGGCGAGGCCCATGAGACGGCGGGTCACGGCATCCGCGTCCTGGTGGACGGGAAGGAGATGCTTCTCGGCAACACGGCGCTCATGCTGGAGCACAACATTCTGGTGGGGCTCTCGAAGGATCCCGGAACCATCATTTATACCGCCCGGGACGGTCAGTTTCTGGGAAGCATCGTGATCTCCGATACGGTAAAGGAGGGCGCGGCCGATGCTGTCCGCAGCATGAAGTCGGTGGGCGTCACGAAGGCGGTCATGCTGACCGGCGACCGGAAGGAGGCGGCCGAGGCCGTCGCCGCGGAGATCGGCATCGACGAAGTGTATGCCGGACTTCTGCCGGCGGACAAGGTCGCGAAGGTGGAAGAGCTTCTCGCCGCGGGCGATGCGCATCACCGTGTGGGATTCGTGGGCGACGGCATCAACGATGCGCCGGTCCTCATGCGGGCAGATGTGGGAATCGCCATGGGAAGTCTCGGGTCTGACGCTGCCATCGAAGCCGCCGACATCGTCCTCATGGACGATGATATCCGGAAGATCGCCTCGGTGGTCCGCATTGCCCGGAAGACCCTGCGGATCGTCAAAGAAAACGTGGGCTTTGCCCTGGGAGTCAAGGCGGTGGTCCTGGTCCTCGGCGCCCTCGGCATGGCCAGTATGTGGGCAGCGGTTTTCGGCGACGTGGGAGTCACCGTCATTGCTATCCTGAACTCTATGCGGACCATGGGCGGGAAAGGGTAAATATGCTTACAGAAGCCGGATGATATGGTCGTACATTCCGGAAGGCGTCTCCGCGATCGCGGAGGCGCTTTTATATTCTTCAGGGACGCCGTAGCCGTAGGCGGTGGCGATCGTCGGGATGCCGCAGGCACTGCCCGCGTCAATGTCGATGAAACGGTCCCCGACCATGACGGCATCGCCCGGATGCTCATGAAGGATCTTCTTTAGGATCTCCGTCTTTGTCGCCCAGTTTTCGGCCTCAGCCCAGTAATAGCCGTCGAACCAGCGGTCCAGCCCGAAGCGCTTCCGGTGCGCCTCCAGATAGCCGTTCTTGCAGTTCGAGAGGAACCAGATCCCGTATCCCCGGGCCTTGAGCCGGTCCATGATATCGGGGATCCCGGGATAAAGCTGCGCGGTTCCGTTCAGGGTCAGGCGCTGCATTTCGTTCTGGATCCGGGTGCTGCAGGCGGCCTTTTCCTCCGCGGAGAGCTGCGGGGCAAAGGCGTTCCACATGTCTGCGGCAGTGTAGCCGAGCCAGCGGCCGATCTCATCGTCCGTAAATTCCCGCGGAGCGGCAAGCCCCTGCTCCATCAGGATCCGGTAGTTCATCCGGAACGCGGGCGCGTAGATCCGTATGGTCTCATGCAGCGTGCCGTCATAGTCGAAGACAATGTTTTTCTTCACGTCCGGAATCCTCCTGTCGCAGTTGATCTGATCCTATTATACTGCGGGAGAGGGCGGAAGATATACTTTCCTGCATTCTTAAGCTTCCTCGATCTCCCGGATGAGGTTCACCATCTCGAGGGCGCCCAGCGCGCAGTCATAGCCCTTGTTGCCCGCCTTGGAGCCGGCGCGCTCAATGGCCTGTTCGATATTTTCGGTGGTCAGGACGCCGAACATCACGGGGATGTCCGCGTTGAGGGCCACATTGGCAACGCCCTTGGAAACTTCGCTGCAGACATAGTCGTAGTGGGTCGTGCTGCCGCGGATCACAGCACCGAGGGCGATGATGGCGTCGTACTTGCCGCTTTTTACCATCTTCTGGCAGATCAGCGGGATCTCAAACGCACCCGGGACCCAGGCAATATCGATCCGGTCTTCATTGACCTCATGACGCTTCAGCCCGTCCAGGGCGCCGGCCACCAGCTTGCCGACGATAAATTCGTTGAACCGTGCCGCCACGATACCGATCCTGATGTCTCCGCCTG
>ODAI011516099.1_pt1 | contig 11070 bp, 8 predicted proteins | sample 1539321 | NCBI WGS metagenome assembly ODAI01 (sample SAMN02144231, study PRJEB22623) | gut metagenome | biome: sheep rumen | host: Ovis aries | place: New Zealand | reverse complement strand
GTTCTCATACTTCATTTGCTTTTGGGTGCAAAGATACAAAACTTTTTCTATATAGCATCCTTTTAGTTTGAATTTCTGTGTATAGTCTCCAAAAAAGACCAACACAACGGACGGCTTATAAATATTATAATGTGGAGAAACAAAGAGCGGGAAACCGAGACCGAGGATGTCGGTGCGGGTTCCCGCTCTTTTAAATTGTCTCGTATGAATTATCCTACAGCAACCAACATTTCTGCTTTTGTTATTTCTTTAATCGTTGTGTCTGTGAAAGTATCCCAGATATTAAGACGGACAGGCTTATATTTATCAAACAATTTGCCAATTTTCTCGATTTCAAAAACAAGTCTCAAGTCGTTCTCGTCAGCATCGGGATGGACTTCATGTTTGCTTCCAACACGGGCTATCTTAATGATGTAGATGTCACGGATGCCACGTCGCTTGATATAGGGCATAAAATAATACAACTTGTTGAGAGCAACAGTTGAAGGAAACTTCTTTCCAGTATAATAGATGCGTGCAGTACCATCAAGGAACAAGTCCACGTTGTCATTCTTGACGAGGCTTATCAGCACATTTTTGTCTTCCTCTAATTGAAGCAAAGGATTGTCCGCATCTTCTTCGTGATTAACGATGCCATTCGGGTATTCAGCACGTACAGCCTCAAAGTCGATGCTCTGTTGAGCGGTAACCGCATTACTATGTTGAACAATATACTTTGTGGCCTTCTCATATTCTTCTTTCGTAAGTCCAATAGTTTTAGGATCCAATAATTTGAGAGCTGGCAAAAGATTTATACGCATCAGCATATCCTTGTTGATTGCTCGCTTTGCATCATAAAAACAAATGGAGTTAATGAAGTCCTGAACCGGTTGACTATTGAGGATTTGCAGAATAAGCCTTGCTACGTCGTAGTCATCGAAGCCGAGCATGTAGCATGTGTCGTCGCAGACAGCATTCTTACCATCGATTTCTGAAACCATTGAGAAGTTGGTCTGTTTATAAAGTCCCGAAATAATTACTTTATATTTTTTGAACGTGTAGTCACCAATGCCAAACATACAGAATCTTGGTCTGTCCTTATAGATGGAACTTTTTCGATTGTCCAGATACTCCGCATGTGCCACTAAATATTGATACGCTTTTGGATATTTATCTTTCATCAACTTCGTGTCCTCATTCGTGCTGTGCTGAGTAACAATCACATATTTGCGATTCTGCATTAAAAATTCTCCCTTGACATCAGAACTCTTAATTAGGGGATAGATTACTTCGTTTTCTATGTCAACGACCTCGCCTAGCCCATTCACAAACTTGCCATTATTCTTAGACAACTCCATGACCTTAGAGCAATCGTGCTTCAGACCAGACCGCCACGTAAACGGAGAAATGCCATCAATCGACAGTGTCTTTACATAATTGTCTACGTCTGCTACGAACTTGTCCTTAACCCACCCAAAATTATATAATAAAGATTTAGTATAGAAGTCGAAAACTTGACAGCTTCTTTCGTGACCGCCAAAAAGACGCATAGACAATAATGCTGCTGATACGGAAACATCAAACTCCTTTTGAGCATCAATGTTGTACTGGGAGATATTCGATAAAGAAGCTTTGCCAGCTTTTTGCTCATATACCAAATTCTTGATGACTGAGTTCTTCAAGAGAAACGCAAAATAGACATTCTCAGCAGAGAACTTTTCGATAAGTTGGATGCTGATATATTCTGCAATGTCAAAATTTGCTTTACCTGTAATAGCTTCAAGACCTTTCACTTTCTTGAAATTAGTCTTGATGGGTAAATTGTCGCTTCCTATCTCACTAAGCTTACTGTTGGTCACCCAAGGTGGATTACCTACGGCAAGAACGACTCTACCATTAACATTTTCTGTTATTTGCCTAAAATCAAAATCAAAGATGTTCTCATGGTAAAGATGAACGTTGATATTGTCCAATGATTTCCCGAACTTCTGAAGTTTTTCATTCAAGGCATCCAAGTATGGCTTGTAAATCTCTATACCATAAACGTCCTCGATAGAGTCAAATGTGAGCAAGGCGGCAATAATAAAATTGCCCTGACCACAGGTGGGCTCCACTATAACCTGTGGTCGTATTCCTTGTTTTTTTATTTGTTTACAAACAGATATAGCAAGTGGCAAGTTTGTTTGCCAATCGCCATATTCACCTTTTTTCTCATTGGCAACTATCTCACTCATTGTCTGCGTCTGCTTCATATTTGACGATAGGAGATATGCCATCTACGGTCTCATTCAATGTAACGATACGGCCATATTGCAATCTCCATTGTAAGGCATTAGAAATAGTAAGATAACCTATAGCAGGCTTATTTTTAAAAATATCTTTTGCCATATTCATCAAAGTTACTTCATCCGCAGGGATTTTGTGGTCATTCAGAAAAGCGAAGATATCATCAGCATTTCCTTTGTTCTCAATAATTTGCCTAAGGCCCGTAGTCGTTTGGTAGTCGGCAGTTCTGCTCTTATCGATGTATGTGCAAGAAACAAATTCCAACATACCCTTCTTTTGCTTCGTATCATCAACTTTCTTATAGACAAAAACAATAAGATTGTAGCCAAGACCATAGATTTTCTGCTTGCTATCCTTGAACGGGCAGCTGGATTGCGGCTGTTTAATAGACGTAACCTTAATATCAGTATTAACAGAGGGCAAATCCAGACCATTAGCGGAACTGCCAACTTCCATTTCATAATGTTCAGAAAGATAGTTTTGGAACAAGTGCTCCACAAATGTGCCAACAGCCTTGCCATCTGTCACGCCAAACAGTTCTTTCCTGTATTTTCTACTTTCTTGCTTACAGAATAATTCTGCACTCTTGATAAGTTCATTTTTATCTAATTTCTTCATCGTATTTATATTATGTTAAAATGTTCATTTTTTTACTTACCCACTAACTTTTCCGAGTTACCCACTAACTCAAAGAGGAGAGCGTTTCATTCGTTTAAATAAAAAACGAGATTGTTTGGTTCGCGAAGTTTCTCAAGCTCATCAGGGTCTAACATCCAATCTAAAGGCTTGAAAGAATAACTTAAATCATTGGCATTGTCATTTGGGAGAACTACATTTTGTCCACCATTCCAGAATTCCAAGTTACCGTTCTTCGTTTTTAATTTCATAGAAATAGTTTCTTCTGCATCATTTGTAAAAAACAGGATAGAATTGGTGTCATTCAACTTGCTCGAATCTTGTAGCTTGAAATACACACACTCTCCTGAGATAGTGTTAGGCCTCCCAAACTTATATGTTTTCCCTATAAATGTATCTTTATTTTTTTGCGTGACGAGTTCCAATATCTTTTTGTCCCAAAAATATTCTATAGTTTGGTTGTCGTATTGGTTTTTGGATATGTTAAATTGAGACTTAATAGAACTACAAGTAAGTTTTTTTGCATTCAATATCAATGGTTTCTTTAATCCTTTTTGATTTAACACCGAAGTAATAGTTGCATCATTATCTATTATAGCGGAACAGAACTGGCTATCATTGCTTAATAATGACACATGTTTAAGCCTGTCATTATTCGTAGGGAAAACGCTTGATATTGCAACCATACAATCTTCACGTGATACTTTCGATTGTAAAGCAAAGTCACAAGTTGGATCTATGAGTCCATCATGAAGAACGTGATCTTCAAAAAGTCTATCAAATGTCGCTTTTAGCCTGGACATTTCTTGATTAACTTTCGCAGAGATTTCCTGCATTTTCTGCGTATAGTCTATACCATTTGCAATCCAATCACCAGACTTTATCTGTGATTTCTCCTGTTTATTTGGGTAGTGGCCTAACACTGCATGTCCAAAGAAACAGATTTTCAAAATCTCTGCCAATTCGAATTCAACATAATGAGATGAACGAAGCCGAACAGACCTTTTGTTATTAAGATAGTCAATGCTATATGTTAGACACGGCTTAGTGCCTAACACATAATCAACCAAAATATTCGTATCAAGAAATATGTCTATCTTGAAATTGTCATCTACAAAGTGTTGCATAATCAGTTCAGTTGTTCGCCAATAATTTGTTTAACAAAAACGTCATTTATTACGTCACCTTTTTTGAGTACTTTTGCTGCACTTTGCAGAAGTTTAAAACAGCATTTCATAATGAAACGCGGAGACCCTTGAAGTGTGGTGTCACGTGTGTTAAGAACAGCTTTGATAGCATCTTCTGTAAATGGATATAAACTATCCTTGTCAAAGTTCTCTACTCTTGCCAAACTGAGGTAATTACTGATTACAGTCTTGCATGCTTCCAAATCGTATGGGATTAAGTCAATTATGCGGTCTCCAATCCTGTCCGCTAATGGCGGAACCAGTTTCTCTATTTTTTTTAACGCTATTGTATTCATTGCAAACACTGAGCACCAGTTCTTTTCATTGTCAATTAACGAACGAAGATTACGCAGATAGTTGTCTATGTCTTTGTCACTAATTCTTCCAGAGGCCAATTCCTCAAATTCATCAACAAGGATGATAAAGTCTGTTGCGCCTAAATACTCTTTTGCTATTTGAACTATGGCGTGGAGAATGTAAAATTCTCGTTTACTCAAATTCTTAACATCACCTGTTACCATATGATCCCATGCTTGTGACACATTAAGGCTATCTGTAACTACTTCATAAAAATACTCTGCGACAGATGCCGTCTTAAACTCATCCATAAAACATTTCACTAAATAGGATTTGAGCATTTGGTTTACAGCTTTCTGCTGAACCGATTTTGTTCCTGTCAGCAACTTTTCGAGAAAATATTTGTAACTTATTTCGGTGGAATCCCAATTAAAATGAAGGGCATTTTCCACAGAAATACCGGATGAAGAAAAGAGGTCCACAGTATTACCCCCTCTTAACTTAACTACCTCTGTAAGCAAAATCTCTTTACGCGTTTTATCCTCACCTATTTCTTTTTGAGACATATATTTTATGAATCTATCCCATAAATAACGTCTGAAATTCTCTATGCCTATTTGTGACATCACAGCCCCAATAAGTTCAGACAAAGTGCCCCCTGGATTGTCTATATAAACAACGTAAGGATTGAATATGTCTGTTTTGATAGCGGAAAACAGGTATTTAATATACATCAGTGTCTGTGTCTTACCAGTACCAAATTCGCCACGAATAATAAGGCTCAGATAATCTGGTGCTTTTTTGTCGCCAGCTTTCTCAAGAGCATCTTGCATATAGGAAACTATCTCCTGCGCAGTCTCTTGATACGCAGGAGACAATCTGCTTGTGATATCTTCACTTTCACCAATATAAGCAATACCTGATTTGGGGAATGGATTGTATTCTAGTCCAAACTTATCTTTTAAATCAGAGCTTATATTACTGACTTTTTTGATCTCAGAAATTAAGATGTTACTTTCCATACTATGATATTTTTAATATATGAGACATATATGTATTGCCTACTATTGGGAATAATTTTAATTCGTCAGGGTCAACTGTCAAGAACGAAGCCTTCTGTAATCTATAAGAATTACTATTCATATGACATTCATGCATAATTCGCATTTTTATTGTTTCTATAGAAAACCCAAATTCCCGAATCAAATTCCATTCTATATCTGGAATATAGTATGCCTTACCAGACATCTTTTCTGTGATGTAGTTGCAAATAGAAAAACAGGTTGGCATAGTCCGAGTTAAATTGCAGACATAAACATTTTTATAAAGAAGGCTATTAATGCTAATATTAAATGAAGAAACTAAACATTTGTTGAGTAATCCTAATGTTTCCCCCCATTTAGTATAAACCTCCCAAAAGCGCATTGTATCTTGACGTGTGTCTTCTATACAATAAATTTCGTTCTTGTCAATTCGTGCGAAACGATTAAAAAAACGCTGCCCATCTCTGAACGCATACAACAATGAAGGTCTATTGTTTATAGGCTCAAACATTTCGTGGAAATCCACAAATCGAAAATAAGACTTGTATATGTTTCTTAAAACATCTTTGTCCTTTTCCGTTAATTCTTCTGTTTCTGTGGAAAACAAATCGCCTGCCTTTGCCGAGCAAGTAGATTTGTCTATCAAATCGAAATTCTTTAATGCGTTAACGATTTCTAATAAATTTCGATTTGTCCATTTCTTACCACTCTCAGATAATACGTTACGCTCTTGACATATTTCCAGCAACTCTGGTATGGTTATTATACGATTTTCGCTATTGTAGATGTTGTATATAGTTTTTATATCCTTCAGATAGTACACAAAAGAATAACTCCACCCCTTATCTTTCCTTTCTTGGGATGGATTAAAAGTCTTTCGACTCATTCTTTCTGAATCAAAATCTATCATATTAACTCAATTGCAATATATTTTCAGATAGTTCAACGTTATGTCGGGTCTTGATTTTCCACTTGTGGCCCCTAGACCGTATCTTATCTATGCGATATTCCGAAAAACCTACGGAAGTTGCAATCTCTCCCAAATATTGAGTTGTCGGGATATACGCGCCATAAGGGGCGGAATTTCCAAGAATCAGATATGCCCTACTACCAGACTTTAAGACACGTCTCATCTCTTTTAGAACTTGATACATGTCTTCAAAATAGTGCATCATGAGGATATGGAAGCTTTTCTTCCCATGACGTTCACTACTATATTTTTGCAGATACATGTATCGCGTCTCAAGTTCCTTCATTAACGCTTTGTTATTGATGGCAAATTCAGATCTACGGAATTCATCTAAGTCAAAGTCACAATCTCGATAATGTGTCGTAGCTCCTGTTACGAGTTCTTTTCGAACAATTTCCGTTATATCATGCCAGTCTTTGGTCAATTCAAAAAAATGAGTATGAACCTTTGAGACCTCTCCATAGTCCAAATTATTTAGGTATGGTGGTGACGTGATACAGAGGTCGCATGAATCGTCTTCTATTGATGAGTTCCTTTTACGGGAATCGGCTTTGTAGACTTTTGCATACCGTTGATGATGAGGCATAGACTCTAAGTCTGCCAACATATGATTAACAATTGTGGAGAATTTTCCCCAGGCATCTCCCGAGTTCACAATGTTTTTTGACCGAACAATATAAGGAACTGCAATAGGATGCAGTGCAGATTTATGTAAGGTTTGACTCAAAGCCAAATTAAAGAATAACTCGTATTTTTGATTGTCTATTAGTCGAATTGCATCCCGAATAAGGTAGAGGGTCTTTAGTGTCTCCTTGTCATATAAAGATTTCAGCAATTCATGACTTTCGGCCAACACGTCATCAGAGGTTTGTCTCTCTGACACATAATCAGAAATACCCGTTATGTATTTCTGGCAACGAGTATAGCCTATGTCCCAATTTAGTTTTGCATTTATAATATTGCACATTAATTGTTGGCTCTCATTCCCTATAGAATGAATTCCTCTCTTTTGAGCAGCGACTAAAGTGGTGCCACATCCTGCAAAAGGCTCAAAAATCGAAGTCGGATTTTCACCTAGCACATCAATAATTAAATCAACAAGTTTATAAGAAAAACCTGCTGTAAATTTGTACCAATTATGAATGGCGCTATTAGCATTGTCTTTTGCAGACCCGATATTTTCAATAGGGATATTCATTATTGCATACTTTATACCATTAAATTAGTTGCTTGTCTTTTATTAAATCTTGAACCTTGACTTCCAAATTGTCAGCAATTTGGAGAAGAGTTTCAAGACTTGGCTGGCATACATTTGTACACCACTTTGAAACAGTAGAGGGTGCAACTCCTAACTGTTCTGCCAACCATTTGTTCGTTCTCTTCTTTTCTGCCAAAACCACTTTTAGCCGATTGATGTCTTTGTCCATATCGGATGAATCTATTATTTGGGACAAAGATACAAACAATTTTGTAATTATGCGCAAATTCCTACTTTTTTTAACTATTATATTCAATTATATTTCCTTATTCTCATTTTCCCGCATACTTTTCCGGTATTCTATCGTCAACTCTGTGACTTTATGCATAGTCAGCACTAACTGCATCATATACTTCTCCAACTTACATACAAGTGCCATTGTTCTTCGTTCAGAGAAGTGGCTTTTCAACTCTTTCAATGTATGGTTGTAATTGTTGCCTACCATGCGGAACTGAGCATGAGAGTCGCTTAATTTGGCATAGTATTCATGTAGGCTTTTGTCGAATGTCACCACACAACAATGATGCTGTTTCCAGAGATACTTGAGGATACCGATGAAGCAAACGAAGATGACGGTAAAACTGATAAGAATAATGGTTTACGAAGTAAGGAGTGCCTTCTAACGGAGTAAAGCATGACACTTTATAGGGGTTATCAGGCATGTCTAACTGGGTTAGGAGGCATTGCCGACAGGGTTAGGAGGTATCGTTAACGTCGTTGTTCGAAGATGGAATGCCGTTGCCTCATTTGGCTTCATGTCTTGTTTTTCTTGAGAGGGCACCCCTCATACCATACCTCTCCCCTCTTTAGAGGAGGGGGAGAGTATGTATGGAGGGGGTGCCCCGGATAAAACAATCATGTCGCCATGACAACGGGTCGTCCGCATCGGTCCATTACCCGCTTGATGGGCTATCTTCTGACTGATAAAAACTTCAAACACTTTGTTTATCATTTCCGTGCCCAGCCACCCACGCAGTCCGCGGTTGTCGCTACTACGGTTTTGGTGTATCACGCAGGTGACGTTACACTGGTTTTCGGATGCCATGTGCATTAGCTGTTCTATCAGTTCCTGCGACTTCTGACCGTCGTTGATGTCGTGCATCAGGTCACGCACGTTGTCGATGATAATCAAGTCCGGCTGATAGGCTTTGGCACCCTCTGCCAGCAGATTGTAACGTTCGGTGGCGTCAACCTTTAGGATGTTGAAAACATAGAACAATTTTCCGAGGAGCTTGCTCTCAGTAGTCACCCGGTACTCATCCTGTTGAATGAGCGCCAGTGTTATCTCTGGAGCTGTGCCGGTCAATCTGTTCTGCTTTTGTCTCACGGCGCTCAAGATAATGCTTGCAGCGTCAACAATTTTTTGATGTTTATTCATTGCTAATAATTAATATTTTGTCCAATGGACGCTGCAAAGATACCAAAATACAATAATATCATCGTTACGACATGTAATAACGGAGTTTGTCAAGAATCCCGAAAACTTTTCTTTTGATTAATAAAGTTTAACTATAGGCGCTTAAAAGAGAAGATACTAAAAAGATTAAAAAAAAGCACGATTTTCGGTTTTATTTCGTATCTTTGCCGACTAGAAAAGAAAAGATAGTAACTACCAGACTACACTATACACATATTTTTATATTTAAAACGCAACACAATGGTAAAGATTTCTAAAGAGGCCGCACTCGAGTATCATGAGACCGGCCGACCTGGCAAAATTGAAGTAAAGCCTACCAAGGCCTATCGCACGCAAACCGACCTCTCATTAGCCTATTCACCTGGCGTGGCATACCCCTGTCTGGAAATACAGCAAAATCCTGACGACGCATACCGCTATACCGACAAGGGCAACTTAGTGGCCGTCATCTCAAATGGCACTGCCGTGCTGGGACTCGGCGACATTGGCGCCATGAGCGGTAAACCCGTGATGGAAGGCAAGGGACTACTATTCAAAATATATGGTGGTATCGATGTATTCGACATCGAGGTAAACGAAAAAGACCCCGAAAAATTCTGTGAGGCAGTGGAACGCATCGCCCCTACCTTCGGAGGCATCAACTTGGAAGACATCAAGGCCCCAGAGTGTTTCTACATTGAAGAGCGACTGAAGAAGAGTCTTGATATCCCCGTGATGCACGACGACCAGCATGGCACGGCCATCATCTCGGCAGCTGGACTGAAGAACGCGCTGGAGGTGTGTGGCAAGGACATCAAGAAGGTACGCATCGTCGTCAATGGTGCCGGTGCTGCTGCCATATCGTGTACTAAGCTCTATATGGCCTTGGGGGCACAAAAGGAGAACATTGTGATGCTCGACTCAAAAGGAGTCATTAGCATAGCACGCCAGGATCTGAACGAACAGAAGAAATTCTTTGCCACCAGCCGTACTGATATCCATACACTGGCCGAAGCCGTCAACGGAGCCGATGTATTCGTAGGGCTATCAAAAGGCAACGTACTCTCAAAGGACATGGTGAAGACCATGGCCAAAGACCCTGTCATCTTCGCCCTGGCCAACCCTGTACCAGAAATCAGCTACGAGGACGCCATGGAGGCCCGTCCCGACGTACTGATGTCTACAGGACGTACTGACTACCCCAACCAGATTAATAACGTCATCGGATTTCCTTATATCTTCCGTGGAGCACTTGACGTCCACGCCACAGCTATCAACGAGGAGATGAAGATGGCCGCCGTGCTGGCAATTGCCGACCTGGCCAAACAGCCCGTACCCGACGTGGTAAATGATGTCTACAAGGTGAACAACCTCAGTTTCGGGCGCGACTACTTCATCCCCAAGCCCGTCGACCCACGCCTCATTACCGAGGTTTCGGCTGCGGTAGCAAAAGCCGCCATCAACAGTGGCGTAGCTCGTAAGACAATAGAAGACTGGAACGAATACAAACGTTCACTGAGCGTCCTACTGGGTCAGGAGACCAAGCTCACCCAGAAGCTCTATGCCACTGCTGCCGCCCATCCGCAGCGTGTGGTCTTCGCAGAGGCTATCCACCCCACCATGCTCAAGGCTGCCGTACAAGCCAAGGCTGAGGGCATCTGCGAACCTATACTGCTGGGTAACGACGAGGTGATACAGAAATTGGCAGACAAACTCGACCTTAACATCGATGGCATAGAGATTGTCAACCTGCGCCATCCTTCAGAGCAGGAGCGCCGCGAACGGTATGCCCACATTCTTACAGAGAAACGCCAGCGCGAGGGCTATACCTTTCAAGAAGCCAACGACAAGATGTTCGAACGCAACTATTTTGGCATGATGATGGTAGAGACTGGCGAGGCCGATGCCTTCATAACTGGCCTGTACACCAAATACTCGAATACCATTAAAGTTGTTAACGAAGTAATAGGCATCCGTCCGCAGTATAAGCACTTTGGAGCAATGCACATCATCAACTC
>ODAI012612076.1_pt1 | contig 11071 bp, 5 predicted proteins | sample 1539321 | NCBI WGS metagenome assembly ODAI01 (sample SAMN02144231, study PRJEB22623) | gut metagenome | biome: sheep rumen | host: Ovis aries | place: New Zealand | reverse complement strand
GTATTTTATATGCCGGTGGCCATGGTGGGGTGGATATACCCGTTCCCGTTCCGAACACGGAAGTCAAGCGCCCCTACGCCGATGATACTCCAGACCGGGGGAAAGTAGGCAGCCGCCGGCTTTTTTTTGTTTTAAACGGCCCCCTGCGGGGAGAGGCCGGGGGGCGGCAGGTCAGAGCGGCGAAAGGGCGGCCAAACCCGCGGGGCTGTGGCAGACGGCCGCGCGTCAGTAAGCCGTAAGCCGGCGAAAGGGCGGCAGGGGGCCGTGTTCGCTGAGATAAAAATGACTTATAGAGAGGATTTTGCTACGCAATCACCGATTTTTACACGATATTCTGCGCCTGTACTGGTTTTGTTTAGGATTTCTGGGAGAATATTGATTTTGTCTTTTTGAAGGAGAAGAACAATCGTAGAGCCGTGTAGGTCAAAGTAGCCCTTTTCCTGTCCTTTTTTGAAAGTTCCTTCCTGAATGTGATTTTGAATTCCGCCTACACTGAAAGCTCCGACTTCAATTTGAGCAATTTTTCCGAAATGTTCTGTATTCATAATTGTCCATGAACGGCGGTTTTTCGTGTATAATCGGAAATTTTCTGCTGCTAATGGTTGGACTGAGTAAAGTGAGCCTTGAATGAAGTGATTGCCGTTTTGGCTACCGTTATCGACATAACAATAGCGGTGATAATCTGTAGCACAAAGTCTGAAAACAAGGCAGAATCCGCCCTTAAAAAGGTCTATGGTTTCTTCTTCAGATACATCAAATCTTTCTGGTTCAAAAAAATCATGAAGCGTGTAATCAAATCCTTTGATATGAAATTTTGCGTCATCTGTAATTTGATAGACTGAAAGAAGACTGTCTGCTGGTGAAATAAGGTGATTTGCCTCAGAATCGAAGGATATTTCTTTTTTGCGGGTGAAAAAGTCGTTGAAAGATTTGAATTTAGCTTCCTCGAAACCGCTCATGTCGATTCCGTTTTTTTTGACGAATGAAGAAATGTAAATACGGGAGAAAGGCGAGCGAAGCACAAGACCGAGCAATGCCGGAAGGCGGAGAGCTAAAATCCCATGAAGCAGAATTCGACCGCATTTTGTGCCATAAAGGAATTCTACTGACTTATCGTTCGCGCTTTTTTCCTTCATTATAATCTCCACTTTTAGAAAGCTTCTTCAGCTTTTGTCTCTATTTCTTGAATTGTTGCTTTGTTTTCAAAGACGATAGATGGATCTTTATCAGGAGTCTGAACATAATAGGCTTTTCCGAGAAGAAGAAGAGCCAGTTCAACGAGACCTATGATGATAAGAACGAGTTTGCCGATAAAGTGAGGTTTAAGCATTTTAAATGGCGTGATAAAAGCAAATGCCATTATGAGAAGCAGAATTGCGGCTGCTTGAATCGGCGGGCGTGAATTTCCGAGAAAATACGAAACGATAAAAACCGCCGGAAGAACGATTGCGACACTGGTTACAGGAAGTCCTCTGTATTCATGGCGGCTTTCTGAAGTCTGGTTCTGTCGTTCCATTTCATCTACATTAAAATAGGAAAGACGGATAAGTGCGCTTAACAGATACAATGCACAGATACAGATGACGATACGCGCCTGCCAGGGGTGATCAATCGGATATTGCTTGTCTCCGATGGCGAGTTTGTAAACGATAAGTGATGGAAAAACTCCATAGCTGATGATATCTGCCATTGAATCAATCTGAATTCCAAAAAGTTTTTCTGACGGCGTGCGGTTCTTTTTTGTGGATGCGACCTTTCCGTCAAACATATCCATAACGCCTGCGACCATGAGACAAAGCAGTGCGAGAATGAAACTGCGGTCATTGTTTGAGAAAACAAAATGAATTCCTGCAAATGCAAAGAGCATTCCTAAATAGGTAAGAATAACCGTGTAGTTGTAAACACCCAGCAAACGAAGTTGTTTTTTATCCATAAATGATACCTTCTTTCTACTTATATTAAATACTAATTGAATCCATAGCCAAAAATCAAGCCGTAGACGATGATTGTGAACGGTTTTGATGTAAGAATGATGATTGCAAACTTCTTGAAACTCATTTCAGTGAGTCCTGTGAAGTAGCACAAAAAATCATCGGGGGAAATGGGTAGAAAAATCGCAATCCACAAGAAAACGGGATAGCTTTTCTTTTGTTTTTCCAACCATTTAATGCTTTTCTGGTATTTTTTTTCGGAAAAAATCTGCTTAACGAAGGTGATGCCGAATGTGCGGGAAAGCCAGAATGCAAGGAAAGAGCCTGAGCAAATACCGATGTAATTGCAGATGATGCCAACCCAGGGACCGAAAAGCGTAGGACCGACTATACAGCCCAATGTACTCGGAATGACAGCATAAACCGTTTTGACGCATTGGAATACAGACAGAAAAATTGGCCCTAAGATTCCGAATGAGTTTATGAAAACTTTAAAAGACTCTGCATCGCGGATTGTGCCGACTTTGTATTCATAAAAAAACCAGATTCCACCACCGATTACGGCAAAGACAAGAGCAATGCAGAAGAGCTTTTTGAGAAGGCTTGTTTTCGTTTCGATGATATCGATAGCTTGCTCTTTTGTTTGACCGAGCAATTCAGCGGCTTTTTCTTTATTATGCTCAATTATCTCGCTGGCCTTTTCCTGAAGTTTGTGTTCGATTTTGTGTTCCATTAAAAAATCCGAAATTAATTATAACAAAGTTTTTTTTCTTATTCCACAATGTTTGTTCCTAAATCGCATAAAAAAAAGACTATTCTGCAATTGTTTTTACCATTGAAAATCGAGCTATTTTATTAAAAAATAAGAAATTAAGGCTGATTCTTCATTGACATCGAGTGGGGGATGCGTTAGAATTATTTTAAGGTTGAGTTTATGAAAAATGAAAAAGTTAAAATTTCTTTCTTTCTTTCTTTCTTTCTTTCTTTCTTTGCTGATTTCCTGCGGTGATATTTTTAATCCTAGTTATGATGACCCAGTAAAAGAATTCTTTCAAAAATACACGGATTCTGCCGCAATCGAAATTTCCGAATACACAAGTTCTATCGGAAAGTCGGCCAGCGGCACAGATTGCTTTGAGAGCAACGGAGACAAGTCAATTTTTTTCTTTCTCAGAAATCCGCAAGGCTATAATCTTAAATTCTCTTATACATTTGATCATCCAGAAATTGCCAGCACATTTTCAGATTACGAGAGCCTTGGTTATGTTTCATTTGTTCTTTCTAATGCAAAGCTGGATCTTACACTTGTCTTCAGCAAAGAATTCCTCAATAAAATCGAGATGGGAGAGGTTCAAGTAAAAGACAGTGATGGAAATCCTACCGGCAAGATAATAAAAGATATTTCAGGTACGATAAACATTTATGAAGCCGAAACTTTGCGTGCTTTTCAGCCTTATCATGTTTCCGTAATCGCAAATTCTGCCCCGCCAAGAATCCGTGGGGGTATGTTTCAGCGAGACCGAAAAAAGAGCGAAGATGATGCGGCTGGTACAAGAACTTCCAGATATGTCGTTTGTCTCAATGTAAAGAATTTTTCGGATACTGTTCATGAAGCCGACACAAAAAAAATTTATTTTAATAGCGAATGTTATGAATTGACATTCTCCTCTGAGTCTGTGAGCGTGTCTTATTGTGGAGGCGGCTCTGATTCAAACGGTACGCTTTCTGCGACTGCACCAGCAAATCTTTGGAATCTTGATGATTCTGACTCAGGTTTTTTGGCTGCCACTGGTTACTTGCCGCTTTATTACACGCTGAATATTTGCCCAGAAGAGACGACGGAAACGGTAACATGCACGGTCTCTATTCGGGATGACTATGGATTTGCTGCAACGACTGTTGTCTCAAATCAGGCAGACCAGCTTCAGCCACCAATAATCGAAGAACTTCCGAGCGGAGAATATTATGCTGACGATGAAACCGGAATCTACTATTTAACTCTTTATCACGACAGAAGCACATGGCACATCGAAGAAAATGAAGACGGCACTAAAACCACGGTTCCTGGTCAGCCAGCTTCTGGTGCTCCTACAATCGTTTATGATGTCTACAATACTACAAATCCTTCCACTCCTGTTGTTTCTGGAGCTGAAGTTTCTCCTGTTAAGGTTCCTGTTCAGAAAGGTCGCTATTATGTAAGGGCTTGGGCATATTATTCAGGTTTGATTGACAGCGTTGAGGCTACTGAATATAAAGACGGTTCTGCAATTTCTTCAAGTAACTATTTCAAAGTCTACCGAAGCGTAAATTATTATGTGAGCGTTGGGGGCGATGATGATAAAAATAACGGCTCAAAGAACAGCCCTTATCGTTCGGTTCAGAAATGTATCGATGATGCTAAAACTGAGGCTAGCTTCTATGGAGCGGTTCCTACGGGTTATATAATAAATCTACAAAGCGATATTACGGCGACTGGCTCTGAAACAGGCGATGATTTTATCAAATTCTCAGGAATAACTGGTGGCATAAAATATATTCTGAATGGTAACGGTCATACCATTGATGCCGCAGTTCCGAGCACAGAAAACCGCCGTGTTATTTTAACAGATCCAAGTACGGATGTAACTCTTAATGATGTCACTCTCACGGGCGGATATGCGCCGGGCGGCGGAGTGCAAGGTGTGGGAATTTGTTTTACTGGCGGAAAAGTTACATTGAATAATGTTGAGATTACGGGCATGACCGGCTACCAATGTGCCGTGGCCGCATATTCTAACGGTGGCCTTGTTTTCAACTCTGGCTCTATTCACGATAATACTTCTGTTGGTGGAGTTTCTGCAATTGGAATTCGTGGGCCTGTTACGCTTGGCTCAGAAAACGGCTCAGTTTCTATCTATAATAATACCGATAATTCAGCATCTGCTCCTTGTGCTGTAAAGGTGATGGAAGACGGCACGCTTAATATCTATAATGCGAGCATTTACGATAATAAAGATTCTTCGGATAATCATCGAGATTTATATCTTGTGAGCGGCAAAGTAATCAATGTTTTGGGAAGCCTTTCTGGGTGCAAAATAGGCGTTTATTCAGAAGCTGTGCCTACTGTTTCAGAGCCTGTCACAATCACGCAAGACTATTCTATTTACAACTCGGTTCTTCCAGGAACTGTTTTCTATGGAAACAAAAATGGTGCTATCTGGAATGACGAAGAAACAGAGGTCATTCTTGCAGTGAGCGGCGGGGCTACGATAAATCCTCTCGATACGAAAATCGAATTCTCCCTCAAAGATGCGGAATCAAATGGAAATGAAGTCAGCGGATTCTATGTAGGAAAAGCAAAAACTATTTATGCTGTGCCAAAAATTACCGTAGATGGTGAAGAAATCGATTTCAACACTGTAAAAAATAAATTCTCATGGAAACTTGCATTAAAGTGTAGCGGCACAACGATAACGACTTCTTCTACGAACTCGATCTCAATTCCTGCAACTGGAATGTACGAAGACACTTATATTCTTAGCGTTCGGGCAACATATAACGGTATTTCTTATAATGCTGAATTCATTGTTGTCGGATTAAAAGATTTTGTCTATGCGGATTCTCCAGCAGCAGGAACTTATTCTGTAAAATCTGCCGAAAGCATAAAAACCATAAAAACTCTTTGCGAGAATTCTTCAAACGGCTTGGCAGACTATACTTTTGAGCTTGAGAGCGACATTACTGTTACAGGAGAAGAGTGTTGCATCGGAACGGTTGAAAAACCATTCTGTGGAAAATTTGACGGAAAAAAACACACGGTCACTTATGATAGCGTTGCTCCTTCTGGCGGATATGGCGGCTTGATTGCCGTTGCAGGAAACGGAGCCGTAATCTCAAATGTAATAACAGCAGGCTCTTTGAGTGAAGGAACGAAGCCTGAAAGCGAGATTGGAAAACTCGGTGGCATTGTCGGATATGCTTATGCACCGGGCGGAAGCGTAAAAATCCATAACTGCACAAGCAATGTCACAATAAGCGTCAGCACAAAGTCTTCATGGGCTGCAGGCGGAATCTTGGGATACAGCAAAGTTGGCGATCTTTTGATTGACTGCTGCGTGAACAATGGTCATGTCGGAGACAATACTCTTTATGCGGGTGGAATTCTTGGCTTCTTTGAGTCAACCGAAGCAAGAGAAAAATACACAATCCGAAACTGCGGAAATAATGCTCAGATAAAAGGAACCGGCGAGTCTTCAAGCAATAAGGCTTATTATGCCGCAATCCTTGGATTCAATACGAACACAAGCGGAAGTTTGCCAAGTGATGAAAGTTCTATCAAAAACTGCTTCAACACTGTAGATATTCCATCAATATCTTCTTCTATCGGTTGCTATGGAGATATAATTTCGTATTACTGTGGAACTGGTGGCTCTGAAATAACTTTCTCTAACTATGTAGGTGTAACTTACTATTTCTATAGGGGGTATTCAAACGGGGAGGCAAACAAAAGTTTCTGCTATAGAAAAAATAGTTCTCAAATCGGAAATTATTGGAATTATCGTTTCAGTGGCACAACTGTAAATTCTAATGTAACAGTCGGAAGCCACGAAGCAACAAATGATATAATTACTCTGCTGAACTATTGGGTTGAAGACAATGATTCTTCTATATATAAATCCTGGACAACTAACACTAACGGCGTTCCGGTTTTAAACTTTGAAGATTAATGAGGGAGAGAAATATGAAAAAGTGCTTTTTTAAGATTTTATCGCTGATTTCTGTTTTGTTTTTTGTTTTTTCATGCTCGGATATTTATTCTGGCGGTGAGAACGGCAACGAATCAACCAAAACTGCCGTAAAGACCGTAACTTTCACTGGCACTCTCGAAACTGGAGATGCCGTTCCTGCTGAAATTGCACAGCTTCTCTTGGGGGCTTCTATCGATTCTGCTGAAAGAACTGCGATTCCTACGATTCCGACTGGGGTGACTTATTATGCGAAGGCCACTGCCGAAGGAAGAGATACTATCGAAGTTGACGATTCCGAGTTTTCTGCTGACAAAAAAACTTTTTCTATCTCTCTTGAAGTTGGGCCTTTGTGGACAATCGAAGTCGGTCTCAAATCTGGCACTGAGACGATTCTAAAAGATTCCGTTCAGAAGCAGCTTTCCGAACTTGATACGATTTTCAATTACAGGTTTTTCCTTTCTCCAGATTCAGAAGGTGTTGGCGACATAGACCTTAATATTTCCGTTGATTCTGTGGTGACGGTCGGATTATTGCAAATTTCTTTGGCTGATTCAGAGCAAGCCGCAAAATGGAATACTGCCACGGTTAACACGGTTAGTCCTTCAAAAATAAAGCTGAGCAATCTTCCTTGCGGCACTTATGATGTTGACCTTGTGTTTTATTCCGGGGCTACTACTTCTTCTCCAATTATTTTCTCAACTGCACAGTCGATTACCGTATTCTCCAAAATGACAACAAGCTCTTGGGTTTATTCTGGAGACAGCATAATAACCGATACAAACACATTCAGCATCACTCAGGAACTTGTGGCAGCTTTCGCAAGAACTCAGTTTTATGTTGGTGGAACAGATGTGAACGGAAAAGCAGCGACTGACAATAATTCTGGAAGTCCTTATGCTCCTTTTGCCTCAGTCTCAAAAGCGGTCTCAACAATCTGCGCTCTTGGCGGAAACAAAGATTTTATAATTCGTATCAACGGAAAAGTCACTGACTCAAATATTCAGATAAATCCTTCAAGCGGAACTGTAAATTCAATCACATTGTGCTCTCTAAACGGCAGCAATGAGACAGATTATATCGACGGAAACGGAAGCACAAATTCTATAATAACGGTTGCAAACACAAAATTAATCATAAAGAACATAAAAATAACGAAAGGCGGGCGAAATCAGGCTTCAAACACTCCAGCGAAAGGCGGTGCAATAAATATCGCAAGCACAGGAACCGTAATTTTGGAAAGCGGAACTGTCATAACTCAGAATTATTCGAATAACGGCGGCGGTATTTATAATGAAGGAACTTTAGAGGCAAAAAGCGGCGTAATAATCAGCTCGAATGCAGCTACGACGAACGGAAGTGACACAGGAAATGGCGGCGGCATTTATAACAAAGGAACAGTAAGATTAGATGGTGCTAAGCTAATCTCAAACTCAGCTCCATGTGGCGGCGGGCTCGCAAATCTTTCTGGTGGAGCAGCCTTTATATACGGAAATACTTTTATCGGTGGAACTGGGGCAGACGAAGGAAATCATGCGAGAACAAGCGTAATCGAAAATGATATCGGGCAAGGTGGCGGAATTTATAACTCTGGTTATAAAGGAAATTACGAAGGCTCTTGTTTGTATATTGGCTATAAAGATGCGAATGATGACGGCACTCCGAAGACCATCGCTTCATTTACAGGTGGAATCTACAACAACACGGCAAGTAAAAGTGGTGGCGGAATCGATATATCAAGTTTTGCCAAAGTTTATATGGCAAGCGGAACAATCAGCGGAAACTCCGTTACATATTCTGGAACGCAGGTCGGAGGTGGCGGTGTTCATGTAGAATATGGTTCATTTATAATTTCGGGAGGAACGGTTTCTGGCAATTTAATTGCTGAAGGCTGTACTCAGGCTCATGGCGGGGCGTTCAGTTTGGATACGAATGCTACTTTGAGTTTAAGCGGCACTGCTGACATTCCAGGAAACGGACAAGTCAACGGAAACGATGTGTATTATATGTTCTCAAACCCGATTGAAGTTGATTCAAGTTTTAATCCGCCTTCAAAGAATGTTTATGTATCTTTAATGGACCGAAGTCCCGGTCCTGTTAACGAAGAAATAATTACAAACAGTGCTCCGAGCGTTGTTAGCGCAAAAAAATTGTTCTTTACGATAATTCCAGAAAACAGCGGGTATGGCGTTTCAAGCGAAGGTAAGATTGTAAAGGTTGTGTATGTTTCCTCTGGCACAAGCTCTTCTTTGGCAGCGGGCGACGACGCAAACGGGGACGGCACAAAATCAAAGCCGTATGCAACAGTCGGAAAAGCCCTTTCTGACAATCCTGGATTGATTTTTGTTTCTGGAGTTACGGATGAGGGAAGCAATTCTTATACTTTGTCATCAACCATTGTAATAGAAAGTTTTAGTGGCGAACCATATATAAAAAGAACGGCAGATGCAGCTGCACCTTTATTTAAGATTGCGAGCGGAGCAAATGTTACTTTAAAAAGTATAGTGCTAGATGGTTCTTCTAAAAACTGTTCTGCTAATGGCGGGGCTTTCTATGTGACAGGTTCAAGCTCTCTTAAATTGGAATCTTGTAAAGTACAATCTTTCTATGCCCAAAAAGGCGGTGGAATTTGTATTGATAGCGGTTCTGTTTCCATTAATGGTGGCAGTTTGTCAATTTGTAAAGCAACTTCTGGCGATGGTGGCGGAATTTGTATCAGTGGCGGTTCCGTAACTTTGGATGGAACTTCTATGAGTTACTGCACGGCAACTGGCAACGGTGGCGGGGTCTATCATGGAGGCTCTTCTTTCACCCTAAAGAACGGGGCGAATATTTATGATAGTTATACTTATGACCGGGCTGTTTATCTTCCAAGCGGCAAGCAGATAACTCAAGATAGCTTCACAGGAAAATGCTCTGTTATATCTGCTGGCGGCTCAGGAACACAGATAACAGGTTCTAATTCCGAAAATTTAAAACACTTCAGCATAAAACCGACTGGTTCAAAACCTTGTTATATAAAAACAGATGGTAAGATTGCGGAAATATCATTCACGAAGGATAATCTTAAAGGTTATTACGCTAGTTATCCAACTAGAACAGGTATAGAGCATAGAAATAATTACGCTGGATATGGAGCTTTGGATATTGTTAATACTGGAAGTTTTCAAGCAAATTGGGATGATGCCTATAACGGAAAAACTTATACAGGCCTGACTTTTGGTGTGAAAAATAACATTACAGGAACTGCAGTAACTGTAACCGTTAGCGGAAAATATAACGGCAATCCTTCTACGGTATGGGATATCTGGTAGTAGAATTGGGCTAAGGATTGTAGACAACGAATATTTCCAATTGTGAAAATATTAAAAATCTGCTAAAATCTCCTCAATTATTTTTATTCGTCTGCTTCACGCCAGAAGTGGATTCAGGAGTATATTTATGGCAAAAAACGAAAAAGTTGCGGCTGATCCGCACGCATGTACGCTGGACAAAATCATCTCGCTTTGTAAACGACGGGGTTTTGTATATCAGGCTTCAGAGATTTACGGCGGTCAGGCCGGTGCCTGGGATTACGGTCCTTTGGGCGTAGATTTCAAGCGCAACATTCAGAACGCATGGTGGAAGGAAATGACCCAGCTTCACGATGATGTTGTAGGCTTGGACTCAGCTATTTTCCAGCACCACACTACATGGAAGGCTTCAGGCCATGTTGACCACTTTTCAGACCCGATGGTTGACTGTCTGGAATGCCAGGCTCGTCACCGTGCAGATAAATTAATCGAGGATTTCGTTGCCGCAAATCCGGACAAAGATCCTGGAAAGCCAGTTGATACAATGACCCACGAGGAAATGAAGGCTTACATCGACGCCAACATTAACTGCCCGACCTGTAAGAGCGAAAACCGAAAATATACGGCTGTCCGCGAATTCAACCTCATGTTCAAGACATATCAGGGACCAATCGCAGACGAGAGCCACCTTATCTACCTCCGCCCGGAAACCTGTCAGGGTATTTTCACTGACTTTAAGAGCATCGTTCAGTCGAACCGCATGAAGGTTCCTTTTGGCGTTGCCCAGGTCGGTAAATCTTTCCGAAACGAGATTATCTTCAAGAACTTCATTTTCCGCACCTGCGAATTCGAGCAGATGGAAATGGAATATTTCTGTAAGCCGGGCACTGAGGACGAGACTTTCGAGCGATGGAGAAAAGACCGCTGGAATTTCTACCTCAAATACGGTATCGCCGAGAAAAACCTCAAATGGCATCACCACGACAAGCTGGCCCACTACGCAAAAGACGCTTACGATGTCACCTACAACTTCCCCATTGGCTTTGAAGAGGTTGAGGGAGTCCACAGCCGCACGGACTTCGATTTGAGCCAGCATCAGGAATATTCAAAGAAGGACATGAGC
>ODAI011874625.1_pt1 | contig 11072 bp, 12 predicted proteins | sample 1539321 | NCBI WGS metagenome assembly ODAI01 (sample SAMN02144231, study PRJEB22623) | gut metagenome | biome: sheep rumen | host: Ovis aries | place: New Zealand | reverse complement strand
TAGCTGTGACGTTTGCATGTAAACGCGTTCCCTCACAGCCTGCAAGTGAGCATACAAATAAAACACATTCTACGCATAATCACAAGAAGGGTCCACTGCTGTACATTCCATCTTCTAGATATATCTGTATAGAGTATTATCATAATTTTGCGATAGAAAAAGTCAGAATGTCACGCGTTGCCATTGACGGGGTTCCATCCAAAGGATATGCACTTTACATCTTAGAAGCTCGAGTCGTTGGTCGTAATCACGAGACAATAAGACGGGATCCGGAAACACTTGGAGGTATTATACTTCCATTCGGAAATGGATTAGACGATTCTATCAGCAGTATAGTTTTTTCTAACAAAAACAAAATAATTCATCCTAAGCCTCTGCGCTGGAGTGATAAAGGCGAAAACGTCCATTGCAATATAGAACTAAAGAGAATAAGCAAAGAAAGATATCGAGATATAAGCGCTTTTTACAATGGTGACTATTCTCATTTGCCGTTGGATATAAAAGAACCTTCGAAATACGCCAGTGTCTCAGTGTATGAGATACAAAATAACAAAGACACGCTTTATTATCTGGTAGCATTTGACAAGAGACATTCTCTCCCTGATAGCGTAACTATTACATTCGTGAAAAAGAAGATGAAGATTGCAGTGGAGAATTCTACTATTCTCAAGTACAAAATGAAATATCACTCTGAATTTGAAGAACCAGAAGATGTCGTTTTTAAAAGATACTTGGAGGCTAAGGCTAAAAAAAAGAAAAAACATGAATAAGAAAATATTGAAGAAAGCATTATGCTTAATATTGGTCATGTCATGCATCTCGACATGGGCACAGAACTCTAACAAAGACATATTTTATCATAAAGACTTATTAGGAAAGAAATGGGTTATGTACAAAAATGGCTATGAAAATCCTGTTGCAATTCCCAAGTCTGAATTCGAAATAAAAACGGATACAGGCGTTATGAAATATGATATTTATTTTTATAACGGAAAAAAGAAGAAATGAAGAAAAATACATTATTTATATTGATAGTTTCATTGATGTGTACTATAAGTTGCAAGGCACAAGTCTCAATTGCAAATTTAAATGGAACTTCGTGGAAAATGGTCAGCCCTGTTAATGAATATGCAAGTACAGTTTGGACATTTTCTAAGACACAGGTGATAGATACGGCCACTTTTTTTGATGATAATGAGGTGATAAAAAATTATAGTCAGTACTATTTGTCAAAGACAAAACCTGCCAGTTTTAATAACGCTTTAGTAGGAAAATCTGTTAAAGGTGATTATTTGGTAACATATAGTACCAAAAGAAAAAGATTGGATTGGTACACTATAATGTCCCTTGATTTGAGAAAGGGAGATATGTATTTGTTTCGTGAGGCACGCCCAGACGAGGTAGGTGGCGCGAATGTAACAATTCATCTCAAGTTAATTAAATAACTGCATTCATCCTTCCCTCCAACCGTCTTCCTTGCGGTTGGAGGGAAATTCAAAAATCGAATAAAATCATGCGAAAAAAACTTTTACTCGCTGTCATTATGTTGACGGCGATATTACCTTTGTGCGCCCAAAACAACAAATTAGCAGAGCTAAGGCGCACACTTATTGAGCATTATTCTAACGACACTGAGAAGCAACGCGCAGCACAGTGGTTGATTGACAATATACGGTATCACGGCACGAAGCGAGTTGCAGGACGAATACTACAACAAACTGACAGCCATAGAACACCATAACGCTGACCCTGACGAGGAAATACCCAAAATACGCCTTGATACACACTTACAGCAGGCGCTTGGTGGGAGGCAAGTTTCATATCTCAAATACCGCGGACTTCGCTGAAAGCACAAAGATAGGTGAGATAAAGCGAAACCCCGAGATGGAATGGGACAGCATAGCAGCCGCCACGAAAGGCATGGCAAGGCGTTACGTGCGCTACGCCGCACCGCATCGCAGCAACTGCAACGTGGCAGAGATGGCATTTTACGATGCCAGCGGCAAGAAACTACATCCCATAGCAGTAGTGACCAATGACAGCACAGACACAGACCACAAGGCAGAGAGAAACGCATATTCACCTACGAGAGCGACAAGCAGGTTTGGCACTGAGAGAAAAGATTACTTATCGCTTGTTGCGTTTTTTACCATAGCTGGTAAAGTTGGGATTGTATGATTTCTTCTTGGATGGTTGGTCTTTGCGCGAAGGGTATTTCTTAGTGTCAGTATGACCATAATGTGGAATGTCTGTTTGGCGGTCGCGTGTTGCTTTGGGATGGGAATTGCTATCGTCTTTATACCAGAAGAAATACTGTCGTTGAGCAAGTTTGTCTTTCTGAGTCTTTGCAGAGAATACAGGCTCAAGGGTGTAGGGGTCGTAGCCAGTATACCACATCTCTGTGGCTACGGTCATAGGCGTAGGCGTAAAGTCCTGTACCTGCTCCAACTTATATCCCATGCGTTTGGTGAGCTCAGCCAACTGTGCCATGTCACGCTCATGACAGCCAGGATGTGAAGAAATGAAATAAGGTATCAGTTGTTGCTTCAGTCCTTCTTCTTTGTTTACTTGATCAAATATTCGTTTGAATTCGTAGAACAACTTGAACGAAGGCTTGCGCATTAGGTATAAGACATTATCAGAAGTATGCTCAGGTGCCACCTTTAAGCGTCCGCTGACATGTCGTGTGATTAGTTCGCGTGTGTATTGCATAGCGGCTTCATTGCTTCCCGGGTCTTTTGACTTGTGTAGCAATAAGTCATAGCGTACGCCACTGCCTATAAAACTCTTCTTTATTTCAGGTAAGGCATCTACGGCATGGTAAATATCTAACAAAGCCGAATGGTCTGTGACAAGGTTCTTACAAACCTGCGGATGCAGGCAGGAAGGTTTTTTACAAACCTCGCAGGCTTTTGGGTTACGGCCGTGCATACCGTACATATTTGCAGAGGGACCGCCAAGGTCGGATAGGTAACCTTTGAAGTCTGGTAACTTCACTACTTCACGTACTTCACGCAGTATGCTTTCCTTTGATCGGCATGCTATAAACTTTCCTTGATGTGCGGAGATAGTACAGAATGCACAGCCACCAAAACATCCACGATGCAGGTTTACTGAGAACTTTATCATCTCATAAGCAGGTATGCGCTTACCTTTATATTTGGGATGTGGCATACGTTGGTATGGCAGGTCAAACGATGCATCTATTTCCTCCGTGGTCATTGGTGGGTATGGTGGGTTGACTACGGCATACAGACCGCCAACGCCTTGAATGAGACGTTGAGCGTGCATTTTGTTAGATTCTTCTTCAATATGACGGAAATTCTCCGCCTCGGCTCGCTTGTTGCGCAGGCACTCCTCATGTGAGTGTAATACTATATCGTCGTTAGTAATGCCATCTGGAATTTCGCATTCTTTTGCTAAGAATACTATTTGTGGCAAATGCCACAAATCTTTCAGCGTTTTCCCACTTGCAAGACCATTTGCCAATGCAACAGTAGTTTTCTCTCCCATACCGTATGTTATCATGTCAGCACCGGAGTCACACAGTATGCAGCGACGTAAAGAATCGCTCCAATAGTCGTAATGCGTAAGTCTGCGCAGGGAAGCCTCTATGCCTCCGAGTATGACAGGTACGTCAGGATATAGTTGCTTCAGTATCTTAGTATAGACTATAGATGGAAATTCTGGTCGGCAATCATGACGCCCGTCAGGTGAATAGGCATCTTCAGAACGTAAGCGTTTGTTTGCTGTATATTTATTCACCATCGAGTCCATGGCGCCAGGTGAGATGCCAAAAAACAGACGTGGACGCCCAAGTTTTTTAAAGTCGCGATAATCCCCATGCCAATCTGGCTGTGGAACTATAGCTACTCTATATCCTGCGGCCTCAAGTATGCGTCCTATTACTGCGGCTCCGAAGGATGGATGGTCAACGTATGCATCGCCAGAGAATAGAATGACATCTAATTCCGACCATCCACGCAACTCACATTCCTTTTTCGTCGTAGGCAAAAAGTCTGTAAGCATTATTTAGTTCTCCTCCTGCTCTTTTCTGTTCTCTATCCATTGAGCATAAAGTTCCATAAGATTGCCCAGTGCTACTGATTTCATATTTGGATGTGCAAGCACGTTTTTATAGAAATTCACGAGCTCATTGTCAGTTCCTTTCTCAGAATCGATTATGCCTCCCACGAAGGATTTCAAAGTGTCAAGCGTAGTTTCATCAACAATGCCATTGCTATAAACAAGATTGTTGAAGAGTTGGTATTTCTCGATTACATTAAGATGTTCTTCTGTAATTTCCATGCTTCTCGTGCCAGAAGCATTAGATATTATTTTATGTGTCATAGTAGTATGAATTATTTTATTAAAAATGACATGATACCTCTCATAGTATAGGAGCGCTGTCCTGAATTTGTTATACATTCAAAAGGGAAACCCATAACAAAGGTAGGAACTGCTCCTTGGTATGCTACGGCGGCAGTTTGTCCGTCTGCATACTGCATACACGCAAAGGCCTCGTCGAGTGGTTGTAATATGTCACTACGAGTCGTGGCATAATGCTCTGGGTTCAGCGTGTTGGTTAAGGCCAAAGTCTGTTGCAAACCTTCTACATAGCTGTTTGCACTTTGTGTTGTGCCTGCGGAGGCTATGTGTAATGTAGAAGCGAGAAATGCTTGTTCTTCGTTCGTGAGCATATCCGACGCGATGTAGGAACCACTTATAAGCAAAGCATGTCTTCCAGTTACCGTGGGGTAGGGGTGAATACTCTTCTTGGTGTAGTCAGCTAAACGGTTACGTAAAAGCGGAGTGAATGTCTTATATTCACGCAGGCTATAACCGTCATTCCTTTCATTGCCTAATATAATGTCTATGGCATCATAATAGTTTATATTTATAAGTCCTTTCTCTACGGCAGAGCGTGAGCAACTTACAATATTGTATCTATATGCAGATGCAATGGCGGTTGTATGTTCTGCTACATAGTTGAAACAGTTTCCGCTGATGAATGTACCTTCCATTTCGCTCGTAGAATATCCGAATGAGGGAGATGTAATGTTGAAATCATGTTGTTTTCCACACCAACCTGCAGTCAGTCCATACGATACACCAGGGTCAGCATACATATCGAAGCCTTTAATAGAGTCTTCTTCCACGACCTGTGGTGCTGCCAATCTTTGAAATCCGTTTATAACCAATATAGTAGGAGCCTGTTTGCTATGCCACACTACACTGAGTTCTTCAGAAGGTAGGCTCTCGCCTCCGTCGTTTACGGCTGTTATGCGAAAACGATATTGCAAATCAGGTACAAGATGTATTGCATGGTGTGTCATTTTCGTGTTTGTTCCATTGTCATAGCCGTTTCCGCCAATTGCGGTATAGACATTATATGATGTAGGTACTGCTGATGTTTCAGTCTTATCTAACTGTTGTTGCCAAGATAAGAAAGCATTACCTGCCGTGTCAGTTATGATGACGAAATCGCATGGCGTAAGTGGCTGAACGATAGCCTTCTCTCCGTGTGCTTCAGCCTCGTAACGTAATATCGTTTTGTATATTGATCTTGCAAGAGTAAATTTGAAGTTTGGGTCGTGTCCCATCTTCATGTCTGGAAAGCTCTGATGTGATAGTGTCTCGAAGATGGCTGAAGGCATGGCAGGCAGTCTTGTTTCAGAGTAGTTTTTGTCATATAAATCACGCCATGTCCATTTGCAGCTATATTCGTTTTCAATGTCTTTCTTTGAATTGTCTAACAGCATTTGAGCGAAGTCTTTTGAATGTGAGCGTGAGACATCTGCATCCAGTTTGCCTTCGTTGAAATCTGTGGTGCATACGGCAAGTGAACCAAATATTGTTTTGAAGTCTTTTCTATATCCAGCGTCGGAGTGTACTGCAAGTGATAGGTCTATAGGTACTTTCTTGCCATTTTTTGTAGGAGCATACGGTGAACCTCCTGCCAGCCAGTTTGTCATCAGCGAGCGTACGTTGATGTCATCATTATAATCGTTGGTTCCTTTATATAAAGATAATGATTCGTAAGGCAGTCCAGCCCACTGTGCATAATAACGTGCTCCCTCAAGGCAACGAGGCATGCCGCTGGTCGTCCCGCCACGCTCAATGTTGCCCATACCACCACCGAAGCGCACTGCATCAGTTGTTATTACGCCCTTCTGGTTTGAATGTGATAATATTTCTACACGATTATTATCGTTGCTGCCTGCATCGAAGTCGAAAGTGCCGAGATATACCCACGTGCCTCCTCCTATTTGTTGGTTTACTTTGTAGTCAGTGCGCATACCTTGATGCCACACTACGTAATGTGCGTCGTCAACGCTTTTTTCGTCAGTCGTGTATGATACATAAACAGCGTATCGACCGTTTTTTGGTATATTTGGCTTGTAGATGGCTTTGCTTGCGTCAGTATTATGTGACGTGCGCACAATTCTTGCCGTGCCTTTTTCAAAAGGATTGTAACCATCAGTTATTACATTCGTAGGCATAGCAAATCCCTGTGATGCTGCAGTTTCCCATCTATTGCCTCGATTTATTTCGCTGTATCCTGATGCGGTGTCATCATTGTCAACAATAACCTCTTCAGTCTGCCAGTCACGTTCGCGTGGAGTGAATACGTTTGCGCCAGCATTTTCAAGCATAGGGATGAGGAATGGAATAACAATCGTTTGTGTGAACATATCCTCTGTTGTGCAGAAAAGATTTGGGCGTTGCCATTTCCATCTGTTTTGTGCTACGTCATAATATCTGCCGTGGCTTGCCCATACGCTAATGCACTTTTTGTTGAGCGCATTGCTCAATGAGTATGGATGTGATATGTTTGTGACCCAGGGATTCTCATCCCAGACTATCTCGTTCCACCATCCACCGTGACGACGTTTCTTCCTCTTTTTCTCGTCTTGTTGCTGTTCCTGTGAGAGTATATTTTCAAGTGCTGTGCCCTTTGTGTAGATTCGTACGTTGTAATGCTTGTATTCTCGTGGAAGTGATTTGTGTACGTCCTTTGTTACTTTCTTATATATCTTCTTGATATTCTTCTCCGTGAACTCTTGATTTGCAAAGTCATCATCCATATATATATATATAGTCAGTGATGAATCGTCAATTTTCATTTCTTTTAGGTGCTTTTCGTATGCTTCAGCATGACACGGAGCGTAGGTACACCATGCAAAGACAAAAGTGGTGATTATGTATATGAGTCTTGTTTTCATTATCCTTTTCTCAGTGTCATATTGTAAATGACTCGGGATGTTTTCCTTTGAAATCAATATAGTATTGTTTTATATTGCGCATATCTTCTTCAATGTTGCCTGTTGGAATGAGGCTTTTTGTACACTGTATAAGTTTGCGCTCATAATCTATTCCATATAATAAAATGGGTATGCCGGCTTTCAGTGCTACATAATAAAATCCCTTTTTCCATTCAGGGTTAGCTTTGCGTGTCCCCTCGGGGGTTATACATAGTCGGAATTTTTCAGAACTGCGTGCTGATTCTGCAAGCGCGTCTGTCATACTCGTTTTCTTTTGACGAAATACAGGAATACCGCCTGTTTTGCGGAAGAACCAACCCAAAGGCCAGAAAAACCATTCCTTTTTCATCAGATAGTTCATGCGCATATTCTCAGCATGAGAGTATAACTGACCAATGACGAAATCCCAGTTGCTTGTGTGTGGAGCAAGGCATATTATATATTTATCAGGATGCTCTATAGTGATCTCTTTCCTCCAACCGAGACATCTATAGAGCATCCAACTGCATGTACGTTTTAACATAGATAGGATATACACTCGTTCGTTTATGAACGGTGTTCGTTTATGAATATAGGTTCTTTATTTGATCTACAATATCGTTGACATCGTTGTTGAAACTCTCGATTATGGCACAGTAGTATTTCTTTGCCGTCATTCCTGGTTCGGGGTGAGATACACGCTTGATGTAGTCGCTGTGTGTGCGGATTATAGTCTTCAGCAGACTGTCAACGTTTGCTTTGTCAGAGTTGTTGCTGTAGGTGGATGTGGCAATACATTCAGCGAATAACTCTCCACATATATAACTGATGCCACGTTTAAGTTCTCTCTTGTTTGCCATAGTTGTATTATATAATATTGTCACGTCAAAGGTAAGCATTTTTTCATAGACAAACAAACATTTAACTGCTTTTTCACACTTTTTTAGATTATTGTTAGTTTTTTTGTAACATATATCAGTATTTTTTAGTAATTTTGCATCTAAACGAATTAAAACGATAATGGCAAAAGAACTAAAAGAACTCACTAAGCGTGCTGATAATTACAGCCAGTGGTATAATGACCTTGTTGTGAAGGCTGATCTCGCAGAGCAGTCAGCTGTGCGTGGCTGTATGGTAATCAAACCATACGGTTATGCTATTTGGGAGAAAATGCAGCAGCAACTCGACAAAATGTTTAAGGAGACAGGGGCAGTTAATGCTTACTTCCCATTGCTGATACCTAAGTCTTTTCTCTCTCGTGAAGCTGAGCACGTAGAAGGTTTTGCAAAGGAATGTGCTGTTGTTACCCACTATCGTCTGAAGACGAATGATTCTGGTGACGGGGTAGTGGTAGATCCCGCAGCAAAGCTTGAAGAAGAACTGATTGTTCGTCCTACTTCCGAAACCATAATATGGAATACTTATAAGAACTGGATACACTCTTGGCGCGATTTGCCCCTGATGTGTAATCAGTGGTGTAATGTTATGCGCTGGGAGATGCGTACGCGTCCTTTCCTGCGTACTTCTGAATTCCTGTGGCAAGAGGGACATACCGCACATGCTACTCGCGAAGAAGCCGAGGCCGAGGCACAGAAGATGCTCAAGGTGTATGCTAAATTCGCTGAAGAATGGATGGCAGTACCAGTTATGCAGGGCGTGAAGAGTGAAACGGAACGCTTTGCTGGTGCTTTGGATACGTACACAATTGAGGCTATGATGCAGGATGGTAAGGCGCTGCAGTCGGGTACGTCGCATTTCCTCGGACAGAACTTTGCTAAGGCTTTCGATGTGAAATACCTTAATAAAGATAATAAGGAGGAATACGTATGGGCTACTTCTTGGGGTGTCTCTACACGACTGATTGGTGCTCTTATCATGACGCACTCTGATGATAATGGACTTGTCCTGCCTCCTCGCCTTGCTCCTTTGCAGGTTGTGATCATTCCTATTGGTAAGGGAGAGCAACAAAACCAGATTGCTGAAAAGTTCCAGCCTGTGATAGATGCTTTGCGCGTAAAGGGTATCAGCGTGAAATATGATGATGCCGATAATAAACGCCCTGGTTTCAAATTTGCTGATTACGAACTCAAAGGAGTGCCTGTTCGTATTGTTATGGGCGGTCGTGACCTCGAAAATGGAACCGTTGAGATTATGCGACGTGACACCTTGGAAAAAGAGACCGTAAGTTTTGAAGGTCTTGTAGAGCGCATAGAAACTCTTCTTGAAGATATTCAGCAGAATATATTCAAAAAGGCTCTTGATTTTCGCAATGCTCATATCTATGAGTGTGAGAACTACGACGAGTTTAAGGAAAAAGTAAAAGACGGCGGTTTCTTCCTCTGCCATTGGGATGGTACGGCTGAAACCGAGGCTAAGATTAAGGAAGATACGCAGGCAACGATACGTTGTGTGCCGTTTGATTTCGAACAAACTCCTGGAGTAGATATGGTTACAGGCAAACCTGCAAAATGTAGAGTGTTGATTGCCAGAAGTTATTAACACTCTGTGAAAACTTGTATTATGACAAATCCTAATGACAGTACATCACGTTTCCGCGATGCTATGCGTCGTAGAAAACGTAACAAGCGCATAATGAAAACATTGCTATGGTGGACTATGGTCACTATTGCGGTGATTGTAGTGATGCTTGTTATTTTGGTTTATATGTTTGATCGTTAATATACGATATACACAAAAACTATTTTACTAACAACTTAAAATTCTTACATTATGAAAAAGTACATTGCAGAGGCTGTCGGCACGTTCGTGCTTACGTTCCTTGGTTGCGGCGCAGCAGTATCGCTTGGTTGCGGAGAGTCTAACACTGCTGCAGTGGTGGGTACTGCCATTGCCTTTGGCCTCGCTGTTGTGGCCATGGCCTACACTATTGGTGGTATATCAGGTTGCCATATCAATCCAGCCATCACGCTTGGTGTTCTCGCTTCTGGTCGTATGACCGCAAAGGATGCTTGTGGCTATTGGTGTGGTCAGATTGTCGGTGGAATTCTTGCTGGTGCTGTACTTGCTGGCATCTATGGATGTGAGTCGGGACTCGGTGCGAATGGCATTGCAGGATGTGACAATAGTGTTATGACTGCTCTCATTGTAGAAACTGTACTTACATGTCTTTTTGTTCTCGTTGTACTTGGTACTACAGACGCAAAGGTTGGTGCAGGTAATTTTGCAGGCTTGGCTATTGGTCTCTCTTTGATACTTATTCACCTTGTAGGAATACACTTTACTGGTACGTCTGTAAACCCAGCTCGTTCTCTCGGTCCAGCTATCTTTGCAGGTGGTGATTCTCTTGCAAACGTATGGGTATTCTTCGTTGGACCTCTCGTAGGTGGTGCTCTGGCCGCTTGTGTCTGGAAGTTAGTAGGTCCATGCTGCAAGTGTTCTTGCGACAATAAGTAAGTTTACTGATTCTATATTATTATAAGGCATATTTAATTTTCAATTCCTTGCAATGTTTTCAGCCGCAGGCTCTTTTGTATGAAAATGTTGCAAGGAATTTCATATTGGTACATATTCTTCAATATGAAACTGTTGTTTGCAGTGATACGCATGATGCAGTAACTGTTCAGCAATACATTTTTACGATTGTATTTTCATTTTGACCGTGTAAGTATTTCTGAGCCGCCAGGCTCTTATGATTTTCAAAAAGATTTTCAAAAGATTTCTGCCCGTAAGGGCATAAAAACATTTGTTTTATTCGGAAGATTCTTGGCGTTGCAAGCGTCTCCTTACGTCGACGAGCGAGTGTTCAAGAACAACAAGTGTATATCCGCTTTTATAAAATCCGTTCCATCCGCATTCTATGTTAAATTC
>ODAI011845643.1_pt1 | contig 11072 bp, 8 predicted proteins | sample 1539321 | NCBI WGS metagenome assembly ODAI01 (sample SAMN02144231, study PRJEB22623) | gut metagenome | biome: sheep rumen | host: Ovis aries | place: New Zealand | reverse complement strand
TGTGGCCGAGGATGACGTACTCTGCGCCGGTGGATTTCACCATCTCCGCACTTACCTCACCGGTATATGCCCCTTTCTCGTGGTCCGCGCAGTTTTCTGCTGCAACTTTGATGGATGAACCTTTCAGAAGCTCAGCAACGCTGGCCAAGTGAATAAACGGCGTTCCGATGACTACGGCGCATTTCGGGTTCTTTACTGCTTCTTTCAATTCGGTAGCCAGCGCTACACCTTCCTGCAGGTTCTTGTTCATTTTCCAGTTACCTGCAACCATTTTTGTTCTTGCCATATTTATAATTGTTTAAAGTTATGCTTTTCTATGATTGTTCCGTTTTGTACGACGAACATACCCGGGTTGGCACGGACGATGGTTTTCAGCGTCACGGGGTCAATGGTACAGAAGACCTGTTCTGCCGTCTGTTCGTCCATGCCTATCTCCTCGGCGAAGGCGTAGATGTCATCTTCTCCAGAACCGGTGAGGAAATAACATTTCTCGCCGCGCATGGTACACTCGGCATAGAGACGCAGCAGTTTGTCCGTCTGCTTGCGGTTGGTTTTCTTGAGGTCATACATTGTGACGAGTGTGACAGGCTCTTCGGAGTCAAGAATGTCGTAGGTGATATCTTCAAACTCCATAGTCAGGATTTCGAAATCGTGTATGGGTGCCTCATAACCTTTCTTGACGAGTACGGATTTCTGGTCCACAAACGTCCATGTGGAATCGCCCTTCGGGTAGTTCTCCAGGGTGAACTCCTGCTGCACACCGTCTTTTTCATATATCAGTGTAGTCTCATAGATGTCCGGTTCAGCATCTTCGGGAATCTCCATGAGGGTAGGGATGTGATTCCCTATTTTGTACGGACGGAAGTCCATTGGCGGTAGATGATTATAACTGTAGCATATGATATTGATAAACGCACCAATACTAATGCCAACTATCATGAGTTCCGCCCACCAAGAGAAGGTCTGCGGGATAGCTTTGCGGCATATGAGCAGGACTATCACCAGACTCAGGAAGACGATGTTCTTCCAGAACGTCTGCCAGTTGGTGAGTACCAATGCGTCTCCGAAGCAGCCGCAGTCAGAGACCGGATTGGTCAGAGCTATCCATAGCGTCAGCGGTGTCATCACCAGATAGAAAGCCAGTGAGAGCCAGCTTGTCCAGTTGGTACGGATGTTAAAGAGCATGCATGTACCTAACAGCCATTCAGTTAATATCAGACATACAGCAGCCACTCCTGCGAGCGGAAGCAGGTCCGTGAAGAACCCGCCGAAGGCTTTGAGGTAGTCCTCGATCTTATAAACCGTCCCCAGCGGGTCAACAGCTTTAACAAAACTTGAGAAAATGAACGTGACTGCCAGCAATGTGCGCGCCGCGGAGCCTATGATATGAGCAATAAGATTTTTTTTCATACGTTGGTATAGTGTATTAAATCAAAAACAGCATAATTGATAATATCAAAAAAGTTGCTTTCCACTCCTTCGGAAGCTATTGTTTTTCCTCCGTGTTCTACGATAGTTTTGATGCGCACCACTTTCGCCAGGATCATGTCTACTATTCCCTCCTTGCTCATTTCGCGCCATGCTTCGCCGTAATCGTGGTTCTTGCGTAGCATCAATTCTTTAGCTTCGTTTAAGACCTTGTCATAGAGGAGCAGGGCTTCGTCGTTGGTTATATCCACGGCATCGGCAAAGCCTTTGCGTGATTGAATGATTGCCGTAACTCCGTAATTGATTATCGCACGGAGATTGCCCTCAATATCATCGCCTACCAGACTCACGCCGGTCTCCTGCACTTGACGTATATTACATACTTTGATATATAGTTGGTCAGTGATGCCATGCAGCCGGAAAATACGCCAAGAGGGACCATAGTCCTGCATCTTGTCAATAAAAATCTGCCGACATTTAGCTGTTACTTCATTGAACTGGCGTTCTGTATTTTCGCATTTACTCATTTTCGTATTTTCTCATTTATTATTTCGTCCAGAGAGACGAGTTGTTGTTCGCCGGAAGTCATGTTCTTTAACATCACTTTGTTCTGTGCCATCTCATCGCCGCCAACGATAGCTACAAAAGGAATATTCTTGTCATTGGCGTAGCCCATCTGTTTTTTCATCTTTGTAGGCTCCGGGTATACTTCAACGGCGATGCCGTTAGCTCGTAACTCTTTAGCCCACCGGAGAGCATAGCAGAGTTCGTCCTGACCAAAGGTGGCAAAGAGTATTTGCGTAGCGGATTGCAATTCCTCTGGGAAAAGATTCAACTCGGAGAGCACATCGTAAATACGGTCGGCTCCGAAGGAGATGCCCACGCCCGACACGTTCGGCAGGCCGAAGATGCCCGTCAGGTTGTCATAGCGTCCGCCGCCGGTGATTGAACCGATTTGTGCGTCCAAGGCTTTGACTTCGAAGATAGCACCGGTGTAGTAGTTCAATCCGCGAGCAAGGCAGAGGTCCAGTTCGATGGAAAACCTCTCCCCGGCCCTCCCCTCAAGGGAGGGAGTTGTGGCCTCTACTAAACTGAATATCTCCTCCATCTCCTCAACACCCTTCAGACCAATCTCGCTGGAGGCTAAATACTCGCGCAATTCAGCCAGCTTCGCTTTGGGATCATTCTCCCTCCCTTGTGGGGAGGGTTGGGGTGGGGTTGTTAAGATAGGTTGCAGCTTGGCTACTGCTTCGTCGGAAAGCCCGCGTTTGCGGAGTTCGTCGTTGACCGCCTCCACTCCTATCTTGTCGAGTTTGTCAATAGCAACGGTGATGTCAATCATCTTGTCCGGCTCTCCGATGACCTCTGCGATACCTGCCAGTATTTTCCGGTTGTTGATATGCAGGCAAACATTGATACCCAAGCGTCGATATACCTCTTCAACAATCTGTATCAACTCCAGTTCGCCGATGAGGCTGTCGCTACCTATGACGTCCACGTCACATTGGTAGAACTCGCGGTAGCGCCCTTTCTGGGGTCTGTCAGCCCGCCATACCGGCTGAATTTGAAATCGTTTGAAAGGGAAAGTGATTTCCTCCCGGTGCTGTACGACATAACGCGCGAACGGGACGGTAAGGTCATACCTTAACCCCTTTTCGGGAGTAAGAGCCGCTTTTTCTCCGCTGTTCTGAATGCGGAAAAGCAGTTTGTCGCCTTCCTCTCCGTACTTGCCCATGAGGGTGGAGAGGTTCTCCATCGCCGGCGTCTCTATCTGTTGGAAGCCATAGAGACCGAATACCGAACGGATGGTATTGAAAATATAGTTACGGCGCGCCATTTCGAGTTGCCCGAAGTCCCGCGTGCCTTTAGGAATACTTGGTTTTTGTGCCATATGATTGAATTATGTGTTACAAATTAAACTTAGGAATGACCGAAAAGTTCACTGTATATCTTTTCTGTAGCGCCAATCTCCGATTCTACGTAGGAAGCCGATTTCGCTCCAATCTCGCGATGATGTTCGAGGGCGTTGTTGAGCGCACTCTCTAATTCCGTGTAGGAATGGATACTAAAGGCAGCCCCTTCTGCTATCAGCCCTTTCGCTTCGCGGAAATGGAGGTAGTTAGGACCAAAAATAACAGGGACGCCATATACAGCCGCTTCTATCGTGTTGTGTATGCCCACTCCGAAACCTCCGCCTATATACGCTACCTGTCCGAACCGGTAGATAGACGATAACAAACCGATTGTATCAATCAGCAAAACATTGACATGTTGCATCAGGCTGCGGCGGATTACCGGCGAAGACTGTTGCTCAAGCGCAGAATAACGCACAAAACGTCCCTCTAATAAGTTAAAGATAAAATGCAAATGCTTCGGGTCTATCTCATGCGGGACGAGAATCAGTTTCACATCCGGATGTTCATTCACATAGCGCACTAATAATTCTTCGTCTTTCGGCCAACTGCTACCGGCTACAATCACGCGCTCACAGTTCTCCGTGAACTCATGGACGGGAGCCAGACGTGCGGCGTTTCTGGTCTGAGCCGTTTGCATCACGTCGTGTACACGGTCAAAACGTGTGTCGCCGGAGATGCTGACTTTTGTAATACCGTATTTCTCTAATAACGTCTTGGACGCCTCGTCTTGCACGTAGATGCGGGTGAAAGAGGTCAGCAAACGGCGGTACCAGCCGCCCCACGGACGGAAGAAGAGCTGTTTCTCGCGGAAGATAGCAGAGATGGAATAGGTAGGAATATTCCTTTTTTTCAGTTCGCGAAGGTAAGCAGGCCAAAATTCGTATTTCACAAAGATAGCCATTTGGGGCTGCAGCGACTCAATGAAACGGCGGGCGTTGCGGCGTGTGGCGAACGGTAGGTAGCAGACGCCGTCTACCTTATCGTAGTTCTTTCTCAACTCATAACCCGAAGGAGAGAAGAAAGTCAGTATTATCTTTCGTTTACCGCTTAACTTCTCTATCAGCGGTCTTGCTTGCTCAAATTCACCTACGGATGATACATGAATCCATATGGCGTTTTGGGGCAATTCCTTACCGTTAACCGTAACCTTGTCTCCGTCCATCCGTATAGCTTTCTGACCCGCAACGAGCAACCGGGCTTTGCGATGACCAAACAATGCGGCAATTCTTATCAAAAGAAAATAAAAAAACATAATCCCTTTAAAAATTCGTGCAAATTTACTGCTTTTTTTTGACATGTGCAAATAAAATCAAAGATTTTTTTTGACAAAAGCCGAAAGACGACAGACATTTGACAAAAAAATCGCGGGCGGGCTTGCATATATCCTAAAAAAGCAGTAAATTTGCAGCCGTTTTTGTAGATTATGGAGAAAAAGACAGTTATATTAGCGATTGAGAGTAGCTGCGATGATACCTCTTCGGCAGTGATAGTAGATGGGGTGTTGATGAGTAATGTGATAGCGTCGCAGAAGGTGCATGAGGAATACGGCGGCGTAGTGCCGGAGTTGGCAAGCCGTGCGCACCAACAGAATATATTGCCGGTCGTGGACACGGCGTTGAAGCGTGCAGGAGTGGCGAAAGAGGAACTCTCGGCGATTGCTTTTACCCGCGGTCCCGGATTATTGGGCTCGTTATTAGTCGGTACATCGTTTGCCAAGGGGCTTGCGCTGTCTTTGGGTATTCCGCTGATTGACGTAAACCATCTGCAAGGCCATGTGCTGGCGCATTTTGTGGAGCCGTCGGCGGAGCTGATTGCTCAGACGCCGAGTCTGCAAGGGGTGGAAATCAAACACCCCTCTTTCCCGTTCCTCTGTCTGCTTGTCTCTGGAGGAAACAGCCAGGTTGTACTTGTCAAAGCATATAACGACATGGAGATAATCGGTCAGACAATCGATGACGCAGCGGGGGAGGCTTTTGACAAGTGTGCCAAGGTGTTAGGATTACCTTACCCGGGAGGACCGTGGGTAGACAAACTCGCCAAACTCGGGAACCCGGACAAATATCCCTTTGCCAAACCCAATATCCCGGGCTATGACTATTCTTTCTCGGGCTTGAAGACCTCTTTTCTCTATACGCTGCGTGACATGTTGAAGGAACATGGGGTAGAGACGATTGATGAGCTGGCAGAGAAAGTGCCTAACCTGCGTGAGGACATGTGTGCGTCGCTTCAGACAACGGTAGTAGATATCCTGATGCGCAAACTCAAAAAAGCGGCTCAGGACTTGAAAATCAGTCAAGTAGCTGTGGCCGGAGGTGTCTCCGCCAATAGTGCTTTGCGTCAGGCGTTTATAGACTACGGGAAGCGTTTTCATTGGGAGGTGTTTATTCCGCCTTTCTCCTTCACGACAGACAATGCCGCGATGGTGTGTCAGGCCGGTTATTTCAAGTATCTGGACGGAGATTTCTGTCGTATAGACGAAGTGCCATACGCCAAGACAACGATTTAAGAGTCGAAAGTAGAAAGGCCGCCCTGCGGGCTCAAAGTAGAAAGTAGAAAGACCGGTATGCTCAAAGTAGAAAGGATAAAAGAGTGGGTTGCTCCCTACGCGGACATCATCATTTTTATGGTGACGCTTTTGGTTGCCAATTACTTCTGGAAATTCACGATGGTAGGGGATGAAGACGGCGAGATGGTTACTTGGTTCGGAATGGACGTAACGGCGCCTTTCGAATGGATGGCGTGCCATATAGCATATGTCGTTTATTGGCTCATCTCCCTCGTCCGGGACACCGCCTATATGGTAGATGAACACACTATTCGTTTCACTTCCGGTTCAGGGACCACCATTATCTGGGGGTGCACGGCATTAAAGCAAAGCTTCATCTGGCTCTGCTTGATGTTGACGGTAAGAGGAGGATGGAAACATAAACTATGGTTTATCCCCTTGGGATGGCTCTCCTGTTATGCGTTTAATATTCTCCGGATATTTCTGATTTCTCTCTTCATAGAGTTCCATCCGGACTGGTTTCCTTTATTGCATAACTATATTTTCAAGTACGCGTTTTACGCTATGCTTTTTGGTCTGTGGGTTTGGTTTGTAGAGAAGATACGATACGTTTCTTCAGACCGCTGATGATAGACCAAGTACGGCTGGCTTGTGTGCTGTCTCCCGTCATGATATCCGGTATGGGGGCGCCGATCTCTTGTTCCGGGTATACAATCATATAACTATGGTCCGAGAAGAATTTGGCGAGCATATTCGGCACTTGGTCAAAGAGCGGGTTGTAGGACGGTGTAGAGGTACGGGCATTGATCATCACAATCATGTCGTCTGGTCTCATTTGTTTGGCTATCATCAATACGTCTTCCCAGTTCTCCATCTCACGATAACCGGCACGTAGGAATTTGCCTTTTCTGTGGCAAAAAGTCTGTAGGGTTTTCTGGGTGTCCTCATTGGTGTAGAAAACGACCCGCGCGCCTATCTGGCTGCTCAACCGGCGTACTAATCCGAAGCAGGAGATGAAATCATGCTCTTTCTCCGCATAACGCGGCACGGCAACCAATAACCTGGAAATGGTATTCAGAGGTTGGGCGGGATGGTAGATAATAGCCGCTTTGCGCTGATGGTGAATATGGTTGAGCGCTTCATTCCAGTCTATCTCATTGGATAACTCGGGCTCGTGTAACTCGCTCAACTCTCCTAACTCTTTCAACTCATAGTGCCTGTTTTCCGCAATGCTCATCACCAGCCATTCGTTCTTGCTCTTGTCTGCCTCCAGACGGGCTTCTTCTTGCAGAGCCAGTTGCTTGGCGGCATATTCGGTGATGAACGACGAGGAGGTGCAAAGTACTAGAATCATCAGAACAGCGGCATTCAGAATCTCCGCATTGAAAATCTGTATCTCGTATCCGATGGTAACGATAGCCAAGGTCCCCGCAGCGGTAGCGTGGGTGAGACCAAAGATCAACTGGCGCTCTACAGCCTGTAATCCGAAACTCTTCTGAGCTATCCATGCAGCTATCCATTTGCCGAAAAACTTGGTCGCAATCATCACCACCGCAATAATAATCGTACTCCAGCCGCTCCATAGTAACGATACATCTATCAACATTCCTACGCCTATCAGGAATAGCGGAACGAAGATATTATTTCCTACGAAATTGATTCGTTGCATCACGGGGCTGAGGTTCGGGACGAGTCTGTTCATGGCTACGCCGCAGACAAATGCTCCTAATATTCCTTCCAATCCACACCAGTCCGCCAACAGGGCAGAGACTACCATCATCGTCATTACAATCAGGAAACCGCTGTTGGGGTCCGACCACCTCTTGAAGAACCGTTGCGCTAACCAAGGGAAGACAATTGTAATCAGCGTTAACGTTAATATAATCCGTCCAACCAATCCCCATGTCGTCAGAGAGTAGGTGTAGATGAAATTGCTCTTGATAACCGCTAATACCAGTAGTGCCAGTGAGATGGTCAGCATCGACCCTCCTACCGCGATGTTCACGGCTCCGCTTTTTTGCACACCGTAGCGGCTTGCAATAGGATAAGTCATCAAGGTATGACTGCCGTACATCGCTCCCATTAAAGCACTTGTCACCCAGTTGTAACCCAATATCTTACTGGTCGCCAAACCTAATAAGAAAGGGAAAATGAAAGAATACAAGCCGAAGAGCATAGACCTGTTCCGCTGCTGGCGGAAATCATTGATATCCACCTCAATACCGGCCTGAAGCATGATATACAGCATGCCAATCTTACCCAACGCTTGTATCGCGTCTCCGTTCTCGATGAGCGCCAGACCGTATGGCCCCACCAAGATACCAACGATAATAAAACCGACGATGCTTGGAATACGGATCTTTCGGCAAATCATCGGAACCAATAGGGTGGTAGCCAACACCAATGCGATAATGACTAATGAATTGGTTATCATGGTTTGTATTCGGAAACGGTCAAATAAATCGGCCTGTGATACTTTTTTTGTTCTTCTTTATGTCGTCTATGGTGCCTTCGGCAACGATTGTTCCACCGCCTCGTCCGCCTTCCGGTCCCAAGTCAATAATCCAGTCGCAGGAACGGATGACATCAGTATTATGCTCGATGATAAGAACGGTGTTGCCTTTCTCAACCAGTTTGCGGAGTACGTCCATCAACACATGGATATCCTCGAAATGCAGTCCCGTAGTAGGCTCGTCCAAGATATACAGCGTCTTGCCGGTTGAGGGACGGGATAACTCGGCAGCTAATTTGATGCGCTGACTCTCTCCTCCGGACAGACTGGTGGATGACTGACCTAATTTAATATAACCTAATCCTACGTCCTGTATGGTCTTGATTTTCCGAAGAATTCTTGGCTGAGGCTCAAAGAATTCTACCGCCTGGTTCACTGTCATGTCGAGAATGTCGGCAATATTTTTGCCTTTCCATCTGACCTCCAGTGTCTCACGGTTGTATCGCTGCCCTCCGCATATCTCACAGGGAATAAAGACGTCCGGCAGGAAGTGCATTTGGATAGTCTTGTATCCATTACCCATACATTCCTCACATCGTCCGCCTTTCATGTTGAAACTGAACCGGCCTGTCTTCCATCCTCTGATTTTGGACTCGGGTAATTGGGCAAACAAATCCCGGATGTCATTAAAGACGTTGGTATAGGTAGCAGGATTGCTACGCGGAGTACGGCCGATAGGCGACTGGTCTACATTGATGACTTTGTCGATATATTCCAGTCCTTCAATCGTTTTGTAGGGCAATGGTTGTTGTTTGCTGCGATAGAAATGTTGGCTCAGAATAGGGTACAGCGTCTGGTTGATTAGCGAACTTTTGCCGGAACCGCTCACACCTGTCACACAAATCATCTTCCCTAAAGGAATTCGTAGGGACACGTTCCTGAGGTTGTTTCCTGTACATCCGCTCAAGGTGAGAACTCTGTCCGGCTTAGCCGTTTTGCCATTCCCGTTGCCTTGTGCTCTGTCATGGACGGCGGTCACGCTCTTTTTTCCCCTCAAATATTGTGCGGTCAGTGTGTCTGTCTTCAACAGGTCGCTTGGCGTCCCGCAGAACAGTACCTCGCCTCCTAATCGTCCGGCTTTAGGACCGATATCAACAATCCAGTCTGCCTCGCGCATCATTTGTTCGTCATGCTCCACAACAATTACGCTGTTGTTCATGTCTCGTAGCTCTTTCAGACTTTTTATCAGCCGTTCGTTATCGCGTTGATGGAGACCGATAGATGGCTCGTCTAAGATATAAAGGACGTTAACCAAGCGGCTGCCTATCTGTGTGGCCAACCGGATTCGCTGACTCTCGCCTCCCGAGAGACTCTCGCTGCTTCGTCCGAGGCTCAGATAGCTCAGCCCAACGGATAGCATGAATTTCAATCGTGTGCAGATTTCTTTTAGAATAGGTGCAGCGATGGCTTTCTGTTTGGCGGTTAAACCATTAGGATCCTTAAAGTCTTTAAGGTCCTTAGGGTCTTGCATGCTTTCCAGCGTCTTCAGGAGCTGGTCAATATCCATCTCGGACAAATCGGAGATGTTATATTTTCCTAATCGGTAACTAAGAGCCTCTTTGCTCAGTCTTTTGCCGTGACATTCCGGACATTCCACCCATTCTTCTTTCTCCTCCGCATCTTCGTCTATCGGTTCGGAGATGGCTTGCAACTGTTCCCACCAGTTGTCCTGACGGATTGCTTCGTCAATATTGTCCTTGGTGTCTTGCACATTGTCGCTTCGTACTTTTCCTAACCCTTTGCAGCACGGACACCACCCGGAAGGACTATTGAAAGAGAAGGTATGCGGGGCAGGGTCCTGATAACTCAGTCCTGTATCCGGACACATAAGATTTCTGCTGAAATATCTGACCGCTGACGGCTGTTCGCTGTTCGCTATCATCATAATTCCGTTGCCTTGCGTCATAGCTCGGTCAACGCTCTGCCGCAGACGGCGCGTATCAATCTCCTTCGTACTCTGTACTTCGTCACTTTGTACTTTTAATCGGTCCACCACTACCTCTATGGTGTGTACTTTGTATCGGTCTAATTTCATACCGGCTACTATCTCCTGCACCTCTCCGTCCACGCGGACATATACAAAACCCTTCTTTCTGATGGTCTCAAAGAGTTCCTTGTAATGTCCCTTGCGGGCATTGATAAGCGGAGCTAACAGCAGGATTTTCTTTCCGGCATATTCACGGAGTAACATCTCTACAATCTGTTCGTCCGTATAGTGCACCATGGGTTTTCCGGACAGGTAGGAATAAGCCGTCCCTGCACGGGCATAAAGCAGTCGCAGGAAATCATACACCTCTGTTATGGTACCTACGGTAGAACGGGGATTTTTGCTGGTGGTCTTCTGGTCGATGGAGATAACAGGACTCAGACCGGTGATCTTGTCCACGTCCGGTCGTTGCATCTGACCGATAAAACCGCGGGCATATGAAGAGAAGGTCTCCATGTACCGCCTTTGTCCTTCGGCAAAAATGGTGTCGAATGCCAGCGATGACTTACCCGAGCCGCTGAGGCCGGTGATGACCGTCAGCCGCTTGCGGGGGATAGAGACGCTGATATTCTTCAGGTTATGAACCCGCGCACCGATAACTTCTATGTTGCCTTCGTCTTTCAAATGTCAATTCTCAATTCTCAATTCTCAATTCAAGCGCGCAGCGCCTTAATAGCCTCTTCGATGGAAGCAATTCGGCTCTCTGCGTCGGCTTTCTTCTTG
>ODAI011314792.1_pt1 | contig 11072 bp, 8 predicted proteins | sample 1539321 | NCBI WGS metagenome assembly ODAI01 (sample SAMN02144231, study PRJEB22623) | gut metagenome | biome: sheep rumen | host: Ovis aries | place: New Zealand | reverse complement strand
TGAAATCAACCGTGCCCCGGCCAAGGTTCAGAGCGCACTGCTGGAGGCTATGCAGGAGAAGCAGGTGACCATTGGCAGTTCTACGTTCCAACTGCCTAACCCCTTCCTCGTGATGGCTACCCAGAACCCCATCGAGCAGGAGGGAACCTATCCACTCCCTGAGGCACAGGTCGATCGTTTTATGCTGAAGGTGGTCATCGACTATCCCTCACTCGATGAGGAGAAGAAGATTATCCGCGAGAATATCGCTGGGGAGATGCCGACAGTGACGCCAGTGACGACGGCAGAAGAGATTCTCAAGGCCCGTAGTGTGGTGCGAGAGGTCTATATCGATGAGAAAATTGAGCAGTATATCGCCGACATCGTCTTCGCTACCCGTTATCCTGACCGCTATGGTCTGAAAGACCTGAAGGATATGATCTCCTTTGGCGGTTCTCCACGTGCCAGCATCAACCTGGCCAAAGCCGCCCGTGCCTACGCCTTTATCAAGCGTCGTGGCTATGTAGTGCCAGAGGATGTGCGAGCCGTGGCCCATGATGTACTGCGCCACCGTATTGGCCTGACCTACGAGGCCGAGGCCAGCAACATCACCAGCGAGGAGATTGTTTCAAAGATCATTAATAAGGTTGAAGTGCCTTAAACCCTAGTAACCCTAGTAACCCTAGTAATCCTAGTAACCCTAGATAATGGAACCAAGCGAGATTATAAAAAAAGTTCGCAAGATCGAGATCAAGACTCGTGGGCTGAGTTCGAACATCTTCGCAGGCCAGTACCATTCTGCCTTCAAGGGTAGGGGCATGGCCTTTAGTGAGGTGCGAGAGTATCAGTTTGGCGATGATGTGCGCGATATCGACTGGAACGTGACGGCTCGTTTCCATCGTCCATACGTCAAGGTGTTCGAAGAGGAGCGCGAACTGACGGTGATGCTGCTTATCGACGTCAGTGGCTCGCTGGATTTTGGAACACAGAAACAGATGAAGCGTGACATTGTCACGGAGATTGCAGCCACCATAGCCTTCAGTGCCATTCAGAACAACGATAAGATAGGAGTGGTGTTCTTCTCTGATAAGATTGAGAAATATATCCCTCCGAAGAAAGGTCGCAAGCATATCCTCTATATCATCCGCGAGATGCTCGACTTCCATCCAGAATCGAAGCGTACAGACGTGAAGCAGGCTGTGGAGTTCCTGTCGAGTGTGCAGAAGCGGCGCACGACAGCATTCATCCTTAGTGACTTTTATGTTAGGAATGATTTCCTGCAGTCACTGCAGATCGCCAATCGCAAGCACGACGTCGTGGCTATCCAGGGGTATGACCAACGCGCCAAGGATTTGCCAGATGTGGGACTGATGAAGGTGGTGGATGCTGAGACGGGCTTCGAGCAATATGTGGATACGAGTTCCAAGCGCTTGCGTCAGGCCTATCATCGCTATTGGGCGAGTCGTCAGACCGAACTGCAAGAGACCTTCAATAAGAGCAATGTCGATCATGTGTCCATTGCCACCAACGAGGATTTTGTCAAGTCCTTACTGATGTTGTTTAAACAGAGAAGTTGATGAAGAGAATACTATTGTTTATCTCATTGGTAGTCAGTTGCTTGTCGGTGACTGCACAAGTGTCGGTTGAAGCCGAGATCGACTCCATCCAGATCTTCGTGGGTCAGCAGGCTCATCTGACACTGACGGCTCATGCCAAGGAAAATGCCAAGATAGAATTCCCCCAGTTCAAGCCTACGCAGTACATCACACCTGGTGTCGAGGTCCTGGCAGGCAAGGAACAGGAGAAGAAAGAGCAGGACAACGGTTTTGTAGCCAGGTCGATGGTCTATACGCTGACCTCCTTCGATGACACCCTTTATTATCTGCCACCGATGACGGTGAAGATTGATGGCAAGCCCTACAAGAGCAAGAGTCTGGCCCTGAAGGTGCTGACCATTGAGGTGGACACGACGAATGTCGAACAGTTCTTCGGCCCGAAGGATGTGCAGGATAATCCCTTTCAGTGGAGCGACTGGAGTCCGACGTTCTGGCTCAGTGTACTCTTGCTGATACTATTAGCACTCTGCTATTACCTGTATCTCCGTCTGCGCGACAATAAGCCGATTATCAGCCATATCCGGATCGTGAAACGCCTGTTGCCCCATCAGAAGGCCATGAAGGAGATTGAGCAGATCAAGGCCGACAAGATGGTCTCCTCTGAGAATTCAAAGGAATATTACACCAAACTGACGGATACGCTCCGCAAGTATATCGAAGAGCGCTATGGTTTCAATGCCATGGAGATGACCAGTAGTGAGATCATTGATAAACTGACGGCTACGCAGGATGAGAAGGCCCTCTCGGAGTTGCGTCAACTGTTCCTGACGGCCGACCTCGTGAAGTTTGCCAAGTACTCGACGCTTATCAACGAGAATGACATGAACCTCGTGAATGCCATTGAGTTTATCAACCAGACGAAATTGGAAAATGAGCCTGTGGAGGAGAAGATAATGCCAGAGTTGTCCGAGGAGGACCAGCGCTCGCAGAAGGCGCGTCGCGGACTGAAGATTGCCATCACGACGATAGGCATCGTCTGCGGGGGGCTCTTCGCCTATGTCCTCTATACGCTATATCAGTTGTTGTTTTAATTATTAGATGAATGGAATTTGCCAATAAAGAATATCTGTTGTTGTTCCTGCTTCTCATACCGTATATCATCTGGTATGTGATGTACAGGAAGAAGACGGAGCCCACGATGCGGATGAGCGATACCTTTGCCTTCCGCTATGCGCCCAGGAGTTGGAAGGTGATGCTTCTGCCCCTGTCCATGATCCTCAGGATAGTGGCCTTTGCCATGATCATCTTGGTACTGGCGCGCCCGCAGACACAGAATTCATGGAAGAGTGAGACGGTGGAGGGCATTGACATCATGCTGGCGATGGACGTGTCCACCAGTATGCTGGCAGAGGATTTGAAGCCCAACCGTATAGAGGCAGCAAAACAGGTGGCATCGGAGTTTGTCGTAGGACGTCCCAATGACAATATCGGACTGACGATTTTCGCTGGTGAATCGTTTACGCAGTGCCCGATGACCACGGATCATGCCTCGCTGTTGAACCTGCTTCATAATGTCAGAACGGATATTGCCGCCCGCGGACTGATAGAAGACGGAACCGCCATTGGCATGGGACTGGCCAATGCTGTCTCCCGCCTGAAAGAGTCGAAAGCCAAGAGTAAGGTGGTGATCCTGCTGACGGATGGTAGTAACAACCGTGGTGACATCTCGCCAATGACGGCTGCGGAGATTGCCAAGAGCCTGGGCATCCGGGTCTATACGATCGGTGTGGGCACCAACAAGGTGGCACCTTATCCAATGCCCGTGGCAGGTGGCGTTCAGTATGTAAACATCCCTGTCGAGATCGACACCAAGACGCTTAGTGAGATTGCCGCAGCCACGGAGGGAGACTTCTATAGGGCTACGAATACAAAGGAACTTCGTAATATTTACAAGGAAATCGACCAGTTGGAGAAGAGCAAGTTGAACGTGAAGAAGTTCAGCAAGAAGTACGAGGCCTATCAGCCATTCGCCCTTGCCGCTGTCATTGCCCTGCTGCTCGAAATCCTGTTGCGTATAACCATATTCAGGAGGATACCATAATATGTTTAGATTTGAAGACCCTATATACCTTTACCTGCTGGTGCTGATCCCCATATTGGCACTTGTCAGGTTCATCACCTATCGGAACCAGAGGAAGCGGCTCCGCAAGTTTGGTGACATCCATCTGTTGAAGGAACTGATGCCAGATGTGTCGCGCTTCCGTCCCTCCGTGAAGTTCTGGATGCTGCAAGGTGCTTTGGCACTGCTCATCGTGATGCTGGCCCGCCCGCAGTTGGGCACGAAGATCAGCCATGAGAAGCGGGTGGGTATCGAGACCATCATCGCCATGGATATCAGTAACTCCATGCGTGCTGAGGATATCGTCCCGAACCGTCTGGACCGTAGTAAGATGATGGTGGAGAACCTCGTCGATCACTTCTCCAACGACAAGATCGGACTGATCGTCTTTGCAGGGGATGCCTTTGTGCAACTTCCTATTACCAGTGACTACGTCTCTGCTAAGATGTTCCTCTCCAGTATCGATCCTTCGATGATTGCCACCCAGGGAACAGACATCGCAAGGGCCATCGATATGGCCTCTCACAGTTTTACCCAGGAAGAGGGCATCGGCAAGGCTATCGTGGTCATCACTGATGGTGAGGATCATGAGGGTGGGGCTGTGGAGGCAGCCCAGGCAGCCAAGGACAACGGGATGCGTGTCTATGTGCTTGGCGTGGGCTCTACCAATGGAGCCCCAGTGCCCATCCCAGGGACGGGTGACTTCATGAAAGACAATACAGGCAATACGGTCATGTCGGCTCTCAATGAGGAGATGTGTAAGCAGGTCGCACAGGCTGGCGGTGGGGCTTATATCCACGTGGAGAACAATAGCGCTGCCCAAGACCAACTTGATAGCGAACTCGACAAACTGGCGAAGAAAGAAACGACTTCTACCATCTATAGCGAATTCGACGAACAGTTCCAGGCCTTTGGTATACTGGCTCTGCTGCTGCTGATCCTGGAAATATGTGTCTATGATCGCAAGAGTGCACTGCTGAAGGGCGTTTCGCTCTTTGGCGGCAAGAAGAAAGTAGCCACCGTGCTGCTCTTGTTGTTGACCATGACGGCTGTTGCTCAGACGGACCGTCAATATATCCGTCAGGGTAATAAGCAATTCCATCGTGGTGACTACCCAGGTGCAGAGGTGTCCTATCGCAAGGCTATAGAGAAGAACCCGAAGAATCCTCAGGCAGCCTTTAACTTGGGCAATTCCCTCATGGCACAGAAGAAGGATTCTGCCGCAGTGGAACAGTTCGAGAGTGCGGCACGTCTGGAGACCAACCCGCTCCGCAAGGCCCAGTCCTACCATAACATGGGTGTCATCTGCCAGTCGCATAAGATGTATGGGGAGGCGATAGAGGCCTATAAGAATGCCCTCCGTCTGAATCCTAACGATGATGAGACGCGCTACAACCTGGTGCTCTGTAAGCATCAGAAGAAAAAGCAGGACCAGAATAAGCAGAATCAGGATCAACAGGGCAATGACGACAAGAAGAAAGACGACAAGAAAGATCAGCAGAAGCCGGAAGAGAACAAGGATAAGCAGGATCAGAAGCAGCCCAAGCCTCAGATGAGTAAGGAGAATGCTGAGCAGTTGCTGAATGCCGCGATCCAGAATGAGAAACAGACGCAGGACAAGTTGAAGAAGGCCCAGCAACAGCCCCAGCGTCGTAATTTGCAGAAGAATTGGTAGATATGAAACGACTGTCGATAATCCAATGCATGCTGTTGGCCGTTGTAGCGGCTATGGCCCAGACGCTTACAGGTTCTGCCCCATCTCATGTGGCGGTAGGGGAGCAGTTCCGCCTGACTTATACTGTCAACACCCAGAACGTCAGTGATTTCCGTGCTGGTAATATACCCGACGAGTTGGAGGTCTTGATAGGCCCTAACCGTTCCATGCAGTCGAGTTATCAGATGATTAATGGACACACCAGTTCATCGTCCTCGATTACCTATACGTATATCGTGAGTGCCACGAAGAATGGTTCTTTTACAATACCACCTGCCCATGTCGTGGTGGATGGCAGGAGTATTGCCTCCAACTCGCTGACCATCAAGGTGAGCGGCTCTGCACGTTCCAGTGCAGGATCGAGCCGTCAGCATTCCAATGATCAGGGAGAAATCAGAGACGCTGGCAGTCAGATATCTGGCTCCGATCTTTTCATAAAGGTGAGTGCCAATAAGAAAAGGGTGCATGAACAGGAGCCCATCCTGCTGACTTACAAGGTCTATACGCTTGTAGGTCTGACCAGTCTCCGTGGTGACATGCCTGACCTGAAGAGTTTCTATACCCAGGAGGTCGATCTGCCGCAGCAGAAGAGTTTCTCCGTAGAGACATTCAATGGGCGCCCATATAAGACGACGACGTGGAGCCAGTATGTGATGTTTCCACAGATGACGGGAAAACTGGAGATCCCCAGTATTACCTTCGAGGGTATTGTAGTGCAGCAGAATCGCAATATCGATCCCTTTGAGGCATTCTTCAATGGTGGCTCTGGTTATGTGGAGATGAAGAAGAAAATCGTGGCACCAGGCATCGAGATCCAGGTCGATCCACTGCCAGAGCGCCCTGCAAATTTCTCTGGCGGTGTGGGAAAATTCAATATCTCTGCACAGTTTGATAAGACAGAGACCAAGGCCAACGATCCTATTTCCCTGCGCGTGATTGTCAGCGGTAGTGGTAATCTGAAACTGATCAAACAGCCGGTTATCAACATTCCAAAGGACTTTGACAAGTATGATCCCAAGATAACTGACAAGACGAAACTGACAGCAAATGGCATTGAGGGCTCAATGATCTATGATATTCTTCTTGTGCCGCGTCATCAGGGGAAATATGAAATCCCGCCTGTAGAGTTTACCTACTTCGATACTTCTGCCAATGCGTACAAGACCATTAAGAGTGAGGCATTTACACTTGATGTGGCTAAAGGTTCTGGCGCTGGTGCCGTCAATGATTTCTCAGGACAGACAGATCTCCAGGAACTGACGAAGGATATCCGTCATATCAAGACAGGTGATACCCGCCAGCATTCGCTCGACGACTTTTTCTTTGGTTCTACAGGCTACTGGATTTCACTGTCAGTATTAGTCCTGGTTTTCATCTCACTGTTTGTAGTCTTCCGTCAGCGTGCGATTGACAATGCCAATGTCACCAAGATGCGTGGCAAGAAGGCCAACAAGGTGGCCACGAAGCGACTGAAGAAGGCAGCCCGACTGATGGCCGATAACAAGCCTGGCGAATTCTACGACGAAGTGCTGCGTGCCCTTTGGGGCTATGTTGGCGATAAGTTGAACATTCCCGTCGAACAACTCTCCCACGACAACATCAGTCAGCGTCTCTCGGAGCGAAATGTGGGTGAGGCGACGATCAGCCAGTTTATTGGGGCTCTTGATGAGTGTGAGTTCGAGCGGTATGCTCCAGGTGATCCGAAGGGTAATATGAATAAGGTATATGATAAGGCCATCGATGCCATCGAGCAGATCGAGGCTACGATGAAGAAGGTCAGGAAGACGAGCAATGCGGCACTGAAGACCGTGTTGGTGGTCTTAGCCTATCACTTGGCACTTGCCAGTTCCCTTGCCGTCACCAAGGCAGAGGCTGACAGCGCTTATGTGAGGGGCGAGTACCAGCAGGCTATCAGGGATTACGAGACTTTGCTGAAGCAAGGTGCCTCTGCCGACCTCTACTATAATCTTGGTAATGCCTATTATCGTACAGAGAATATCACGCGTGCCGTCCTGAACTACGAGCGTGCCCTGTTGCTGTCGCCAGGTGATCGCGATATCCGTTTCAACCTGCAGATAGCCCAGGCGAAGACCATCGACAAGATCGTCCCTGAGTCGGAGATGTTCTTCTTTACATGGTATAAGTCATTGGTAAACCTGATGAGTGTCGATGCCTGGGCCCGTACCGCATTGATTTCATTGGCTCTGGTGATTATCCTGATGCTATTCTACCTGTTCTCCGAGCGTATCTGGCTTCGGAAGATCGGTTTCTTTGGGGGATTTGTACTCCTCGTGCTGTTCGTACTGAGTAATGTCTTTGCCTGGCAGCAGAAACAGAACCTTCTCTTCCGAAAGGGGGCAATCGTGGTGACTCCCTCCGTGGCTGTGAAGAGTACGCCTGCCCAGAATGGTACAGACCTGTTTATCCTCCATGAAGGGACGAAGGTTACCATTACGGACTCGTCGATGAAAGACTGGAAGGAGATCCGCATTGCCGATGGTAAGGAAGGATGGATAGAGAGTAATCAAGTGGAGGAAATCTGATGGTGGGACTACTGAACATATTGCTGGATGCGCAGACCCTTCTTCCCACGCTGGAATCAATCGACAGGGAAGCGCTACTGGCTGTTAATGGCAGCGACTCCCTCTACCTCGATCGTTTGGCACGTGTGCTGACCACCGCCCTGACATGGGTTCCGCTTTATATCAGTCTGTTCATTATCGTGTTGAGAAACAACGACAATGTACGTAAGGTTCTGATGGTCGTGGGTGCAGCGGGACTCTGTGTATTGCTCGCAGGATCGATAGATGATATGATCGTCAAGCCCACAGTGGCGAGATGGCGCCCCACTCATGATCCAGTCATTGGTGCCGTGGTGGATGTCGTAGATGGCTACAGGGGAGGGAAGTATGGCTTCTTCTCCGCCCATGCCTCCAATACTTTCAGCATAGCCATTTTCTTCTGTTGGCTGGTGAGGAATCGGCTGCTCTCTGTGGCCATGATCATCTGGTCGCTGACAAACTGCTGGACACGTCTCTATCTTGGTGTCCATTTCCCTGGTGATATCCTCGTCGGACTGACGTGGGGCTTCATCGTCGGATCAGGTGTCTATTACCTTTATTATCGCCTCACACGGCGCATGAGTTCTGGAAGGAAACTCATCTCCTCGCAATACACATCAACGGGCTATCAGCGGTCAGACGGCGACCTCCCCATTGCCGTACTGGTCTTTACACTGATTTACGCCCTCATCAAATCCTGTATCGTATGATTGTTGATCCCAAGCATATCCGTATCAGCGAATACAATTATCCGCTGCCTGATGAGCGTATCGCCAAGTTCCCGATCGCTCAGCGTGACCATTCCAAACTGCTCATCTATCGTCATGGTGAGGTAGGGGAGGATGTCTTCTATCATTTGCCTGATTATCTGCCCAAGGGCGAACTGATGGTCTTCAACAATACGAAGGTCATCCAGGCTCGTATGCATTTCCGTAAGGAGACAGGGGCACTCATCGAAGTGTTCCTGCTGGAGCCAGCAGAGCCGACAGACTATGAACTGATGTTTCAGGCCACAAACCGTTGTGCATGGTATTGTCTGGTGGGCAACCTGAAGAAGTGGAAAGAAGGTCCGCTCACGAGGACCATTGATCATAATGGCAGTGCAATAACTGTCAAGGCTACGCGAGGTCCTGTTCATGGCACTAGTCATCGTGTTGATTTTGAGTGGGATGGCCAAGTGTCCTTCGCAGAGATCATCGACATTATGGGTGAACTGCCCATCCCACCTTATCTCAACCGTGAGACCCAGGAGAGTGACAAGACAACTTATCAGACGGTGTATTCCAAAATCAAGGGGAGTGTTGCCGCCCCTACGGCTGGCCTCCATTTCACACCAGAGGTGCTTGCTGCACTCGATGCCCATGGCATTGACCGTGAAGAACTGACGCTGCATGTGGGAGCCGGAACCTTCAAGCCCGTGAAGAGTGAGGAGATGGAAGGACACGAGATGCATACGGAGTTCATCAGCGTAAGGCGAGAGACCATCAGCAAACTTATCCGTCATGGAGGAAAGGCCATCGCTGTTGGCACTACCAGTGTGCGAACCCTGGAGAGTCTCTATTACATGGGACTGAAGGTGATGAAGAATCCTGACATCATGGAAGAACAGTTGCATGTGGCCCAATGGGAACCTTATGAGCATTGTCCTCAGTGTGATGCCCTCGATAGCCTGAAAGCCCTCGACAGATGGATGGACAACCATCATCTCGACGTGCTCCATTCCAGCACGCAGATCATCATCGTCCCAGGCTACGACTACCACATCGTAAAGATGCTTGTCACGAATTTTCATCAACCCCAGTCAACACTGCTACTGCTGGTAAGTGCTTTTGTCAATGGCGACTGGCGTAATATATACGACTATGCCCTTGCTCACGATTTCCGCTTCCTCAGTTATGGCGATTCTTCGCTCTTGATTCCTTGAATATAGATTATTGTTTGCAATGAAACTGCCGTTTAATATTGTTCGACTGCTAAAGGAGAAGTCTGGACATGAACTCCGACAGCCTTCCGACTGTGAATACCTGTCGCTCGACATCGAGAGTAAGACGGGCATCCACATCGGAGCCACCACGCTGAAGCGGGTGCTCGGCTTTGCCCAGGATGAGCGGATGCCGCATACCAGCACCCTCGATGCCATTGCCCGTTATCTGGGATATGCCAATTGGGATGAATTGTCACAGATTGAGGATAAGGGGAACTCCGACTTTGATGCCGCTGATGAAGAGATTCGTTCCGCTGATTTGCGGATAGGCGCTTTTGTTGAGATTACATATCTGCCTGATAGGCTGGTCGTGATGCAATATCTTGGTAATCAGCGCTTTCGCGTAGTAAGGAGCATAAACAGCAAACTCCACGTGAATGATGAGGTGGAAGTCCTGAACTTCGTGCTCCATCATCCGCTGCTGGTGCTCTGTGTCTGGCACGACGGAGCGTCCTTAGGCCAGTTTACGGCAGGCAGAATCTCAGGCCTGTCATCCATCAAAGTACTTTGATTCTTCAATCCTTCAATTCTAATCATGGAGTCATCGCAGTTTTCTAATAGCCAGACGCGTTTCGACACCATCGAACAGATGGATACACAGGGAGCCACCTGCGACACCTTTCGCGTGAAACTCTACGGCAAACTGCACTTCTTGAAACGGCTGAAGCCAGAATTCGCAGGCGACATCCGCTATCAAGAAGCCATTCACAAGGAGTTTGAGACGGGCTATCAGTTGGAACATCCCAACTTGGTGCGATATATCTCATTCGATGAGAACAGCATCTTGATGGAGTATGTCGATGGAGAAACTCTTGCCCAAAGACTTGCTAAAAATCCTGACTATTTCTCTGACCAGAAACACACGGATAAGTTCGTACTTCAGTTGTTGTCTGCCCTGCAATATCTGCATAGTCATCAAGTGCTCCATCTCGATTTGAAACCTGACAATATCCTGCTCACGCGTATCAATAGCGATGTGAAACTCATTGATCTTGGTTTCTGTCGTACTGATGCTTACGTGGATACACAGGGCTATACTTCTGGCTTTGCGGCCCCAGAGCAACTGTCGGGTGGGGCAGTGGATGTGCGCTCAGACATCTATGCCTTCGGCAAGATTCTTGAACATCTCCCCAACCATTCTTTATACAACAAGGTGATA
>ODAI010228193.1_pt1 | contig 11072 bp, 12 predicted proteins | sample 1539321 | NCBI WGS metagenome assembly ODAI01 (sample SAMN02144231, study PRJEB22623) | gut metagenome | biome: sheep rumen | host: Ovis aries | place: New Zealand | reverse complement strand
AACCGCAAGATAGGAAAAATCATACCAAAAGGGCCTCAAAAGGCTATCGAAATCACCTCGGACGGCAAGGGCGTGCGATTTGATGTTTACATGGAAGACGATACATCTACCATCTATGACATCGAGATGCAACAGACCAATGCAGACAATCTCCCGAAGCGGATGCGTTATTATCAGGGAATGATTGATCTGGATTTGATGGAACGCGGTGCAAAATATGCGGAGCTGAAGAAGAGCTATATCATTTTTATCTGCTGTGAACGACCATTCCCGAAAGGGCACCGTCATATCTACAACTTGCGAACAATGTGTGTCGAGGAGCCGACGTTTTTATACTCTGATGATGCATGTAAGGTCGTCCTCTCGGCGAAGGGGGAGGAAAACGATGTTTCCGAAGAGATGATACAGTTCCTCTTGTACCTGACAGAGAGAAAGACCGGCTCTGAGTTTACAAGACGGCTTCAGCGGCAGGTGAATGAGGCCAGACAGCACAAGAAATGGAGGGTCGAGTACATGACACTGCTGGAGCGAGATGAAAAGATGCGAGAAGAAGGCCGAAAAGAAGGTGCTGAGTCCGAAGCGTTGGATATTATCAGAAATATCATGAAAGTCCAACATAAAACTGCGGAAGAAGCAATGAATCTCCTTTCCTTTCCGGATGAGAAGAGAGAAAAACTTCTGGCAAAATTAAAAGTATGAGTATTCAGTTCGCGAAACTTGTTGCGCGACAGCCATACAAAAATGCGACTTACATGGACTTTATTCCTGATAAGACATTTTGCTCAAAGGCAGCAGATTGACCCAAATCAAGCCCTTCTGGTTGCCTTTGCTCTTAACATAGAGCAGAATGCCGCAGACGACCAGCATTGTCTGCCAGGGTGTGAAAAACTTGGAACTGATCACGGGAATCCGTCGGGCTGCTCTTCATCCCCGCGCGGGATCTGCTTCCGCTCCGCCCTTTTCTTCACTTGCCAGCTCGCGCAGGACCTGATAAAATTCCGGGAATCTGTTGTTCAGTCTGATCAGTTTTCCCTCTGTATCCATGAAACAATGTTCAGATTTTGCCTGACATACAGTTTTCCCGTCCTCTTTTTCCATCACATATCGGAGCTGCAGCCGGACTCCGTTGACCGCCTCCACATGCACATTAATAAAAACCTCGTCCGGGAAGGTCGTGCTCTGCTTAAACTTGCATTCTACGGATGTGACAGGTGAAATTACACCGCAGGTCTCCAGTTTTTCATATCCCCAGCCAATCTGCTTCAGAAAGTCAATGCGTGCTTCTTCCATCCATCTTATATAGTTAGAATGATGCACGATCCCCATTCGGTCGGTCTCATAGTACTGGACCGTATGCCTGTACTTTTTCATCGCCAATTTCCTCACATCGGTGTACCTACTTCGATCAGATTGCCGTCCGGATCGTAGAACCGGATTACTTTCTGTCCCCAGCTGTGCGTCATCAGATGATTTACATATTTCACTTCCGGATAGTAACGCCTAAGCCTCTCAATAAAGCCTTCTATGTCTTTTTCCTCAAAGTACAGTTCACAGGAATTGTTTTCCGGTACAATATCTCTCCCCAGAAAGTTCTTCCAGATCTTTTCGTCCTGAAGAACCAGTCCTTCTGTCAGAATCATATTCCCGTCATTGTCCAGAATCCGTTCCAGTCCGAATAAATCATGATAGAACCGGCGGGAACGCTCGATATCCTTTACAACGATCAGCACATTTTTTAATCTCATAGTATTATCACCCCCTTATACGGAGGCTACACCAGATTTTCTGCAAATACAACGATAAATCTGTTTCGACACATCATATCTGCCTTTTACCCCACCTCATCTTGAAAAATGACTAAATTTAGTATATAATTTAGCCACACAAGGAGGTGTTTTTATGCAGATTATCCCTATGAGAGATTTAAAGAACACGGTCGAAATTGAACGGAAATGCGCCGAAGAAAACGGCCCCGTCTTTGTAACCAAGAACGGATATGGCCGCCTCGTCGTCATGGATATTGAGTATTATGAGAGGACAATGCAATCTATGGAAGAAGCCCGCATGATCAATCGGGGAATTGATGATTATGAGCAGGGAAAGACATCTGATGGAAAATCAACATTAAAAAAGCTGAGGGATAAGTATGGCATCTGAACGATATTCCTATGTCCTGACAGAAATCGCGGAGACAGATGTTGAAGAAATTTTAGACTATATCGCCTATGAACTATCCAACCCTCAAGCGGCTTCCGATTTCGCGGACGCGTTAGATGAGAAACTGGAAGAAATCTGCCTTACACCAAAAGCAGGTCGACCATTTCATAATCCTTACCTGAAAAGGGATGATGTCCGGCGAGTATTGGTAAAGAACTATATCGCATATTATTTAATCGACAGGAAAGCAGAAAAGATTGTTGTTCTCCGTATTGTCTATAACGGACGCGATCAGGATAAACTTTTGGATACAATATAAGATACTATTTAATGTTGATTTGCGATACACCCTGCACCGTCTCATTTGTATCCTGAATGTTGAAATATACCCCGATCCCCATGATAATCAGCGCTGCCCAGAAAATTAGCCCCGGCATCTGGCGGAATATCAGGAGCGACAGCAGGACCCCGACAAACGGAGAAACTGCATAGTAGGCGCTTGTCCTGGCCGCTCCGATCTCACCCTGCGCGAGAACGTAAAAATAAACGCTGAGGCCGACCGCCAGAAAGCCCAGGACCATAACGGCCAGCGCCGCCGTTATGCCCACCGCGCCTTCGTGAATGACGAAGGAAATCAGCAGTGAGGCCGTCCCCGATCCGAGTCCTTTGATAATAACGATCTGTCTTGTATCTTTTTCAGAGAGACTGCTGGTGCAATTGTTTTCAAACCCCCAGCAGATACAGGCCAGAATGACAAACACAGATCCAATAGAAAACCGTATCGAGTCTGCATTCTCCAGGGACAGCAGAATACAGGAAATCGTGATGATACAGATCGCCGCAATCAGCTTCTTTCCTGCTTTTTCATGAAACAGCGCGACTGCGATGACGGTCGTAGCTACGATCTCAAAATTGTTGAGAAGCGACACGCTCTCGGGGGCGGAAGTACTAAGGCCCAGAAGAAGGAAAATAGGAGCCAGCATATCCAGAATGATCATGGCAATTACATACCGAAGATCTTCCCTGCTTATAGACGGGCGGTCCTGCCGAACTCCCATCACATTCTGAATCAGATAAATAATCAGCATCCCTGCGCCCGCACCGAGGTAAAGCAGCCCCGCTTCCGCGACCGGGGCGATCCCGATCTGCAGCAGCTTGGCTACCGGTGCCATGAGAGCATACAGGACTGCTGCCAATATTGCAAATATAACAGCCTTCGCTTTTTTCATACAGCCATCTCTTTCTGAACATTTTGTTCGATATCTTACTGGTTGTATGATATAATGAAAGTTGTCCGGTTGCCATGAACAGATTCCGAATCTCGTTCATTTCCGGACAATTCCGGCAACTTGTGCGGAAACGGAGAAAATTATGGACAGGAGAATACAAAAGACTAGGACATCGATCATGTCAGCATTTGAAGCATTGCTGACGGAAAAGAGATATGAGCAGCTCACAGTCCAGGATATTATTGACCGGGCAAATGTCGGCAGAAGCACCTTCTACGCCCATTTCGAGACCAAAGACGACCTCCTGAAATACACATGCCAGGAGCTCTTTGAACACATTTTCACGGAACACCCCCTTCCTGAGGACTCCCATGATTACTCGGAGAGCACGAACACCCAGGAGGTCATGCTGACGCATATTCTTCATCATCTGAAAGACGACCGCAGACGCTATCAGCGCATATTCTCATGCGAAAGCGCCGACCTCTTCTGGAGATACTTTCAGTCCCAGTTCCGTATCCTGATGGAAAAAAGCGGCGCGGGAGACCCGGCCGCTGAAAAGAAAGTACCTGAGGATTATTACGTGAATTACTACTGCAGTGCCTATATCGAATCTGTTAAATGGTGGTTCCAGAACGGGCTTAAGATCACGCCGGAAGAGTTAGCCTCTTATTTTAAAAGAGTGATCCAGTGATCGGTCTGCTAAATCCATTCACCCGCATTTAAATAAGCGCTAAATAAGCGATGTAAATGTCCCAAATACATATTGACCCGCTGTCAGCACAGATGTATAATATAGATGCTGACACAGTGTCAGCTTTCACTAAATAACTAATCTGTGATTCCAATAAGAAAGCGCGCACCAAATAACAACAGGAGAGGAAATCGATATGGCAGAGAAAATCGTACAGACAGCAGGAAGAAATCAACTTGGAGAATTCGCGCCGATGTTCGCGCATCTGAATGACGATGTGCTCTTCGGAGAAGTATGGAACGAGGAAGCGATAGACGTAAAAACAAAGTGCATCATCACGGTGGTATCCCTGATGGCATCCGGCATCACAGACTCCTCCCTGACCTATCATCTGCAGAATGCCAAAGCCCACGGTGTGAGCAGGGAAGAGATTGCGGCAATCATTACTCATGCGACCATGTACGTCGGCTGGCCGAAGGGCTGGGCAGTATTCCGTCTGGCAAAAGAAGTCTGGAACGAGGAAGAACCGGCACTGACCGAGAAAGACAGGTTCCAGAACACGATATTCTTCCCGATCGGGGAGCCGAACCCGTACGGACAGTTCTTTGTCGGTCAGAGCTACCTTGCGCCGTTATCCGATCAGCAGGTCCCCGTCTTCAATGTGACATTTGAGCCGGCCTGCCGCAACAACTGGCACATCCATCACGCAAAATCCGGCGGCGGTCAGATGCTGATCTGCGTCGGCGGCAGAGGCTACTATCAGGAGTGGGGCAAAGAAGCCGTGGAGATGACGCCCGGCACAGTGATCAACATTCCTGCAGAGGTCAAGCACTGGCACGGCGCTGCGCCGGATTCCTGGTTCTCTCATCTGGCATTTGAAGTTGCGGGAGAAGAGACCGGCACCGAGTGGCTGGAAGCAGTCAGCGATGAGGACTATAACAAACTGAAATAAGCGAAGCATCCATCTTCACAAGAAACAAACGCAGGTCCTTCCCTGTGAGACCAAAAAGGCTTCAGCCTTTTTAAAGCTCACAGGGAAGGACCTGCTTTTTCAATGAAGATGATGCCTGCGTCCAACGAAAAGCGCATAATCCCGGCAGGCCTCATAGCTGTCCTGCAGAATTTTGTTCTGCACATTTTGTTATCTATCTTAGCACAACATACACAAGCTCACGTATATGCCGCATCACCCTGTAGAGCTCCTCCTCTGATGAAAAAGCGAACATCGCAATGCCGACCGGCCGGTTCTCCGCATGAATGCTCTCAATATAAGCGCCCGGTTCCCCGCCGGGAAAAGCGTCAAACGAGATAAGAGAATCCCTGACAGAATCATCTATATGCACATGATCAAAGATTCCAGGCGCAAAGCTGAATACAGCATACATGAGCAGGCAGCGTCTCTGCCTTTGCGAGCTCCTTAGCTCCTTACAGTAGGAGAGGTCCCCGACAGCAGTAGTTACAAGCAGTTTTGAAAAATCCACTCCGCTAAAGAGTTTCAGTTCCTTCTGAAAGCAGTATCCGGCCGGCCGCGGATTAATTTCTATGACAAAGAATCTGCCCTCATCCGTAAAAAAACCTTCGACGTTAAATTCGCCGAGCCGGGCTCCGGATGCCGCGAGCACAGTTCCAACGGCAGACTTAAATTCTGCCTCCTCGCGGCTGTCCAAAGAAGCGGGAAACACATCGAGCACAGGGCGGAGCGGCTCTTCCGGCAGCCGGTAGCACCAACATGCCCCGACCCAGAGAATATCGTCCTCCACAAGAAACACGTCAGTTTCCAGGACCCGCAGTGAATCCTGTTCAATAAATTCCTCCACACAGACAGCCCCGTTTCGGGAATAGGCACTGGCTTTTTCAAATGCGGAAATGACCTCTTTCCTGTCATAAAGCTTCGTCATGCCGAAAGAAGATGAGCACACGGCCGGTTTCACAATAATCGGAAAGTGAAGCTTTGCACACTTCTCTTCCAGACCTTCACTTGTGTCCGTTTCAAAATACCCGGGACAGAACACGCCGGCCTCCCTCTGCAGGGAGCGAAATCGACCTTTATCCATAAGCGTTCTCACGCAGTCCGGGCTGTTTCCGGGCAGCCCGAGCTCCCGGGCAATCATCGCTGCCGAAAGGACAGATTTGTCCCACGTTCCGAGCACGCCGTCTACTTTTTCTTTTTTTGCAATTTCAAGCAGCTCTTCTGTCTTATTACCATCAACCAAATAGAACCGGTCCGCATGCGCAAGGGAGCCGTCATCCTCTTCCCTGACGCACGCAACAGTTTCCATACCGAGCGCCCTTGCAGCCTCCACCGCTCCGACGAGCCGCGGATCCAGCGAAGAAGATATGACCATGATTTTCTTACTCATCTGCTTCTTTTGGCCTCCTCATTCTAAGCGTCCTCTTAATATCTGATGAACTGATCCCCGGAGTCCGTTTCAGGCGGACGACGGACTTTCCGTGCGCCAGACACCACTCCATGATGACATCGAACCGCTCGCCGATATGGTCTTCCCCGAGAGCAAGGATATCGAACTCTGTCTTTTCCATCACGGCGTCGCAGAGAGTGTCGTAAACGAACACCTCATCCACAATGCGCAGAGCTTCAATCATCGAGGCTCGCTCCTCCGTCGTGTAGAGCATCTCCTGCTCAGGTTTGAATCTGGCAACATACTCTCCGTTCTGTACTCCCACGACCAGATAATCGCCATATTCCCTGCACTGCTGAAACAGCTTCAGATGCCCGATGTGAAAATAATCAAATACGCCAAATGTCAGGACCTTTGTCATCACTCATCTCCCCGCACTGAATTCTTTTCTGATCCGGGCAAGTGCCATATACGTCGGGTCATATACCCGTACATCGCTGCACAGATTCCGATATCTTTCATACAAGATCGGAAGTTCCGTACACCCGAGCACGCACGTGCTGCCTCTCAGCACGAGCTTGGCAAATGCAGCGCGGACCGCATCACTGTACCGATCCCTCTTGACAGCCTCTATGCAATCCCGAAGATACGCATATTCCTCTTTTCGCGGAGTCCTGCACCGGATTCCGCGCGCGCTGCACGCCTCCTGATAGATCCCGGAATCTATGGTTCCCTCGGAAGCCAGAAGGAACACCTCGCTAATACCGTCTTCGCGCAAACCATCCGCGCAGACTTCAATAATGTTGACGATTTTTCCCTCCGCCTCCGGGACCTGCCCCATAATATCCGGAAGAAAAAGATGCGCTGTATTGCAGGCCAGAAGAATTCTGTCGCAGCCGCTCTTTACGAGATTCCTGACAGAATCCGACATCTCACAGATCAGCTGCTGCCTGTTCTCTCCGTACAGCGCAGCCCGGACACGGCTCGGCATGGTGCACCTGTTGTCAATGATGATCCTCGGGCGTTCCCACTCCTTCTCCGCCGGAAAAACCTCTGCATACTGCCTGAAGATGTGTATGGTCGCATATGTGCCCATACCGCCTAACACACCGATTGTATATGATCTGCTATCCATGTTTTCCCCTATGATAAAATATCCATCTCCCCGAGAATCTTTTCAGCAGCGTGAGGATAATTAACTGCAATATTCTCCCGGACCCAGTCGTCCATTCCGCAGTCCGCCGGATATCTGCCGCCGGCAACATCCGAAATGAAACTGATAATGTCCTCTAAGCTCCGGGCAATTCTGTATCGGGCAATCGCCTCCTTCATCTGGGTCGTCAGATGCTCCTCCTTAAGATCCTCGTTCAGGACAAAGCATCCCGGCTTTCCGGTGAACAGCCACTCCATTGTGAAGGAACCGCAGTCATTGATAATCGCGTCGCACTCCGCAAAGATATGCAAATATTCTCCGCCGTCGGAATACTCTATTCCGGCCTTCCTGAGGTCCTCCAGATAGCAGTTCACCTGCTCACTTGTCCAGACCTTTTCGTTGACCAGCCTGATGAACATCAGAGGGTGCGGCCGAAATACAAAATCAATCTCCGGGAACATCTCCGGAAGCTCCAGAAGCAGTTTATAATATGTCCTGAAGTTCGATAACGGCAGCTCCGGCATATTTACAGAGTGGTGTGACGTGATGAGAATCTTTTTGCGCTCCCCCTCCCTCTTTACGGGGAATCCGGCCAGCGCATCCATCTTGGCGTATCCGGTGAGCACCACATTTTTTCCCTGAATGATCTGCAGTTTTCTGCAGTCCTCCTCAGAATAGACCGTCTCAGTGAAATATTTCCACACCAGATTCAGCTCCGGCCCCTTCATTCTGGAATACATCGTGTAATATCCGACATCATACCCGTAGTTGACATAGACCGGCAGAACATTTCTTGTGGAAGCGTAACGGATAGAATGCACCTCCGGCGCCATCGCGTCATACGGATCCGCAAAATAGATGACATCGAACCGGTCCGTCAGGTCTGTGCAGCTATCTGTCTGAATATCCCAGCCATCCAGCACCGCGTCGGCCCCGTAAAGGCCTGTAAAATACTCTCTGGCACTAAGATACGTCTGCTTCTTATGCGGATATCCCCTGGATACATCGGGAACAATTACGACTTTGGGATCCCAGCGCAGCGGATTCTGCCGCATAAGGCGGAACACACCATCCATCCCGTACATTGCGGCATTTGACACATATGCGGCAAAATGAATGACCGTATCTCCGGACCGCCTTTTTTGCTCTATCACTTCTCTGTAATGCACTGACAGTCTTTCCGCCTGTGCTTTAATCCGCTCCCATCTGTCGGGATCCCAGACCCTGTTTAGCCGGATTTCCTCCAGAACCTTATCAACCATAGATATCCACCTCATAAGCTTTTCGAATGTATATGCCTCGTCTCAAAGAAACGACTGCAAAATTTCTTTATCAGACAGAACAGTGAAACAACATATCTCCCTGATCTGATATAATTCCGCAAGAAAGCGCTCCCCGGAATAAGGATTCCATATGACGCCCCCGTCATCATCCAGATACATGACCGGCAGCCAGTGGTCCTGATCTCCTTCCTTTATAACGGTTCTGATCGCGCAGGGATGACCGGCATAAAAAAGTCTTCTCAGCGTCTCCTCCTGATATTCATGAAAACCGCTGAACTGAATATCACGGTCTACTGCATCTATATCTTCCACAGACGTGAGCTTTTCTGCCAGCTTCTCCGGCGTATAAGAGGTGTCTTCCACAACACCGTAATGCATAAGCAGCGCTGCCACAGCCACTGTAAGACTGTCAGCCGCGTCAATCTCCGTCTTTTTCCATCTGAGGAACTTATGATTGCCGTTTGCCCGCACCAGGTGTCTGCGAATAACGACATACCCGGCTGCAAATATAAGGCTGATGATAAGCAGCATCAGCATGACACTGTGTATACCATAATACTTCAGTAATACTGTCGAAACTGTTGAAAAGACCGCTCTTGAAATTTCGCTCCCGGTGGACTGGACAAAAAGAACATCAATCATCTTATCTTCTTTCAGCCGCTTCAGCATGAAGTCATATATGCTGAAGCGAAACGGGTCGAAAACAATCACCCGTATCAGAAAAGCAGAAGCAGCCAGTATAATGCCATAATATCCGCTTCCCCATTTGCTCAGTACTCCAAAAGAAGAAATCAGGACAACACCGATCACGACAAAGGAAACCACTCTCTCCTGACCGATTTTTATGTTTCTGCCGGCATATAGCAGGAGATTGCTCACTATTTTAACAATCCTGCTCAAAAGGAGGATCATGGAAAAAAGAAACACCGTTCTGCCGCTGTCTGTCACCGCGGAGAGATCGTTTTCAAGCATTATTTTTAAATAATCCCCTGACACGTAGAAAATCACCATAAACAGTACGGACAGGAAGAGACAGCTGAGCGTCGTTTTGTCAAAGGAACGCATTTTCATTCCCGGCAGCGTCTCGCGCCGGGTCCTCTGGCTTTCCTTTGTGTCCTCCTCATCATATTTACTGATAAAATAAGCAAGAACACATGAGTTCAGGCAGAAACCGATGCAGATATACATCGGCAGATTTTTATTTATCTCATACAATCTGCTCATGCTGACAGCCCCAATCAGGCTGATGACGGAAAATATGACCCCTGTTGTCGACATGAGCTGCATATAGTCTACATGGGCAGGATCTCTCTCCGCTGCTTTTTTGGCAATCACCGTTGCCATTTCCTGAAAGCTTCCGGCGGCCAGATAGATGCTCTGACCGACAACCGCCACTGCGAACGTACTGCCGAAAGTCAGGAGAAGAGCGGCCGAAAGAAACAGCGCGGCGGAGAGCAGAACACAGCGGGCTGCTCCAAGCTTCTTAGCCAGAGCGTTCGCGGGCAGCTTCATGGCTAAAGCCGCCCAGAAAGACACGGAGAAGAGCAGTGAGATCTGCGTCATGCTAAATCCGTAATTCATGCTTAGTATGAGCACGTCGAACCAGCACCAGAACATCAGATCATCCGATGTCGACTGATACAGGCAGAAAAGTGTTTTATTGAACCTCCTTTTTCGGGAACCCGCTTTACTCATTCTTTATTCTTCCCCGCGCAAAGTATAAATAGTCGTCTTGTAATAAAAATGCGCTTCTTCCTTAAACCCTTTATTCATCAGAACGTCCCCGTAGACAGGATTACAGTAAAATACTGTCAACTTTCTCGGACATTTCCTGAGAGACGCCAGAATCTGATCGATGCATTTTTCAAGTATCTTTTCGTCAAACGGGTTGTACAGGTAGAATGTATCGAAATTATCATACAGCGGAAAATCTGCCGCATCCGCCCTGTATACCTTTACCTTCCCGGAAGTTTTTCTCAGATTCCTTTTGGCAATGCGGCACAGCTTCTCGTCATACTCAATCCCTGCCACTTTGTCGAAGCTGAGCCCGCTGAAAAAAAGAAGGACGAAACCCTTCCCGCACCCAATATCCAGCACTGAGCTTCCCCTTCCGTTTTGCATATTTCTTCGGATATATCTCCGAAGGCGCGGAAACGAGAACACCGGAGAAGGATAGTACGTATACCGCCCTTCTTT
>ODAI010730556.1_pt1 | contig 11074 bp, 9 predicted proteins | sample 1539321 | NCBI WGS metagenome assembly ODAI01 (sample SAMN02144231, study PRJEB22623) | gut metagenome | biome: sheep rumen | host: Ovis aries | place: New Zealand | reverse complement strand
TCCAAAAACAAAGCTTAATAGTTCATGGGATGATGTTCCAGAAGATATAAAGAATACTTTTGACAAATTAGGAATTCCAGAAGCTGAAAAAACTTCTTTAGCAGGTGTTGGGGCACAATATGATTCAGAAGTTGTATATCACAGCATGAAAGAGGAATTGCTAAAACAAGGAGTTATTTATACAGATATGGAAACAGCTGTAAGAGATTATCCTGAAATTGTAAAAGAGCATTTTATGAAATGTGTTCCAATAAATGACCATAAATTTGTTGCATTACATGCTGCTGTATGGTCAGGTGGTTCATTTGTTTATATTCCAAAAGGTGTTAAATTAGAGATGCCTTTACAATCATATTTTAGATTAAATTCACCTGAATCTGGACAATTCGAACACACATTAATTATTGTAGAAGAAGGTGCAAGTTTGCATTTTATTGAAGGATGTTCAGCGCCTAAATATAACAAAGTAAATTTACACGCTGGATGTGTTGAATTATATGTAAAGAAAAATGCATATTTGCGTTATTCAACAATTGAGAATTGGTCTAAGAATATGATGAACTTAAATACTAAAAAAGCAATTGTAGAAGAAGGTGGACAAGTTGATTGGGTAACAGGTTCATTTGGTTCTAAAATATCAATGTTGTACCCATTAAGTATCCTTAACGGAAAAGGTGCTAAAACAGAATATACAGGTATTTCTTTTGCAGGAGCAGGACAAAATCTAGATACTGGATTTAAAGTAATTCATAATGCACCAAATACATCAAGTGTTGTTAACGCTAAATCAATTTCAAAAAATGGTGGAAAATGTACGTATAGATCATTAGTTAGAATTACTGAAAATGCTCAAAATTCTAAGTCGTCAGTATCTTGTGAATCATTGATGTTAGATGATTTTTCAGTATCAGACACAATTCCAGTTAATGATATTAGAACAGATGAAGTTGAATTTTCTCATGAGGCTAAAATTGGAAAGATTTCTGATAAGACAATTTTCTATTTGATGAGCAGAGGTTTATCAGAAGAAGATGCTAAGGCAATGATTGTAAGGGGATTTGCTTATCCAATTTCAAAAGAATTGCCTGGTGAGTATGCAGTTGAGATGAACAATTTGATTAATTTAGAGTTAGAGGGAGCAATTGGATAAAAGAAAAAAGGTCTGCTATTTAGCAGACCAAGAGTTGAAATCATATTTTTTGAGGATGTGTTCTTTGATTTTTTGAGAAAAATAATTTCTTATTTTCTGGCCGAAAAATACATCTGTAAGAATAAGAGTGAGTAGTATGAAAAACAGTATGTACCAGCCTTTCATCCACATAATGTAGAATTGACCAATAAGCACAACTAAGGCAAGTACACATTTGACACACTCATAAATATTCCGTGATGATTTCATTATAATCCCTCCTTAAAGGATTTTATTAATGAATTGATATTAACACGAAATAAATATAAAGTCAATAATATAGAAAGGAAAGCAAAATGAATAACTTAAAATTAAACGAAACACCAGTTAGAACTTCAAAAAGTTTTAGAATTAACAATATAAAAATTGAAGATTTAGAACTACCTGAAAAGCTTGAAGAATTCAAAAATGTCAAAGTTTCAGAAATGGGTTCTAAAATAACAATAAGTTCAGAAATTCAAAAAGCTGAATTGAAATACGGATTAGGTGATGTATTTACAAATCAAGTGAATGAAGCATCTAATTACAAAGCTAGCATTGTAGTTGATAGTAAAACTCACAAAGAAGTAGAAATGGATTTTAAATTAGATAAAACTAATTCTAATTTAGCTGAAAACATAGAAATTACAGCAAATGAAAATACAAAATCAACTATAATTTTGAAATATGAAACTGATGAAGATGTACAAGCATTTCATAATGCAGTAATTCGTGCAAAAGCTAAGAAAAATGCAGTTTTAAATGTAATTATAGTTAATTTGATGAACGAACTATCTAACAATCTCATGGCAATCCAAAATGAATTTGAAGAAAATTCTAAAATAAACTATTGCATAATAGATTTTGGCGGAAAAAATAGTGTTACAAATTATTATTCAAACATATCAGGAGATGGAGCAGATAGTCAGTTAAATACAATTTATCTAGGTAAAAATGAACAAAGATTTGATTTGAATTATATTGGAGAATTATATGGAAAAAGATCAAATATTGATATAGAAGTTCAAGGAGCATTGAAAGATAATGCTAAAAAGAATTTTAAAGGGACAATTGATTTTAAAACAGGTTGTAAAAAAGCCACTGGAAATGAAAATGAAAATTGTATGTTGCTATCAGATACTGCTAAATCAATAGCATTGCCAATGCTTCTATGCTCTGAAGAAGAAGTTGAAGGAAATCATAGTAGCTCAGCTGGTAAGATAGGAGAAAAAGAATTGTTCTATATTATGAGCAGAGGATTCGAATTAAAAGAAGCTATGAAATTAATGGTTAGGGCTAAATTTAATAAGATTTTAGAAATGGTAAAAAATGAAGAATTGAAGAAACAAATTTTAGAAGAAATTGATAAAAGATTAGATTAGTTTTCTGAGTTTAATTAAGAAATATTTCTATAATTGTATAGGTATTGAAAATTTCTCAGATTTATGTTATAATGTTTTTATTAAATTTTGGGGAAACCAAAGGAAATTTTTATTCCGGAGGTTTCAATACTTCCGGGAAATAATTAATGGAGGTATTAATTATGAAAACAAATGGATTCGATGGTAAATCAATATCAAACGAGTCAATCTCCAGAGTTCGGGCAGAGCATATGAAAGCTTCAAATACAGCTTGTGCAAAATACAGCTCTAAACTCAGTCGAGAGAAAAAAGCAGCACGTTCTGCTACAAGAGATATCAGAAACAAAACCTGATATGTTAGCCCTTCAATTTCGTATTGAGGGGCTTTTTTATAAGAGAAGGAGGAAAGAATGATGAACCAAGATGAAATAATAAAGGATTTTCCAATATTAAAAAATAGAAAAATTGCATATTTAGATAGTGGTGCAACAACTCAAAAGCCAGCTCAAGTAATAAATGCAATAGATAAATTTTATGAAAATAATAATGCAAATCCTCACAGGGGTGCATACTCTTTAAGTATTGAGGCTACTGAAGAATATGAAAATACAAGAACAAAAATTGCAAATTTCATAAATGCAAAGCATAGAGAGGAAATTATATTTTCTAAAAATGCAACAGAAAGTTTAAATTTAATAGCATATTCATATGGAATGGATAATCTTTCAAAAGATGATGAAGTAGTTTTATCAATAATGGAACATCATTCAAATTTAGTACCATGGCAATCTGTATGTAAAAAAACAGGTGCAAAACTAAATTATATGTATATAAATGATGAATTTGAATTATCTGATGAAGAAATTGAAAGTAAGATTACAGATAAAACAAAAATTGTTGGAATAACACACATTTCAAATGTGCTAGGAACTGTAAATAATGTGGAAAAGATTATTAAATATGCTCATAAAAAGGGAGCTATTGTTGTAGTAGATAGCTCTCAAAGTATTCCTCATATGAAAATTGATGTTCAAAAATTGGATTGTGATTTTCTAGTATTTTCAGGGCATAAAATGTTAGCACCTTTGGGAATAGGGGTTCTATATGGTAAAAAAGAATTATTAAATAAAATGAATCCTTTCTTAATGGGAGGAGATATGATAGAATATGTATATGAACAAGATACAACATATGCACCATTACCAAATAAGTTTGAAGCAGGAACACAAAATGTTGAAGGCGTAATAGGACTAGGTGCTGCTATTGATTATATTGAAAATGTGGGATATGATAATATTAATAAAATAGAAGATGAAATTGTTTCATATGCTAGAGAAAAATTGCTAGAGCTTGATTTTATCACGTTATATATGACTCCAAATAAAGATAATCATCAAGGTGTTATTTCATTTAATATCAATGGGGTTCATCCTCATGATGTTGCAAGTATTTTGGATAATTATGGTGTGTGTGTTCGTTCTGGAAATCATTGTGCACAACCTCTTATGAGGTTTTTAGGCATTGATTCTACTTGTAGGGCTAGTTTTTATTTTTATAATACTAAGGATGATGTGGATAGGTTGATTGAGGCTTTGAAGAAAGCATATGAGATGTTTAGAAAATATATACACTAGTATATTGTCGAATCCGTCCAAATTTTGAATTATGTAATCACAGAAAATATAATTAACACTGCGTAAGCTTACTGGCCGGTTTTAGCATAAGGTAAAAGGATTTTAAGGATGATGCAGACGTATGAGTTATTTTATCCTTTTACCAATTATGCTTAAACGTGCCAAGCTGCGCGCTTTGTACTCCGTTGTTAATATATTTTCTGTAATTACATAATTCAAAATTTGGACTACTCTACAAATTGAAACTTATAATAAATTTTCTTGGAAGGGGAGAATAAAGTGGAAGATTTAACTGATGTTTATAATGATTTGATTATGGAACATAGTATGAATTCTTATAATAAGAAAAAGTTGGAAAGTGCTGACTTTTGTGAGTTAGGACATAATCCAAATTGTGGTGATGAAATTACTTTGGAAGTTAAGATGAATGGAGATATTATTGAAGATATGGCTTTTCATGGACATGGATGTGCTATTTCTCAGGCATCTACATCTATTATGATTGATACTTTAAAAGGAAAAACTGTTGATGAGGCAAAAGAGATTGTAAAAACATTTATCGAAATGATTAAGAGAGAGACAAAGAGTGAAGAGGAATTAAGAAAATTAGAGGATGCCATTGCATTTAAGAATATTTCTAATATGCCTGCAAGAGTTAAGTGTGCTTTGCTTGCTTGGCATACTTTGGAGAATGTTTTTGAAAAGATGTAAAAAGAAAGGAATAAAAAATGGAAAATAAGAAAGTTTTGTTAGGAATGAGTGGTGGCGTAGATAGTAGTGTGTCTGCACTATTGCTTAAAGAGCAAGGCTATGAAGTAATTGGAGCAACATTAGAGTTATTTGCTGGAAGTAGTTGTTGTAACTTAAATACATATTTAGATGCCAAAAATGTATGCAATTCATTAGGAATTCCTCATTTTACATATGATTATAAAGGCGATTTTAAAAAATATGTAATTGATGATTTTATAAACTGTTATGCTAATTGTAAAACTCCAAATCCTTGTATTGAATGTAATAAATATATGAAATTTGGTTTTATGTATGAAAAGGCAAAAGAACTTGGATGCAATTATATCGCAACAGGACATTATGCTAAAACTGAATATAGTGAAAAATACGGGCGTTGGGTTTTGAAAAAATCAAATGCTGGTAAAAAAGATCAAAGCTATGTTTTATGGAATATTCCAAAAGATTTAATTGAACATGTATTATTCCCTTTAGCTGATTTTGAGAATAAAGAAGAAATAAGACAAATAGCTAGAGATAATAATTTGAAAGTGGCAAATAAGCCAGACAGTGAAGATATTTGTTTTGTGCCTGATGGAAATTATAAAAGATTCTTAGAGGAGAATTCGGACATTAAGCCAAATCCGGGAAATATTGTTAATTCAAAAGGTGAAGTTTTGGGAAGACATACAGGATTATACAATTATACAATAGGTCAGAGAAAAGGTCTTGGAATTTCATATAAAGAGCCATTATTTGTATTAGGCTTTAATAAAGAAAAGAATGAAGTTATTGTAGGAACTGAAAATGAGTTGTATAGTAAAGAAATTATGGTTGGTGAAATTAATCTATTATTAGTTGATGATGTAAAAGAACCAATGCAAGTAGATGTAAAAACAAGATATACAACAAAAGTTGCTAAGGCAACTATCGAACAAGTTGAAGAGGATAAAATTAAAGTTATATTTGATGAACCGCAAAGAGCTATAACACCAGGACAATCAGCTGTTTTTTATGTTGATGATATTGTGTTAGGCGGAGGGAAAATAATCTAAAGTTTTATAAAAAAGAGTTCTAGTATTTACTAGAACTCTTTTTTGCTTTTTCTTTCAAGGTTTGCTTCCACTACTTAAGTTATCGCTTATAAATTCGGCTGCTTCTATCCAAGTCATTTCCTTTGTTTCATCTACATAGTACATAAATTTTTGTAATGATATGTTAAATATGTAGCAGAAATGCAAAATTATTGAAAAGTCAAGACTTGAAGATGTACAGTTTTCAATTTTAGAAAGATAACTTTGTGAAACAGCAGGTCTGTACGGAGAGTCCATAGAATATACAGTTTTACAATTAATACCAAGCAGGAGTCTAAGTATTTTTATAACTCGATTTGGTGACTTTATAACTTCAATATATTCGTTTTCAGGTATCTTCCGCAACAGGGATTCGTGTAACATAAAATATCCCCTTTAAAAGTTTTTTAACATTTTTGATATTCTGACCAAGATTGTTAAATTAATCTAATATCGTTATATAGTATTGGTATTAAACCATGCAAAAATTATATCATATCATTATGTAAATGTCAAAAATTGCAAAAATTATTGACAAAAACATCAACTTAATAGATAATAAATATATGAAAAAATGAGATAATTATACACATGATAAAACCATGAGAAATACAAAGGAGGAAATGTAATAATGTATGTTTTTAACAAGATTACAGTAACACCACAATTACCAGAAAGAATAAAAGATTTATCTAAAATCGCCAACAATTTATGGTGGTCTTGGAACTCAGAATTTTTAAGATTATTTAAACAAATTGATATAGATTTATGGGATAAAGTAGAAAAAAATCCTGTGAAATTTTTAAAGTTAGTTTCTCAAGAAAAACTTAATGATATTTTGCAAGATAATAATTTTTTAAAACAATATGATGAATTGTTAGAGAATTTCAATAATTATATGAATAGCAAAAATACATGGTTTTCTAAAAAATACCCAAACAATAAAAATGATTTAATTGCATATTTTTCAGCTGAATATGGATTAGATGAAATAGTTCAAATTTATTCAGGTGGACTTGGAATTTTATCAGGAGATCACTTAAAATCAGCAAGTGATTTAGGAATTCCATTGGTTGCAGTAGGATTGCTATATAAAAATGGATATTTCCATCAAAAAATAAATGCTTATGGCGAGCAAGAAACTGAATACAGAAATTTAGATATTTCATCATTACCAATAAAAGAAGTAAAAAATGAAAATGGAGAAGAACTTATTGTTGATGTAAAAATGCCAAAAGCTACATTATATCTAAAAGTTTGGAGAATAAATGTAGGTAGAGTAAATCTATATTTAATGGACTCAGACATTGAGAAAAATATAGAAGAGTATAGAAGTATTACTTCAACGTTATATGGTGGAAATCAAGAAACAAGAATTCAGCAAGAAATTGTTCTTGGAATGGCTGGTACTAAGTTATTAAAGACTTTGAATCTGAAACCAACAGTTTATCACATGAACGAAGGTCATTCATCATTCTTGATTTTAGAATTAATAGACGAAATAATGCAAGAGAGACAAGTATCATTCAATATTGCAAAAGATATTGTTTCATCTAAAACGGTATTTACAACACATACACCGGTTCCTGCTGGAAATGATATATTCCCAACAAGTCTTGTTGAAACATATTTTAATAAAATGTGGGATAAATTTGGAATTACTAAAGAAGAATTCTTGAAACTTGGAATGGCTCCAAAGGCTAAAATAGAAGATAGTGGATTTAACATGGGAATACTTGCATTAAAAGTTTCTGGAAAGAAAAATGGTGTAAGTAAATTACATGGTGCAGTATCAAGAGAATTATTTGCGGAAGTATGGCCAAATATAATAGCACATGAATCACCAATTACATATGTAACAAACGGAATACATACATGCACATGGCTTGCTCCAAACTTGAAGAAGTTATATAATAAATACTTAATTCCATTCTGGCAAGATATGATTTATGATGATAATGTGTGGAAAAATATTAAAAATATTCCAGATAAAGAGTTATGGGATGCACATATAGAAAGAAAAAGAAAATTATTAGCATTAGTAAAAGATAATACAGCTGATAGACTAAAAAGAAATGGATATACATATGATGAGATTGCAAAAGTTGTATCAGGATTAAATCCAAACGCTTTAACAATAGGATTTGCAAGACGTTTTGCAACATATAAAAGAGCAACACTAATTTTTAGAGACTTAGAAAGAATAACTCAAATTCTAAGTGATAGTGGAAAGCCAGTTCAATTAATATTTGCAGGAAAAGCACACCCAGCAGATAAAGAAGGACAAGAGTTAATTAAATTCATAAATGAAATTTCAATGAAACCACAATTTAAAGGAAAAGTATTCTTCTTAGAAGATTACAGCATTGGAATGTCAAGATATTTAATTAGTGGTGTAGATGTATGGCTAAATAATCCAAGAAGACCAATGGAAGCGTCTGGAACAAGCGGACAAAAAGCATCTGTAAATGGAGTAATAAACTTTAGTATTCTTGATGGATGGTGGGCCGAAGGATATAATGCGTTTAACGGATGGAAAATAGGCGTTAACGCTAACTACGACAATTATGAAATTCAAGACAATGATGATAGTGAAAGCATTTACAACACTTTAGAAAAGAAAATAATTCCAAGTTATTACAACAAAAATGATAAAGGATATTCTGATTCATGGCTTAATATGATGAAGGAGTCAATTATAACAACAGGAGGAAGATTTAGTACATCAAGAATGCTTGTTGATTATGTTGATAAATTGTATATTCCTTTATGCAATTTAACAAATAAATACTATCAAGATAATGAAAATGTGGCAAAATACAATGAATGGAAAAGCTTATTATTAAGTAAATTTAACAAGATTGAAATAACACAAGAGCATAACATAGACAATGAAACTATCGATGCAGGTAAAATCATAAAAGTAAGATGTTCAGTAAAATTGCCAAATGCGAATATAAGTCCAGAGAATATTCAAGTAGAAGTTTATTATGGACAAATTGAGGATAATGGAATTGTTAGCAATGTAACAATTATACCAATGAAGTTAAAAGAAGCGAAAGATGAAGAAAAAACATATCTATATGAAGCACAAGTTGAACTTACAACAGGTGGAGATTATGGTTATACGTTTAGGGTTATGCCTAAACACGAGATGCTGTTAGATGCAGAAAATTTGGATTTGGTTAAATGGATTGAAAAATAATTTCAACAATTGGGACGGTTCTAAAAGTTGAAAAAATGCTAGTTGTGGTGTCGAACTTTGTTGAAAAAAATAGAGAAGGGTAATATATTAAATTTCGCAGGTTTGCTGGCTCGGTTTTGTAAAAAGGTAAAAGGAACTATAAACAAGAATAGGTTTTTGTTTAGTATGTTCCTTTTACTTCTTTTTGCAAAAAATGTCGAAAAATCCTTGTAAATAATGCTAATCAATGATATAATATTTAACGTTGATTAAAAGTATATGTGACATATGATTCAGTTTACATATATAATAGTAATGGGAGGAATAGAAATGAAAAGAACAAAAATTGTATGTACTATAGGTCCAGCTACAATGGATAAAGAAGTATTAAAGAAAATGATGTTAGCAGGGATGAATGTAGGAAGATTCAATTTTTCACATGGTTCATTTGAAGATCAAGAGAAGTTTTTTACACCTTTTGTAGAGGCTAGAGATGAATTAGGTTTACCAGTTGCAACTTTATTAGATACTCAAGGACCAGAGATAAGAACAGGAGTATTAGTAGAAAATCCAGTAGTTTTAAAAGCTGATGAAGAATTTACATTAGTAAATGATGAAATAGTAGGAGATTCAAACAAAGTAACTGTAACATATAAGGAATTATATAATGATGTTAAACCAGGAACAACAATTCTAATTGATGATGGAAAAATAGAATTAGAAGTAATTAGAATTGAAGGAAAAGACGTTGTTTGTAAAATAATGAATGGTGGAGAATTAGGAAATAGAAAAAGTATTAATATTCCAGGAACACACATTAATTTACCAGCATTAAAAGAAAAAGATATTCAAGATTTAATTTCAGGATGTAAACATGATTTTGATTATATAGCAGCATCTTTCATCAGATGTAAAGAAGATGTTTTAGCTATTCGTAAAGTTTTAGATGAGAACGGTGGAAATAATATTAAGATTATTTCAAAAATAGAAAGTACAGAAGGAATTGAAAACTTTGATTCAATTCTAGAAGTTACAGATGGAATTATGGTAGCTCGTGGAGATATGGGTGTGGAAATTCCAATGGAGCAAGTTCCAGTAGTTCAAAAAGAGATGATAAAAAAATGTAATAAAGCAGGAAAAATAGTTATTACAGCAACACAAATGATGGAATCTATGACATATAATCCACGTCCAACAAGAGCTGAAGTATCAGACGTTGCAAATGCTGTATTTGACGTAACAAGTGCTATAATGCTTTCAGGAGAAAGTGCTATGGGAAAATATCCAGTTGAATGTGTTGAAGCAATGGCTAAAATTGCAAAAGCAGCTGAAAGTGATATTAATTACGAAAAACGTTTAGGATTAAGAGAAACAGATGCGGAATATGATAACTATGAATTTTACTTAGATAGAGCAATTTGTACAACAGCAAAAAAATTAGACGCAAAGGGAATTTTCGCTTTCACAGAAGGTGGAGATACACCAAAAACAATTGCAGGATTTATGCCATGTTGCCCAATTTATGCTGTAACAAAAAATATAAAAACATATAGACAATTAGCTTTAGTAAATAATGTTGTTCCAGTTTTAGTTACAGAAGAATGTAAAACTGTTAAAGAAATTGTTGCTAAAGGTGTTGAAAAAGCCCAAGCTAAAGGATATATTAAATCAGGAGATGTAATAGCAATAGCTGGTGGAGGAACTGTTTTAGATGGTTTTGAAACAAGTGATATGAATAGAACTATGGGTGGAATAATTAGAATTTAATTACAGTTGTTATAATGAAAGAGAAGGATTTTTTTAAATTCTTCTCTTTTTATATATTTTTGGATAAATATTGTAAAAGTTACATAATTGTGATAAAATAAACAATGTAAAATTCTGGTAAACCAGATAATTTAGTATTAGTTAAGGTCAGTAAGCTA
>ODAI011933572.1_pt1 | contig 11075 bp, 7 predicted proteins | sample 1539321 | NCBI WGS metagenome assembly ODAI01 (sample SAMN02144231, study PRJEB22623) | gut metagenome | biome: sheep rumen | host: Ovis aries | place: New Zealand | reverse complement strand
CTATCCTTCGAAAAACCTCGCGCTGAAAGTGCTGACGATAGAGATCGACACGCTGCATCCCAACCAGTTCTTCCCGCCGAAGACGGTGCAGACACCGCCCTTTGACTGGAGTGAGTGGGCGCCGCTCTTCTGGCTCAGTGTGCTGGCCTTGCTGCTGATGGCCTTGGTGGCCTATCTCTATGGGAGGCTCCGCGACAACAAGCCCATCATCTCGCGCATCCGTATCATCAAGCATGTGCCTGCCCACCAGAAAGCCATGCAGGCCATCGAGAAGATCAAGGCCGACAATGCCGATATGGCCTACGACCAGAAAGAGTATTATACGCGTCTGACCGACACGCTCCGCACCTATCTCGAAGAGCGCTTTGGCATCCAGGCCATGGAGATGACCAGCGGTGAGATCATCGAACAATTGCGCAACGAGGAGGACCAGAGTAAGATAGAGGAGTTGCGCCAACTCCTTGAGACTGCCGACCTTGTGAAATTTGCCAAGCATTCCGCCCTGCTCGATGAGCGCGGCCGCAATATGGCCAGTGTGGTCGACTTCATCCAGACCACGAAGCGCGACGAGCAGCCCACGATAGAGAAAGTGGAACCGCAACTCACCGACAGCGAGCGCCGTACGCGCCGCTCTCGCACCATCATCATCACACTCATCACGCTCCTTTCGCTGGCGGCAGTGGCACTGCTTGTCTATGTGATATGGCAGGCGGCTGCGGTGATGCTGATATGACCCAATAAAAAAGCAAGACGTCATGCAATTCATCAACAAAGAATATTTCCTGCTGCTCCTGCTTCTCATACCCTATCTGCTGTGGTATTTCCTCTACAGGAAGAAGACGGAGCCGGCCATGAGGATGAGCGACACCTTTCCCTACCAGTTCGCGCCCAAGAGCTGGAGGGTGAGGCTCCTTCATCTGCCGATGTTGCTCAGGATCTTTACCTTCGTCATGATGGTGACCATCCTCGCGCGGCCGCAGACCCATAACTCATGGGGGGAGAAGACGGTCGAGGGTATCGACATCATGCTTTCGATGGACGTCTCGACCAGTATGCTGGCCGAGGACCTGCGCCCTAACCGTCTTGAGGCGGCCAAGGAGGTGGCAGCTGAGTTTATCTCCGGTCGTCCCGACGACAACATCGGACTCAATATCTTCGCCGGAGAGGCCTTCACCCAGTGCCCGATGACCACCGACCACCAGTCGCTCATCAACCTGCTGCTCAATGTGCGCACAGATATTGCCGCCCGCGGACTCATCGAGGACGGCACCGCCATCGGCATGGGCCTTGCCAATGCCGTGAGCCGTTTGAAGGACAGCAAGTCGAAGAGCAAGGTGGTGATCCTGCTCACCGACGGCAGCAACAACATGGGCGACATCTCGCCGATGACAGCCGCCAATATCGCCAAGAGTTTCGGCATCAGGGTCTACACTATCGCCGTGGGCACCAACAAGGTGGCCCGCTATCCCATGGCCGTGGGTGGGACGATACAATATGTCAACATGGCGGTGGAGATAGACACGAAGACCTTGCGTGACATCGCTGCCACTACCGACGGCAATTTCTATCGTGCCACCAATAAGTCGGAGTTGAAGAAAATCTATCAGGACATCGACAAACTGGAGAAGAGCCGCTTCGATGTGAAGAAGTTCAGCAAGCGCTATGAGGCCTACCAGCCTTTCGCCATTGCTGCCCTCGTGTCGCTGCTGCTCGAACTCCTGCTGAGGATCACGGTGTTCAGACGTATTCCTTAAAACGAGTATCTATATGTTCAGATTTGAGAATCCCGTCTATCTTTATATCCTCCTGGTCATCCCCTTGCTCGTGATGGTCAGGATCCTCTCTGATATCCGCCGCAAGAAGCGGCTTGCCAGGTTTGGCGACAGGCAGTTGGTGAACGAGATGATGGAAGACGTGTCGACCCTGCGCCCGAAGGTGAAGTTCTGGCTGCTCCTCTCCGCGCTGGCCCTCCTCATCATCGCGCTGGCCCGTCCGCAGATGGGCACCCGCATCAGCCGTGAGAAACGGCAGGGCATCGAGGCGATTATCTGCATGGATATCTCCAACTCGATGCTGGCCACCGACGTGGCTCCCTCGCGCTTGGCCAAGAGCAAACTGCTGGTGGAAAACATGGTCGACAAGTTCGTCAACGACAAGGTGGGACTCATCGTCTATGCCGGCGATGCTTTCGTGCAGTTGCCTATCACCAGCGATTATGTGTCGGCTAAGATGTTCATGCACAGCATCACCCCGTCGCTCATCGCCTCGCAAGGCACCGACATTGCCGCGGCCATCAACCTGGCACTTCACAGCTTCACTCCCGATGAGAAGGCCGGCAAGGCTATCATTCTCATCACTGACGGTGAGGACCATGAGGGCCGTGCGCTGGAGATGGCCAAGGAGGCGAAAGAGAGAGGCGTCAGGGTGTTTATCCTCGGCGTGGGCACCCAGCACGGGTCGACCATCAAGATGAGCGACGGCCACTATATGACAGACAATACGGGAGAGACCGTCATCACACGGCTCAATGAGTCGATGTGTAAGGAGATTGCCGCTGCCGGCAGTGGCACTTATATCCATGTAGACAACACCAGCGAGGCGCAGCAGCGTCTCGACGATGAAATCTCCAAGATGCAGAAAGGCGAAGTGGAGAGCATCATCTACAGTGAGTATGCCGAGCAGTTTCAGGCGGTGGTGCTTATCGCGCTGCTCCTGCTCATCCTCGAGGTGCTCATCTATGAGCGCACCAACCCGTTGCTGCGCCATGTGCGTCTCTTCAAAAAACGTGATACCAAGACTGACAATTGACAAGATATGCTTAGTAAATGTAAATATATCCTCTGTGTCATAGTGATGCTGACCGTCGGCGGACATGCTGCCGCCCAGACCGACCGGCAGCATGTCCGCAAGGGCAATGTGCTGTTCAGGAAAGGTGATTTCAGCAAAGCCGCCGTGGAGTACCAGAAAGCGCTCTCGCTGAATGAGCACAACACGCAAGCTGTCTACAACCTTGGGTGCGCGGCCCTGCAGATGGGCAACGACTCACTGGCCGTGGAACAGTTCAAGGCGGCCGGTCAGGCAGAGCCCAACAAGATCAGGCGTGCCATGGCCTATCATAACATTGGTGTGGTGTTTCAGTCGCACCAGCAATACGGCGAGGCCATAGAAGCCTATAAGGAAGCCTTGCGCAACAACCCCGCCGACAATGAGACGAGATACAACCTCGTGCTCTGCAAACGGCAGCAGCAGCAAGACCAACAGGATCAGCAGAACAAGCAGAATCAGCAGAACAAAGACCAGAACAAGGATCAGAATAAGGACCAGAACAAGGATCAGAATAAAGATCAGAACAAGGACCAGAATAAGGATCAGAACAAAGACCAGAATAAGGATCAGAACAAAGACCAGAATAAGGACAACGACCAGGACAAAGACAAGAATCAGCAAGACCAGTCGCAGCAGCCGCGGCAGCAGATGAGCAAGGAGAACGCCGAGCGTCTGCTCGACGCTGCCGTGCAGGAGGAGAAGCGGACGCAGGACAAGCTGAAGAAAGCCATGCAGCAGCCTCGCAAGAGAGTGCTTCAGAAGAACTGGTAACACACAAGATCAGACGAAATGAGAAAGTACGCTTATATATTATTGATGTTATGGTGGATGGCGGCTGCCGTCCATGCTCAGCGAATAGTGGTCAACGCCCCCGGACGGGTGACTGCCGGTGAGAATTTCCGGCTCGAGTATACCGTCAATACCAATGATGTGAGCGGCCAGTTGAAACTCGGCAACATCCCCGATGCCTTTGAGGTGGTCTACGGACCCAGCGTCTCGCAGCAGCAAAGCTACAGCGTGGTCAACGGCCATGCCACCAGTTCGTCGTCGATCACTTACACCTACATGCTTATGGGTGTGAAAAACGGCACTTTCACCATCCCCCCAGCACATATCGTCGTCAATGGCAACACCATCGCTTCGGAGTCGGTGAAGGTCTCCGTCGTGGGCAATGCTTCCCCCGGTGGTGGAGGCACCACCTTCCATCAGGACGAGGACGACCGTCCGAAGATGCGGAGCGCTGGCAGTGCCATCACCAACAACGACCTTTTTATCAGGGTGAGCGCCAATAAGACTCATGTGCATGAACAAGAGCCCATCCTGCTCACATACAAGGTCTATACACTCGTTGACCTCACCCAGTTGAACGGCAAGATGCCCGACCTCACCGGTTTTCACTCACAGGAAGTGGAACTGCCCCAACAGAAGAATTTCCACCTCGAGCAGGTGAACGGCCGCAACTATAAGTGTGTGACGTGGAGCCAATATGTGATGTATCCTCAGATGACGGGAAAACTTGAGATTCCGAGCATCACGTTCAAGGGCATCGTCGTGCAGGAGAACCGCAACGTCGACCCCTTTGAGGCTTTCTTTAACGGCGGTTCGGGCTATGTGGAGGTGCAGAGAGACATCGTGGCTCCCGGCCTCACCGTCCAGGTGGACTCGCTGCCTGCCCGTCCGTCTAATTTCTCGGGTGGAGTGGGACGCTTCAATATCTCGGCACAGTTGGAGACCAACGAGGTGAAGGCGGGTGAGCCCGTCAAACTGCGTGTCGTGGTTGGCGGTACGGGCAACCTGAAGTTGCTCAAGCAACCTCTGGTGGAATTCCCCTCCGACTTTGACAAGTATGATCCTGAGGTGACCGACAAGACCAAACTGACATCCAACGGCGTGGAGGGAAATATGGTGTACGACTTCCTGGCAGTGCCGAGAAATCCCGGTGAATACACTATCTCACCGGTTGAGCTGGTCTACTACGACACAGGTGTCAATGCCTACAAGAGCGTGAAGACGCAAGAGTTCAAGATCACCGTGGCCCCCGGCGACGGCAATGCCAGTGTGAGCGACTTCACCGACATGAAAGACAAAGACATCCACCCCATCAAGAAAGGCAAGGCCACGATGCGCGAGGCCGATGATTTCTTCTACGACTCCATGGCCTATTGGGTATGGATTGTCGTGCCTCTGCTCATGTTTGTCGCCTTGCTGGCCATCTTCCGCAAGCGTGCCATCGACCGTGCCGACATCATCAAGATGAAAGCCAAGAATGCCAACAAGGTGGCCACCAAACGTCTGCAGACCGCCAACCGTCTGATGCTCCAGGGAGAGAACTCCCTCTTCTATGATGAGGTGCTCAAGGCCCTTTGGGGCTATGTGGGCGACAAACTCAATATGCCCGAGGAGCAGCTCTCGCGCGACAATGTGAGTGAGAAACTCTCGGCTCGGGGAGTCGACCGTCAGACCATCGACAAATTCATCGAGGCTCTCGATGAGTGTGAATATGAGCGCTATGCGCCCGGCGATGCCAAAGGCAATATGAACAAGACTTTTGAATCGGCCATGACAGCCATTATGGAAATAGAGAAATCGATGAAGGCCCACAGGCGCAGCGGTGCTTCCGCGGCACTGCTTGTGTTGGCGCTTGTTTTGCCCCTTCATGCTTCTGCCGTCACCAAGGTGGAAGCCGATGCGGAGTATTCGAAGGGCAACTACCAGCAGGCAATCAAGGATTATGAGGAGTTGTTGAAACAGGGCGTGAATGCAGACGTCTACTATAATCTCGGCAATGCCTACTTCCGTACGGACAATATCACGCTCGCCATCCTCAACTACGAGCGTGCCCACATGCTCTCGCCTGGCGATGAAGACATCGAGTTCAACCTTCAGTTTGCCCGTTCGAAGACCATCGATAAGATTACGTCGAAAGATGAGCCCTTCTTCTTCAACTGGTATCGCTCACTCGTCACGCTCACCAGCGTCGACCATTGGGCGTATCTGGCCGTCGTGAGCATCATCATGGTGCTCGTGCTTGTGCTGATGTATCTTTTCGCTGGCAGCCTGCCCCTTCAGAAAATAGGATTCTTCGGAGCTCTCGCTTTCCTGCTTCTGTTCCTGCTGTCCAATCTTTTTGCCTTTCAGCAGAAGCGTATGCTGGAAAACCGCAACGGAGCCATCGTCGTCTCGTCTTCGGTGAGCGTGAGGAAATCACCTGCCCATAATGCCGAAGCCGCTTTCGTGCTGCATGAGGGCACGAGAGTTGATGTGACCGACAAGACGATCAAGGGTTGGCGAGAGGTGAAGATTGCTGATGGCCGTGAGGGCTGGTTGCAAGAGGACAAGATTGAAGAGATATAGACTAAACTCTCTGTGCCATGGACTTGCAGGCGATAGTGGAAATCGACAGACAGCTGCTTGGTGTGGTCAATGGGGCTCATTCGCCGTTTTTCGACACGCTGATGACCGTCCTCACCTCAGGACCCACCTGGATACCGCTGTATCTCTCCCTGCTCTACCTCGTCGTCAAGAACAACGAGACGATGGCGCAGATAGGACTGGTGGTGCTCTGTTGTGCGATCTGCTTCTTCATCACAGAGTTCGTGACCGAGGGTCTGGTAAAGCCTGCCGTTGCCCGTCCGCGGCCAGGCAACGACCCGGAATGGATGTACATGGTGCATGTGGTAGGTGATCGGCGTGGTCTCGACTACAGTTTCTTCTCTGCCCATGCCGCCAATACGTTCGGCATCGCTGTGTTTTTCTGCCTTCTGGTGCGCGACACCGTCTTCTCATGGCTGATGGTCACCTGGTCGTTGCTCAATTGCTATACCCGTCTCTATCTGGCCATGCACTATCCTTCCGACATCCTTGTCGGACTGCTTTTCGGGGCATTGGTCGGCATGGTGGTCTACCTGGTTTTCTGGCTGTTCTACAGACAGTTGTCTGCCGGGCAGAGTTACGTGTCGACACAATATAGCGCCACAGGCTACAACCAGACGGATATCGACGTGGTGGCTTGTGTGCTGATGGCCACCTATGCGATAGCCATCATCCTGTCGCTCACCATGCATTCATCTTTATAATAGTATATATGGATACACGACATATCAAGATAAGTGATTACAACTATCCGCTGCCCGATGAGCGCATCGCCAAATATCCTTTGGCCCGACGCGACTCGTCGCGTCTTCTCGTCTACAGAGGCGGGGAGATCAGCGAGGATGTCTTCAGTGCCCTGCCTGGCTATCTGCCCACGGGTTCGCTGATGGTGTTCAACAACACCAAGGTCATCATGGCCCGCTTGCATTTCCGCAAGTCGACAGGTGCGCTCATCGAGGTGTTCTTGCTCGAGCCCGTGTCGCCCTCCGACTATCAGGTGATGTTTCTCACCACAGGCCGATGCGAATGGTGCTGTCTGGTAGGCAACCTGAAGAAATGGAAAGAGGAGCCGCTCGTCAGGACCGTCGACGTGGGCGGTAAGACAGTGGTGCTGCGTGCCAGCAGAGTAGGGGAGATGCGCACCGGCCAGCGAGTGGTGCTGGAATGGGACCAGTCCGACATCACCTTCGCCGAAATCCTCGACGCCGTGGGCGAGTTGCCCATACCGCCTTACCTCAACCGCCAGTCAGAGGAAAGCGACAAAACCACCTATCAGACGGTCTATTCCAAAGTCAAGGGCAGTGTGGCAGCCCCTACCGCCGGCCTGCATTTCACCGATGAGGTGCTTCACGCCCTCGACGAGCGGGGCATTCAGCGCGAGGAGGTGACTCTCCATGTGGGAGCCGGCACTTTCCGTCCGGTGAAAAGCGAGTATATCGAGGGGCATGAGATGCATTCCGAGCATTTCTGTGTCCAGCGTTCCACGGTGCAGCAACTCATCGAGCACCTTGGGCGTGTGGTGGCAGTGGGCACCACCAGTGTCCGCACTCTTGAGAGCCTGTATTATATCGGTGCCCAGATTTGCTCCTGCCCTTTTGCCGACGATGAACCGATACATGTGTCGCAGTGGGAGCCCTATGAGCAGGAGGCCGGCAACCGGATGCCTGACGTCGCCGAGGCTTTGGAGGCCATCCTCCGCCATCTCGACCGTCATCATCTCAGTGCCCTCCATGCCGACACCCAGATCATCATCGCACCAGGCTATGAATATAAGATAGTGAGCCGGCTTGTCACCAATTTCCATCAGCCGCAGAGCACCCTGCTGCTGCTCGTCAGTGCTTTCGTGCATGGCGACTGGCGACGCATCTACGACTATGCTTTGTCACATGACTTCCGTTTCCTGAGTTACGGCGACAGTTCGCTGCTGATGCCCGACGACCCGCCGTCTTCCGGCAAACAGGAATAGTCGTCATTGGCAGACCTGGATAAGCATCACCGGCAGATAATAATCATCATCATCTACAGACCCATCAATTCATCAAATCATTATGAACAAAAGACCCAAGATAGGCGACAAAGTGAGATTCCTCAGTGAGACAGGCGGTGGCCGCGTCTCCGGATTCCGAGGCAAAGATATCGTGCTCGTGGAGGACGAGGATGGTTTCGAAATCCCCACCTTGATCAACGAGGTGGTGATCGTGGAGACCGACGACTACAACATCGCCAAAGTACATACTTCGGCCGTGCCGGGCATGATGGCCAAGGCCAAACCGACACCGGTGGATGAAAACGCCGACTACGACCCTGCCGACCGTCCGGTCACCTTCCGCCGTCCGGCAGAAGAGCGCAAGGGAGGCGATGCCCTCTCTGCCTATATCGCTTTTGTCCCTATGGACATCAAAAATATGACAACCACCGATTTCGAGGCCTATTTCGTCAACGACAGCAACTACTACATGCACATCACCTTTCTCTCGGCAGAGGGCAACAGTTGGCGGTTGCGTCATTGTGCGGAGGTGGAGCCCAACACCAAACTTTTTCTTGAGCAGTTCGGCTTCTCTTCGCTCAACGAGATGGACCGCGCCTGTGTGCAAATCATCGCCTACAAGCGTGAGAAGCTTTTTCTCCTCAAACCCGCTGTCGACGTGCAGTTCCGTATTGAGCCGGTGAAGTTCTACAAACTCCATACCTTCCGTGAGAATGCCTTCTTCGAGACGCCAGCCTTGCTGATCACCCTCATAGAGAACGATGCCACTCCGCGACCGCTCGTCGTCGATCCTCAGCAGCTCAAGCAGCAGATGTACGGGAACCGGGAGACTGCGGGCAAGCAGGAAGCGGTAGCCGCCGGCCGAGAGGGCAACGGCTATGTCAGACGATACGACGACCAGCAAAGCAAGGGGAAAAGCCCCGTCCATCGTGTGCAGGGTGACGTAGTGGTCGTCGACCTGCATGCCTCCGAGATTCTTGAGACAACCGCCGGAATGTCGGCAGGCGACATCCTCAACTATCAACTTGACGTCTTCCGCCGCACGTTGGAAAGCCATAAGAATGCCAAGGGGCAGAAGATCGTCTTCATCCACGGCAAGGGTGAGGGAGTGCTGCGCAAGGCCATCCTGCAGGAATTGCGATATAAGTACAAGAAATACACATTCCAAGATGCCTCTTTCCAGGAATACGGTTTCGGAGCCACTCAGGTGACAATCCGTTGACAGGGTAGGGCAGCGCCTCCATAGTTACAAGAGCTATGGCGCGGCGTCATAATAATAACACATCATTAAATACGATATCACATGAAAAACGGATTTATCACTGTGGCTGCAGCAGTGCCTTCGGTCAAAGTGGCCGACTGTGCCTACAACCTGCTTCAGATAGAGAATATGATCGCGCAGGCAGAGGGAAAGGGCGTAGAAATCATCGTCTTTCCCGAACTTGCTCTCACCGGATATACTTGCCAGGATTTGTTCAGGCAGAACCATCTGTTGATGCAGGCGGAGAATGCCGTGCTGATGCTGCTCGACTTCACCCGCAAGCTTGATGTCATCAGTATCATTGGCCTGCCAATAGCTGTGGGCAACCTGTTGCTCAATTGCGCCATTGTTATCCAAAGCGGCGATATCCTGGGGGTGGTGCCGAAGACCTATCTGCCCAACTATAGCGAGTTCTATGAGAAACGGTGGTTTGCCTCGTCGCAAGACCTCCATCCCACAGAGATACATTTTGCAGGCAAACGTCTGGTGGTGTCACCCGCCCCGCAGATTTTCAGAACCTTCGAAGACGTACTCTTCGGCATTGAGATCTGCGAGGATGTGTGGGCACCGACACCGCCCAGCAACCATCTCGCGCTGGCTGGTGCCGACCTGGTGTTCAACCTCTCGGCTTCCGATGAGCTGATAGGCAAGCACGCCTACCTCAAGAGCCTCCTCGCCCAGCAGAGTGCGCGCACCATCACGGGCTATGTCTATAGCGGTTGCGGCTTCGGCGAGAGCACGCAGGACGTGGTCTACGGCGGCAATGCCATCATCTTTGAGAACGGCCATCTGTTGGCAGAAGGTGAACGCTTCTCGTTTGAGCCGCAGCTCCTGATCAGTCAGATAGACATCGACAAGTTGCGCTCCGAGCGCCGTTGTAACACCACCTTTGTCAATGCCCAGCGCCCGTCGAGTGATGAGCGGCGTGCCTGCGACGAAGTCTTCGTCGACTGTCTGGCTCCTGTCAACCGTCAGTCCGATCCCACCGAGGGCCAGCCTTTGGCCTATCGTCGCATCGACCCGCACCCCTTCATCCCCGACGAAGCGAAGATGAAGCAGAGTTGCGAGGAGATTTTCAATATCCAGATAGCCGGTTTGGCCAAGCGTCTCCAGCATATCAACAGCCAGAAGGTGGTGCTCGGCATCAGCGGTGGTCTCGACTCCACACTCGCACTGCTGGTGTGTGTGAAGACTTTCGACAAGATGGGCTACGACCGCAAGGGAATCATAGGAGTGACCATGCCCGGTTTCGGCACCTCAGGCCGAACCTATCGCAATGCCATCAGTCTGATGGAAAACCTGGGCATCACCATGCGCGAAATCAGTATTGCCAAGGCGGTGACGCAGCATTTCGAGGACATCGGTCACGACCCCTCCGTCCACGACGTGACCTACGAGAACAGCCAGGCACGCGAGCGCACACAGATTTTGATGGACCTCAGCAACAAGTTGGGCGGTCTCGTCGTAGGTACGGGCGACCTGTCGGAGTTGGCGCTGGGTTGGGCCACTTACAATGGCGACCACATGTCGATGTATGGTCTCAATGCCAGTGTGCCAAAGACTCTGGTGAGCTATCTCGTGCGTTTCGTGGCCCTCAATGAGGTTGATGAACTGTCGAGGGACACCCTG
>ODAI011182259.1_pt1 | contig 11076 bp, 9 predicted proteins | sample 1539321 | NCBI WGS metagenome assembly ODAI01 (sample SAMN02144231, study PRJEB22623) | gut metagenome | biome: sheep rumen | host: Ovis aries | place: New Zealand | reverse complement strand
TGGCGGTGGAGCCGGACTCGATCATGACCCCGTTGGCGGAAAGCCCGTCCAGATAGCCGGGGCCGTAGTGGTCGTCCTGGGTGAGGGAGGCGACGGCGGCGAAAGTGGTGCCGCTGGTCATCGGGTTGCCCATGGAGATGTAGCCCTTGAGGGAGGGATCCTCGGAGAAGGCTTTAAAAGTCCTGGGGATGGTTACGCCCTTTGCGGCCCATTCCGCTTCCATCTCGGGGTTGTAGGCGAGGACCATGTTGCACACGCGCACGGGATACCAGTACCCCTCCTCGTCGTACGGGAAGCGCAGCAGGGTATCCGCACCCTCGATTTCGACCGGCTCCAGATAGCCGGCTTCCTTGAGTTCCAGGGAGAAGGCCGGCTCGGCGACGAGCATCATGTCGCAGCCGAGGGTGCCGGTTTCCATTTCGCCGTACACCTTGGTGATCAGCGAGGAAGTGCCGCCGTAAAAGAAGAAGCTGCCGTCGAAGGCGGGGGTGAGGTTCGGGAACTCTTCCTTGATTGCCTCGTCCATCATGTCGATGACGAAGGGATACATGGAGGAATAGATGCCGACGGTGCCTTCCACATCCTCGTTGACGGCCAGCGCGGCGCTGCCCAGGCATACCAGCGCCAGGGCAAGGACAAAGGCGAAGAGTTTTTTCATGGTCAAGCGCTCCTTTTCCTGTTTGGCGGTTGCGGCTTTCAGCGGTGCCGGGCACCGCCTTTTGCTGCCAAAATCATAGCATAAAACGGCACGGTTGTCCATCGGAACCCGGCGAAAAACGGGCGGTATGGATGCCGGCGGACACAAAAGCCCCGGTGGCTGAATGCACACCGGGGCGGCGGTTTAATAAGTATAGTTTTCAACCTCGACCTTGTCCGGATCCGTGAAGGGGGCGAGGGTGGAGATCATCTTGACGGGCTTGTCGTAGGGGTTGACGACGTAGTGAATCTCGCCCGGCTCGACGTGGATGAGCTGGCCGGGGACGAGGTGGTTGACGACGCCGTCCACTACGATGTTGACCTCGCCCTCCAGGATGAAGAAGTTCTCCTCCATCACGTTGTGGTAGTGCGCCTTGAAGTCCTGCCCCGGCTGGAACTGTACCAGCGCGAAATTGCTGCGCGGGCCCTTCATCAGGTACTTGGGGCCGCTGTCGCCGAAACGGTATTCGCGATCGCTTTCATTGATGATAAACATGGGCTGAATCCTCCTCCATCTCAGTTACGGACCGGTCCGGCTCACAGGCCGGGGGCAATCCACATGTAGCGCGTCAGGCCGCGGTCGGAGAGCTCCAGGTGAGCGCGGTAGACCTCGCGCCACGGCCCGTACATCTCCTCGTAGACCTTGTGGTTTTCCATATTGGGCGTGTAGACCTTGTCCCACTTGACGAGGCGGCGCGCCGCTTCGCTGATGTCGGGGTAGATGCCGGCGCCGTGGCCGGCCAGGATGGCCGCGCCCAGCGCGGTGGCCTCCTTGACGACGGGCACTTTGACCGGCAGACCCAGCACGTCGCTGAGGATCTGGCACCAGACGCCGCCCTTGCTGGCGCCGCCGGCGAAGACGACCTCGTCCGGCCGGTTGCCCGTCGCCTCGTACACCAGGTCCATGTGGCCGCGGGTGATCATCGCCGTGTTTTCCATGATGGCGCGGTAGAAGGTGTACTTGTTGAACTTCTCCGCGTCGAAGTCGAAATTGGTGAAGGTGGGCGCGGCGTGCTTCCAGCAGATGAAGTTCATGACGTCGGAGAAGGTGCACATCATGCCGTAGCAGCCGGCCGGGATCTTCTCGGCCTTCTCATTCATCAGCGCGTAGGGATCGGTGCCCAGCGCCTTCGCCTTTTCGATTTCCTCCTGGCAGAAAGCGTCCCGGTACCAGCGCATCGCCAGGCCGGGCTTGAAGGCCAGCGCCTCGTACTGCCACATGCCGGGCACGGCGTGGCAGTTGACGCGCACGCGGCAGCCTTCGTCCGTGTCGGGCTTCGCAGTGTTGAACTCGTACTGCCAGAAGCTGCCGCCGAAGACGGCCGCCTGGTTTGCATCCACGACGCCGACGCCGACACAGCCCAGCTGCGCGTCGCCGCCGCCGACCACGACCTTCGTGCCGGGGATCAGGCCGGTGTCCGCGGCGCCCTGCTGGCTCACCACGCCCGCGACGGTGCCGCATTCGATGGCGGCGGGGAAGATGTCGGGGCGCAGGCCGACCTTCTCCATGATGGAGGGATCCCAGGCGCGGGTCCGGAGAGAGAACATGCCCGTCGTGCTGCCGTTGCTGGGCTCCACGGCCAGGATGCCCGTCAGCCGGTAGATCAGCCAGTCGTTGAACATGCCGACGGCGGCGATCTTTTCATAGACCTCCGGCATCTTGTTCTTCACCCAGAGGATGCGGGGCAGTGCGCCCAGCGCGTAGGTCTCGCCCGTCTCCAGGTAGATTTCCTTCTCAAGGCCGGGGTTCATGCGGATGAGCTCGCCCACCTCGTCGGTGGAGCGGGCGTCCACGTTGGCGCACGCCCAGATTTCGCGGCCGGCCTTGTCGTAGAGCACGATGCCCTCGCGCATGCAGGTGGTGCTGACCGCGGCGATTTCGGACGCGTCGATGCCCGCCTCACGGATGGCGCCGCGCACGCAGTCGCTGGCGAGCTTCCAGTTGGTCGTCCAGTCAAAATCCATGCTGCCGGGCCAGCGCGGGTCCTCCAGGTGCGTCCACTCGTGCTGCACGCAGGAGATCTGCCGGCCTTCGGTGTCGAAGAGAACCGCGCGGACGCTGCCCGTGCCCGCGTCGATCGCCATCAGGTATTGGGATGCCATGTTGCCGCCTCCTCTTTTGTCAGAGTCTTCCTTATCAAACATTTGCAACGGCCCGCGCCGAATGGTTACCGCTGTTCCGGCTGCAGGATCTGCAGCGCGGTCTCCTCGTCCGTGATCAGCGTGTCCAGGTAGCCGCCGCGCAGCACGGCGCGGATCGCCTCCGCTTTTACGGTGCCCGCCGCCACGCCGATCACGTTGGAAAGCTGGCGCAGCGTGGACAGGGAGGCGCCGATCAGGCGCTCCTCCACCGGGCTTTCGATGAGTTCCCCGTCCCGGGTGAGGAAGTGGGAGAGCAAATCGCCCGCTGCGCCGCGCATGCGCAGGTAGAGCATGTCGTTTGCGTTCAGGATGCCGGTATGGAAGATCGTCGCGCTCTCGTCCATGGAGCCGATGCCCACCAGGGTGAACTGGGAGAGGGGGATCATCCGGGCAATCTCCTGCACGCTGTCCTCCCGGCGCATCGCCTCCGCCATTTCGGCGCTGGAGGCGAGCAGGGGCGCGGGCATGAGGTGCAGCCGGGCGTTGAACACGTTGCGGCGCGTGTCGGGCAGGTAACAGGATACACCGCCCGTCAGGGATACGCAGGTGATCGTCTGCTCCGCCAGGGTGGCCAGATTGTTGAGCACGCGGCTCAGCGTGTCCCCGTACCCGATGTTGATGACGGTGTCGCCGCGGATGCGCTCAGAGAGGTACATGCTGGCCGCCTCCGCGATGTTCTCGTTGCACCGGGATTTGTCCGATCCCGCCGGCACGATGAAGGCGTCCGTCAGCGAATAGGTGCGGATGAGCTGCTGCTCCAGCTCCATGCGCCCCTGGCTCCCCTCCCGCAGGTGGAAGCGGATGACGCCGGTGCGCCTGGCGCGGTCCAGCAGCTTGACGATGCGCATGCGGCTCATGCCCAGCCGCTCGGAGATCTGCTGCTGGGTCATCTCTTCGCAATAGTAATACCAGGCGATCTTGGCCATCAGCGTCTCTTCGTAATCCATGTGCCGCTCCGAAACAAAAATTAAGTGTCAAAACAAATGTTCACGACTGAAGTATAGCACCGCTGGGGAAAGGTGTCAACGCCTCCGGCGGATTTGTAAGGAACCTTTGCTAAAGTTTTCCGGCCAATTTGCAAAACGGGAACAATTGATGGAAACGGGCACCTCAAACACGCCGGAAAAGGCGCTGCGATTTTAGGCAAGATGCGGTATGGATTTGCGCCGGGGTGTTGACAAAGACGGCCTGAGAGGGTATCATTAGGAAAAAATAAAAACTGAGCATGGAAACATTTGTTCGGATTCGTACGATGGTGGAGGTATTGCGGATGAGTCAGCCGATTGACGCGGGCGCACGCCTGAGCGTTCGCTCCATAACCAAGGCCTTCGGCTCCAACGTCGTCCTCAAGGGAATCGACATGGACGTGCAGCCCGGCTCCGTCGTGGCGCTGATCGGCGGCAACGGCGCGGGAAAGAGCACGCTGGTCAAAATCATCATGGGCATTTACACCGCGGACAGCGGCGAGATTTATATGGAAGGGAAACCGTGCAAGCTGGGGAAGCCGGCGGCCTCTCTGGCGGCGGGAATCTATCTGGTGCCGCAGGAACCCATGCTCTTCCCCAACATGACGGTGGAACAGAACATCCTCATGGGGATCGACGAAAACCCGATCTCCCTGCGGCGCCGGCTGAACGACCTGCTGGGCCACCTGGGCTGGAAGCTGGACCTCGCCAGGAAGGCGGCGACGCTCTCCATCGCGGAGCAGCAGCTGGTGGAGCTGCTGCGCGGCCTCATGCGGGACGCCCGGCTGCTCATCCTGGATGAGCCGACCAGTTCGCTGACCTTCAACGAGGTGGACAGCCTCTTTAAGATCGTGCGCGACCTGCGCGCCAAGGGTATCGGCATCATCTATATCACGCACCGCCTGACGGAAGTGTTCGACATCGCGGACGAGGTGCTGATCATGCGCGACGGCGTCATCACGCTCTCCGGCCCGGTGAAGCAGTTCACCCGCGAGATGCTGGTGGCCGGCCTGCTGCCGCCGGATGCCCAGCTGCGCAGCGCCAAGGCGGCGAGCCACCCCGTGGACTACGCGCACACGGAGCCCGTGCTCGTCGTGGACAAGCTGACGGGCTACGGCTTCAAGGACGTCTCCTTTAAGGTCTACCCCGGAGAGATCCTGGGGCTGGCCGGCGTGGTCGGTGCGGGGCGGACGGAGCTCATCAGCACGATTTTCGGCCGGGACAAGGTGCTCGGCGGCAAGGTTTACCTGGACGGCAAGGACGTCACGGGGCACAAGACGAGCCAGATCCTGCGCGAGGGCATCAACTTCGTGCCGGAGGACCGGCACTATCACGGCCTGTTTAAAATCCGGTCGATCTCGTCCAATACGACCTCCGCGCTGCTGGGCACGACGGAGATCGGCAGCGTCAACATGAACCGCCGGAAACAGAACGCGATTGCGCAGAAATACGTGGACGACTTCCGCACGAAGATCGTCTCGCTGGAGGACCTTATCGGCAGCCTCTCCGGCGGCAACCAGCAGAAGGTGGTCATCGCCCGCGCGCTGTCCACGAAGCCGAAGGTGGTCATCCTCGACGAGCCGACCCGCGGCATCGACGCGGCCGCCCGCAGCGACGTCTACCGCATCATCGAGCAGCTGAAAAACGCGGGCGTGGCGGTGCTCATGGTCTCCTCGGACATGGAGGAGGTCGTGGAGCTGGCGGACCGCGCGATTACCGTGTACCAGGGACGGATCAACGCTGAATTCCTGCACGAGGAAATCACGCAGGACGCGCTGACGGCCGCCTCTTTCGGAATCGTACCCGGGAAGGGGGCAAGGCAATGAGCAGCCTCAGAAATCTCCTGCATGCCAGGTGGATGTCCAGCTTCGTCTTCCTCGTCCTCCTGTTCCTCATCACGGGGCTGGCCGATCCGAACTTCCTCACGTACACCAACGTCGTCAACTGCTTCAACACGGCGACGATGTATACGCTGCTGGCCATCGGCATCGCCTTTGTGATCATGACCGGCGAGATCGACGTCTCCATCGGCGCCACGCTGGGCATTACGGCGGCGATGACCGGGCTCATCGCCCAGCAGGGCGGCTCCATCGGCCGCATGCTGGTCGTGTGCGTCGCGGTCGGCGCGGCGGTCGGCCTCGTCAACGGCGTGGGCGTCGCCTTCTTCGGTGTTCCCTCGCTCATCTTCACGCTGGGCACGAACGGCGTCATCCGCGGCCTCATCTACATCGTGACGGACGGGCGGACGGTGGAAAACTTCGGCGGCGACATCGCCGTCTACGGCAACAAGGTGCTCTTCGCGGAAATCACGCTGTATTACGCGATCGCGGTCGTCCTGGTCGCCGTGGCGCATATCGTGCTCACGCGCACGAAAAAGGGCAAATACTTCATCGCCGTGGGCGACAACCTCGACGGCGCGAACCTGGTGGGCATTTCCGTCTTGCGGGTCAAGCTGCTGGCCTACGTGCTGTGCGGCATCTTCGCGGGGATCGCGGGCTACGTCTTCGCCTCCAAGTACCGTCAGGTCATGACGGTGGCGGGCAACGGCTACGAAATGACGGCGATCGCCGCGTGCGTGCTGGGCGGCGTCTCCCTCTCCGGCGGCCTGGGCAACATGGTGGGCGCCGCCATCGGCGCGGTCATCATGTCCTCCATCAGCCGGCTGCTGGTCTTCATCGGCCTGCCTTCCGATTTCAACAACACGATCACCGGCGTCATGTTGATCATCATCGTGGTCGTCGACGCGCTGACACAGCGGCGCTCCATTGAAATGACGCGGCGCAAACGCCTGCTGTCCAGGACGGCCGGGACCGCTGCGGAAGGGGGGAAGCGCTGATGAAAGGGATCAAGAAGCTGCTGAGGCGCTGGGAAACCTTCCTCATCCTCTTCCTCGTCCTGGAATTCGTCATCTTCGGTTCGGCCAATCCCAAGTTCCTTCGGCCGGCCTCCATCATGACGAGCATCGTCAACTACATCAGCGTGTGCATCATCGCGCTGTTCGTAACCCTCGTGATGATCACCGGCGGCATCGACATCCAGGCGGCCTCCATCATCGGCCTGACCAGCATCATCGAAGGCGTGCTGTGGAGCGACGCGGGGATGAACATCTGGCTGGCCGTGGTCGTCGCGCTTATCGCGGCGGCGGCCTGCGGCGCGCTCTCCGGCTTCTTCGTGGCCTACTGCGGCGTGCAGCCCATGGTCGTCACGCTGGGCGGCAGCTTCCTGTACTCGGGACTGGCGCTGCTGGTCTCCGGCATGAGCGCCACGCCGGCCTATCAGGGCATCAGCGGGTTCCCGGCCAAGGTGGGCAAGACCTTCGTGGACTTCCGCTTCCTGGGGAAAGGGGAGCTCTTCGGCATCCCGATGCAGATCATCGTCTACGTCGCGCTGATCCTTCTGTGCGCGTGGGTGCTGCACCGCACGAAGTACGGCGAGCGGCTCTACCTCATCGGCGTCAACCAGCAGGCGGCGGAGTATTCCGGCATCAACACGCGGCTGGTGATCATGAGCACCTACATCCTCTCGGCGGTCAGCGCTGCGCTGGCGGGCACGCTGCTCACCTCCAACATGAATTCGGCGAAATACAACCACGGCTCCGGATATACGCTGGCCATCATCACGGCCGTCGTGCTGGGCGGCACGCTCAACACCGGCGGAAAGGGCAGCATCCTGGGCACGGTCCTGGCCTCGCTCATCATCTGCATCCTGCGCTACGGCCTGCCGCTGTGCTTCGGCGTCAGCACCCAGAATCTGGATCTGCCCGTGGGCATCATCCTCGTGCTGGTCGTCCTGGGCCGCGAGATCGCCGGCCGGCACATGATCGCGAAGCTGATGCGGCGGCTGAAGAGGAATCCGGCCGCGTAAACAGGGTTTCAAGAGGCGCTGACGAGAGCGCCTCCTGAGATAAAAAAACATAGGAGGAACACAAACATGAAGAAAGTCCTGGCACTCGTTCTCGCGCTGTGCGTGGTATTCACGCTGGCGGCTGCGGCCCTTGCGGACGGCAAGAGCCCGGTGGATGGCATGACGGTCGCCTTCATCCCGAAGGTCTCCGGCAACTCCTTCTTCGAGGCTGCGAATGACGGCGCCCAGAAGTACGCCGCCGACTGGGGCCTGACGGTCGACTACATCGGCTCTCCCGACGCGTCCGTCACCACCCAGCTGGAGCTGATCCAGCAGGCGATCGACAAGGGTGTGAACGCGATCTGCATCTCTTCCGTCGACGCCACCGCGCTGGATGAAAAGCTGCAGGAAGCGCAGGATGCCGGCATCTATGTCAGCACCTGGGACTCCGACGTCTCCCCCGACTCCCGCGCGCTGATGGTTTCCCAGGGCACCGCGTCGGTCCTTGGCCCGATGCTGGTCGAAATGGGCGTCGACTCCCTGAAGGAGCGCGGCGTGGACGTGAACGGCGAAGTCAAGTACGTCTGGCACTTCTCCAACCCGTCCGTTGCTGACCAGAACAGCTGGTACGTGGCCGGCGAAGAGTACATCAAGGAAAAGTACCCCACCTGGGTCGCCATCCATGATCCGTACTTCTCCGAGCAGGATCCCGCGAAGTCCGTGTCCATCGGCGAAGCGCTGCTGGAAGCCAACCCCGACGTTGACCTCATCATCTGCAACGACTCCACCGCTCTGCCCGGCCAGTGCGGCGCTGCCCAGAACAAGGGCCTGACCGCGAAGGACGTCACCATCACCGGCTTCTGCCCGCCCTCCGGCATGACCACCTACCTGGAGAACGGCATCTGCACGCGCTGGGGCCTGTGGGACTGCGGCATCCAGGGCGCGATGGGCTGCTATCTGGCGGCTTACATCTCTGCCGGCAACACCGTGCACGTGGGCGACAAGGTTGACATCCCCGGCATCGGCGAAGTCGAAATCCTTGCCAACAGCGATCTGGTCGCAGGCCAGGAGACCGCTGAGGAGAACAACGGCGTCGTGCTGCTGCCCGAGCGCGTTGTCTTCACGGCTGAGAACGTGGCGAACTATCCGTTCTAATCCAATGACTCCTCAGGAGGAAGCCGCAGGGCTTCCTCCCTCTTGATGGCGGACACTGCGGCATGACGCAGAGACGCCCCTCTGAAAGAATGAAAACAGAAAGGACTGATTCCCATGGCGGATAAAGACGGATTGAAAGTCGCAAAGGACTATCACACGGAGATCCCGTTTGCCAACAATGAGCCCTTCTACGTCAAAGGTGCCAACAACCTGGATTGGGGCATGAAGAAGCATCTGTCCAATATCTTCGACCCCAAGAGCGGCAACACCGTGATGTTTGCCTTTGACCACGGCTACTTTATGGGCTCCACCGCGGGCCTGGAGCGCCTGGACATCGTGATTCCCAAGCTCATGCCGAGCATCGACTGCCTCATGGGCACCCGCGGTGCGCTGCGCACCTGCGTCCCGCCGCAGAACCGCAAGGCCATCGCCCTGCGCGTGTCCAGCGGCTCCTCCATGATCAACGATGACCTCAGCCACGAGGTTGTGGCGGGGGACGTGGAGGACGCGATCCGCATGAACGCCGACTGCATGGCTGTGCAGACCTTCATCGGCGCGGACGGCCAGCTCTCCTCTATCGACAACCTGAGCCGCACCATCAACGCGGGCTTCCGGTATTCCATCCCGACGCTGGGCGTCGTTGCGGTCGGCAAGGATATGGCGCGCACCTCGCGCTTCTTCAAGCTGGCGACCCGCATCATCGCGGAGATGGGCGTGCAGCTGGTGAAGACGTATTACTTCGAGGACCCGGATGATCCCAACGGATTTGAAGAGGTCGTGGCGGCCTGCCCGGTGCCGATCGTCGTGGCGGGCGGCAAGAAGCTGCCGGAGGACGAGGCGCTGGCTATGGCGTATAAGTCCATCCAGTGCGGCGCGCGCGGCCTGGACATGGGACGGAACATCTTCCAGTCCCCGCACTCCGTCGAGATGGCCCAGGCGATCCGCAAGATCGTTCACGAGGGCTACACCGACAAGGAAGCTTACGAATTCTATCAGGACGCTATCCACGCATAAGAAGTCGCTTGCGGCAGGGGCAGAATCTGTCCCTGCCTCTTTGACTAAGAAAGGAAACGGACGCTATGTTCTTGTCCATCACGCAGATGGTGCTGCCCGTCGTCCTCACGTTTCTGCTGGGGTGCTTCTGCCGTCAGCGGCAGATCCTGAAGCCGGAAGGCCTCGCAGGCGTCCGCGCTCTGGTGAGCAGCATTCTGCTGCCCGTAGTCTTGTTTAACGCCTTCTTCACGGCGGAATACAGCGGCAAGATTGTGCTCACGTTCGCCGCAGTCTTTATCTCCTGCAGCCTGGGGCTGGGAGCCGGTTTTCTGCTGCGGCGCTTCACCGCGCCTTACGGCAAGTTCATGCCCTTCCTGGTGACCAACTTCGAAGGCGGCATGCTGGGCTATGCGCTCTTTGGGCTGCTTTATCCGGGGCAGACGGCAACCTTCGCTATGGTGGACGTAGGCCAGACGCTCTGCGCCCATACGGTGTTCCTGGTGGCGCTGGTGGCGGTCTCCGGAGGAGACGCCAGGCCGGGCGTGCTGCTGCGCCGGGCATTCAGCACGCCTGCGCTCATCGGCTCGCTGCTGGGCGTTTTGCTGGGAGCGCTGGGGGTTGGCAGGGCGGTGCTGAGCAGCGCAGCGGGCCCGATCGTGAGCGGCGTGATCTCCTTCATCACTGCGCCTACTTCCGCGCTGATCCTCATCATCGTGGGATACGACCTGAGCTTCCGGCGGGAGCTGATGCGTCCCGTGGTGACCACGATTGCCCTGCGCCTGGCGGTGATGGCCTGCCTGCTGCTGGTTGGCTCCGCAATCATCTTCCATATCATTCCCTTTGAAAAGCCGCTGTTTACGGCGCTGCTGCTGGCTTACAGCCTGCCCGCGCCCTTCATCGTGCCGCTGTATGCGGATGTGACGGGACACGCGGATTACATCTCGACGACGCTGTCGATGCAGACGATCCTTTCGATCATTCTGTTTATCGGCATCGCTGCCTATTCGCTGGCATAAGGAGGAAAAACCATGCTGAAGGGTATCAGTCCTATACTTTCGCCGGAACTCCTGAAGATTCTCATGGAGATGGGGCATGGCGATGAACTCGTCGTCGCAGACGGCAACTTCCCCGGAACGTCCGTGGGACAGCGATGTGTGCGGGTGGACGGTCACGGCGGCGCGGAAGTCATGCGCGCCATCATCGATCTTTTCCCGCTGGATGACTTTGTGGAGAAACCCATGGCGGTCATGGAAGTGCCCAAGGGGATGTTCTCGGAGGACCG
>ODAI010110487.1_pt1 | contig 11076 bp, 8 predicted proteins | sample 1539321 | NCBI WGS metagenome assembly ODAI01 (sample SAMN02144231, study PRJEB22623) | gut metagenome | biome: sheep rumen | host: Ovis aries | place: New Zealand | reverse complement strand
GCGATAATCACCCGTAGTCTATTCAATTGTTTCGGTTCCATTCTTCATAAATTTGAGGCAAATATGCTAATAAAAATCGAAATAATTTTCTAAATTAGAAAATTTCTCCCTATTAAAAGAAAAATATAACTCTATTATACGGTCACTTGCACTATTTGGCATTTTCTCTTGCCAAATATATGCTATCCGTACCCAGTTTATCACAGCCGTGCAATATGCAATAGGAACGGCGTAACAATTGCATATTGCACGGCATGGCACCAAAACAGGAAAAGGGCATCCCGCATGGGACACCCTTCTCGTCTTGTTTAGAGAGAGAAATGTTGTTATCCTTCCAGTTCGGCCTCCAGGGCTTCCTCCGAAATGTCGTCTGTTGCCTTGCTGGCATCTTCAGGCAGTACGATGGCCGTGCTGAGTTTCTTGGCAGCCTCTTCGGCCTCAGCCTTCCGTTCGTCCTCGCTTTTCTGCTGCTGACGCTGCTGAACGACTTCGTAACTGGGGTCGGTGTCGGGAATCACTTTGATATAGACACAACGCTTCATGTTGTCCATGGCCTTCTCGTCGAAGTAGTTGAGAGCCGCCCCCTCTTCTTCGGTCAGTGCACCCACTTTCAGGCTCTTCCAGTTTCTGGCATTCGCTTTCTGCTTGCCCACCACTTCTTTGATTTCCTTGGTGGCCAGCGAGATGACGTTGGGTGCTCCCTTCAGATACTTGCCGTAACTCAAAGCCTTCATGCCGAGGTTGGGCAGGGCCGTGGCTGCACTGGCTGCCATGGTGCCTGCTTTCAGTGCGCCAGATCCGATGGCCAGCCCTTTACCGATGGAATTGATGAGTTGCCAGTTGCAGGTGGCGCGAGTCACCAGAGCGCCCTCGCTGGTGGTCATGTAGGCCATGATGTAGTTCTGGCCGTTGATGGTGAGGGTGTCGCTCTGAAACTGGTAGGTGTCCATCTCTTCGCTGTAACTTTGAATTTGGGTCCAGAGTGTGTCGATGGTCACCAGGTAGTTATCCACAGACGCATTGCCCGACCTTGTGCCGTCCCAGGTCCATTCGATGGGCTTCTTTTCCTTCTTCTCTTTTTTATCCTTCTTCTGTGCATAGACAGCAGAAGATAGTGTACACAAGGCTAATGCTAAAAACAGAATTTTTTTCATCATGATTTTTTGATTTTAATGGTTAAACAATTGTTTTTTATGGATTGAGTGTTTACAGTTCGATTTCGATGGTTGTCATGTCGGGAGTGACGGGGTGGGCCTTCTTCTCTCCGTCGATGAAGATGTAACTGTAGCCATCGGGCATGACGATGGAGAAGGTGCCGTCGGCAGCCACATTTCCCACCATACGTGAACTTTGCCGTGCCTCTTTTTTGCTCACATCCTTGTGCATGGCCACGTTGACATGCAGCGAGTTGAGTGGACGTGGGTCGTAGGGGTTGGTGATGGTTACCTTTCCTCTGATGTTCTGCCGCTGCACCGTGGTCGTCACCTGCACCGTCTTGCTTGCCTGGGGGTGCTTGCTCAGTTGTTCCCAAGTGGCCTCGCCCATGGCCTGCAGACCTTGAATCTCAGGGTGATAGGTCAGTAGGCGGTTGATGAATTTGTAGCGTCCGCTCAGATACTTATACACGTCGGCACTCTCGAAGCCTTGCTCGGCCTCAGCCTTCTGTGCCCTGCGGCCAGACTCTTCGGCAAAGTAGGTGTACTTTCTGATGCTGGCAATCGTGTCGCGTTCGCTTCTGATGACTTCGCGCATGTCGATGGGGCAGTCGCCGTGTTCTATCACCTTGTCGTAGGCTATTTTGGCCGCATCGTAGTAAGCACTCTCAGTGTGCGAAGGATATTCGGCCATGTATTTTCGGGCGGTAGCCAGCAGAGCCTCATACGACTCGGTGAGAGGCATGACCACGTATGCCCTGCGCCCCTTGTAGTCGAGGTCGCTGATGTCGATGTACATGACGTTGGAGTTGGGAGCCGAAATCTTGATTTGGCTCATCTCAGCCACTTGGCTGGCCAGTTGCTCGCTTTTGGCCTGCAACTCGTCCAGCCGATTCCATTCATCCTCCGTCTTGTTCTCCCGCTTGTCCAACTGCTGAAACTCCTGCTCCACCTGTGCCGCCTGCTCTCTGGCTTGTTTCAGAGCCTTCGAGTCAATCATCACCTTGACGAGCGTCACCGCCGTGTTGTTGGCCTGTTGCTCCGAGGTCACTTCACATTTCAGCAGTTGACTTGGCTCCACCTTGAAACCCTGAATGGCTGATGAGAACTCGACCAACGCCATGTCCTCCTTGCCCGAAAATCGGTTACTTCCCGTCTGGTCTTCGCAGCCGATGGGATTATCTACTTCTTCCACGCGGCAAGTGCGCCAGCAGTTTTTCTTCAGCACACAGCCCACCTCGGCTTGCAGAGCCTTCCCTCTTCGGCTGAAAAGGAACTTGACTTTGTCGGCCTTGATGTCGGCTCTCACTTTATACACATACTCCCCATTTGTCGTCTGTTCGGGACGTGCAGGCACGATGGCGTTGCATGATGCGGGCGTGACAGCAATGATGAGGTCGTTGTGAGGCGAATACACCATCATGCCTCCTTGACCATCCAGCGCACCCGGCTCTTCGTTGGGCAACATGTCTGCCGTGAAGTAGTTTTGCTGTGCAACCATGCCGAGACAGAGCATCCATGAGCAGACTGCCGTAAAAATGGATTTTTTCATGTTTTTTCTGATGATGTTTTTTACAAATCGAAATCACTCAAAGAGAAGATGTCGTCGGTTGGAAGTGCTTGGGTCTTGGCCGCATCCAGATATTCAGGTTGCCAAGTGCGCACATGCAGAATGTAGTCATCCTCACCTAAAAACTCCCACAGCAGGAACACGTAACCGTCATCGTTGTAGTTGGACGACCGCCATGCCTGATGCAGACGCACACCATAGAAGTTGGGCTTCTCATGCGACTGTGTGACAGCCCGTTCGCCCACAGGATTGAACTCCACCTTGATGTACTTGTTGCGAGCAAACGCACGGCGCAGGTTGGCCAGATACTCTTGCTTGTTCTGCTTCTTGTAGGTCACCTTCGGCTTCATGGCTCCGCCTTCGCGGTCATAGACCTGAGTCACATTGCCGGTGATGATGAGAGCGTCGTCGCTGAAGATTTGGGTCAACTTGTCGATGTTCTTGGTCGAATACCAGGTGGCAAACCTGTCGCAGAATTTCAGAATCTTGATTCTTCGTTCCAAATCGACCACCTTGCCTCCCCGTTCCATGCTCTCGGCCTGCTGGCTGTCGAACACGAAGTAGAAATCGACGATGCGGCCAGTCTTGTCGAAATCGACCGTGGCCTCCTGATAGGTGCCAGTGGCAAAGTCCTCCCCTCCCTGTGGGTTCATGATGAGGGGAATCTGGCGAACCATGTAGGTCTTTTGCAACGGCCAGACTCGGTCAACCACGATTTCTGAATCAGGACAGTAAAAATGCACGTTGTCCCACAAAGCCTGCAGGGTGCCTTTGGCTTCTTGACTCATGGTGTGCTGGGGCATGCGGTCGTAACTGAGTTGCAAGGCTCGGCCCTCGTTGTTGGCCGCGTTGATTTCGTCGAGCAGTGCGGCCAGATTGTTCTGCATGGCCTCGAGAACGGCAGGGGAAATCTCCGTGTAAGAGTCGGTCAGGAGCCTCACATCCGTGTTCCCCGCTTGCATTTTGGGGGCAAACCATGCTGCCATCAGCATGATGCCTGCAATGAAAAATTGTTTCATATCGTTGTCCTTTTTTGTTTATTCCACATGAGTCACCTTCACACCGATGGCCCCTCTGCCTCGGTAGTTGCTGGTATCGTCGGCCTGTCCTGTCCGCAGGTTCTTCCGCTGTGGTCCTTCGCTGAGCACAGCCTCCACAGCCCCTTCGCGGTTGTAGATGAGCAGCACGAAGTCAGTCAGGTCGCCCAGTGTCTTTTGTTTGCCATAGGTGCTGATACGTCCTTCCTGCTGGAGGTTCTTGAGGCAAGGCTCAATGTCGGAGAACTTGCTCAGTGTCAGCAGTCGGGCCAGAGTCTCGTCGCGCGGCGATACGGACTCCACGGTTGCTTTCATGGGTTCGAAGACCGTAGCATTCCCGGCAGGCACGATGTCGCTCTTTTTCACATAGATGAATGCGCGGAACATATTGGTGCCACGGGGCATGGAGATGGTTTCCCAACCCTGTTTCGTGTCCAGTGCCACCACTTGGTTGCTGCCTGCCAGTTTCTTCTTTTCAGCCACATACTCGCTGATTTTCTGGTTCAGGTATTCCTCAGCCAGACTGACGGCAGTCTGCAGGTCGTTAGCCACCACCTCGGCATAGAGATATTGGCCAGAGTTCAGTTTCACGCGGTTAATCTCTTTCTTTTGTACCTCCTCGTCTTTCTGTGCCTGTGCCGACACACTCGCCACGAGGACAGACAGTAGGAGGACGCATATTTTCTTCATGCTCATAGTTTTGTAGAATGATGTAATGATTTTACGGTTTGAAATAGTCGGATGTGATGTGGTGCATAGGGATGTAAGGGTAGATATACCCCCTGATGTCGCCATTCCCTCGGTGCAGGAGGGTCTGTTGGGGCACCGTGACACTGAGCAGGTGCACATAGCCTGATCTGGGATTCGTCATCAGCACCGTACATTTGTAACTGTCAGGGGTCACACTCTTCACTCCCAAGAAGGGGGAACACCCCTCGTCTAGACACATCTGCAGCCAATGTTTGTAGGGCACTTGATGCTCACCCTTCACTTCGCTGTAGCGATCGAACGAAAGGGTCAGAGTGGGGTTGCCCGCAAATTCCATGCTCAACAGCATGTTGCTAAGCACCTTGGTGATGACAGCCGCGCTGTCGGTCAGATGCCATCCCGATTTGTCTTTCTCGTAGAAAAGTTCGTTGCGCATCTCTCTGATGAGGAAAGTGTCACCAGCGGCCACGTAGGTGTTGGTGTGTCGCGGAAAGAGGAACTTCCTCGGTTCGTATGCGTGGGGCTGGAAACGGAGCAGCCGTCTCATAAAGAGAATCTCCAATTCTTCGCCGTTGCAGCCCGACAGCAACTGAAAGTCCATGGGGAAGGACAGTTCGAGCACCTTGCGGTTCTTTCGGCTCCAACTCACATGGTAGGTGTGGAAGTCGGTGCGTTCTTCGCTGAATCCAACAATGTCGGTCGTGTCGATTTGAAGGGCTGATTGTGCCCGACCTGCGAGAAAATCAACATGTTCACACCCTTGGTGAAATTTCAACGAATCGTCCAGATTAGGCATGAGACGTTCCAACAGGTTGCGTTCCAGAAAATCATACACTGGAGAGACGTTGTTCGCTTTCAGCGTGTTGGGAAAAAGCCTCAGCCCGATGTGTTCCACTTCGCCAAAAGAGTTGACGCGGATGCTGAGTGCATGGGACTGATAGCGGTAGGTGTCGTGAGTGCCAGCCTGCAAAGAGTCAAGCCCTGTCAGACGAAGGCATCTGGCAATGGTTTGCAGCCTGTTGGTTGCAAAAGATACCGCACTGGCAGGCAGTACACCTGCCAGCGACAGTATGATCAGTGCCAGAAACGTTTTCATGCGCTTAAAGAATCTTCAGGTCTTTCACAATCACCACATTACCATCCAGTTTGTTCCACTTGCCCATGTTCACATAGCCATCTTTGAACACGCCCGTGATGGTCTCGCCCACAAGAGCCTGCTCCCCATTGATGGTGTGGCTGCGTGTGATGGTCAACACCCCTTGTCCGTGGGGCTTGCCATTCTTGTTACGCTCACCCGAATAGCGGCCCCAACTGGGATTCACAGGAGGTGTCACCGCTTTCTCCTTCACCGTCACCATCACGCTTTTGCTCAAGCCTGACTGGTCGGTCTGTGCCATGATGTTGGCTGAGCCAGCCTTGATGGCCTTCACTTCTCCTGTCTTGGCATCGACGGTGGCGATGCTCTCGTCCGACGATTTCCACGTGACGGTCTCCTCGTTGTTGGCAGGCGTGGCGGTGCAGGCCACGGTCTTCTTTTCGCCCACCGTTAGCGTGAAGTCCTTGGTGTCGATGGCCAGTTCCTCAATCAGAATGGGTTGCACTGGCTTTGGAGTCTGTGGCTGTTGTGGTTCTTCGAAGAAACCTTCTTCACCATCTTTTTGAGTGTCATTCTCATTTGGCTGTTGAGGCGTTTCTTTCCCTAAGATTTTGTCGAACAGTCCGCTATTGTAGGCCCAAATACCTCCGCCTGCCAGTCCGCCTACGAGCAAGAAGGCAATGATGCCGATGATGAGGCCAACGGGAAGGCCTGGCTTCGTGGGTGGTGGACACTCACGAAGCGGTTTTCCACATTCGGGGTTTTGGCAGACAAGGTCTTTACGCATGGGGATTTGTTGCACTTTCTTTTGTTTGCACATGGGGCATTCGTCGTTGAGACAGATACCGTATTTGAATCGCTCTGCTGAGCGTGATGATGTAGTCATAATGTGTATCTAATTTTGAATGAAAAGTTTAGAATGAAGAATTATTACATACCAGGCATGGGAGGAGTTGCTGGTGGCATGGGAGGTGCGGCTGGTGCAGATGGTGTGCCGGGCATGGGTGGCGGTGCAACAGGGGCGACGGGAGCGAAGAGTGCCTGTAGTTCTGGCACTTGTCCGGCTGGAGTCCATGCGGCCATGCCTTGCTGCCACACCATCGTTTGGGCGGTGAGTTGCTTCGTGGGCACAAACTGCTTCAGGGTGTTGTAGTCGTAGGGGCCATATTGCTGTCCGCCGATGAAGAGATACATCTGAACTTGTGGTTCGGGCATGGGAGGTGCGGGTGTGGGGGGAACAGGTGTGGGGGGAACAGGTGTGGGGGTCTTTCCTCCATCGGTGTTTGTTTCCTCTTTCTCATGTACAATCTCTTCAGCATTCTCAACAACGAAGAGGGAAGGCAGTGCGGCTCCGTCGTCCTCGGTGTGGAGCAGGATGGCGTTGTTGCGGTCTGTGGTTTTATTGCCTGTGTGGAGGAATCGGTCGTACTTATCTTTGTAAGTCTTCAGCCAGTCGGCGCATCGCATGGGGTAGCAGTAACTGATGGTGACGATGCTGAGTTCGTTCTCGCGTGGGCTGGTGGTGTCGAACGAGAGCGTGGTCTGCGCAGTGCCTTGCTCGAAGGAGGACTTGAAGGCTCGTTCCAGTTTGTCAGCAAACGATTTTTGGCTGTCGGTCTTAGGCTTAGGTATGGACACAAGGATGGCCTTCTTGTTGATGCTGGCAGGGTTAGAAGGTGCCAGCGGCCCTTCGTTGTTGCGTACATGGAGTTGAATCTGGTCGTTGTTGAGTTGCAGATAGACTCCGCTTTGTTGTACAATTCTGTAGGCGAAGGCACGGATTTCCTCTTCGGTTTGCAGTTTCTGCTGCAGTTGGGTGATGATGTTCATGCCCAGCACCTTCTTGTCACTGTCGGCTTTCTCGTTGTGCTTGGCGCGCACAATCTCTGTAAGGCGGATGTCAAAGGCATCGCGGATGTCGTCGATGCTGATGTCGGTGGCAAGGCGGCCAAAGTTGACGAAGGGCGACTGTGGCAGGATGGCTTGGCGCAATTGTGTCGCGATGCCTGGCATTTCTGTCTTGTCGAGTTTCAGTTCCACCTCAAATTCCTTCATGATTTCTTCTTCGCTCACCTCGACGATGGCTCCCCGCATGTCTTCGATGCCCTTGTTCACTTTCCGCTGAGCACTGATGAGGGTCTCGGTTTCGGTGATGGCACGGTTGATGACTTCAGAGAAAGCGCTGATGTCAGCATCCATGTTTTGTATTTCGTTGAGCAGTTTGAGAGCGAGATTCTTGGCAAATTGGAAAGCCACTGCGTAGGTTCGTGCCGTGTAGAGGTCGGCCAAATCTGTTTGGTGCCGTGCGTAGATGCGGTTGCCTACATTGGCCAGCCGTTGCAAAAGGTTGAGGTCGCTCCATTCGGCCACGTTGGCGTTGCAGTCGTTGCTGATGGCATTGATGTCTTCGTCGGTCTTGGCTATCTGTTCTTCGATGTGGGTGCGGAGTTCGGTCACTTTCTCAATGAGGAGTTTCGACACTTTGAGCAGTTCCATGATGCTGATGTCGCCCGCCTTCCAGCGTTCGAAGAGTTCGTTCTCGATGTTGTGGCGAATTTCGCGTGCCATGTCTGGGATGGCTTTAGCCTTTCCCTGATAGTAGGCTTCCACGCCCACGCCTCGGAACTGTTGGGCAAAGAACTCCTCGCCGAGCAGTGAGTCGAGTTCGTTGAGTGGACAGGAGGCTTTCTTCACGGTGGGGTCGTTGGCATAGCCAAGCGATTTGTCGTGCCAATATTGGTCAATGTCGGCATGGTCCTTGTCGGAGGCGAGAATCTTCTGGTTGAGTGTGAGATGGTCGTCGTCGAGCATCCACTTTTGTAAGTTCTTGTCGTTAAGATAGAGTTCGCGATAGTCTTTGTTGGCCTCTTCATCTACATAGCCCATTTCTTCGCGCCAGTTGTTGTACTTGAACTGCATGAGAATGCTTTCGCCAATGGTGTAGGTGATGTGTCTGAGTACACGAAGTTCTGGATACATGACTCGCTTGATGCCGAAAGAATTGACTTTCTTTGTGCGGGCGATAAGTTGCTCCTGGTTATCCTCCACGTCTCCGCCCAGTTCGTCATATTCCACCTCGAAGTTGTTCATGTTCTCGTAGTTGTAGCCACGCACGATGTCTTCGCAGGCTTTGTTTTCTGAGTTAATGAGGAAGACACGGGCAAAGACATAGTCGCTCACTACTTTGGGCAGTTCCTCCAGCGAGTTGAGGCGTAAGCCATTGTCGTTCACGTTGCTGTAGAGCGTGATGCCGTTAGCCACACCGTGTATACTGGCCGACCACACGTTGGCTGGTTCGCCATTGCCCGTCACGTCGTGGGGAATGTATCGTCCGGCCTGTAGGGCATTCAGTTCGTTCAGTGCCGCATAGCCGTTGGGGTAGTAGCGTCCCTGGTCCATGTTGGCCTTAGGTAGGTTCATTTCGGGCATCATGGCATAGACGCTGATGATGGCATGGGGGTAGAGCAGGCGTGTCTGCACGATGGCATCAATAATGCTGCCAGAACCTGTACCGCCGCTGAGTCCGGCAAAGATGTGTATGTTGAGTTCACCTTCGTTGCCCGAAATGGCAGAGCAACGTGCAAAGGCATTTCTCACGGCATTGACAAAGGCGATGGCGTTGCTGGCAAAGAGCAGTCGGCCAGCGCGACGCATCTGTCCGGCAGCCTCACCCAGATTGCCGATGGCCGATTTGACCGAAGCGGCATTCTTGACAATGCCTTTCACGGCGGGGAAGTTGTCGATGTGGTCAAGGATGTAACTTACGTCGTTGCCCTTGATGAAGAGAAACTCTTCGTTGGTAAAGGACGCATCCTGGCCCATCACACGGAAATCAGGCCGTGGACGCCCTTCCCTTGGCATCATCTCTTTGGTCGTATCGACATAGAGAAGTTGCACAGACTGCTTCCTTCTTTCTTGCGAGTCAGGAAACTCTTCAAACATGCGCATCTTGAATGCGCGAAGGATTTTACCTCCAGTACCACCTAATCCGATGAGGATGTGGTTGGTGTTGCAATAACTTGTTGGCATGGTTTTAAGTTATGTTTTTTTTAAGATTATGTTTTTCTTTCTCTTATATATATAGATAATGTGTGTATTAGTATCGGTGTCTTCGGCCAGAGCGGGAGGTGTGCCTGTCGCCTCTTCTTATTGCCGATGTGGCAGATTGCCTGCGTCCTCTGCCCGAAGGTGCTACAAGTGCAGCATCCTTGTTGCGTTTGTCTGCCAGCAGGGCGATGAGTACTGCCATCACAATGAAGGCGGCACACCAGCCGATGCGTTTCCACAGATAGGTGGTCAGATAGTCCTTGAGTAAACTCGTCATTTCAAAGGCCAGATTTTGTGCGTTGTCCACCTCCAAGTTGGTGAGGTTGGCGAACCAGCCAATCAGAGGGAAGTCCTGTCCCACCTGCTGCAAGACGGTTTGTGTTTCCTGCATGCTCATAGCGGCTTGATTGTAGGTACCCACAATATGCTGAATGTCAATCTCCACAGCCTCCACCATGCCGAGAGCCTGAAAACAAGCCACCAACAGGGTGTTCTGCATTACCAACAAGGGAGCCAACACGATGCCGGCCAGATAGAAAGGGATGGTCTTGACACAGGTCTTGCTTACGGCTTGCAGCAGAAAATAGAGAATCAACATGGTGACAGCGGTTAGCAGCAATCCATATAATACACAGTCGGTAGCAGTGCTCAGCAGGTCAAGGTATTTCATCGTCAGTCGAAGTTTTTAGGTTTTTAAGGTTTCTTCTGCGTGTAGGTTAGTGCCCTGTGTGGGGCTTGGGGAATACAACAAAAGTGTGAGCCTGTCGGCTAATCCAGTTGGTAGGCTTTCGACTGCCTTGAATAAAGAGATTAGTGCATATAACGGCTCGCACCTATGAAAAGACACACGGGCATATCATACCTATATATCCATCCATAGGGAAGAACGCTCATTAGTATTTCCACTCTATTCTCAAGGTAAGTTGTCAAAGTTTACCAATCTTGGAAAAAGCCAATAACGCTTCCTATGTTGTGTCTGTTTCCCCCTTTGAAAGGGGAATAGCATTGCAAATATAGGAACATTTTGACAAACAAACGTTCTTTGTGAGCCATTATTTTTGCAAAAATAGTACTTTTCTGTCTTTTTTGCCATTTTTTTCTGTTTTTTGTTCCTCAGAGGGATGAATCCTGCTTTTTTCTTGCAGTTTCGCTCTGTTCATTTTTCCGTATCTTTGTACCCGTTATGACTCAGCAGGACAGACTTTGGAACTCGAATTATGTGAAGGTGTGGGTGGCGAACTTCATGATTTTCTTTTCGTTCATGATTGTGACCCCCTTGCTGCCGCTCTATCTGAGCGAGAACTATCAGGCGACAAGGACAGCATCGGCTTTGTGCTGTCGGGCTACACGCTCACGGCACTGCTGGCTCGTCCGTTCTCGGGCTATCTGGTTGACAGTTTTCCGCGCAAGGTGGTGTTGCTCACGGCCTATTTCCTTTTCTTCGCCTTCTTTGCTGGCTATCTC
>ODAI013911817.1_pt1 | contig 11077 bp, 10 predicted proteins | sample 1539321 | NCBI WGS metagenome assembly ODAI01 (sample SAMN02144231, study PRJEB22623) | gut metagenome | biome: sheep rumen | host: Ovis aries | place: New Zealand | reverse complement strand
TGACAAGCTGTGCTTCAGGATGTGCCGTGGTAATCGCGCCGAGCGTGGCGGAGTGGTCGGGCTCCATATGCTGCACGATGATGTAGTCGAGCGGACGACCGTCGAGCAGATGCTCCACCGTCTCCAAGAAGCGTTCTTCAACCGCGCGGTCAATCGTGTCGAAAAGCACGGTCTTCTCGTCGAGCAGCAGGTAGTTGTTATATGCCATGCCGTCGGGAACAGGGTGGTGTCCCTCAAAGATGCCGAGACGCTTGTCGTCTCCGCCGATCCAATAGAGATTTTTCGCGATCTCGATTTCGCAGTGCATGTGCAGCTCCCTTCTTCAACGCGCGGCCAATGCCACCACGTTGTTATTTCACACAGGTCATTGTAACCGCTCTTTTGCCCGCTATGTCATTCAGACGCGAGCGCCACCTCGCAAGTTCGCACTGCGTGCACGAGCTGCTGCTCCCCTGCACATAATTCGAGGCTGCAAGGCGGGCGCGGGCCTAATTTCTCCTCGCAAGCTCAGATCTTGTAGCAAAGCGGGCCGCATTCGGAGTCAAATCCCCTCGCAAGTTCGCATTGCGTGCACGAGCCGTTACTCCCCTGCACAAGATTCGAGGCTGCGAGGCGCCTCGTTGGACGAAAAGCAAAAGAGTCCTGCTGCGTGGACTCCGCGCATGGCGAAACCCCATCGAGTGCTGCTGCACGGCACCCGTGTGAAAAGAAATGCCGTCGAATGCTGCTCGGAAACAAACCATCAGTGACAAAACCCCATCGAGTGCTGCTGCGCGAGCAGCACTCGATGGGGTTTCATGCCAGCAACTCTCATATCGAGCAGCACTCAATGCGGTTTCGTTCGTCAGCATCCATCTAGCAACATGGCAATTACTGGGAAATGCGACAGGGGGCCCTGCATTAACCCGCTGATTCATTACATGCCAGCGAAGAATTCTTCGTAGCTCACGCCAAAGCCTTCGACAATCTTGTCTAGCGTGTCGATTCCGAAGTTGCGGTTTCCCTTCTCGATATCGGCGAGATAGCTTCTGTTTAGCCCCGTCATCAGTGCAAACTGCACTTGCGTGATGCCCTGCTGCTCGCGCAGGCTCTTCATGCGTTTGGCGATTCTGTCTCTTGTCGCAGGCTTTTCCATGATGAAAAGTCTATTGAGCGTCCAAACTTGAATGTATACTATCAGAAACATTTTGGATTTCGACTTAGCTGACAGCTAAGGAATCCAGTGCGACGAGTGAGCATAATGGAGTTCGGCTGCCCAACCAGCAGCGATAATTACCATTCTGAGCAGGAGGCGACATGGCGGAGCTCAATTTAGATCCGGGCGAGTACGCTATAACGCAGCTCAACGATGTTTCCATCAACAACAGCGCTGCGACAAGAGACCTTGTATTGACCAATCGTCATCTATACGCCGTGACCAAGTCACTTTGGGGAGGACGCACCAAGGAGATAGTTCGGTACCGGCTCGATCAGATTCCTGTTATCAACGGGCAAGCGCAGGCAAAGGTTCAGAAAACCGACTATGAGAAGCAGCTTGTCATCCAGTTCAAAACCGGTCATGCCCTTACGATCGGGTCTGCAAACAAAAGGCAGTACATTGACTTCGCCAGCCAAATTAACGCATTGCTCACCGGTGCAGCGACTGCTCCCAGCGAAATAAATTGCACGACAGCAAACGAACTCGTTGAGAGTGTCCAGGACGCGTTTGCCGTTTTGGACCCGCGCACTTATCTGGGCGGAAAGAACAATACGCCCGCACAGCAAGGCGTTCCGCAACCAGTTCCCCAACCTGCTCAACGTCCTGCTACTCAGACGCCACTCGTTGTTTCTAGCCGCTGCGTCGGGTGTCACGCACCGATTTCAGGTTATTCGGGGCAGCGTGTCGCGTGCGGATATTGCGATACAGAACAAATACTCTAGGGAGAACAAAAAGTGGGAATTATCCGAGCATTTACAGATGCGGTCGGCGGAACGTTAGCCGACCAATGGAAAGAGGCCTTAACCGCTGCACCTTTTGACGAGCATGTAGTGGTTGCCCCCGGAGTGCAGCGCGGCGACAGTCGAGGTCGAGGCGTGAACACCTTCGGCGAAGAGGGCGTCATCACGAACGGATCGAAAATATTCGTACCGGAAAACACCGCAGCCTTCATCTTCTGTCAATCGGCAATTGAAGACATTCTGACCGAACCGGGCGAATATGAGTTCAGTGAGGGGCAGGGCAGCATCTTTAACGGCGATAGCTTCGCTTCGTCAATCGTCGAACAAGTAAAAGACAGGGTAGCCTACGGCGGCATCGCGCCCAACCGAAAACAAGTTGCGTTCGTGAATTTGAGGGAGATTCGTGACATCAAGTTCGGCACTCGCGGGCCGCAAGTTTACAACGACAGGTTTTACGGTGCTGACCTTGAGGTATTCGCCTACGGGAAGTTTTCCATACAAATATGCGATATCGAGACTTTCGTGCGCAAGTTCATACCACCGGGGGTCTACCGTTATTCGTTCGATGATAAAAATGCAAGATCTCAGATCGTCGCCGAATTCATGCAGTCGCTTATCGTCGCGCTCAACTCCCTTTCGAGCGAATACAGAATCGCGCAGTTGCCATCTCAGGCAAACTCTATTTCTCAAGCCGTCATCAACGATGACCGTAATGCGGGGACTTGGCCCGAGCGCTTCGGCTTTGAGCTGAGAAGCGTCGCGATCGAGAACATTGAATTCACACCTGAGTCGCGCGAACTCGTACAACAGTACGCGTCGACAAGGATGAACGTATCAGCGTACGAAAACGTATCGCAACAAGCAGCAAACATGGCCGCACAGCAAAAAATCGCCGAGGGCATTCAGAACAACGGACTCGGAGATGGCGGCGGCATGATTTTCGGCATGAACATGGCACAGGCAATCGATCCGCGAGGTGTGGTGCAAAACGTCCAGCAGCCGCAGCAAACCAACGCGGCAACATTCGAGTCACAGCCTAGCGCGCAGGCAGCAGGCGCGCAAAGCGATGGGCCGATGTCACTTTCTGAGCAGGTGAGCCTCCTGAAAGACTTGAAAGAGCTTTTGGACCTTGGGGTTTTAACACAAGAGGAATTTGACGCGAAGAAGAAGGAAATCATGGGCGCATAAAGCTGCCCTGTTATCTACTGCATGTTCAGAACTGCGATTCCACACAGCTGAGGAGATGATGAGAGATGGCAGTGAGAAAAATCGAGCGGTCGGACGACGAGCTCAGCACAACTCGCTACGTTTCCCCGACGCCGAACAAGAAGCCCGGCGGTCCCATTTTCAAAAAGCCCATATTTTGGATTGTCGTCGTGCTCGTCGTTTTACTAATCGGTGGAGCAGCCAGCTGCGGTGGTAACAACAAGAGCCAGGAAACGCCCAACCGCAGCATCGAATCCACAGAGCCCGCAGAGACATCGGGAGAAGCTGCCGAAGCGCCCTCAGAGGAGCCTGCAGCAGAGCCCGCTACAGAAGCGTCTACCGAAACACCAGATGAGCCCGCATCGGAAGTCGCTACAGAAGAGGCTGCTCAGACAGCCAACCTGCCGAATGTCGTTGGTATGAACATGGAAGATGCCCGAGCAGCGCTCGAGCAGGCGGGGTTCGAGGAAATCGATACCGTGAAACCCGACGGTTCCACAGCGCTAGTTCTCGTCAAGAAGAACTGGACGGTCCAGGCCCAGAGCCCCGGCGCTAACACCGCGGCGGACACATCGTCAACGGTCACACTCACTGTCAGCAAAGAAGACTCTGACACCTCCAGCGATGAAGAAAGCTCTGAACCCGAGACGAAGGTGTACAAGAAAGGCCAAAAGGTCAAAGTCGGCGACTGGACCATGAAGGTCAAGGGCGTTAAAGAAGTCAGCTCCGTGAGCGCTCCATATCTGGGATCGCTTAAAGCCGATGGAAAGTTCGTCCTGGTCACGGTAAATGTGAAGAACCAGGACAAGAAGGCCGCCACGATCTCGGATAGTAGCTTTACCCTCGTTGACAAGGAGGGCAACGAGTACGATGTCACCGAAGAAAACTATTACTGCTCGCTTTACGTCGATCATTATCTGTATTACGAAAAGATTAATCCAGGAAGCACGAAGAAGTGCGTAGTTGTCTTTGACGTACCAAAGAAACTAAAGAAATACAATCTCGTGGCATCTGACGGTTCGTGGTTCGGCGACTCTCAAACCATCAAGCTGAAGTAATGATTTAAAGCGTCTAGGCCGCGAGGCAGCGACGGCGCCCCGCGGCTTCGCTTTCCCTCACAAGTTCGCATTGTGCGCACACGATGCCCCTTCGATATGCAAAATCGGAGGTTGCGAGGCGAACGCGGGCCTAATTTCACCTCGTAAGTTCGGATTTCGCAGCAAAACGAGCCGCATTCGGAGTCTAACCACCTCGCAAGCTCGCGTCCCGCGCACGAGCCGTCGCTCCCCTGCACAAGATTCTAAGTTGCGAGGTGTCCCGTCGGATGAGAAGCGATCGGGTGCTGCTGCGTCGACCTCGCGAAGGAAAGGACCGCGTCGAGCGCTGCTGCGCGGCCCGCGTGCGAGGAGAGATGCCGTCGAGTGCTGCTCGGAAATAAGCCATCAGAGACGAAGCCGCGCCAAATGCTGCCGAGCGAGCAGCACTCGACGCAGTTTCATACACCTTGAGGCGTTGAAGCGACAGAATCGAGCAGCATTCGACGACGCTTCGTTCAGCCGCACCGTCCATCAGCAGCACTCGATGGGGTTTTGTCTTCGGTATGAAGGAATGAGCTCGGTTTCACTGTTCAAGCAGCTCACAGGCTTGTTTCAGGGCGCGCAGGGCTTCGAAGTCGTCAGTAAAGCCGACGGTCACGCGCATGAGGGCATAGCCTTGCGGGCCTGTCACCGAGAGTTCTTCGAGCCAGGACGTGTGACCGGTGAGGCTCCGGCGCGTCTTGGGGTCAGCTTGCCCCTGCAGCTCGATGATGACATGTTCGAGCAGGTGCGGAAGTTCCGTCCCCACTATCTCTTCGCCAAACGTCTCGCCTTTGCCGTTCACGCACACATGCTTGGGCAGGTTCGGCAGCAGCTCACAAATATGCTGCGCAGTTTGCGCGTCCACGTGTAGCGCATCGAGCGCAACGGCCACCTCGATATCGAGAAAGCCGCTGCGCACAGTGATGTGTTTGATAGAAAGCGAAGACATGACGGGGTCGCACGCAGGCAACGATTTCGTCGACTGACCTGCGATTATCACCAGCAGGCTTTACCCGTTTGCCAGCTCTTCTTTGTAGGCGACGATCTTGTCACGGTATTCGGGCATGCCGACACCCAGAATCTGCGTTGCCAGAATCGCCGCGTTCTTCGTGCCGTTGATGGCCACGGTCGCCAGCGGCACACCCGTCGGCATCTGCACGGTGGAAAGCAGCGAGTCCATGCCGCCGAGGTCGCTCGTCTTCATGGGCACGCCGATCACGGGCAGCGGCGTGTGCGACGCGACGACGCCACCCAGAGCAGCCGCCTTGCCGGCACCGGCGATGATGACCTTCAGACCTCGCTCTTCAGCGGTCACAGCCCACTCGCGCACGTCGTCAGGGTTGCGGTGCGCGGAATGGATGACGAGTTCATAGGGCACGCCGAACTTGTCGAGCATCTCCTCAGCGCCCTCCATTGCGGGAAGGTCAGATTTCGACCCGAGGATGATTCCAACGAGCGGTTGAACGTCGGTCATGGTTGTTCCCTTCTTCTTGACTGCAAAAAGCAAATGCCCAAACACCGGTTTACAGCGCGAGCACGACATTACATACGGTGGCGCAGAGCGTCGCAAATAAGCGCGCCTATCACCGTTTTGGAGTCCTCGATTCGCCCGTCGAGGACGGAGTCGATGAGCACTTCCAGCTTGACCCATTCCGCGGCGACGAACTCATCGTCATCTGGGTGAGCAGCGCCCGGTTCGAGCCCCGTTGCCATATAAAGGTGGATAATCTCGTCACTGTAGCCTGCGGCGACGGCGATAGGCGCGAGGTACTTGATGCACTTTGCAGTGTATCCAGTCTCCTCCTCGAGTTCGCGTTTGACGGCCTCGAGCGGATCTTCGCCAAACTCGAGCTTGCCAGCCGGAATCTCCACCGTGACACGCTCGAGCGCTGTACGGTATTGCCTGACCAGCAACACGTTGCCGTTCTCGTCGAGTGCGATGACCGCGACGGCACCCGGATGCCGCACGACCTCGTGCACTTTTGGATTGCCATTGGCGACTTCGATATCCACACGGTCTACGTGCAGAAAACTGCCCTCATACGCGGGCTGCGAGTTGAGAATCGTCTCGTTCAGAGCCGGGTCGTCCTCGTGAACGATCAGCCCTTCTTCATCTAGTAACACGTTTTCGTTCCAATCAACATGTCCTCAAGCTAACAGCGCGGCTCGATATTACCAGCAAGAGCACGCAGGGGAGCTTCCGGTGACCTCGCGCTTTGGGGCGTTGGGCGGGCGAGACAAGGTCTCGCCCCTACGGGCTTTACCCCGGACGGCTCGGTAGCTTGGGGCGTCGGGCGGGCTGAGGCCCGCTCCTACGGATCCTTTCCCTAGCAGTGCTGCTGCTCGGGGCTTTTATGCCCAGGCCTCGCGGCCGCGCAGGGCGCGTGCGCCGATATCGCGGCGCAAGAACTTGCCGTCCCAGTTAATGAGATCGCAAGCCTCGTAGGCGCGGTCACGCGCCGCCTCGAAGCTCTCCCCCAGCGCAGTCACGTTGAGAACGCGCCCGCCGTTAGTGAGGACCTTGCCGTCTTCGACCTTTGTGCCCGCGTGGTAGACGATGACATCATCGAGCGCGGCTGCGTCGTCGATGCCGGTAATCTCCTTGCCCTTCTCGTATGAGCCAGGGTAGCCCGCGCTGGCCAGCACGACGCTTACGGCCCAATCGGGTTTCCATGCGAGTTCAACCTCGTCGAGTTTGCCCTGGGCGGTGGCGACCATGACCTCGACCAGGTCGCTCTCAAGGCGCGGCAGAACGACCTGCGTCTCGGGGTCGCCGAAGCGCGCGTTGAACTCCAGGAGCTTCGGCCCTTCGTCGGTCAGCATGAAACCGCCGTACAGGCAGCCGCGATAATCGATGCCCTCTGCGTTCAGCGCATCGACCGTGCGTTGCATCACGTCGACCATGGCAGCATGTTCGTCTTCGGTGACGATGGGAACGGGAGAGTACACGCCCATTCCGCCTGTATTGGGACCTTCGTCGCCTTCATAGGCGCGCTTGTGGTCTTGCGCCGGAGCCATGGGGAGCATGGTCTTGCCGTCGACGAAGGCCAGAATCGAGCACTCTGGGCCGGTCATGCACTCCTCGATAACGACTTTGGCGCCAGCCTGCCCGAAACGTCCATCAAAGCAATCGCGTACGGCTTCTTCCGCTTCTTCGAGAGTCGCGGCGACGGTCACGCCTTTGCCAGCCGCAAGACCGTCTGCCTTGACGACGATAGGCGCGCCCTGCTCGCGCACATAGGCCAGAGCGCTCTCACAATCTTCAAACGTGCCATAGGCAGCCGTCGGAAGATCGTATTTCGCCATGAGGCCCTTGGAGAAATCCTTGGACCCTTCGAGTTGCGCGCCCTCAGCACCCGGACCGAAGCAATCGATGCCCTTCTCGCGCACGGCATCGGCTACGCCTACGACCAGCGGGGCTTCGGGACCAATGACCACCAAATTGCAGCCATGGTCCACGGCAAACGATGCCACGGCGGCACCGTCTTCGATATCAAACGAAACATTGGTCGCAAAAGCGGCCGTACCACCATTACCCGGAGCGACGTAGAGCTCATCGCACAGCTCAGACGCATTGAGCGAAGCGGCAATCGCGCATTCGCGCCCACCGGAACCAAGCAGGAGAATATTCATTACTTCCACCCTCTCATGATGGTCTGATCGCGGTCGGGACCGACGGTGAGGATGCTGATCGGCACCCCGGCAAGCTCCTCGAGACGCTCCACGTAATCCTTGGCGGCCTGCGGAAGCTCCTCGTAGGTCCTGCAGTCGGAGACATCGCACTGCCAGCTCGGCATCTCCTCGTAGATGGGCTTGGCGTGATGGAACGCGGTCTGCTGACTGGGGACGTTCTCATAGCGAACGCCATCTGCCTCATAAGCCGTGCAGATTTTGATGGTGTCGACAGCACCGAGGACGTCGAGCTTCGTGAGCGCGATATCCGTGAGGCCGTTGACATCGGCAGCATAGCGAATGATGACTGCGTCGTACCAGCCGCAGCGACGCTTGCGCCCCGTCGTGACGCCGACCTCTCCACCGGCCGTTCCGAGCGTATCGCCGTATTCGTCGAAGAGCTCTGTGGGGAACGGACCGCTGCCGACGCGCGTCATGTACGCCTTGACGATGCCCAAGACCTTCTGGACCTTCGTCGGGCCGACGCCCGTGCCAGTCATGGCACCGCCGGCCGTGCAGTTGCTGGAGGTGACGAACGGGTACGTGCCGTGGTCGATGTCGAGCTGCGTGGCCTGCGCGCCCTCGAAAAGCACGCTCTTGCCAGCGCGGAGCTCCGCATTGAGCAGCTGGCTTCCGTCAACGACGTGCGCGCGAATCATATCCGCATACTCGAGGTATTCCTCGAGTATGTCGTCGAGCTTGAAGATGGGCCTGTCGTAGACCTCGCGCAGGATGTCGTTTTTCACAGCCAGGGCAGCCTCGAGCTTCTCGCGCAGGATCTTTGCATCGAGCAGGTCCTGGATGCGAATGCCGTAGCGCGCGGCCTTGTCCTGATAGCACGGACCGATGCCACGGTTGGTCGTGCCGATCTTGTTCGCGCCCAGGCGCGCCTCCGACGCGCCGTCGAGTGCACGGTGATACGGCATGATGACGTGGGCGTTGCAGCTGATGAGCAGTTTCTCGCAAGAGATCCCCTGCTCTTCAAGCTCTGCCATCTCCTTGCACAAGACGCTCGGGTCGATGACGCAGCCGTTGCCGATCATCGGCGTGACGTTGTCGTACATGATGCCCGAGGGAATCAGGTGCAGTGCAAGTTTGATGCCATCGTGGATGACAGTGTGGCCGGCGTTGTTGCCGCCCTGGAAGCGGACGACGTAATCGTAATCTGCGGCAAGCAGGTCCGTGACCTTGCCCTTGCCTTCATCACCCCATTGGGTTCCCACCAGAATGGTGCCTGGCATAGTCAGCTCCTCGTGTTCGAGAATAGATACCTTGCGATTCTATCGTAATGGAGTGACAAGTTAAACGAATGCGCGGCCGCAAACACAACGACTCCCGAAACTACATCTATGCTAGAAAGTCCTGACGGTGTAGTTGACAGTTGCGCTGCGACGACAAGGCTGCCCCTATGCAACAGCCACCGAGAAAGAAACCGCAGATGCGCGTCCTTTAAAAACCGGAGCGCTGCAATTGCCGAGCTAGCGATAGTCCTCGCGCGCGAGATTCTCGAAACGGGTGATGTCGTTCATGAACGCGAGGTGCACAGTGCCAATGGGGCCGTTGCGGTGCTTTGCAACGATGACATCTGCAGTGCCGTAATCCGGGCGCCCCTCGACTTCGCCTTCCTCAGGAGTGACCGAACGGTCGAGGAACATGACGATGTCGGCATCCTGCTCGATGGAGCCCGATTCGCGCAAGTCGGAAAGCACGGGACGCTTGTTCGGGCGGTTCTCGACAGCGCGGGAAAGCTGCGAGAGCGCGATGATAGGCATGTCCATTTCTTTCGCGAGAATCTTCAACCCGCGGGAGATTTCCGCGATTTCCACCTGACGGCTTTCCGTGCGGCTGTTCTGCGGCTGCATGAGCTGCAGGTAGTCGACGATGATGAGGCCGTGTTCCGGCGGCACGTTGCGAAGCTGACGACGAGCCTTCGCGCGAACCTCGAGGATGGAGGCAGCAGGGGTGTCGTCAACCCACATGTTGAGCTTGGACAGCCTGTCTGCAGCCGCAGCAAGGTCGCCCCAATCCTGCGCACTCAGCTTGCCCATCTGCATTTTCTTGCCGTTGACGCGAGCTTCGAACGCGAGGACGCGCTGCACGAGCTGCTGCGCGGACATTTCCAACGAGAAGAACGCGACTGCGTTGCCAAGCTGCGCTGCACGACTTGCGATGTTGAGTGCCAGGGCGGTTTTGCCCACAGCGGGACGCGCCGCGAGAATGACGAGGTCGCCGCCGCGCAGGCCGCCGAACAGGTTGTCCAGGTCGTTGAAGCCGGTGCGCACCCCGCGGTACTGGGTCTGGCTTTCCGAAATCTCGTGCAGCTCGTTGAAGCTGTCGAGAATGAGCGAGTCGATTTTCACGAAGTCGCTTTTGACACGCTTGTTTGTAACGTCGAAGAGGAGCTTTTCGGATTCTTCGACTACCTCGTCGAGGTCCTCGGGGGCATCGTAGCCCAGCGCGGTGATCTTGACGGCAGCGCCGATGAGGTCGCGCAACATGGCCTCGCGTTTGACGATATCGGCGTGATTGGCCCAGTTGGCGAGCGCGTACGTATTGTTACCGAGCTCGACGATATAGGCTTTGCCGCCCACGGCATCGAGCGTGCCGCGGCTCTTCAAGCAGTCCGCGAGAGAGATCGGGTCGATGGGGATGTTCCTGTTGTAAAGGTCGAGCATCGCCTCGAAGATCTTCTTGTGCGCTGGACGATAGAACTCGTCGGCGCTGAGCTTGTCAAACGCCTCCTCGGCCACCTCGCCGTCGAGACCGAGCAGCATTGCCGCGAGCACTGCCTTTTCGGCATCGACATCCTGCGGCATGATGCGCTCGACAGGCGAGTTGCTGTTTGTGTAAGCGAGTTCTGGCATAACGCTAAAAGCATCTCCTCGTGGGTTGGTAACTTGGGGGAGCATACCTTACCCGTTAGGTGAGACATTTTCTCTCAGAAAATCGCGTTTCCACTACGCATGTTAATACGGATGAGCTTCTGACCTGCGCATCGGAGAGTTTTCCACTTATGCACGAATTTTGCGTCTTTTTCGCTCGCGAGGGCATGGGCGCCCGCCGGGTTTCGCCAGCCGTGCGGGCTCACTGAAGTGAGCCCCTACGAATCCGTTCCGCGCACGCCCAGCTGGCCGCAGCCCGCGACGCTTAAGAGGCGATGCTGAGAGCAGCCGTGTACATGA
>ODAI013393549.1_pt1 | contig 11080 bp, 11 predicted proteins | sample 1539321 | NCBI WGS metagenome assembly ODAI01 (sample SAMN02144231, study PRJEB22623) | gut metagenome | biome: sheep rumen | host: Ovis aries | place: New Zealand | reverse complement strand
TGTGACGTCACGCAATCGTGTGCGCAGAAACGTAAGGCTCGTGAAAGGTTGGCGGCACCTAGCCGTAAGGTTTCCTGCCCATCATGTGTAGCGTCAGAGAGGGAAAGGAGACGCCATGGACTGCTGCATCATGACGAAGGGCCTCACCAAGGCCTACCACGGAACCCCGGTGGTCGATGGGATCGACTTGGCCGTGCCTCAAGGATCGGTCTACGGATTTTTGGGGTCCAACGGTGCCGGGAAGACCACCACGATGAAGATGCTGCTGGGGCTCGTGCATCCCAGTGCGGGCGAGGCGACGGTCTTGGGAACGCGGGTGACGGTGCACAACCGCGTACGCGTCAATGCGCGGGTCGGGTCACTCATCGAGAGCCCGAGCTGCTATCCGCATCTCACCGCGCGTGAGAACCTCGAGATCATACGCAGCCTGCGTGGCCTTCCTGTAGAGGCAATCGATGAGGCCCTCGCCACCGTGCGCTTGGAGCGCACGGGGGGCAAGCCCGTTCGTGCGTTCTCGCTGGGCATGCGGCAGCGGCTGGGTCTGGCGGCCGCACTCATGGGCAACCCTGATCTGCTGCTTTTGGATGAGCCCACCAACGGGCTCGACCCGGCAGGCATCCAGGAGATACGCGAGCTCATCCGCATGCTTCCCGCGACGCATGGCTGCACGGTGCTGGTGTCGAGCCACCTGCTCTCCGAGATAGACCAAATGAGCGACCACGTGGGCATCATCAGCCATGGGCGCATGGTTTGGCAGGGGCCCTTGGATTCACTGCACGCACAGGCCCGGGGCTGGCTTGAGCTCCATACCACCGATGACGAGCGTGCGGCAACGTTGCTGGGTGCAGTACGGCCCGTTGGGGGACGAATTCGCCTCGCGCCATGCTCCGACGAGAAGCTGGCGCGGAAGGTGATGTTCCTCGCACGCGAGGGCATCGCCGTCCTACGCCTCGAGGAGCACCGGGAGGATCTTGAGGACCTTTTCCTCAAGATGACGGGGACGGAGGCATCGCTATGAGGGCTCTTGCACTCGAGGCGGCAAAGCTGCGTCGCAAGCACGTGTCGCTGGTGGTTCTGGCCATGGTGGGGGCGGTGCTCGCCTGGTTGTATCTCGACGCGCATCAGGAGGGGCAGGGGAGCGCTACCGGCTGGTGGTCCCTGCTCTACGCTGCACCCATCATGAACTCCGTCTTTCTGTCGCTTCTGGCGAGCGTGGTGGCTTCGCGCATAGCAGATGTGGACCATGAAGCCCATGCGTGGAAGCAGCTGCTCTGCCTGCAGAGGACGGGGTCGGTCCTGGTGGCGAAGCTGGTTCTCGCGACGTTGCTAATGGCGCTGGCTGTGGCGCTTGAGGTCGCGGGCATGGGGGCAATGGGCACGCTGATGCACTTTCCGCACGTACCCGCAGTTGCAACGTGGGTCTCGTTCGTGCTCCTGCAGCTTGTCTCCTGCCTGGGAATCGTGACGGTGGTGCTGGCCGTGGCGCTGTGGTGGGAGAACCAGTTCGTCTCGCTGGCGGTGGGGCTGGCCCTCGCGCTGGTGGGGCTCTTTGCCAGCCTGCTCCCGCAGGAGGTTGCGCGCCTTGTTCCCAGCGGGTACTTCACGCTGCTCTCTCGAGTCGTGGTGGATTGGGGCGCGGGAACGGGTGCGCCTGTCTTTTCTGAAGTACCCGTTCCTTGGGGAGACTGCACGTTGCTGCTGGCATTTGTCGTCGTGGTGGCGACGGGAAGTTTCGTCGGTTTTTCGCGAAAGGAGCACTAGCATGCGTTCGTCTTCACTGCGCGCCGAGCTCGTGAAGCTTCGTCGAGCTCCTGTCTGGGTCGCCTTCGTGGTGCTGCCGGCTGTTTCGGCCGCCATCGGGACATTCAATTACCAAAGCAATCTGGGCATCCTCAAGCTGGGTTGGTTTGACCTCTGGACGCAGCATACGCTCTTTGCGAGCATGTTCTTCCTGCATGCGTTGGTGGGCGTCGCTTGCTCGTGGCTCATGCGACTGGAACATCAGGGCAGCAACTGGAACCAGCTTCTGGCTGCGCCGATGGGCGTGATGCGACTCTTGGGTGCCAAGTTTGTGGTCGGCTGTCTGCTTCTTGGGGTGGCGCTTGTTGCAACGGGTGTGCTCTTTGTGCTCTGCGGGAAGCTGATCGGACTGTCGGGGCTGCCGGGTTTGGAGTACGCGACATGGCTCGCGCTTGCCTGGTTGGGAGGTGCAGCGGCGGTTGCCTGCCAGTTGCTCATCTCGCTCGTCGTCCGCAACTTTGCGGCCCCGGTGGGTGTGGCTGTGGTCGGCGGACTCGGCGGCTTTCTCACGTGTGCCTATGGCAGTGTGTTGAGCTGGCCTTATGCGCTCGTCATTTGGGCGCTCAACAGCAACGGGCACGGCGCGGTTACCGCGGGAGAGCTTCCGGTGTTTCTTGCGGCCGCGCTAGCCTATGCCCTGCTTGCGCTAGGCGTGGCCACATGGCTGCTCACGCATCGTGATGTTCGAACCGATTGAGGGTTTGTGGCGCATGCTCACCGTGGCGCAGGCCGACTAAGTGGGTTGCTACGCAGAAAACCGTGAGCAGTGGTGGGACGGGTGGCCGGGCCTGTGCGTACAACCTGTTGTGAGGGGTACGTATTCCTCACCATCAGCCGAGAGTCGGAAAGGAGTGCGACATGGCGCTTGAAGACCGTTGGTCAGAACTTACCGAGGAACAGAGGGCCAAAGCTAAAGGGTGCAAGACGCCGGAGGAGATGCTTGCGCTGGCTCGGGAGGAGGGCTGTGAGCTCTCCGATAGTGAGCTTGAGGCCATCACGGGCGGTGTCAAATGGACTATGGGCGGTTCTTCCTGCGGTAACTACGTAAATCCCTGTCCAAATGATTTCATCAAATGATTGCCGTATCTGAGGCGCGCAGCTATCGCGATGACGCTACAACGTAGTACTGCGATGCCAGCAATAGGCACCGGATTGATTAAGTGCCAGCTGCTCGTGACCCTAGGGTTCGAGTAGCTGGCACTACATGTGCGCTGTCTCCAAGGAGCCCATAGTCTCCTTGGAGCTTTCTCTCTTACCACGCTGCGCGAAGCTCTCTCAGACGAGCGCTTCGTTGTCGGCTCACGAAGCTCCTGTCGTATATCTAGATGGCTATTATAATAGCTAGAGGAAGCTAAATATACTTAGATGGGATAATATATTAGCTATGATTAATCTGACCAAGAAGACACCTGACGTCATCCAGGCAGAGCTTGCGGAACGCATCCGGGCTCGTCGCAAGGAGCTCCGCTACTCGCAGGCAGAGCTTGCGCGCCGATCCGGTGTGTCGCTTGGATCGCTCAAGCGCTTTGAGCGCACGCACGAGATCTCGCTTGCATCACTGGTCAAGCTTTCCGTGGCGCTTGACTGTCGGGAGGACTTCGATGCGCTGTTTGCCCAAAAACGCTACGACTCCATCGCGGAGGTGATTGCCGATGCCGGGCGAGATGGCTGAGCGACTGGCAAAGCTCGGGTATGTTGACGTCCTGATGGAGGGGGTCCACGTGGGAACCCTCGCCCGCATGAGAAGCGGGGCAATGGCGTTTGAGTATGCGCAAGAATGGCTCGCTTCGGGCTTCTCCATCAGCCCGTTCTCCTTGCCTTTGCACCAAAGCCTGTTTGACGCTCCACCCGACGCGCCTGATAGGCTCTTTGGCATATTTCGCGACAGCCTGCCTGATGACTGGGGGCGATTCCTTCAGGATCGTAGGCTTGCTGAGCTGGGCGTCCGCCCTGGCTCACTCTCGATTCTGGGACGGTTGTCACTTGTAGGAGCGACAGGCCTCGGAGCGCTTGAATATGCGCCTACCCACGTTGTTCGTGCTAACTCTGATATCTCGAGTGACTGGGATACGCTGTCTCGTCAGTGCCAGAGGCTTCTTGCCGAGGAGGGGACGGAGGCGCTCGATGCCATCTATGCATGTGGGTCATCCTCCGGAGGTGCGCGGCCCAAGGTGATGGTTGATCTGGATGACGAACCATGGATCGTGAAGTTTCCTGCAATTGCCGATAGGCCGAGGGCTGGCGTACAGGAGTACCGGCTGGCCCAGATGGCGCGAGCTTGCGGCATCGCAATGCCTGAGGTGCGGCTCATCCCTTCCCACGTCTGCGGTGGTTACTTTGCTACCAAACGGTTCGACCGGCTGCGGGATGCTTTTGGGGCATTGCACAAGGTGCATATGGCGAGTGCGGCTGCGCTTCTTGAGGTGTCTCCCTTCGATGTTCTGGACTACCGCAATCTCATGCAGCTGACGCTTGAGCTGACGGGTAGCGTGGCCGACTGTGAACAGCTCTTCCGAGTGATGTGTTTCAACGTGGCTGTGGGGAACTGCGATGACCATGCGCGCAACTTCTCGTTCCTCTGTGAAAACGGAGTTTGGCGCCTGTCTCCCGCATACGATCTCACGAAGGATGGGGGGTTCTTGGGCGAGCATGCTACGCTTGTCAATGGGAAAGGTGTCGACATCACCGAGGCAGACCTGCTGACAGTTGGTGCTGCCGGCGGTGTCTCGGCACGCAAGGGTCGCGAGATTTATAGTCAGGTAATTGAAGTGACAGCAGGCTTTGCTGAGGGATAGAGGGTTGTGCAAGAGTCATACGACTCAAGCTTGCCTGCTTGGCGGCAGCGAGAGACTCAAAGATTTGCGCTTATCCCGATGGTGCAGGTAAGCTTGCACGTGAGAGACATTCGAAGACGTAACTGTTGCGAGCTTCCCGCAACGAACGATTGGGGGCAATGACATGGCAGAGAACAAGGACGGGCGTGTCGCGAGGCCAAAGGATGCAGACAGGCGAGCAGGTATGCGACATGCCGCTGTCCGGCCGCACAAGCTGATAACGGATGCACCGGCCGCTCCCGCGCAGGCTGCACCCGCGCAAGCTGCACCCGCGCAGACACCCTCTGCGAAAGCCGACTTGGCCGCCAAAGCCGAGCAGACCATTCAGTCGTTCATGAAGTCCCTTCCCGGCGAGGGCCCGAGCGACGTCTTGTGGGGACCGAAGGTTTCCAAGAAAGAAGAGGCGGCGCGCAAGTACTTTGGCATCCCAAAGGACGACAAGGTCTGGCTCATCCTCGACACCACGCTCTTCGGCAGCTGCAAGGTCGGCTTTGCGCTGTGCACGAGCGGCATGCATGCGCATGACGAGCGCGGCAAGGACATGCATCTGTCGTGGCAACGGTTTGTCAACGCCACGCTGGACAACGATGGCAATACGCTGGTCGTCGACGGCAAGCGCTTCATAGCAACAGGCGCCGTGGACGATTTGCTCCGTCTTATGCATCGCATCCAGAAGGATCTTGCGGCCTAGTGGCTTTTGGCAGGGGAGGAAAGATGAGGTTCCGCTCTTATCTGTCCGTGGTCACGAGCCTGTGCGTCGCGCTTGCAGGAGGTCTGCTCTGCGGCTGCTCGGACGATGGCGAGACGCTCGCCGAACGCGTGGAGAGCGGTCAGGCTACCCAAGCTGAGCGTGGCACCAAGACCTTGGACATTCAGCGCACGATACCCGCCGGCAAGCGCCCCAAGGGAATCAAGAAGGACACCTGGACGGTCTTCGTCTACCTCTGCGGCTCCGACCTCGAGACCAATGGAGGTGCAGCTACCACAGACCTCGCCGAGATGGTGGCCGCACACGGTAGCGACCAGGTGAGCTTTGTCGTGGAGACGGGCGGTGCCAAGGAGTGGCAGGGCGACGTGAAGAGTAACCGTCTTCAGCGCTATCTGGTCCAGGACGGTTCCATCATGGAGGTGGGGCACGCCAAGGCAGCCGACATGGGCGACCCCAAAACGCTCTCTGACTTTCTGAGCTGGGGACTTGCCAACTATCCTGCCGAGCATATGGGCGTCGTGCTCTGGGACCATGGCGGCGGCTCGGTCTCGGGCGTGTGCTTTGACGAGCGTAACGACTACGACGCGCTTACCCTGCCCGAGCTGGACGCCTCTTTTGCAGGCATCAACGATGTGCTGTGGCAGAAGTTTGACTTCGTGGGCTTTGATGCCTGCCTGATGGGAACCCTCGAGACGGCCAACGTGCTCGCGTCATATGCCGACTACATGATTGCTTCGGAGGAGACCGAGCCGGCGACGGGCTGGGAGTACAGCTCCATCATGGAGTATCTGGCGGACCATCCCTCGGCTGGCGGAGCCGATCTGGGGCAGGCGCTCTGCGACTCCTATATGAAGTCACTGGAAGGCTCGAGCGCGGGCTGGGCGACCCTCTCGACGGTTGAGCTGGCGCAGGTGGACGATCTCGTCCAGAGCTTCTACCGCTTCTCGCAGGAGATGTACGACTCGGGCACGGATCAGGGCACGCGCGCGGCCATGTCGCGGGGCATCAAGCGAGCGGACAATTACGGCGGGAACAACTGGCTCGAGGGCTACACCAATATGGTGGATGTGGGCGGTCTCGTGGATGCGTGCGCTCAGGTGACGCCGAGCGCGGATGATGTGAAGGACTCCCTCGATGCCGCCGTGACCTATCAGGTGCGGGGAAAGTACCATAGCGACGCGTCCGGCCTGGCCATCTACTACCCGCTCTCCATGGGCGACAAGGAAGAGCTGACCGCCTTTCAGCAAGTGGCGGTGAACCCCTCGTATCTGTCGTATGTGGACCGCCTGGCACACGGGGCCACCGAGGGCGAGGAGGCCTACGACGACTATTCCGACGACCCTTGGTTTGAGGGTGGCTTCTGGGAGTGGCTCTTCTCTGACGAGGAACTGTCGGAAGAGGAAGAGCAGGAGGTTCAGGAGGAGAGCGAGCAATACTGGAGCTATGTTGACGGGCATACTGGCGAAAGTGCGCTGATCAGCTTTGCCGAAGAGCCGCAGGTTGACGAAGAGGGCATCTACTGGTTCCAGCTCGATGAGAACGGCCTCGAAAACGCTTGCGTGGTGAGTGGGTTGGTGTACGCGCTTACTGACGACGGTGCCGACTGGTACGCCCTCGGCGAGACCTATGACGTGTACGGTGACTGGGAGACTGGTGAGTTCGTCGACGGCTTTGACGGCAAGTGGCTCTCGCTGCCCGACGGGCAGAGCTTATGCACCTACGTGGTGGCGAGCGACGACGATTGGATACTGTACACCGCGCCTGTCATGCGCAACGGCAAGCGTACCTACCTGCGCATGCGCCAGTATCTTGATGACGGGTCGGTCGAGGTGGAAGGTACCTGGGACGCATTGGGAACGGGCGGCTCGGTCGACCGTGGCGTGGAGCCGCTGGTGCGTGGTGACAAGATCGCGCCGCTCTACGACGCCTTCTCGGCTGATGAGACCCATGAAGAGAGCACGTATGCGGGTGAGGAGTACGTGGTGGGCAAGCGGCTCGAGGTTGACTATGGCCTGCTGTATCCCGGTATCTACCAGTATTCGTTCCGCATTGAGGATGCCTTTGGCGACAGCATCACCACCGACCAGGTGGAGCTGGAGGTCGACGAGAAGGGTAACACCTACTTCAACGAATAGCGCGTGCTGGCGGGGTCGCGGTCGCGTCCTGCGGCTGCGGCCTCGTTGCGAGCGGTCCGCTACGGCTCGATCAGCAGTTGCATGAAGCGCTCGTGGTGCGTGAAGCCACAGGCGCTGTACAGGCGCACACCCTCTTCCGACGCGGTGATATGCACGGCGCCGCAGTCGTGTGCCTTGGCCTCGTCCACCACCCGAAGAAGCAGGTCGCGAGCGATGCCCTGGCGACGCAGGTCGGGCTGCACAAACATGCTGGAGAGAAGGCCGATGCGTCCCGTGAGGCAGCTGAAGTACGGCGGCTTCTCCACAACGGAGAGTCCGCTCGTGCCGACGATTTGGTCGTCGTGCAGGGCTAGCCACGAGAAGAAGCTGCCATCCGTCAGGTGACGCTCGTAGTAGTCATATAGCGCCGGGCGGAGGTCGCAGGACTCCTGCGCACCCTCTTCGAGCAGCTGTGCGATACGCATCTCGGTGAACGTGGGGATGTCTTCTACCGTGAGCCTGCGGAAGCTGAGCGGAGCGGGTTCGCAAGAGCTGTTCAGCCGACGCACCATGAGCCATTCGCTCTGGTCGGCTCCGTATCCCACGATGCGGAAACCCAGCCGTTCGTAGAGGTGCAGCGCCGGGTTCTCCTTCTGAACGGAGAGCGAGGTACGCTGGTAGCCGGTCTCGCGCAGCTCGTCTATGAGGTGGCTCATGAGGGCCGCTCCGATGCCGCGGCCACGATAGGGCTTGAGGACCGAGAGGGAGAACGAGGGCGTCTCGTCGTCGATATGACCGTATTCGTCGGTGGTGCGCACCCAGCAGGCACCGACGACCTGACCATCAGCCTCCGCGACCAGAGCTCGGTCGTCCGCGCGCGTACCGAAGCCTTCGAAGGCGGCTCGGCACTTGGGGTCATCGTAGATGATGGAGCGCGGGATTATGCCCGTGTACCCCTCCGGCACGTAGATTGCCTCGTAGAGGAAGCGCTCGAGCAGCGGGTACTCGGCTGGCGCCATATGTCGAATCTTGTAGTCCATGCACTTGAGTATAGTGTGGGAGTGCTCGGATGAGGTGGGTGATGCGATGAACAAGATGGAGGAGGCCGCTCGGGCAGCTAACGTGCTGGCACGCTGGTGTGCGCAGCGTGACGTGAGCGCGTTGAGCAAAGAGGCCTTGGGTGTCGAAGCGGGGCTCCCCGGAGGCAGCGCTGACCTGTTTGTGCTCTTTGGCGGAGGAGTGACGGGAATAGTCGAGACGTTGGCGGCAGCTATAAGCTCGGGTGTGGCGCACCGATACGCCACCGTGGGCGGTCGCGGGCATGCCACCTATTGGCTCGATCAGGCGATGACGTGTCTTTCTGGGGAGGAAGCTTGTAGCCCGAGTGACTCATGGCTGGAGCCGGGCGTGGCGAGCGAGGCCGAGATGCTCGATGCGCTCCTGTCTGCTCGCTATGGCCTGCATGCGGATCTGCTTGAGACGCGCTCCACCAACTGCGGTAACAACATCACCTTCCTGCTTGACCTGCTGGAAGGGGAGGGTGCGATTCCCGAGAGCGTCATCCTCTGTCAGGACGCGGTGATGCAGCGTCGGATGGATGCCACGTGGCGTCGCCAGGTGTCCGAGCGGGGTGCATTTTCTCACACGCGTGTTATCAATTGGCCGGCCTACGAGGCGGAGCTTGCCTGCGAGGGCGGCGTGCTCGTGTGGCGGCATGCGCCGGAGGGTATCTGGCCGATGGAGAAGTACCTGCAGCTTCTGCTGGGCGAGGTAGCGCGGCTGACCGACGACGAGGGCGGGTATGGCCCCCGTGGGCGCGACTTTGTGGTGCATGTGGACGTGCCTGACGAGGTCGTGGTAGCGGCTGGGATGTTGCGTACTGCCTGCGGCGAGTCTGGCCGAGCTCCGGACGAGCGTTTTGGCTGAGGAAGGGGAGGTGTCAATGGACAGGTCACGCATCATCGGGCAGTGGGTGCAGATTGCGCTGGGGCTTCTGGTGTTCTCCTTTGGGGTGCACCTCACCATCTTCGCCAACATTGGGTTGGCGCCGTGGGACTGTCTGGGCATGGGCATTGCCGCCCACACACCGCTCAACTACGGGTTGGCCATGACCGCGACCAGTGTGGCCATCCTGGGCATCGACCTGGCTCTGCGCGAGCGCATCGGCTACGGCACCATAATCGACGCGCTGCTCACGGGCAACTTCGTTCAGGCCTTCAACGACCTGAGCCCGCTTGCGCTATGCACAAACGTCTGGACGGGTGTGGCCATGATGCTTGTTGGCTTCGTGTTCATGGCGCTTGGCATGTGGATTTACATGTGCGGCGAGCAGTGCTGCGGCCCTCGTGACGCGCTTTTGGTGGGACTCGGCAAGCGTCTGCCGAGCGTGCCCATCGGGGCGGTGCAGATTGCCCTGTGGTCAGCTGTCACGGTGGTGGGGTGGCTGCTGGGAGGCCCGGTCGGCATCGGAACGCTGCTTTCTGCCTTTGGCGCAGGTGCGGTAATGCAGGTGGTGTACCAACTCCTCCACTTTGAGCCGCGCGACATCAAGCATCTAAGTGTGTTGGAGATCAACCGGTCGCTGGCTAGGCGATAGGCGTAGAGAGATGCTCGAGAGCTTCTGACGCGACGGGAACGCTGGCGCTCAGGAATCAGGAAATTACCTATAGCTGCCTAAAGGCTGACGTTTGCGCAGGATTCCATGGTCAGTCGCAGGCTAAATAGCCAGCTATAGGTAATTCTGTTCCGGCAATGATGGTTGCTGACCTGCGAACCCGCGCGGACAGCAAGTCTTGTACGCCACCGGACAGCAACTGGTCTAAGTGGTATATCGTTGCTGACAGCACGGACAACCGCTAAGGGGCTCTCATGATCATCCCATCCATCGACGTCCATTCCCATGCGCTGCCTCAGGCCTACCTCGACGCCCTCGCTGAGCTAGGCGTGAACCCGGTTGAGGAGGACGGATTCCCCACGCCCGCCTGGAGCGAGGATGCGCAACTGCGCTTCATGGAGGAGACCGAGCAGGAGTTCTGCGTGCTCTCCATCTCCACGCCCCACATCCACCGCGGCGACGACGTGACGGCTGTGCGCTTGGCGCGGACCATCAATGACGAGCTGGCTGCGGTCTGTCACCGTCATCCTGATCGTTTGGGCTTTGCCACGCTGCTGCCGGTTCCTGCTGTGGAGGCTTCCATCGAGGAGGCGCGCCGTGGCTTCGACGAGTTGGGAGCGCTTGGCGTGAAGCTTCCCAGCAATGGGGCAGGTGTCTATCTGGGCGACCCCACGCTCGAACCGCTCATGGCCTTCCTCGACGAGCGTGCAGCGGTGGTGACCATCCACCCGTCGCTCCCTTCAGCCGTACCACAGGGCATTTTCACCACAGGTCCTGCACCACTCTTTGAGTACATCACCGACACCACGCGCGCGGTGCTCAACCTCATGGCGCACGGTGCCATCGACCGCTACCCGCATATCCGCTGGATCGTGCCGCATGCGGGCTCGTTCGTGCCAGCCATCGCCCATCGGCTCACGGGCATCTCGCAGGTGCTGGTTCCGGCTGGCCTCATGGAGCCCGTCAATGTGATGGAGAACCTCCGCAGCCTCTACTGGGACCTTGCCGG
>ODAI013013852.1_pt1 | contig 11080 bp, 10 predicted proteins | sample 1539321 | NCBI WGS metagenome assembly ODAI01 (sample SAMN02144231, study PRJEB22623) | gut metagenome | biome: sheep rumen | host: Ovis aries | place: New Zealand | reverse complement strand
CTACACTCCTAAACTCCTAAACTCCTAAATTCCTTTCCATTTGAGAAAGTCGGATATAATGACAATTCCCATGCGTCTCTTTCGAAAAGCATAGCAAAGATATGAACTTTATCGCGAAAAGAGCGACTAATTATATGTATAACACAATTTAGCAAGACCTCCGCTCACCCGCGTTTCTTGTATTTTGCCTTCACTATCTCGTAGGAGTTTCGCGTAAGGTCCTTCAGCAGCTCGTCGGGAGCGGTGTCTGGACGGATGCCTATCCAATGTTTGGACGACAGATTATGGGGCTTGGTGAAACAGTCATTGCCCGCCCGGAGTTCTTCGATACGGTCGGGCTGGCATTTCAACGTGATGACGCTGAAATGATCGCAATCGAACAACGAGAACATGTGGCCATGCACATAGAACACCAGCACACCGCTGGCATAGTGAAACGCCGTGAAGGGCAACTTCTCCTCCACGTCTGCGCCCAGAGAAAGGCAATAGTCGGGATAATCCTCTATGTTCATTTCTTCTTTACTTCAAAATCCGGGTGAGAAAGCATTGACAGCAGCAAGATTCATGCGCTGAGGCGCACGAAATGCCGCTTGATTGTTCTTGTGCATGCAAAGCTACGCATTTTTTCGGAATTCCGATTCACAGGCATTTCTTTCTTTGTATATCACCATGTCATTTCTCCTTTTTTGTCTCTTTTTTCGCCTATTTCCCACAAAATCATATTTGTCCTTTCCCTATCACATCGTTTTACCACATTCTGCGACAATAAATCACGGAAAAAGAACGTTATTGAAGAAAAATCGAACAGTAGAATTCGGATATAAATGTCGAACTTTGCACATTGTAAAGTAAAATAAGGACAGAATGGAAATAAAGACCCTAATGCCCCGCAGAGGGGACGGCACTCTACGGATAGATGACAGCGACGACCTTGTGGTCATGGAAGATTTTGGCGTCGTCCCCGACGGCAAGGTACGCCTCGAGAATCATGGGGTTCTTTTCATTTTCACTGAAGGCAGGGCACAGTTTGAATACGACGGCATGGTGATTCAGATACAGAAGAACGATATGCTCCTTTATATGAACAACAGCGTGGCCTGCAATTTCATGGCATCATCCAATCTGAAGTGCAGGCAGATATGGTTTAAAAACGGCGAGCTGTGGAACATCAATTTATACAGCAAGATAAGCCTGGCCGACTTGGTCTATCTCAAGCAGCATCCTAAGGTGCACCTCACCGACGAAGATGCCCGCCTGCTCGACAGCTACTTCCAGTTGCTCTGCCACCGGATGAAGAATCCCTCACCTACCCTTCATCCAGAAATCGTGCGGTCTCTCGTAGGCACCATGATGCTTGAGATGCTGTCCTTGATGCGGCGTGGCGAGAAGCCTGAGGACGAGATGAACATTGAGGGACTTTCCACTGCCAGTTTTCACAAAAGGGTGCTGGTCAACAGGTTCATCCGCATGGTGGAACAAAGCGACGGACGCATCCGCAAGGTGGATGCCTACGCCAGCCAACTCCAGATTACGCCCAAATACCTCTCTACCATCCTGAAGGAGACGATGAACCGCCGCCCGAGCGACTTGATACAGCTTTTCACGATGAAAGCCATTGAGCACCGTCTGCGCTTCACCGACATGACGATGCAGGAGATTGCCAATGACTTGAACTTCCCCAACGCATCTTTCTTCGGCAAATATTTCAAGGAGCATTCAGGCATGACGCCGCTGGATTTTCGAACAAAATATCACCGGTCATGAAAATAGGAAAAATAATGCTGATACTCGCCACCCTGTTGATAAGTGGCGCTGTGAGTGCCCAAAACGACAGCACGGCAGTCGGCCTGCAAAAAGATAGCGCCTGGCTAAAGCAGCCAAGAGCCAAGGTGGCCGTCGTCATGAGTGGCGGCGGAGCGAAAGGCATGGCGCACATCGGGGCGCTGAAAGTGATTGAGCGTGCCGGCATACCCATCGACATCGTCACAGGCACCTCGATGGGCAGCATCATCGGCGGTCTCTACTCCATCGGCTACAATGCCAACTCGCTCGACTCCATGGTGCGTGTGCAAGACTGGAGCTATGTCATCACCGACAAGGAGGACATGAGCAAACAGAGTCTCTCCGACCGCAAGAAGCAGAACACCTATATCTTCTCACGCGGCATCACTGTCGGCAAATACAGCAGTCACGACGGAGGCATCATCCAGGGCAAGAACCTGGCAGAGCTCTTCCAACAGTTATGCGTTGGCTACACCGACTCCATCGACTTCTCCCGCGACCTGCCCATCCCCTACGCTTGCGTGGCCACGAATGTCATCGACAACTCCGAGTATGACTTCCACAGCGGGCGTCTGCCACAAGCCATGCGCGCCTCGATGGCCATCCCCGCCGCTTTCTCTCCTGTGAGAATCGGCGACATGGTGCTCGTCGACGGAGGTCTGAAAAACAACTACCCCGCCGACCTGGCCCGGGAGATGGGAGCCGACATCATCATCGGCGTCACCGTGCAGGGCGAGCCGAAGATTGCCGACGACATGGGACGCACCATGAGCATCCTGAGCCAGATCATCGATGTAAACTGTAAGAACAAATATGATGAGAACCTGGCCATCACCGATGTGCATGTGCAGGTGGACACCAAAGGCTACAATGCCGCCAGCTTCTCCACCTCTGCCATCGACACGCTCATCCGTCGGGGTGAAGAGGAGGCCATGAAGCACTGGGATGAACTCATCGCGCTGAAAAAGCGTATCGGCGTCGACGAGAGTTACCGCCCGCCCCTTCTCCACCCCAAGAACCCTACGGTGATGACAGAAAAGAAGCGTGTGACGTCCTACGTCTTCCAGAATATGACGCCACAAGACGAGCGGTTCCTGCGCCAGAAATTCAATTTGGAGAGAGGCAAGCGCTCAGGGGGTGAGAGCTACGACAGCATCGATGTCAAGCGCGGGCAGCAGTTCACCACCTCGATGCGCCTCGACCTGTTCTATCAGACAGCCGAATGCCACCTGGAGCCCGACGGCGATGGTGTGCAAGTGGTCCTCACGGCCGGCTATCGCAAGACCAACCAGGCACATCTGGGATTCCGCTACGACACCGAGGAGAGTGCCGCCTTGCAGATAGGCGCCGACTTCCCCATCAAAGCGTCTGTTCCGATGAATGTAGATGCCGCCATCAGGTTGGGCAAACGGATGATGGCACGAGGCGAACTGACCGTACACCCAAGGAGTTTCACCAGCCCCTCCCTCTCATACTCCTTCCGTCGCAACGACGTGGATGTGTATATCGACGGCGACCGCGACTACAACATCCTCTACAACCAATTCCAGGCTGAGGTCATACCGTTGAATATCAGTGTGCGCCACTTCACCTTCCAGATAGGAGCGCGATGGGACTACCTGCATTACCGCGACAAACTGGAGGCATCCCATTCAACGGATGTCACCCTCGAAAATGAGCATTTCTACAGCTATCGTGGCTTGATCAACTACAACAGCGAAGACAACTGGTATTTCCCCACTCGGGGAGCACGGTTCAAGGCTGAATACGCCTACTTGACCGACAACTTCACCAAGTTAGACGGCAAAAGGGGCATGAGCGACGTCAACGCACACTGGCGCAAGTCGTTCACTTTCGGCAGCCGATTCACACTCCAGCCCATGGTCTACGGACGCATGCTCTTCGGACCTGTCATTCCTCCTGTGTTCGGCAACACCATCGGCGGAGACTGGTTCGGACATTATGTGGAGCAGCAGATGCCCTTCGCCGGTGTCGGCAACATGGAATATGTGGGTCACCACTTCGTGGGTGTCCAACTGCAAGCGCAGCAGCGTATGGGCAACAGCCACTATGCGCTGTTCCGCATCGCAGGCGCCCAGCATTCTGACGAGTTGGACGAGTTGTTCGACCACAAGGCCATCCTCGGCTGCCAGGCAGCCTATTACCTCAACACGATGTTCGGCCCTGTAGGTGCCTCCTTAGGTTACAGCAACCGCACCAAGAAGCCGTATATCTTCGTGAACCTCGGATTTGAATTCTAAAGTCTATATATAATACTACATAAATATTACATAAGGTATTAACAATGAACAAAACAAAAATGAAACTGAGAGTGTTGGCGCGGGCGGCGATGATGTTGTTGCTGCTATGGCCGACGACCGGCAAGGCTCAGCGTGTGCTGACGCTCGACTCCTGCCGGCAGCTGGCCATCACCAACAACAAGCAGCTCAGCGCGGCCCGCACACAGAAGGAGGCGGCCTCATACGGCGTGAAGTCTGCACGCACGAAGTACCTCCCGCATGTCGACGCCATGGCGGGCGCCGAGTTGATGAGCAAGGAGGTATCTATCCTCAACAACTCGCAGAAGGACGCGCTGAACAACCTCGGCACCAATGCCGCCAACAAGATGGGCAGCACCATGACCGACATCATCACCGGAATGGTGCAGGACGGCACCATCACACCGCAGATGGCACAACAACTCGGCCAGCAGATAGGCACCCTCTCCACTGCATTTGCCGGCATGGGCGACGAATTGGGGTCCACCATCCGCAAGGCTTTCCGCACCAACACCCACAGCATGTTTGCCGGTTCGGTGATGGTGAGCCAGCCCTTGTACATGGGCGGCGGCATCAAGGCCCTCAACCGTGTGGCCGAACTCAAGGAAGACATGGCCGACAACAACTACGACATGTTGCTGCAGAATGTCCTCTACGAGATCGATGTCACCTATTGGCTGGTGGTGTCGCTCCGCCAGAAGCAGAAATTGGCAGAGAGCTTCCTCGACCTGGTGAAGAAACTGAACGAGGATGTCCACAAGATGATCAACGAAGGTGTGGCCGTCAGGGCCGACGGACTCAATGTGGACGTACGCGTGAATGAGGCAGAGATGGCCAAGATGCGCGTCGACGACAACCTCGCCCTGGCCAAGATGCTCATGTGCCAGCTCTGCGGCCTTCCGATGGAGACAGAGTTCACCCTTGCCGACGAGGGGAAGGACCTTAGTACCACTGCCGCGGCACTGCCCGGCGGCGAGGAGACGGCCATCGACCGTCCAGAACTGCGCCTGCTGGATACGGCCATCGACATCAGCGAGCAGGCCCAGCGCGTCATCACTGCCGCCCATTTCCGGCCGCAGGTGGCCCTGACGGGAGGATATCTTCTGTCCAACCCCAACACTTTCAACGGGTTTGAGCGCAAATTCTCCGGCGTGTGGAACGTGGGTGTGCTCGTGCGCATGCCCTTGTGGGACTGGCACGACGGGCGCTACAAGCTCGCCGCCTCGCGTGCCGCCACGACGATTGCCAGGTTGGAGCGCAGCGACTTGGAGGAGAAAGTCAACCTCCAGGTGGCACAGGAGCGCTTCAAGGTGCGCGAAGCCTACCGCCGTCTCGAACTCTCGACAAAGCATGTGTCGAGTGCCGAAGAGAACCTCCGTTGTGCCTCCATCGGGTTCCGTGAAGGTGTGATGAACCTTTCAGAAGTGATGACCGCCCAGACCGCATGGGAGAGCGCCCACACTCAGAAAATAGATGCAGAAATAGAAGTTCAACTATCCCTCTTGGGCTTGCGCAAAGCCTTGGGAAAAATACAATAAAATCATGTCAAGCCAAGCAAAAAAACAGCACAATAACATCCTGCTTGCCATCGCAGGTTTTTCGTTAGTGGTCATCATCGTCGCACTCATCGGGTTCCTGGCATTAGACCGCGACCCGGAGATCATACAGGGACAGATGGAAGTCGAGGAGTACAGAGTGTCGAGCAAGGTGCCCGGCCGCATCCTCGAGCTCCGCGCGAAGGAGGGCGACTTCGTGCACAAGGGCGACGTGCTGGCCATCATCGACGCTCCCGAGGTGAAAGCCAAGAAAGTGCAGGCCGAGAGTGCGCGCAATGCCGCGTCTGCCATCCACGAGATGGCCGACAACGGTGCCCGTGAGGAGGTCATCCGCGGAGCCTTCGAACTCCTGCAGCAGGCGAAGGCCGCCAACGACATCGCGCGCAAGACCTATGAGCGCGTCAACAACCTCTACAAGGAGGGGGTGGTGACCGCCCAGCGCCGCGACGAGGCACAGGCTGCCGTGGAAGCCACCAACGCCCAGGTGAAAGCCGCCCAAAGCCAGTATGACATGGCTCGCAACGGCACCCGCAAGGAAGAGCGGAAGGCCTCCTCGGCACAGGTGAGCCAGGCCAGCGGTGCCATCATGGAGGTGAACAGTTATCTCAGCGAGACCGTACAGACGGCGCAGATGGACGGCGAGGTGAGTGAGGTCTATCCGAAGGTGGGCGAACTGGTAGGCACCGGCACCCCCATCATGACCGTCTCTCTGATGGACGACCAGTGGGCCACGTTCAACATCCGCGAGGACCAGCTGAAAGGGTTGGCCGTGGGCACCGAGGTGACGGTCTTCCTGCCGGCGCTCGAGAAAGAGGTGAAGATGAAGGTGTTCGAGATGAAAGACAAAGGGTCGTTTGCCGTGTGGAAGGCCACTAAGGCCAGCGGACAGTACGACCAAAAGACCTTCGAGGGGAAAGCCCGCCCTCTGGAGAAAATCGATGGCGTGCGTCCAGGCATGTCGGCGATCCTGAACAAAGATACACAGAAGTCAGAGTAGTCAGAGTCAATGAAATATATCAGTCAAATCTTCGACATCGCGCTGCGAGAGCTCGACATCCTGAGGAAGAACCCCCTCTATGCCTTCTGCATGTTGGTGTTCCCCCTGATGACGATGCTCTTCTTCACCTCGATGCTCGACGAGGGACTGCCGCAAGACCTGCCCATAGGGGTGGTCGACCAGGATGACAGTTCGGTGTCACGCGAACTCGTGCGCAACCTCGATGCCATGCAGACCTCGCGCGTGGCCTACCGTTTTGCGTCGGTCACCGAGGCTCGCTGCGCCATGCAGGAAAACAAGGTCTATGCCTACCTCTACATCCCGAAGGGCACGGCGGCAAAACTCCTTGCGGGCCGTCAGCCGAAGATCTCCTACTACTACACGATGACGTGCCTGACAGCCGGTTCGATGGCCATGAAAGACCTGAAGACCATCGGCACGCTCGGGTCGGCGGCAGTAGGACAGGCCATGCTGACCGCCAAAGGAGCCACTCCCAGGCAAGTGAGAGCCGCACTGCAGCCCGTAACCATCGACGCACACCAGATAGCCAATCCTGAGGGCAGTTACAACTATAGTCTGACCACCGTCTTCGTGCCGGGCATCATGATGCTTTTCATGACGTTGCTCTCGGCCTATTCTCTCGGTATGGAACTGAAGTTCGACACTGGCAAGGAATGGCTTTCCCGCGCCGACAACAATATCGTCGTGGCCATCATCGGCAAGTTTCTCGTCCACGCGATTGTCTTCCTCCTCGTGGTGTTCATCTTCCAGTATTATATCTTCAACGTGCTCTCCTTCCCCAGACTCGGCGGGGTGTGGAGCATCGTGAGGCTCTCCCTCCTGGAGGTTCTCGCGTCGCTCGGCTTCGGAGTCTTCGCGTTCGGATTGATGCCCTCTTTGCGTATGTCGATGAGTATCTGCTCATTGTGGTCGGTGCTCAGCTTCTCGATGTGCGGCTCGGCCTTCCCCATCATGGGGATGGACCCGCCGTTGCAGTCGATGTCGTGGCTCTTCCCATTGCGCCACTATTTCATGCTCTACCAAGTGACCGTGCTCAACGGCTACCCCGTCATCGATGCCTGGTTCCACCTTGTGGCACTCGTGGCTTTCATGCTGCTGCCCTGGTTTGTCATCCGCAAAGTCAAAAACGCAATGCTCAACTATGTCTATATTCCATAAATATAAACGACACCTGATCGACGTGCTCCATGTATGGCGAAAGGAGATGCTGCAGGTCTTTCTCGACGAAGGCGTGCTGATATTTCTCGTCATCGTGCCGCTGGGCTATCCCCTGCTCTATTCGTGGATCTACAACAACGAGGCGGTGCACGAGGTGCCTGTGGTCGTCGTCGACCATTCCAACACCAAACTCTCGCGGCAGTTTATCCGCGACTGCGACTCCTCGCCCGACGTCCAAGTGCTCTTCTATGCCCAAGACCTCGATGAGGCGAAATCGCTCGTCAGCAGGCAACTCGTCAAGGGTGTCTATCTCATCCCATCGGATTTCTCCAAGCGCATCAACCGTGGCGAGCAAGCCACCGTCAGCGTCTATTGCGACATGTCTCTCATGCTCGCCTATAAGAGCGTCTACCAGACGGCCGTGGTGGAGGCAGGACGTATGGGGGCCGGCCTCAACATCAAGAAGGCACAAAACTACTCCAAACATGAAGATGCCATCACGGCACAGCCCATGCTCGTCGACGAAGTGACGATATTCAATCCCACGGGAGGCTACGGCTCATGTGTGCTGCCCGCCGTGCTGATGCTCATCCTGCAGCAGACACTCGCCCTCGGCATCGGCATGTCGGCAGGCACCTCGCGTGAGCGCAACCGCAACGGGCACCTCATCCCCGACGACGACCCGCATTATAGCGGCGCCTACCGCATCGTCTGCGGCAAGGCGCTGTGCTACGCCATGATAGCCGCCGTCACGAGCGCCTACCTGGCACTGGCTGTCCCGAGGATGTTTTCCTTCCCGCATCTCGGAGCCTACAAAGACCTGCTGCTGATGATGATACCCTACATCTTGGCATGCATCTTCTTCGGTATGACAGTCTCATGTCTTGTGCGCTACCGCGAGAACGTCATGTTGCTGATGGTCTTCGTCTCCGTCCCCCTACTCTTCCTCACCGGTGTGTCGTGGCCGCAGTCGAACATCCCCGGCGCATGGCAAGGGGTGTCGTGGCTGTTTCCCAGCACCTTTGGCGTCCGTGCTTTCATCCGCGTCAGTTCCATGGGTGCCACCTTCGACCAGATTCTCCCCGAGATACGCCTCCTCTGGATACAGGCTGCCGCCTACCTCGGCCTCGCCTGCATCGTCTACCGCTACCAATTCCGGCTGGCGAAGAAATATGGCGACGAAGAATAAATCTCCACATGCCTGAAGAAGTTTAGTCGTTTAGGGGGTTAGTCGTTTAGTCGTTTGGGGGATTAGGAGTTTGGGAGTGTAGGAGTATAGGAGTGTAGACATTACTATTGTGAATCATGGGCCAACGCCATCTTGTATTCTACAGTGGTATTGGTGTAGTAAATGATCACTCAAAAACATAACCATGGCAGCAAAAAGACAGACAAAGAAATTGGAACAAAAAATCGAGTGTGACTATCAGGTGCGACTCTATGAGGACGGCAAGTATCATTGGCTGTACGACCTCAATATGCTTAAAAACCCGTCGGTGCTGATTGATGTATACAAGATGCTGGGCATGACCATCCTTATTTTGGCAGTCATCCTCTTTACCATCTTCTCCTGTTCCGACGGACTGAAAATTGAGAGTCTGGTCCTCGTGCTGAAAATAACGGGTCTCATGGCTGGCATCTTTTTCGTTCTCGGCATATTGGGATACCTCTTGTATGCGGCCGTGTCGGGATGGGTGTATACCGTGCATTTCATCATGGACGAGAATGGTGTGGAGCACCAGCAGGCACCGAAGTCAGAGAAGGTTGCGAAGCGCATAAGCACACTCACCAAACTGGCAGGAATCGCGTCGGGCAAGCCTGGCGTCGTAGGTTCGGGCATGTTAGCGAGCCGCACCTCTATGGTCACCGAATTCGCCAGCGTGAGGAAAGTGAAAGCGAAAAGGTGGATGAACACCATTATGGTGAATGAGACTTTCGAAAAGAACCGCGTGTATGTCAGCGACCAAGAATTCGACTTTGTCTACAACTACATCAGCTCACATTGCCCCAAGGCGAAAATCAGTTGACATCCCGCTGACCATCTAATTATGTCACTCAAGTAAAAATTGAAGGGCACCGCCATCACTGGTGGTGCCCTTCCTTTTTTACTTTAATCATTAATACACTTTTATGGGGGATCATTTACTTATCACCTTGAAGTCGTGATCGAACTGAATGTCTAAATCGTTGGAGAGTTCGATGTCATAACCATAGCTCTCGCGTTCTATCTGTACTATCACTAAATTGGCATATTTTTCGGCTACATATCGGCTTATTGCCTCAGGCACAATGGCCGCAGGCACCGCCTTAGTCTTGCAGTCGACACTGGTCCATGCACCGCTCTGGTCGAACTCCAACTCAGTGCCGTCGGCCAAGCGGACATCGTATTGGACGGCACCCTTTTCGGAGTCTTTCTCCACACGCGCCACCTGCACGTTGTTGAAATAGTTGTTCAAAAAGGCCTGTGCCGCTGCGGGCAGGTCGGTCTGATTGATCACCACTTCATCATCATCGTCGGAATCACATGATGTAAGTTGCAACATCGCCATCAGCACCAACATGAGAATTTTGATTGCTTTCATTTCCTTGTATTAACTTGATTTCAAAAATGACACATATATCCCACAATTGCTATGAAAAAACTGTAAGTGCTACGAGAAGTATGCTCAGTCATCAATTCCGGTCAACTCAAACTGTTTGTTGAACTTCAATTCCAGTCTGTTGGACAGTTCTACCTCAAAACTTGAGCGGTGACGGTCTATCTGCAAGATTCGCTGGCCAGGATAGTTTTTACTCACATAACTGCTTATTTCTGCGGGCACGAGCTCAGCTGGCACACCATCCGTCTTGGCTTCTACGTCTTTCCATTCACCCTTATTGTCGAATTCGAGCTTGGTTCCGTCGGCTAACATCACATCGTAGTTGGTTTTCAGCCCGTCCTTGTCTTTTTTCACGAGCGACACCTGCTTGCCACCGAAATACTTACTGATGAAAGCCTGGGCTGCAGCAGGCAATTCATCGAACTTTATCACTTTGTCACCTCCGCTGCAAGCGGTCGTCTGGAGTGCAAACAGCAGGGTCATCATGAGGATTTTTATCGTCTTCATATTCTCAGAAAAGTATTAATTTATAAAATGTATTGCAAATATACACACACAAGTCTCTTTTTGCAAACAAATCAGATTACAATATTGTTACATTTGACCGCTGTTGCGGAATTGCGACCTGACATGCCACAAAATGCCATTCATCATCTCACCATAAACGCATTGTCGCTATAGAAAAAT
>ODAI012789899.1_pt1 | contig 11080 bp, 13 predicted proteins | sample 1539321 | NCBI WGS metagenome assembly ODAI01 (sample SAMN02144231, study PRJEB22623) | gut metagenome | biome: sheep rumen | host: Ovis aries | place: New Zealand | reverse complement strand
TTAATATCCTCCTTAATCTACTAAATTAGCATATAAGCTATCAAAAAACTCTTTTGTATATTGTCTTTGTTCATAATTGCAATAGTTCTTATTAGTTTTATTAGTATTTTTATTATTAGTATAGTTAGGTCGTAAATTTTTCGATTCATGAATCGTAGAATTTACGCCTCGTGAGTCGGAATTTTTACGAGTCAAATAATCAAATTTTTCATCGTGTACCATTTGAGCAGGGTATAGAAGTTTGGGTTTTGCTTTTCCTTGACTCTTTTCTAATAATAGTTTTGCATCTACTAATTCTTTAAATGTCTTTGTACAAGTTTTATCTGAAATATGCAGTATTCTTTCTATTTCTTTTCTTGTAAATATTAAATAAATATTGCCGTTTTTATCTACCCAATTATTCTTAATAGATAATGTTAATCTGTCTAATAAAATACCATAAAGAAGAATTGCAGCAGGAGATAAAGAAATATATCTCTCATTTACAAAAAGCTCTTTTGGTATCATATAAAACTTATATTGATAAATATCTTTTTGATTTATAAATTTAAATTCTTTTTCCATATTTTGTCCTTTCCGAACTTAATATGAAATAAACTAAAAAATTTGGAACTTTAATTTGGAACGAAATTTGATTATTTTTGAGAAACTGACAGAAATTTGAGAAAAAGAAAAACACCTATCAAACTATATTGATAAGTGCTTTTTATCGGTTTTTCATTTTTTTAGATTTCTCTAAATTTCCCTAGAAAACCGTAAATATATGGTGCAGATGGCCGGAATCGAACCGGCACGGATTATTCATCCGCAGGATTTTAAGTTTTGAAAGTCCTGTGTTTTATAGTCACTTTCTGTCACACCTTCTCACTTCTACTCTGCACATCAAGCATTGATTTTTAAAGGTTTGTTCAATATTATTTTACTGTACCAACAGATGTAACAATTTCTATGAATTCTATAAATTTGTTAGACACCTGTTAGACATTATCTCTATTAAATCAACTCTATATATAATTTATTATTCTTTGCTAAAATAAAAAGTCCTTCTTTAATAACCCAAAATAAAGTTGTGTAAAATAATAGTAAGGGTATAATATACACTAGCAAATTGCACCCCACGGCCAACTTTCACCCATCTAGGTGAAAAAAGTGAAGTTTTTATCAGTATTATAAATATATAATTTAATATATGTTTTAAGAAATATCAGGTTAAGCATCTGATATTTCTTGCATTTAAGACAATTAAGGTATTTACATATTTAAAAAACGATGTTATAATAATTTGCGAACATAAGTTCTAGTATTTGGTAAAGATGGGGGTTAATTAATGAAACTAAAAGAGTTACAAAAACAAGAAGCAATTAAACGATTAGAAATATTACAAACTATGTACAATATACACTCAAATGTGCTTAAAGAGTTTAAACAAGGTGAAACAATTTATTATAGTGAAAAAGTAAATAAAGCATTTGATGGTATATTATATTGGCTAGAAAATAAACCAGAGTATGTAGATGCTGTAAAAAAAGTTGAGAGCAAATTTAATGTATTTGTTTATCACTGCTTACTAACACATACAATAAATGGCGATTGGTTATCTATGCTGTATATTTCAGATGAGCCTAATGATTGGGAATACGAAAAATCAAAATTAATGATAGGTTTACCTAAAGCATATGTTTATGATTCAAGTGAATTTGGTTCTGAATTTGGATATATAGAAATAGCAGGTGTTAATGGTGGTTTAACTAGAGTAAATTAATATTATTATATAACTGAGAACCACGAAGATGGAAGATAAAGAACTTTTTAAATAAAGTAATATAAATTGTAGTAAGGAGTGAAAAAAGTGAAATTTTTAGAAAATACTATAACAGATGTAATAAATCTTATAAGAAATAAATATAGCACAATTGTAAACATTATATTAGTTGAAGACGAACTAACATTGGAATATTTACACACTATTAATAATGAAAAAGATTGTTTTCAACTAATGAAAATAATGGAATTTGCTAATAAATTAAGTATTGAATTTATACCAGAGCATATATACAAAGTTATTGATATACAAGAACTAGAAGATATATTTGAGATATTACATAGAAAAAGCACTAGTAGAAAGCATACAGATGCTGAAATAAAGTCTATAAAGGAAAAGTATATTTCAGGTACAAAAATTAAACTTGTTAAAATGTATGATTTGCAAGCATTACCTACAGGAATTAAAGGCAAAGTTACAAATGTTGATGACACAGGAAAAATACAAGTTAGATGGGAAAATGGTAGTACTATAGCCTTAAACGTGGGTATAGATGATTTTGAAATTATAGAAAATAAACAGGAGGATAATTAAGATGCCAAAAAGTATAATTAAGGAACTTTTTTATAATTTTGTTGAATGTAGTGAACCACCTCGTAAATATTACTTATTACTTGACCGTATTAATGATAATACACAACAATTAAGAAAAACTATGAATAAGAAGAATAAGAAAAGATTACAAGGCATTTGTGATGATTATGAGCAAATGACGGCATTTGAAACTGATACGGCTTTTTGCGATGGATTTTCACTTGCAGTGCAACTAATGTCAGAGGCATTTGGACGTAGTCAATAAAAAAGTAATACTAAAAAAATGTATTACTTTTTATCAGGAACTCTTGTTAATAAATCGGATATTTCACACTCTAATGCCTCGCATAACTCATCTAAATCAGTATACAAAACTGACTTATTTTTCTGATTTATCATATTTTGAAAATTTGAATAATTTAAAAGCTTTTCCCCTTTTAGAGCTCGTAAATTATTTAATTTATTAAATAAAGCATATTTGGTAATTTCTCTGCTTTCTAGTAATGATGATACATTTAATTGTAACATTGAAAATACCCCCCTCTTTCATAGATATTTACGTATAGTTTATAAAATATACACTAAGAGATTAACTCTCTCAAAAATACTCACTTAACTATTTACATATTTTAAATTTAGTGATATATTATTGTCAGGTAATGTCGAAAAATATATCGACGTCGATATTATACTTTACAAAAGAGAGGGGGTGAATTAAGATATGATGACCCTTAGAAGTAAAGGCTTAAAATTAATTATTGCAATTGCTGTAATGATGTTATTTGCATTTATATTTAGTAAAAACAACGTAAGTGCAAGCAGTAATGAAGAAATAAGAAATTTAATACCAGATACAATTAATCTTAATATTACAGAAGTAGAGTATGAAAAGGCTCAAGATTTAATAGAAAACCAAATTAAAGAAATCATAAGTGGAAGCAATCTTGAAAACAAAGATGATTTAAATGTATCTGTAAGATACAAAGGTGTATATGCTACATTAGAGTATTTTTATAAAGCAACAGTAATTATAGGCTCAGTAAATAAAGATATAAATATTGTATATCAAAATACAAATAACAAAAATAATGAAGACGAACAATATGTAAAAGCATTGAATTTAAAAAACCCCGAATATATCGAAATGGAATTAGATTATTTAACAAAGAATAAAGATATTTGGTCTTGGATTGAAAAATATATAGCACAGTATTATGAAGCTAAAATCAATAATAATACTATAAAAGTATCAGTTTTTGTTGGTGCAGGAGCAGGAGGAGGTTTAAATTTAGGTACTACCGAAGGTGGAGTATACTTGAACATATTTAAAAACAATAAATTATATGATATAAAAAATATTGGAAATTTAGATTTTATACCTGTAATTATTGTTCCTAATAGTGTATTAGATAATGAATTAGAACAATATGTTATTAGTGAAATAAAAAAGTATTACCCTGAATATGGAAATCTAATAGTTAGTGTTGAAAAAGGAATTACTGATAGCAGAATGATTAATGTAGATATTTATAAAACTATGGACGATATATACACAATAAAAGTCCTTGAAAATAAAGAACCAAACTGTTTTATCTTTGTAAGAAAAGCTAAAGCAACAAAAATTACAGAAACAGATAAAACAACCAATATAAAGCTAGAAACAACAACAGCTGTAGTACCAGAAAATACAAAGTTAGTAGCTGAAAAAGTAACTAATGGAGATAATTACAATACAGTAGTTGAAGTATTAGGAAACGATGTATCTAAATTTGAGCTGTTTGATATTTCTTTAGTAAATAACAATGCAAAAATACAACCAAATGGAAAAGTAAAAGTTTCTATACCTGTGCCAGCTGGATATGATACATCAAAGATAGTTGTATATTATGTAGCTGAAGATGGAACTAAAACTAAAATAGACGCAACTATTGAAAATGGTTATATAGTATTTGAAACAGACCATTTTAGTAATTATGTTGTAGCGGAGGAAAAAACAACTATAGAAAATGCAGAAGTAACCGACACAGCTACAGATACAAAGTCAAATGAGCAATCTGCAGAAACTAATGATACTAATACCACAAGAAAGTTAGACAATACACCAAAAACAGGAACAGAGACTAATATAATGTCAATTTTATCAGGAATATTTAGCTTGGTATCAGCTGTAGGATTAATAGTTGTTAAAAAATTTTAAGTAATTTAAAGGGGCAGATATTATAATGGTCTACCCCTATTATTTTTATAAAGGAAGTATTTTTATATGGCAAAACATAAAGCTGAAGAAAGTAGTAGTTTTAAAAAAGCAGTTATAACCCTAGTAACACTAATATTAATATTAAGCACAGTATTATTTATAGAAGTTAAGATGACTGAATATTTAGAAAATAAAAGTCAGAAAGAAATTTCAAAGATACTTGATACAATAGATATACCAGAAATAGATATTGACCCTAATGTTTCCGCAGAAGTAACAGAACGTATGCTAAAGATTAAGGAGTTGCAAAAACAAAATTTAGAAATTGTAGGTTGGCTTGAAATAGATGGGACAAATATTAATTACCCAGTACTGCAAGGAAAAGACAATGATTATTATTTGAAACACAACTATAAATATGAATATATTAGCACAGGCTCAATATTTTTAGATAAAGATTATGATTGGATTAAGCCAAGTGAAAATTTATTAATATATGGTCACAGAAATAGAGTTGGCTTAATGTTTGATGAGTTAATAAAGTATAAAGATGAAAGCTTTTACAAGAAACATAATAAAATAAGATTTACCACAGCTACAGAAGACGCAGAATATGAAGTAATGTCTGCTTTTAAAAGTAGAGTATATTATCAAGATGAAAAAAATGTATTTAGATATTACAAGTTTGTAAATGCTGAAGATGAAAATGCTTATAATAAATTTGTATCAAATGCTAAAGACGCTAGTTTATATGATACAGGAGTTAATGCAATATATGGCGACCAACTTATGACACTATCTACTTGTGATAATGAAGTGGAAAATGGAAGATTTGCAGTAGTAGCAGTTAAAGTAAATAATAGAGCGATGAATGATTAGTTATTAAAGCTAGTCATTTTTTGTATCTGCATCTATACCACTTACAGTAAAATATTATTGTAGGAGATGTAATATGGAAAAGTTTGAAACAATAGGTTACGAAGAGTACACGGTTAAGCTTGGTGATTTAGTTGTGATTGCTTTGTATGGTGAAAATGAAACTATTAAAATGCTAGGGTTTGACTGTGCAAAGGATGGTTGCAATATTGTAGTATTTAATCTTAGACAATCTTTTAGAGAAGAACTTGAGCAAAAACTATTAGATGCTACTGAAATGAAAGGAATACTCTATATTGACTATGCACTTGAAGACGAGAAAGAAACTACTATTGAACGTATAAAAGGTGTATGTAATGATGTAATGAACGAATTTGGTCGTTTTTATATGATGATAGATTTTCCGAATCCAAATGATTACAAAGAAGATTATATAAAGCAACTAAAGCAATTAGCAGAAGATTTAAAAATAGTTATTATTGTAAATGCTGATATTGAACAGACAGATGCATCACCTTCTTTATCAGATTTAAATAATAAAGCACTAGAAAACATAGCAGATGTAATTGTAGTTGGAACAGATGAGCAATCAACAATGGTAAAAAATAAATACGGTAAAACTGGTATATTAGTAAAGGAGGACGATAATAATGAGTGCTAATAAACCTATGACACCTAAAGAAAGAGAAAATGTCACACAAGCATTTATCGATATTTATAGAGGTGACACAGAAAAGTATAAATCAAAGACTGTAGATACTAAAACAGCACATAATAAAAAGAAACTATGCTTAAATGATAAAGAAAGATTGCAGGAAGTAACGATGAGATTATTACAAGTACAATAATAGTAGTTTAAACACACGAGAATTGATTTTAAGCCATTTTATGTGATAAGACAAAATTGTTTTAATGCCTTAAAAGTACTAAAAATGAGTGTATAACTATATTTAAAATATGGAAATACGCTATAAATAGAGTTGATTTTATACAAGAATCAGCTCTATTATTATGCTCATAAATCAACCTTAATGTAACAAAATAGATATTGTGTTACATTTATTAGTATTGTCTTAAGCCCTTGATATTGCTTAATCACAAGAAATATTATATCACGTTACACCTACCAAATGTATCATTTTGATTTGACATTTTACATTAAATGTATTACAATGTTGTAGAGAACATAAGTTTGGAGGTGTAAAGTTTGAAAGCTGTTCAGCCTATCAGAAGCCTAGATAAAATTGCTGAGATGAAATCAGAGTTACGTAAAAATGGTACTAGAGATTATCTACTCTTTACATTTGGAATTAATGTAGGATTAAGAATTTCAGATATTATTAAGTTAAGAGTTAGAGATATATGTAATGAAAATTCTACAGTCAAGTCTCACCTTACTATTATAGAAGATAAAACAAATAAGGTTAAGAGATTTAAACTTAATGGCGTACTTACAGAAGAATTAGAACAATATATTAAAAATATGTCACAAGATGATTATTTATTTAAAAGTAGAAAGGGAACTAATAAACCAATATCTCGAGTACAAGCTTATCGTATATTAACAGATGCTGCAACTAGAATAGGATTAGAAGATTTGGGAACACACTCATTGCGAAAAACTTTCGGGTATCATTTCTATCAACAAACTAAAGATGTGGCATTGTTACAGCAATTATTTAATCACTCTTCCCCTTCTATTACTCTTAAATATATTGGATTAAATCAAGACATCTTAGATGCTGCTTATGATAATTTTAATTTGTAGTAAGGAGTAATATTATATGTTTTTTGATGAGATTTTAAAACAAGATTTAATTAGATTTAAATCTAAGGATAATATATACGAGATTGAAAATAGTAATATACATAGCATTATCAGAAATAGAACTAGAGATAAGCTGTATCTGCTACAAGTTTTACTAAATGAAGATATAATTGATACAGATTATTACAATGAGCTCTATTACAGAATAAAAAGTGATTTTAAAATGAGCCATCTATATATACTTGGTCTATGTAAAATTTAGAACAAATCTAATACATCTAATTCCACTCTACTGTTACGTTTGGCAAATCTACGCTACGCTACGATTTGTAAACTAAATTTGAGCAAAAGCTTATAGTTAAATCTACGCTACGCTACGATTTAACTATTTACGCTTTGCTCAAATGGCATTTAGTAAATGTTAAGCTGCATACAATACAATGGATGATTATATCTTACCAAATTTCACTAAAAATCCCATTAGGTGAAAAAAGTGAAAAAATTTTTACATCTTCTATAATAATATATAAACAATTAATAATACTACCACATATTATATTCAATTACTGTATCTGATAGTATTATTTTATATGTTATTGTTTTTACGTAACATTAGGATTTATTAATGATAATGTAAATTCAATTAATCCTACAATTCTTACAAAATAATAAATAGCTTCTATGTTTACATTGAGTGGATTTATCAGGTTTATAAAACCCTGTTGAGCTTTAGCTCAACAGTTAATTATGTAATTGAGCGTAGCGAAATTACATAATTAGACAATCGTAGCGAAGCGTAGATTGGATAATAAATAAAACAAAAAAATAATAAGAGTAAAAAAAATTTTCACTTTTTTCACCTAGAGAAAATAATAGGTGAAAAAGTGAAATTATTTTTTATTATTTATAAATTTATCTAATATATAAAATTTAACCATATTAGACACTTCTTCCTCTACTACTCTTATTTTTTCTCTAATATCTGGAGGTAAGGTTCTATAAAAATCCTCATACTTTACAGATTTAGCTTTACGAAAATCATTTAATCTATCTAGTAGGTCTGGATCAGTTTCATTATACTTCCAACTACTTAATACATTTTCTATTTCTGATAAATGTCTAAGTATTTTAACAGTTGCATCTTTATTAGTAACAGAATTTTTTATGATTTCACTTAAAGTTACGGTACTAAATCTTTTATTTAATTTTGGAAAAAGTGGTAAAGGTGAATATTTTGATGCTTTATTAATGTGAATTATACCATTAGAATTATCAGTAGTAATTTCTAATTTCCTCATTGTATTTAAATTATCATAATTCCAATGCATTCTATTATTAATTTCATATAAAACATTTGCAGTTTGCTCATCTAGGTCTATTTTATCAAGGTAATCTTTATCAGCATCTGTAATTAATGTTCCAGTTATATATACCTCTACAGGAATACCTGTTACATCTGATAATACATTTAAATTATCTTTAGAAGCTGTTCTTGTACCATTATACCATCTTGCTATTGTAGAATAATCTATTGGTGCATCTTTTTCTTCAAATCTGTCTAGTAACTCATTTAGTATTATAGTATATTTTACATCTTGTTCTTTAGCCCTATCGTCAACCCATTTTTTAAATATTTTATGGAAATTTTTACTATAGTTATTGTCCCATTTTTCTTGTGTATCAATGCTTATGCCAGTTTGGCAAAAATTACTCAAAAAAAGTTTCCATCCTTTCCAATCAGTCCTTGAATATCAATAGTTGGCTCTATATACTAAAAGAGGTTTCAACAAGAACCGATTTAAATTATACGTATAATATAATATCACAAATTGCTTGAAAAGTCCAGCATTGCTAGATTCAAACAGCAAAAAAGAGTAAATCTTATTTTTGTTCCTTATTTTATATAGATTTTTAAATCTTTAATTGATATTTCATTTTTGCTGTTTTTACTGATTGTTATCCACAGGTATAATATCTTTTTTCTAAGCCGTAGAGTTATCCACAACTTTAGTATACATAAATATTAAAATTATTTTTAATTTTCTTTTGTTTTCTATTGATTTTATCTTTTGTTCATTATATAATTTACTCATCAAATCTTAACTGTGTTTTTCTATGTACAGTTAGATTGATGTGTGTTGAGATAAGCGTTTTTTTGATTAGTTGGCTTATCTCTTTTAATTTTAACTTTAGTTCTTTTAATTTTATACACCATTTTTCTAACAATTGCCTTATTATATGTGCTATTTGTATCATCATATAATGTGCTTTGATAGCTATCGTATTTTTGCTATATAAGTGACCTATATCAAATGTTCCATTTTTTTGTATATTAAATCCCTCGTTTTCGATTTTCCACCTTTTTCTTCCTAAGATTATACTTTCCTCAATGTTTTTGTTTGTTATTGGCAAGTCTGTCATATATACAAATTCTGTTATCTTTTCTTGGTTTGCCTCTGTATATTTTATAACATTTATTTTATAATCTTTATATTCTATTTTGTTAACAAATTCATAATCTTTTTTTGTACTTTCATTTCCATCATTTATTTCTTTTGTTATTTTAGTAAATTCTTTATATAATGTTGGTATTGCTCCTTCTTTAAGTCTTATTATATATTTCCAGCCTTTGTCTTTACATATATCTAGTACTGGTTTACTTGCATATAAAGCATCTCCCGATATTATTATTTTTAATCTTGGATATTCTTTTTTTATTTTCTCTGCTAATCTCTTAAATGCTTTGGTTTCACAATCTTGCTTATCTACATCTTCCCTTTCATTTTCCACAAACTCTGTTCCTATACTAAATACCATATTTCCTACTACTAATTTTGCTTCCAATACATATGTGCTATATTCCTGATATTCATTTCCTTTTTTATCTGTTTTATTTTTTACTAAGCAATTTGGATTATATTTTGTTCGACTTGTAGCTAATCCTGTTCCATCTATAATTATGTGATAATACTTTCCTCTTATTTTGTATTTTTGAAGCATTTTTCTTCTAATTAATCTTATTATCATATATTTTCTTATTTCTTCTAATTCGCTTATTTTTATTGTTTCAAATACATCATTTATTGTGTCATGATGTGGTATTTCATCTAAATCTAATTCACATATTTCAGCTATATTTTTTATGGTTTCTTCTGTGTTAAATTCTCGACTCAATTCATTCATGCTTTTAATCTCACACATTAATCCTAATAATCGTACTATAAATATGACTTTCATCTTATACTTCACATATGATTGATTTCTCAAATCAGTTAATCCATCAAATTTATTAATTAGTTCTGGAAAGTACTGTTTTATTATATTTATTACTTCACTTAATACATCTAGTTCTTTTCTATTTTCTCTTCTTTCTTTTCTATTCATAAAAAACAACCACCTTTGTGACAAAATTTATTTTATTTTATCATAAATATGGTTGTTTTTGTTTATATTTCTCTATATTTTATTGCGAAAAAATTTTACTCTTTTTTACTGATGTTTGCTTACAATATTCTCATTTTTAGTTATTAAAGTCTGGTGCAAAGTTTGTAAATGTATTCAAGATTTAATATTACAAGTGTTTCGTCTATTGCCTTTAATGCTTCTTCCTATTTATATTCTGATAGCCATAGTTTTGTTATTAAAATATATATTCCTTTTTAAATTATTATTTTTACTTTTCATTAAATGGTTTTAATTTACTTACGGCCTCTTTTTGTGTAATTTCACTATCATTATTATCTATATCAATCAATTTATATTTGGTATTTCCCATACCTAACTCATGCATATAAGAAAGTTGTCTTAATCCATGTCTTGTTTCAATTCTTTCTACAATATCATGGTTTTCTTCCTTTTTCATTGCATAGATTAAATCCACACA
>ODAI011696520.1_pt1 | contig 11080 bp, 9 predicted proteins | sample 1539321 | NCBI WGS metagenome assembly ODAI01 (sample SAMN02144231, study PRJEB22623) | gut metagenome | biome: sheep rumen | host: Ovis aries | place: New Zealand | reverse complement strand
GGAAGGCGCTCGCCTTGGGCGAGAAGCAGCCGCCAGACACCTCGCGCACGAGGGCGAAGTCGGGCGACTCCGCGTACACGATGGAGGCGGTGAGCCACTCGAACACGCTGGGGTTGGACCCGCGCATCAGACGGAGGAACTTGACCAGATCCCAGCCCGTGACGTCGAAGACCTCGTCGAGGCGCCACTCGATGGTGTCGCGTCCCTTGTCCAGCCGCAGGTAGTCGCGCAGGGGCCTCACGTAGACAAAGCGCACGTCGTAGTCACTGTCCTCGGAGGCCATGCCCCAAGACCTGCTGCCCGACTCGACGGACAGCAGCACGCGGACGCCCTTTGCCTGCTCGACGTCCTCGAGCTCGCGTCGTATCGCCTCTCGCATGCGCATCACCCCCACAAGACCACGCCGCCACCCGGCGGCGCTCGGACGTTGTGGCAACAAGCATACTCCCATCGAGCGAGCGCGGGGCAGACGCGCGGCCGCAACCGCCTCAGATTCCTGCGGTCCTTGGGGCGTGCGAGGCGTAGGCACCGTATACTGGGACATGAGACACCCGCGCTAGAAGGGGCACGCCATGGCATACGACTTGCAGCGCTTCAAGGACGCGCAGGAGCGCGACTATCAGGCCGCGCTCGCCGAGATCCGCGCGGGCAGGAAGCGCTCCCATTGGATCTGGTACATATTTCCGCAGCTAGACGGCTTGGGACGCAGCGCCATGTGCGCCCGGTACGGCATCAGAGGCCTAGGCGAGGCGGAGGCGTACCTCGCCGACGAGACGCTTCGCACGAGGCTCGTGGAGATCTCGCAGGCGCTGCTCGACCTCGACGAGTCCGACCCCGTCGCCGTGATGGGAGGCATCGACGCGCTCAAGCTCCGCTCGTGCATGACGCTGTTCTCGATAGTGCCCGGGGCAGATCCCGTGTTTGGCGAGGTGCTGGAGAGGTACTACGGCGGGAAGCGGGACGAGAGGACGGTTGAGATGGTGGGAGCGAGATAAGCAAACCATCATCTCAGCAGTATTTCTGCTGGGATAATTGACTCACTATCGACTGTAACCCTTAGACTCTCAAGCGTCATGTGGCGCATTCGTTAGTTTCGAGTTATCTCGCGGCCAATCAAGTGTGGCACTCCAACGACCAACGCATTCCCCATGCAAAATGCTCGACGACCGTCGGTCATACCCGTATCGGTCCAACCCCTGGGGAAGGTCTGCAGCTGGTCGAGCTCGTCGGGCACGAGCCTGCGAAAGCGCCCACTCTCGCACCGAACGATGTGCTTGAAACGGGAGGCGCCGGACCCTCCCTCGCCGGTGAGGATCGTCCTACTCGGGTTCTCCTGCAGGTCGGGGAAGGCCATCGCACCCTCGCTGTAGAAGTACTCGTGGCCCGTGCGCTTGTCCACGCGCGGCTCGCGCTTGGACCCCTTGAGGTAGCGCCAGCGCTCCAGCTGCTCCTCGGGGACGAAGTAAGATTCGGGGACCTCGTCATCGGGGATGAGTACGTCGCCCAGCGTCCTCCTGGGCCCGTGGTAGTCCTCGACCACCTTCGCCGTCACACAGACGAAGTCCTGCATGGCACCGGCGGTCTCGAAGGGGCTCGCCTTTCCGCCCACGTTGAACTCCTGCGTGGCCACGTAGGCATCATCGGGTACGAGCACCTGGCTCGTGCGCTCGGGAGCCTTAATCGGCAGGGCGCGGCCCATGACACCGTCGGTGAGGCGTTTCTCGAGGTCCCACTCCTCGACTCCGAGTTCGGCGTAGATGAACACGCGCTTCCTCCTCTGGGGGAAGCCGTACTCCGCGCTGTTGACCACGCGCCACTCCACGGAGTAGCCGAGGTTCGCGAGGCAGGAGAGGATGATGGCGAAGTCGCGACCGCGCTGGCGCGCCGGGCTCTTGAGCAGCCGGTCCACGTTCTCGAAGAGGCAGTACTTAGGAGACTTCAGCTGGAGGAAGCGGTAGATCGACCACCAGAGCACGCCCTTCTCGCCCTCGATGCCGCCGGATTGGGAGAGCGGCCTTGCCACGGAGTAGTCCTGGCAGGGGAAGCCGCCGACCACCATGTCCACGTCGGGGATGTCGAGCTCGCCGGCCTCGTACCTGTCGAGCACCACGGCAATGTCCTCGTTCACGCATGAGCCCTCGCCGAAGTGGCTCTCGTAGCAGCGCCAGGCGAACTGCTTGGCGTCCGTCCCGGGCGGCTCCCACTGGTTCGCCCAGACCGTCTTGAAGCTGCCCGCCGCCGGCATGTCGAACTCCGGGCGCTCCGGGTCATGGTAGCCGTCCAGGGCGAGCCTGAACCCGCCGACGCCCGCGAAGAGCTCGGCTACCTTGATCGTCTCGTCGTCCACGTTTCTCCATTCGCTGCTGTGGACAAATTATTGCATTATACATCATACATGACGCACAAGGCAAGACCAAGGATCCTTCGTTGGCGAAGTCGACTCAATTGAGCATTCGGATACCCCATATACGTAACCCGAGTGGGTAAATCTGTATTACCAATTACGATACACGCACGATATTTGTGAAATTCAGTTTACAATTTGGACAGTAAATGCTCTTCTGATGACTGTGGAATGATAGTCCGTGGATGGAAGAACGATGAGAGGATCGAAGCGCGAGCACTTCCAACGCATCGCAATCAGCAGGACGAACGGACTATCGATCATCTCGATCTGCTCGGTAACTATTGTCCGAACCACTCCAACTACGAATACGCTGATACAGAGATGAAGAAGGCAATTTCGGCAATTGAGGTTGAAGTGGAGGTACAGAAAGCCCACTTCACGTCAGCTCCCACTAGTACGCGGTTCAGCTTCTAAGGGGTGACAAAACATGGCAGAAGAAAGGCACTGGCGGTTTCCTCTCGGTGGTTTTGGAGAGGTGAAGGGCATCAACGACGCAGGCGTTGAGATGTTCAACTCCAACAGTCTCCGATCTCTTGTCCGAGAAACTCTTCAAAATAGCCTCGACGCCTCTAAGGGCGGCGAAGTTGAAGTCGAGTTCGAGGAGTACACGGTTCCGTTTAATTCAGTACCTGACGCCGATGGATTGAGAAACGAAATACTCCACTGCGCAGTTGCAGGGGGTGACAATAGTCCTGCAGCCCAGAGCTTCCTCAAGCATGCCATCAGCGTATCCAGTCGTAAGAAAATCCGAATCATGCGCGTCTCAGACTATGGCACCACAGGTCTCAGAGGTGCCAAGACCTGCGAGACGGGTACTGACTGGAGTCGTCTCATCAAGGAGAGCGGGTCATCAAGCAAGGGTAGCAGTTCGGGCGGCAGCTTCGGAATCGGCAAGTACTCGTCGTTCGCATGTTCGGACCTCAGGACCGTCTTCTTCTCCTCACTCGACGACAAAGGTATAGAATCGCACATCGGCGTCTCTCGCCTCATTTCAGCACTCGATAAGGCGACCAGCCAGTACACCACCGGCATAGGCTATTATTCAGCTTCTGACAGGAACGTCGCCATCGATGGACAGCTCGGCATCGGAGGTCTATCACAGCGCGAGCCCGACGACTCAGGCACAGACCTTTTTATCTTAGGATTTAGGAACGAAGGCAGCAGGGATCAAGTCACCGACGCCATCATCAAATACGTCCTGATGGACTTCCTTGTGTCGGTTTGGAAAGGAAAGCTTGCCGTCAGCGTCAACGGTACTGACGTAAACAAGCGTAACCTCGCGAAACATGTCGGTCGCCTAAATGAGTTCGACGAGGACCCCCTCGTCAGTGAGACCATAAAGCACTACGACATGCTCACCGCGAAAGACGACTCAACCAAGGTAATCGTGTTTGACCCCGGCGACATGCGCGGTGTCAGGAAATACGCGAAGTTTGGCTGGAAAAAGGGCGACTGTAGGCTCTATATCATGAAGGGTGACGACTCCCTCAATCGTGAGGTCACAATTACCCGCGCTGCGGGAATGCGCATCTTCAACCAGAACAGAATCAGCAGCTCCATTCGCTTCACAGGCATCCTCATGATTGAGGGCGATAAAATGAACGCTGACTTCAAAGCAATGGAGGCGCCATCCCACGACGAATGGTCGGCCGAACGAGCCTCAGACCCAAATCGCGCAAAGAAGATGATTACAGCCCTCAGAATGTGGGTGAAGGATACAGTCAACGAAGTCTTGAAGGTCCGGGTTGAGGATCAGGTGGAAGCGTTCGGTACTGCGCTCTATCTCCCCAAGAGGGAATCGGAGTCGGATGGAGATGGTGAGCACTCCGAAGAGACGCTTGTGCCACAGGTCAAGGAACTCAAACAGCGCGACATCACGCCAAAGAGGGAGGATCGCGTCATCGCAATCAACGAAGGAGTTACACCCGACCCCGATGGCGATGCCGTACTCAAGGGCCAGGGAAAGGCCAAGGGGAAAGAAGCCAGACGCGGCAACGCACCAGGCGACTATCCCGGCTATATGCGCATACCCATTCGTCAGCGGCTCGTATGCACCGATCGCAAGACCGGAAGATACCGTCTTACGTTTACGGTGCCCCACGACGCGAGCAGATTCAAAATCCTGCTCAGCATCCAGGGAGAGCAAGGCGAGGAGCAAGTCGAGGTACGTTCGGCATCGGCTTTTGCGGGGACGCCACGCACGAGTGTCTTCGAGGGCAACGGCATCACAGTTGAGGGAGCCGAAGCCGGGGCGAAAGCCCAAATCGACTTTACGACAGACTTCCCGCACTACTGCATGATGGGGGCTGACTACTATGAGGCCAAGTAACCGTCTTACCCCATATCCAGTGCTAGCGTCTTATCGCGACGACTACATCGATGGCTCTTTCTCAGCGGACATCGAGGCCATACAGCAGTTCGGAGATGTGCGCGTCAACGTCTCATTCAAGCTCGACGAGCCGGCCCTCCAAGAGCTAATAGGACGAGGTCTGGCCGAGTATGCCATTCACATCGAATGCCCGTCAACTTCCTACAGGGAGTGCGTAGGCACCATAGATGGCCTCTATTCAGTCACACTTGACAGGCAGAAAGTCCGCGAGCTAGTGGAGGTCTGCACCTTTATCGTAGCGTGTCGTCACATCGAATCGTTCTCGAGCCCGTGCTTCCACCCCGACTATGACGGCTTCGAATTCGAGGTTTATGAGGGCAGCGTACTTGCTATCGGAGATTGCAGCCAGGTCACGATAAGGAACGACGAGGACATCGCCCAAAGATCGTCCATTCTCAACGTCACTAGGGCGGGCAGCGGTCAGAAGGACTCGATGGCCGTCAATACCGATCTTTCGGACAGCGTTCTAATATCGTTGAGGCCCGACCTCTACGAAGTATACGCGCAACTTGGCGGAGGTCCTGATGCGGAAATCATTCTCTCCCTTGTGATTCTGCCGGCCTTGCAAACGGTACTCACGCGCATGGGCGAGTCCGGCGAGGACGGGTCGGACTCCGAAAAGGAATGGTTCAAGTCGCTTCAGGAGATACTTAAGCGCAACGACATTTCCATCGGTGACCTCAACAACTACAGCGATGACATGTCGGCCCTCGCGATTGCTCAACGCATACTTAGCCAACCGCTTGAGCGATCCCTTAAGGGCCTTGTAAAGGAGGCGTAGTATGCAGCCGCGGTTCATGAGGAAAGAGTCGATTGACTCAATCCTCGTCAACTTTGACGAGTGCAAACCGCATTACATGTCCGGAGACAGAGAATGGTTCGAGCGCCGTCTTACGCGCGAGCGAGGCCTGCGAAACTCGCGCTTTACATTCCCCGACTTCCAGCTCTCTTGTGGTGCGGGAGAGGCTACCGAGGAGGAGTACTCCATCACCGACGCCGAGAACGTCCGCATCATCTATGAAGCAATGCGTGACCTCCCCACGGCCACCGCGGTGGACCAGCGATTCTGGGCAGGGCTCTGCCATACTGACCTATGGGACTACGTGCAATATCGCAGGCGTAGTGCACTTTTGACAGACAAGGACCTCGACGTCAAATCCTCCTTCTTCTTCATGCGCGGTGTCAAACGCTCGGCTCACATTCACTGTGTCTCTCGCCTGTGGTGGGCTGGCAGGCTTAGTTACGACGAGGATAACCGTGAGAACCCCTATGCGCTCACCCATTTACTAACGGATCGTGCCTTCGCATCGCGCATCTTGCTTCTGTCTTCGAGCAACCTCACCGCCAATAGAGGTATAGTCCTTGGCATTCTCGATGCCATCAAGGAGCAGAATGACGCTGGTGTACCACTCAGACGAGAGCATTTCGTAGGCGCAACGAAGTACCTCAACCGCATGGGGGCAATCACGATTCTCGACTATTTCAGCAGAAGCCGTGTTCACTCTATCATCGCTGATTACTTCAAGACGGATGAGTTCGCCAGTCTCAAGGTATAGATCAGACCTCATCTGTCACCACGTGATTGGAGTTATGCCCACGCGCTTCCAGCAAGTTCCGCCAAGACCTCGGCTCGCGCTTGAACCGAATCGCCATCGAAGGTTTTCGGGTTGTCCGTGAGTATTCCTTCGATGAGCTTGAATGTTTTGCACGGAATGCCTCTGTCCTTGCCTCCCTTACCCTTCATGGGATTCGTATAGACGGCAATCTTGCTGGCGTAGTTGTCATTTCCCGCCGACGTGTTCTCTGGCTGGTACAGCAAAGCTAGATTACCCACACTCTTGATGACTTGATCCGTAAATCGCTTGACGTCGAAGTCCTCCGCATCCACATCGCTGCCAATCCATGCCCTCAAGTCGTTAATCTCGGGATGTTTAGGAATCACATGCTCTACAGTAAGCTCGTCACGGTTAAACCGTACGGGATAGTTCGAACCATGTGCAAATTCTTCAACACGCCGAAGCAGAGTGCGGGCAATTCTTTGAGGCTTAGCCGTAAAGTCGAAGGTGAGTGCAGAAAAGTGCCTCTTGAATCTATCGTCGTCCATCCGCTTGTCTTCGAAGAAAGCAACCGTATCCGCGATGTTCTTATTACTGTCTTTAATGATTACGCACGCTTGGCTGAATACTGTATCCAGCTTGTTTGAAGACTGTGAGCACACCAGGTGACGCACGATATACACAAGAATGGCGTCTGCCGCCGTCCTGAACTCTGGAGTATCTACCTGATAGCGCATGCCAGCTGCCAACAGTGGCACGTACGCTTGTTCAACTCCCAAATCTCGCATGTCAAGCAGAACTGCAGATGATTGATTGGTCGCAGAGGGTTCCCTAAGCTCCCCATAGATTGAGGCGCACGCCGTAAGCTCATTTAACACCACGCTCACTGCCTCACGTTTAAACAAGCTCTTGAACTCCTCGTAAACATCCTTTTTCGGCACGCGCTTGCAATTTTTATAAAAGAGATAGTGAGACAGAAACGCGACTATTCTCGACTCGCCAACCGTGTTTACGATATTCTCCCACTGGCTAAGGGTGTGCGCATTATTGTCTTGTGACTTCATGAGAACGAGGTTCTTGACTTGTTCAGCAGGTGTTAGCGAGAGACCGGTGGCATTCAGCGACTCGAAAATCTGGTAAGCGTCCGCTTCCTCCTCGCAGTAAATCCCAACAAAAGTTAGATGGTAACGTACCTGTTCAATTAATCTGTCGAGAGTCCCCTCGACATCATTAGTTGTCGAGCATATGCTATCGACGCACTTCTCGCAGAGCTCGAGCGCCTTGAGCATGTTCTTCGCACCAGAACGATTCGGGAAATACTTGATATCCTTATCATACAAGAGAGAACGGTAGCAATTCTGCGTATTGAGATCAGCAAAATTGAGTACAGGCACAAACTCGCCATTGTTATCCTTCATACCCGTATCAATCATGTCTTCGTATTTTGAAACGGCGTATCCGGACCCGTTGAGTCGCCTCTTGATGGCGATAAGCAGTAACGACAGTGTCGATAACCGTTGTTGGCCATCAATTACATTGACCTTTTCGAAGTTTTTAAGCTTAAGCGTCTGGAAGGCGCCCTGCGTGTTTTTGGAGACGGTTGGATCGAACTTAATGACTACAATCGACCCGCAGAAGTGCTTTTGTGTACCATTAATGCCATTCTTGTTTAGGAGCTCTCGTATATCCTCAAGCAGCGTCTCAACTTCCGAGGTACCCCAAGAATAGTCCCTCTGGTAGTCGGGAATAGCAAAGAGAGTGCTGTGCGTTATGTCGTCTAGACAGTCAAAGTTGATGTGGTTCATATTCGAACTTCCTAAGAGCAGTCGGCAGATATACACACTCAAATTGTAGCTGTCAAACCCACAAATGTACTGAGCTATCAGCTGACAATAATGTCTGTAATCTGTCTAAGCAGATAGGAACTATTGAGCCAGAACGCCTGACGAGTCATCCAGCGACCGTCCGGCAGCTCCTCGGCGTCGCGCTCGACGTTGCCGATCTCGGTGCCGTCGAAGAACCGATAGGCCGCACGCGCCGCCCTGGGCCTGACATGCGCCACGGGCCCGTCCGCCATGCCCGGCAGGTCGTTGGAGAAGCTCAGCTTCCCCTTGGCGCTCACCCTTGGCGTCAGCGCCACGCCACGCACGACCGCGTCGCGCGTGCGCTGCCAGCACTCCCGCACGGGGCCGTCAAGGTCCGCCTCCGGCATGCCCCACACCTTGCAGCCGCGCAGCACCGTGCGCTCGCCGTCCTTCTGGAACACCACGAACAGGTAGCGCATGTCCGAGAGCAGGTTCCGCAGCTCTGAGTCCTCCCAATCGCGCTCGGCCGCCAGCGCCATGAAGTCGATGTTGAGGATGGGCGCGCTCTCTTTGAGCGATTTTCCGTTGGGCTCGGGGCGCAGCGTGCGCACGCGTATGCCCGCCTTCTCGAACTCGGCCGCGCGGTCTCCCCTGATCCCCAACAGCCGGTAGGCGATAGTGGTCCACTGCGCCTTGTTGCCCGTGTACTCGAGGCCCAGCGTGCGGCAGAGGTCGCGGTCGCTCTTCCCCACGTGCGCGTTGATGCGGTCGGTCACGTACTCCACGAGCGTCCTGCGCTCCAGCTCCCTCGGGTCGGTGACCACGCTCTCCGCCTCTGGCGCCCCCATGGCGTAGTGGTGCAGCACGTAGTTCATGTACGACTGCTTGAGCGAGAACGCTCGGCTGCGCGCCTTCCTTCCGGGCGCGTAGAGGCGCTGGTCGCGCATGCTCTTGGCCGCCGTGGCACCCTTGGTGCACGCGCCCAGGTAGGTGGTGAGCGACTCCGACAGCTCGTCTGCCCTGCCCTCGCGCACGAGCCCCGTGATCAGCCGGTAGTCGGCCTCCATCACCCGCAGGTCCTCCGCGGGCGGGGTGAAGAGCAGCACGTGCTCTATCCGCTGATCGTAGGGGTCGATGGAACGGTCGCGCCGGTACCACACCAGCAGCATCCTCCGGCACTTGTGCCACAGGTGCGAGTCGTAGAGGCTCTCCGGGGCCTCCTCGTCGTAGGGGATCATGGTGAGCACCAGCCGCTCGCCGGCGGCGTCGTTCCCGTTCTTGCGCCGGTCGATGCACGTGGCCTTGAGCTCCACGCCCGCCTCCGCGAAGTCGGGTTCGCGGTCCGAGTTCGCCCGATAACCGAAGAAGCGCTCCTCGAGGAGGTTGCCCATGCCTCCCTTGTAGCGGCGGCTGTTGTACTCGCGCACCACTCCGTCGGCCACGATGCCCAGGTCCAGCACCTCCTGGAAGGTCATGCCCTCGAGGTGACGTGCTCGGTCCAGAACCTGCTCTGGCGTGTGATATTCAAAGCTGACTTGTTGCACGGGCTCCATGGACTCACTCCTCCGCCCAGATATCGCTATTCCAAGCATAGCTGATATCCCCTAACCGAATCGATGCTCCCGCAGCATTCAAGATGCCTTAGCCTGGTACATGTCAGCAGCGAAGGAGACATCCATGCCGCATGATCGGACAGGGCAACCATGGACGCGCGAGGAGACCCTCACGGCCTTCGTGCTCTACATGCATCTGCCACGCGGCCTCTTCCACGCAAGAAATAAGGACATCATCGCCTTGGCAAAAGCCATGGGAAGACCTCCATCAAGCGTCGCACGCAAGCTCAGCAACATCGAGCACTTTGACCCAAACAGACCGGCTAATGTCGTAGGCAGCTCCAATGGTAGCCATTGGGAACGTGACTTGTGGAACGAGATGTCTGAGAAGGGCGATTCGCTGGTCGCAGAAGCTGTTGGACTGTATCAGACAACAATGACGCCCATGGCGTCCATCGACTATCAAGGATCTCCTGTACTGACGGACATCGTTGAAGGTCGTGACGTAACCGTACAGTCCACCAAGCGCCTCAACCAGGATTACTTCCGGAAGTCCCTGCTCGACCTTTACGAAGGCAGATGCTGTGTCACCGGCCTCAACGTGGAACAATTGCTGGTAGCAAGCCATATCAAGCCCTGGCGAGACGCAGACCCACTTACCGAGCGCGTGAATGTCGAGAACGGTCTCCTACTCAACTGCCTGCACGATGCGGCCTTCGACCGTGGGCTGATCACGCTTGACCACAACTACTGCATTCGCATGTCACAACAACTGGAAAAGCGCGTTCTCGCAGAAAACAACGAGGGCCTGAATTGGCTCTGGAGCACAAAGGGCAGGAGAATCCATCTTCCCAAGGCCCATCGCCCGAGCAAGGACTTCATTACGTACCACCAAGACGTAGTCTTTCTCGGTTAGCTGCCCTATTGCCCCCACCCTCGCATAGCCGTAAGCTGGCACCATACACCATCCCAGCTAACCACCCGACAGAGGGAAGGTCCAGCCCATGCCAAAAGGAAACTCGATCGTAGCCGCATTCGCCGCCCTTGCGCTCGGCCTGCTGCCGGGCTGTGCCGGCAAGGCCGAATCGCCCAGCTCACCAGAGGGCAGCTCCGAATCCCCCGCTTCCAGCGCCCCCTCGGACGAGGCGCCCGAGCAAGAGCCCGCGACAGAGGAGGACCGCTTCGTGTTCACCCATGGGAGCTTCGAGCTGGCGCATGGCTGGCACAAGTACGACGACCATTCCACGGAGGCCAAGCCATTCTTCGTGCCGCAGGACTACGACGGCAACGGCGTCCCGGACAACATCTCCGTCGAGCACGGCACGAACCACTACGCCAAGGACGACCCGACCACGTTCGGCCGGGCAATC
>ODAI010381239.1_pt1 | contig 11081 bp, 9 predicted proteins | sample 1539321 | NCBI WGS metagenome assembly ODAI01 (sample SAMN02144231, study PRJEB22623) | gut metagenome | biome: sheep rumen | host: Ovis aries | place: New Zealand | reverse complement strand
GGCTTCCGCACATTTAAATTCATAGAAGAAGCCGAAGCCAAGCGAACACCCCCGCCCGCCGGGACGGCGGCGCTCGAGCCGGACGACCCCTCTAGCGGATCGGCAATCGACACTTCCGCTTCCAGAACCTCGTCGATGCGCCCGGCCGACACGTCGGCACGCGGCGCGATGATGGCGAGCATGCTCAGCATGAGGAATCCCATGATGATGACCATGGAGTACGTGATGAACGCGATGAGGTCGCCCGTCTGGATGGTGCCGGCGTCGATTTGCCCGGCACCCACCCACACGATGACGACCGACACCAGGTTCATGACGATCATCATGAGGGGCATCATGAGAACCATGACGCGGTTCGTGAACAGCTGCGTGCGCATGAGGTCGGTGCTCGCCTCGTCGAAGCGCTCCTCTTCGCGCATCTGCTGGCCGAACGCGCGCACGACCTGCACGCCCGTCAAACGCTCGCGCGATACCAGGTTCACGCGGTCGATGAGTTTCTGCATAATGCGGAATTTCGGCATGACGATGGCCATGAGCACGAGCACGATGACCACGATCGCCGCGATGGCCGCCCCGATGACCCAACCCATCGACAGGTCCATGCGCGCAATCATGATGATGCCGCCCACGGCCAAGATGGGCGCGAACAGCACCATGCGCAACAGCATGATGCACATCATTTGAATCTGCTGCACGTCGTTCGTACCCCGGGTGATGAGCGATGCCGCCGAGAACTTCTGCACTTCGGCATCGGAGAACGACATGACTTTCGCGAAAAGCTTCTCGCGTAGCTCGCGACCGATCTTCGCACCCGTGCGCGAGGCGACGAGGCCCACGAGGATGGAAACGAGCATCGAGAGCAGCACGAAACCCATCATCTTGAGGGCCGTGAGCAGCAGCGAGTTCATCTGCATGGCGTTCATGTCGTAGCCAAGCGATGCGTATTCGGCACGCGCGGCAACGATGGCTTGTTGGCCCACCAGGTTTTCGTCGACGGTTTGCCCGCCGGCAAACGTCAGCACGAGCGGCCGCTCGACAGCCGCGTCGAGCTCAGCGCGGTGCGCTTGGCCGTAATCGTTCAACAGGTAGGTCCCCGCATCGCCGCGGTCGTACGAAGCCGCGAACAAGCTCGCATCATCGCCAGCGAGCTGGGCGGCTATGCTGTCATGGGTCGCCGCGCTCAGCTCGGTCGTCGACGCATGGTCGACTCCAGCCTGCTGAATGCCCACATCGACGATTTCCGACGTGTAGTTCGGCAGCATGAGGTCGCAGAACGCCTGGCAAATGAGCAGCACGAACACGAGCAACACCGCGCCCTTGTGCTTGCCCAAGTACTTGAAAAGACGCATGCGCTCCCTTTCGGCCGTTTCGAATCAGTGTAATTTACCGCGGTTCGAAGCACGCCTGTGGTTTTGTTGACATTTTGCAACCACGAAAGAGGCAAGGGGGGCCGCCGCCCGCCACTTGACCATCTCATAGATACAAGTATACTGAGCAAGTATACTTGTATAGCGAAGGAGGTGCGCTATGCCGCAGGTATCGCTTTATGTCGACGAGGCAACGATGAAGGCCTTGCGCCAGGAGGCAGCCTCGGAAGGAGTTTCGCTTTCTCGCCATGTTGCCACGCGCCTGCAAAACGCCAGCAGGATGACCACGGCATCGGGGCTTCCGGAAGGCCTTCTCGAGAAGCTGTACGGCTGCCTTGCTCAAGATGATTCCTTCAAGCGGCCAGAACAGACGGGTTTCAGCCTCGATGCGCCACGACTCACGTTCGATTAGGGTTGCCATGTACGTTTTTGACACCAACATCGTCATCGAGTTCCTGCGCGGGCGCCTGCCCGGTGCCCTCGAATTGCTGCGGAACACCGACTGCCGCCTGATTAAGATCCCTGCAATCGTCGAAGCCGAGCTGCTGCTCGGCGCCCACAAAAGCCGCGATCCCGAGAAAGGCGAGCGTGCGGTCGAAAGCCTGCTCTGCAACTACGAAGTGCTCCCGTTCGACTCGGCATGCGCCCATGTGTACGCGCGCATCCGTGCCGATTTAAAGCGTTCTGGGCAGGCCATAGGGCCGAACGACCTCATCATTGCGGCAACCGCACTCGCACATGACGCAATTCTCGCAACGAACAACGTGCGAGAGTTCCAGCGGGTGCCCAACCTGCGCATCATGGCCCTCGCCGAAGTCGAGCTTTCCGAAAACGAATAGCCGCACTGGTTACCAATATGCCTTAACCTGCCGAGTGCAACTTCGCCTGAGTAAGCGAGGGCGGGAGCACCTCGCTCCCGCCCTCGCCGGTATCAAGCGGTTCAGCCTGCACACCCGTGCGCTATTCCTCGGGGAAGAACGGCGCAAGCGCTGTGCGGTCGGTCGGCTTGGTGACGAGCGAGCCCACGATCATGAGCACGAGCGCTACCGTGATGCCGATGGTTATCTGATGCAAGCCGGCGATCTTGAAGCCGAGCGCCATGGTCACGCAGTAGGCCAGCGTACCGCCGCCCATCGAGAGCAACGCGCCCGCGCTCGTGGCCCGCTTCCAGAAGAGACCGCCCACGAGCACCCAGCAAAACGCCGTCTCCAGGCCGCCGAACGCGAACATGTTGATCTTCCAGATAACGTCGGGCGGCACGATGGACAGCGCGAACACCACGATGCCCACGGCGAACGTGATGACCTGACTCGCGCTGACGACCGTCTTTTCCGACACCGATTTGCCCGTCGCTTCGGCGTGATGCAGCCACAGGTCTTTGATGATGGCCGACGAGCTGGCGATGAGCAGGCTCGACACGGTGGAGATGCTCGCCGCAATGGGGCCGATGATGGCGATGCCCGCAAGCCACGGCGGCAGCGTTTGCACGATGGCCGTGGGAATGATGTTGTCCACGCTTCCGCCGTAATCGGCCAGGGTGCCCGTGAGCACGCCCGCCGACAGCACGCCGAGGGCAGTGACGCCGATCATCATGGCGCCGCAGATGACCGTGCCCCAGATCATGGCGCGATGCAGCGACTTCGTGTCTTTGTAGCTCATGGTGCGCACCACGCTCTGCGGCAGGCAGAACGTGAACACGCCCACGAGCAGCCATTGCGTGAAGTACAGGCCAATGGGCATGTTGCCACCGGAAAGCGGTTCCATCATCTGCGGATGGTTCGCGGCGATCGTGTCCATGATGTTCTCGTAGCCGCCTCCCGCGGAAAGGATGCCGCCCGCCAGAACGGCTATCCCCACGATCATGGCGATGCCGCAGAGCGCGTCGGTGAACGCCACGCCACGGAAACCGCCGATGGTGGTGAACAAGATGCACGTGATGCCGAATATGGCCAGGCCCATAACGTAGCTGTACCCGGTCACGGCCTCGAAGAGCTTCGCGCCGCCCACGAACTGGGCGATCATCGTGGTGGCAAAGAACAGCACCATGATGAGCGCCGACAGCACCGCCAGCGCGTTGCTCTGGTAACGTTCGCGGATGACGTCGATGATCGTGACCGCGCCCAACTTGCGGCTGACGAGCGCCATCTTCTTTCCCAAAATGCCGTACAGCAAGAACAGCGCCGTCACCTGCACGGTGGCCATGTACACCCAGCCCCAGCCGATGGACCACGCCTGGCCCGGGCCGCCCACGAAGCTCGAAACGCTACCGTACGTGGCGATGGTGGTCATGGCCAGCACGAACGCGCCCAACGTGCGGTTGCCCAGGAAGTACTCGCTGATGAAGCCGCCCTGATGCTCGGCTGCCGCCTGCCGCCGCGCGAACACGGCCACGACGAGCGCGGCCACGAGGAATACCGCGACGGGGAGCAGCCCTTGGAGCCCGGTTGCGTTATTCATGGTCGGCCTCCTTCGCCACCTGCGGTTTTGCCGACGCATCATCGAGGTCGAAGTCGGCGAAGAAGCGCTTCGCCAGCACCACGACCACGACGATCGAGCAAATCCACGTGCCTATGGTTCCGCCGATCACCCAGATGGGGGTGTGAAACAGCGTGATGTCGAGCGTCGAAAGCCCGAACCCGCACACGAGCCACACCACGATCGTTATGCCGAGCGCCACGACCGTGGCAACCGCCTCGCGGTTCGCCTGCTCGTGCTTCTGCTTGTACGTGAGCATCGTTGCCTCTCCTTGCGTTGCCGAAAAGCCGAACCGCATTGTATCGGTGCATTTCCCGCGAACGAACTACGTTATAATTTTGCGGGGAACTGCGGGGGTCTCTGGTTTGCACGTCATAACTGGGGACTGTCCCTTGTTATGACATTGGCATCCCAGGCGGCAGGTGCACGGCACTGAACGCTCGTAGCCCCAGATAGGAAACTAGCCCAGAGGGGATACTCCCCTCTGGGCTAAAGGCGATTTCGGAGGGCCTATGCATTTGAAGATGCAGCAGCGCAACGGGCGCACGTATCTCTCGATCGTGCAGAACTACCGGCAGGGCGGCAAAACGCGCACGCGCACGGTCGAGACCATCGGCTACGCCGACGACTACGCCGACCGGTTCGAAGATCCCGTCGCCCACTTTCGGGCATACGTGGACCAGTTGAACCGAAACGCTGCCAAGCGGAACAAGCCCGTGGAGCTTTCGTTCGCTCACGACGACGAGATCGACGCGCAGTCCGCGCCACCCGCCCGCCTGGGCGCGGCCATCGCACTCGGCTGCCTCGACGCGCTCGGTGTGGGCGGGTATTTCCGCGCACGGGCGAGCCGCGCAGGGTTCCCGCCCCATGCTGGCCGCATATTCGAGATGCTCGCCGTGGAACGCATGATGCACGCGACGAGCAAGCGCGAGTCGTGGGCTGCACGCGAATCGTTCCCCCGCCGCTGCGACTTCACGTTTGCCCAGGTATACGAGGCGCTCAGCTGCTTTGCCAAAGAACAGGAACGCCTCGACGCTTGCATGCTGCGGCATTGGGAGCTCCTCGGCGGCGCGCCGAGCACCGAGCGCGTCTTCCTCATTTGCGGCAGCTACGCCTTCCCCATCGACGGCGGCAGCGAGCGCGCGAGCATCGCGGTCGCGCTCGACCACGCGAACATGCCGCTCGGATACCACGACATGACCGGGAGGCCGGGGCCCGCCCTGTTCCGCGAGGCGGTCGACGAGCTGAAGGAGCGCCTGGGCGCCAAGCGTGCCGTCGTCGTGGCAGGCGGCTTGCGCGATTTGCAGCCCACCATCGAAGAACTCGCGTCGACAAACGACGGGTTCGCGCTTTACCAGCGTGATTTCGGCAAAATACCCGAGCTTTCAGAATGGGCCGAAGACGACGAGGGCTACGTTGCGGCGGGCGGCGGGGTCTTCCTGAAATCACGCGTCGTGGACCATCGCCTTGCCGATGGAAGTAGCCTGCCTGTGAAACAGGTCGTGCTGCGCGGCGGCGGTTACGCCACCCGCTACAAGCAGGCCATGCTGGTGTCGAGCGAAGTGGACCTGAGCGCTACGGCCATCGTGCAGCTGTACCGCGAACTCTGGCGCCAGGCCGAGCCGTTCCAGCCGCTCGAGGCCGATTTCTCGTCGATGCCCCACCCCACGCCGGCAAGCGACCACATACGGGCCCATTTCGCCCTGTGCTACGCGGCGTTCTTCGCCTTGCGCGTGCTGCGCTGGGGCACGGGTTGGCAGCACAACGCCGCCGACACCGCCGACGCCCTGCTGCGCATGGAGGGCATCTACCTGCAGCAGAACTACTACCTGTTCAACTACCGCAGCCAGGCGTCCGACGCCATCGAGAACGCCCTGGGCCTTCCGCCCGCGCTCCGTCTGCGCACCCGCAGCGAAATAAGGTCGGTCCCCGCCACCGTGAAGCGCGCGCTGGCCGGCGGTCAAGCACGTCAAAAGTCATAAAAAGGGACAGTCCCTTTTTATGACTTTTACAGGCTCCCCGTGTTCGCCCCCGTGACACGGATCGCTTAGCCAGGAGGGGATACTCCCCTCCTGGCTAAAACAAAAGGTTTCAGCTAGTTTCCGGCCGCTTTCGGCTACAGGTTATCGCGCACCCACTGGATGTTCGACATGACGGTGGCAATGAGCTCCTCGGTCGAGTCGAACTTGATCATGGGACGCAAGTGCTTCACGAATTCGATGACGATATCGCGCCCGACCAGGTCGCCTGCAAAATCGAGGATATGCACCTCCATGTTCGCCGTCGACGTGGCCTCGAACGTGGGGGAAACGCCCACCGATGCCGCCGCCTTGTAACGCTCGCCGCCGACGGTCGCATACGCCGCGTACACGCCTTCGCCGAGCACGCGGTCATGGGGCTTCACCTGCAAATTCGCAGTAGCGAAGCCGAAATCGGCACCATCGCCGCGCCCCTTCTGCACCGTCTCGCGCAGTGCGTAGGGATGCCCGAGCAACCGGGTGGCCTCGTCGAGGTCGCACTCGAGCAGCAGTTTGCGAATGCGCGTGGCCGTGATGGGCAGGCCATCGGCGCTCACGAGCTCGTGCGGATGCACCTCGCAACCCACGACGCCGCCCCACTCTTGCAGCGTTTGCACCGTACCCGCGGCGCGGGCGCCGAAGCGGAAATCCTCGCCCACGTGCAAGTGCGCGGGCACGCCTTTCGGAAACGCCGTTTCGAGAAACGCCTCGGGGGTCTTCGTGTAGAAATCCTCGTTGAACGGAATGGCCACCACGTCGTCGACGCCCGATGACGCGAGCGCCTGCAGGCGATCCGCGTTGCGCATGAGCTTCTTCAGGCGGTCGGGATGGAACACCTCGTCGGGGTCGATGTCGAACGTGATAGCGATGGCCCGCCCATCGGGCTGCCTGGTGTCGATCGCCTGGCCGAGCAGGTACCGATGCCCCGTATGCAAGCCGTCGAACACGCCGAACGCGCACGACGACCCCGCGAACAGCGACCAGTCGAACGCACCTTCCGCACGGTAAATCGCCATGATGGCCCTTTCGTTTCTCGAACCGCCCTCTTTAATCGCGGTCATTATAGCAATGCCCGTCCCAAGCTCAACAAGCTGCACGGCTCTGCGTACTGACAAAAGGACAGATCCCCTTCGGGCACTCGGAAGCACCCGTCGGTCAGCGCGAGCGAAAAACCGGGTTGCACGCTTACGGGCGCATTGCTAGAATGCGCCCGTGTACTGTTTCAGGGCGAGGTGGAATTCCTCACTGGCGGTAATCGGCCGGCAATACCGCGCCGAAAGTCCGCGACCCCGGCTCGCGCAAAGCTGGGCTGACTCCGGTGAAAGTCCGGGACCAACGGTTATGGAGCCGAAAAGCGGTTCCTCACAGTCCGGATGGAAGAGACAGGAGGATACCTATGTCTACGTATGCGCAGAATCAGAACGTCCAACTGCAGAACACGAACCGGTGGAGCACCAAGCAGCTCGTCACCATGGCGCTCATGTGCGCGATCGCCATATTGCTGAGCTTCCTGGAATTCCCCCTTTTCCCGGCAGCGTCGTTCCTGAAGCTCGACATCTCGTTCGTGCCGTCGGCCGTCATGGGCTTCGCCTACGGCACGGGCCCCGGCATTCTGGTGGGCATCGCGTGCGCTGTGGCGCACGGCGCCATCACGGGCAACTGGGTTGGCTGCCTCATGAACATCATCGCCTGCTGCGCGTTCATCATTCCTGCAGCGGCCATTTACACGCGCAACCGCACGTTCAAGGGCGCCATGATCGGCCTGGTCGTGGCAATCGTGTGCCTGGTCGTGGCAGCCATCATCGCGAACCTGGTCATCGACCCCATCTTCTACGGCATTCCGTTCGACGTGGTGGCGGGCCTGGTCGTGCCGGCCATCCTGCCGTTCAACATCATTAAGGGCGTGGTGATAGCCGCTCTCACCGGCATTGTGTACAAGAGCATATCGAACCTCATCACACCTGCGAAAGACCAAGTGAAAGGCCGCTAACAGCTGCGACCGCACCACCGCACCACCCGGGGAGCAAGTATGCCCATCATCGATTTCAGCAACGTTTGTTTCAGCTACGACGTCGAGCGCCGCGCCCTCGACGGGGTGACGCTCGCCGTGGAGCCTGGTACGTTCACGTGCGTGCTCGGCGGCAACGGCAGCGGCAAGTCGACCCTTGCCAAGCATGTGAATGCGCTGCTCACACCCGATTCGGGCAAAGCGCTCGTGCTGGGACTCGATACGGCAGACCCCGCGAACACGTTCACCGTGCGCAGTAACGCCGGCATGGTCTTCCAGAACCCCGACGATCAAATCGTGTCGAGCGTCATCGAAAACGACGTGGCGTTCGGCCCCGAGAACCTGGGCGTGCCAGCGAGCGAGTTGCGCGAACGCGTCGAGCGGGCGCTCGCGCAGGTGGGCCTTCAGGGCTTCGAGAAAAAGCAGACCGAAACGCTTTCCGGCGGCCAGAAGCAGCGTGTGGCGGTGGCCGGCGTGCTAGCCATGGAGCCGCAAATACTCGTGCTCGACGAGGCGAGCGCCATGCTCGACCCCCGCGGGCGCGCAGGGCTGCTGCGCGTGTGCCGCGAACTGAACGACGCCGGCCTTACCGTGGTGCTCATCACGCATTTCATGGAAGAGGCGGCGCTTGCCGACCGCGTCATCGTGCTCGAGGGCGGCAAGGTGGCGCTCGACGGCACCCCCGCCGACGTGCTGCTACAGGCCGAACGGCTCGATGCGCTCGCGCTCGACGTGCCGTTCGCAACGCGCTTGAGCATGGCGCTGCGCGAGCGCGGCGTGCCCGTGGAATTGCATGCCGACGAAGACGGCCTCGAACGCGAGCTCGTGGCGCTTCTGGCGAACACCGACGCGCAAGCCGCTCCGGAAAACCCGGCGCCGGGCAATCAGCCCATCGACGCCCCCGACCTCATCGAGTTCGAGAACGTGTCGTTCACCTACGAGCCCGTGTCGCAGAAACGGCACCGCAAATCGTCGGTGTCGCCCGAAGGCAAGCAGGCCGACTGGGGCCGCGCGCCGAGCGAGTATTGGGCGCTGAAAGACATAACGTTCTCGGTGCGTGAAGGCGAGTTCTTCGGCATCGCGGGCCATACGGGCAGCGGTAAAAGCACGCTCATCCAGCTGGCCAACGGCTTGCTCACGCCCAACGAGGGCATCGTGCGCGTGGGCGGGAAAGCCCTTTCCGACAAGCGCACCGCCGCCGAGGCGCGACGCGACGTGGGCGTGGTGTTCCAGTACCCCGAACACCAGCTGTTCGCGGCGACCGTGTACGACGACGTGGCGTTCGGCCCGCGCAACATGGGCTATTCCGCCGAGCAAGTCGAGCAGAGCGTACGCGACGCCATGCAAATGGTGCATTTGAACCTGGACGAGCTGCGCGACCGCAACCCGTTCGAGCTGTCCGGCGGCCAGCAGCGTCGCGTTGCCTTCGCCGGCGTGCTCGCCATGCACCCGCGCACGCTCGTACTCGACGAGCCCGTGGCCGGCCTCGACCCGCGCGCCAAGCGTCGTTTCCTGAACCTGCTCATGGAACTGCGCGACGAACAGGGCCTGACCGTGGTGGTCGTCTCGCACAATATGGACGACCTGGCGCAACTTTGCGACCGCGTGCTCGTGCTGAACGAAGGGCGCGTGTTCGCGCTCGGCGAGCCCGAAAGCGTGTTCGCCGACGAGCAGCGCATGAAGAGCGTGGGGCTCGGCGTGCCGAGCGCCGCCCATCTGGCGAACCGCTTGGACGCAGCCGGCATACACCTGCCGGTGGGCGCAACGGCAACCGCCGACGAACTGGCAAACGCCGTAGCCGCGCGACTCGCGGCGGACCAGGTGAAGTAACGTATGGCCACGAACGCCCTTTTCGGCCGCTACTGGGAGGCCCAAAGCCCCCTGCACCGCTTGGACCCGCGCACGAAAGTCGCCGGCACGCTCATCTTGGTGGTCACGATATTCTGCGCGTGGAACTTCCCGGCGCTCGGCGTGCTTGCCGTGTGCACGGCCGCCCTGTTTGCGCTGGCGCGCGTGCCGTTGCTGCAAGCGTTGCGCTCGATTGCGCCCCTTTCGTTCATCATCGTGCTCACCGCCATCTTCAATTTGTTTTACGTGCAGGGCGGCGCGGTGCTCGTCGACTGGGGATGGTGCTCCATCAGCGAGGAGGGCGTGGTCCAGGCGCTCTTCATGGCCGTGCGCCTTACGCTGCTTCTGCTGTCGGGCAGCCTGCTCACGCTGACCACGACCTCGCTCGACATCACCGAGGCGCTCGAACGCCTGCTCACGCCTTTGGCGCGCATCGGGCTGCCGGCGCACGAGTTCTCGCTCGTCTTAGGAATCGCACTGCGCTTCTTGCCGCAGTTCGCCGAGGAGTTCCGCACGATCCGCGCGGCACAGCTCGCCCGCGGCGCGAGCTTGGCCACCAGCCCCGTGAAAGGCGGGCTTTCGGGGCTCACGAGCCTGCTGGTGCCCTTGTTCGCAAGCGCCTTCCGCCATGCCGACACGCTGTCGTCGGCCATGGACGCGCGCTGCTACCACGGCGCTTTGGGCCGCACGCGCTTGAACCCGCTGCGCTTCGGCCGCAACGACGCGCTTGCGATTGCCGCCCTCGTCGCCCTGCTCGCCATCACCTTGGCGCTGAGCGTATCGCTGTAGAGGACATAGGGGAACGGCCCCTTTGCAGTCTGGTCATCGCTCGGCCGCGCCTGCGGCGCGGGGATCCTTCGCTCCGCTCAGGATGACATCGGGGGCAGAATGACATCGGGGGCAGAATGACATTGGGCAGGGCGACACTGGGAACTGCCTACAGCGTCATCTCGCGGAGCTCCACTTGACCGTCGAGGTACACGGCGTAGCTGTGCGTGCCGTCTTTGGGGAGCGACACGCTGCCCGGGTTCACGAACAGGATGCCGTCGCGCTCCTCGTTCACCTTCACATGCGTGTGGCCCGACAAGAACAGGCCGCCCTGCGCCAAGCGCGGCGGGTTGTCGGGCGAGAACACGTGGCCGTGGGTGCAGAAGAGCGTGCGCTCTCCGTCGTTCACGAGCGCGTAATCGGCCATGCAGGGGAACTCGAGCATCATCTGGTCAACCTCGGCATCGCAGTTGCCGCGCACGGCCACGATGCGGTCGACCAGCCCGTTGAGCATGGCCGCCACCTTCGCAGGTGCGTAGCCATCGGGAAGCGGGTTGCGCGGGCCGTGGTACAGCAGGTCGCCGAGCAGGATGACCT
>ODAI013015169.1_pt1 | contig 11082 bp, 12 predicted proteins | sample 1539321 | NCBI WGS metagenome assembly ODAI01 (sample SAMN02144231, study PRJEB22623) | gut metagenome | biome: sheep rumen | host: Ovis aries | place: New Zealand | reverse complement strand
TCGTAGGCCATGAACTCGGCAGCATTGTTGCTGTGGCTGGCACCCGTCAGGAAATCAGGGATGTCGTCCTCGCTGCGATAGTCGTACGAGGCATCGTCCAAGTCAGTCTGTTCGTAGTCTGTAGTCTGTTGTCCGTTGTCCTCCTCTTTCTTTTCCAGCCAAGGGTTCTCCATGCATTCTTGTTCCACGCGATGTTGCAGTGTCTCGACGGGCATCTCCATCAGCCTGACGAGCATGACCTGCTGGGGCAGCATCTGCTGCACCTGCACCTGTCCTTGCGTCTGCGTCTGTTCCTGTATCTGTACGTTCCCTTGACTCATGTCTTGTGTTTCTTCTGCTATGCGTCAGCAAAGACTTTGCCGTCGTCCAGTGTCACTTGCAGTTTGGCGTACTCGCTGTGAAAGTCGTTCCTGAGGCGGTCGAGGTAACGCTTTGCCTCCCACTTGCACATGGGCAGGTCGTGGAGCAGATAGTTTCCGCATGTCTCCGGCTCTGTGGCAGGCACTTTCTCCTGGGTGAGCATCCACTCCAGGCATTGGATGGTAAGCTCGCGCATGTCCTGTACGGAATAGTCTCCCGTCATCACGATGTACATCCCTGTCAGGCATCCCATGGGGCCCACGTACACGACATCGTCCTTCACCCGTGAGTTGCGGAACCAGGTTGCCATCAGGTGCTCTATGCTGTGGATGGCTGCAGGTGCCACAGCAGGCTCCTTGTTGGGCTCTGTGATGCGCAGGTCGAATGTGGTGAAGCCTTTGTCTTGTCTTGACACGTAGATGCCAGGTTTCAGTCTCGTGTGGTCGATGGTAAAACTCTGTATAACTTCCATAGCTTTGTTCTATTGGTTCTTGTCTTTGGGCGAAATGGGTGTAAGGTTCATCTCTTTGGCCTTCTCGAGCATGAACTGGAAGGCGGCATCGTGATTGTTGGGGATAACGGAATCCCAGATGGCGTCCTTGACGGCTTGTTTGAGCAATCCGATTTCGCGGCAGGGCTGCAGTCCGAAGGGCTCCATGATTTCCTCGCCCGAGATGGGGTTGTGCCAGGTGCGATAGTTGTCGCGAGCCTGCAGGTCGGCCAGCTTCTCACGGACGAGTTGGAAGTTCTCGAGGAAGCGCTGTTTCTTCTCGCGATTCTTGCTGGTGATGTCAGCTTCGCAGAGGCGCATCAGGTCGTCGATGTCCTCGCCAGCCTCGAAGAGCAAACGACGGACAGCGCTGTCAGTCACTTCCTCGTCGGCAATGGCGATGGGACGCATGTGAAGCCCCACGAGTTTCTCGACGTACGCCATGCGTTCGTCCATCGGCAGTTTCATCCTGCGGAACAGAGGCGCCACCATCTTCTGCCCGATGTAGTTGTGGTTGTGGAACGTCCAGCCTGCCTGGTTGTCCCAGCGCTTGCTGCGAGGCTTGCCGATGTCGTGCAGGAGGGCGGCCCAGCGTAAGTAAAGAGGAGCTTGCTCCTGACACACATTATCCAGCACCTCGAGAGTGTGGTAGAAGTTGTCCTTGTGCGCGCGTCCATTCCTTGACTCAACGCCTTCGAGGGCTGCAACTTCTGGCAGGATGATGGGGAGCAGTCCGCTGCGGCTCAGTTCTATGAAGCCGATGCTGGGCACGGGTGCCATCATGATCTTGTTCAGTTCGTCGATGATGCGCTCCTGCGAGATAATCTTGATGCGCCCAGCATTGCGACGGAGTGCTTCTGCCGTCTCTTCCTCTATCTGGAAGCGCAATTGCGTGGCAAATCGGATGCAGCGCATCATGCGCAGGGGGTCGTCGCTGAAGGTGATGTCTGGGTCGAGTGGAGTGGCTATGATGCCGTCCTCGAGGTCGAGCAGGCCATCGAAGAGGTCGATGAACTCGCCATAACGGTCTTTGTTGAGGCAGAAGGCAAGGGCATTGATGGTGAAGTCGCGACGATGCAGGTCGTCGTCGAGCGTGCCGTCCTCCACGATGGGCTTGCGGCTATCCCTTTGATAGCTCTCGCGACGAGCACCCACGAACTCCACTTCGTGCTCGTGCCACTTGAGTTGCGCTGTGCCAAAGTTACGGAAGATGCTGACGTGAGCGCCTCTGCCAAGTTCCTTAGCAAGAACTCCAGCAAGACGGATGCCACCTCCTTCTCCAACCACCAGCACATCAATATCCTTCGAAGGTCGCTCCAGGATGATGTCCCTCACATAGCCGCCTACGACATAACACTCCAGCCCCAGGGCATCGGCAGTCTCTCCGATGCGATGCAACAACGGGTTGTCGATAAGGCGAAGCGAATCCGTCTGGCGCGTCCTTTGACGGAAGTCGTCATATTCCTGTATGGCCTCCTGTATGGTCATTTTTGCTTTTTGATGTCTTCTTTCAGTTTGCGTTCGAAGAACTGCCTCTTGACGTTGAGGCGTTCCCATTCCTCGCCTGAGACGAGTTTGAGGCTGTCTGTAGCGGCATTCATCTCTATGCTGTCGAGCAGGAGGATGGCTTGTCGGCGAGCCTCGATGGCTGTGGGGCATTTGCGACGAAGTGAGAAGATGGTGTCGCGTGCCTCGTTATAGAGGTGATGATGCAGGGCATAGCGAGCATCCCTCAGCATTCTGGCAGCATATTCCTCTGGTTTCTCCTTTGTGCAAGAGGCTGCCAGAATGGCTATGATGATAGGAAAGAGGTACTTTTTCATAGGCCAAAGAGGGGTAGGATGAAGTTGCGGACATCGTTGCTCATAGCAAGGAGCATGAGTGCGATGAGGATGAAGATGCCTATCTTTTCTATCCACTCCATCGCTTTATCCGAGGGCTGGCGACCTGTGATGCCTTCGTAGAGGAGCAGCATGATGTGACCGCCGTCGAGTCCAGGGATGGGCAGGATGTTCATGACGGCCAGGATGATGCTGATGAAGGCTGTGAGCATCCAGAACTTCTGCCAGTCCCAGGCGTTGGGGAAGATGTTGCCGATGGTGATGAAGGAGCCCACACTCTTTGCGCCGTCGGCACTTGCCACATAGCGGAGGTCGCTCACATAGTTCTTGAGTACACGCCAACCGTAGCTCAGTCCGGCAGGGATGCAAGAGGCGAGGCTGTAGCTGAGGTGCTCGGTCTGGAAGTCGGGCATGTGGCGTGTGACGCCCATCAGATAGTTCTCGTCGAGCTGTAGGCTAAGGGTGTCCATTCGGCTCATGTCGGCCGAAGCGACCACAGCATCGAGTGTGCGCCACTTGAGGCTGTCGGTTGCTGTGCAGTCGGGCGAGCCGAGCACGTCCTGGCGGCGTAGTGTCACCTCGCAGTCGAAGTCGCCCCATGTCTTGATGTCCTTGCCGTTCACGCTGACGAGCCTCATGCCTTTCTCTATGCCAGCCTTGTCGGCAGCTGAGCCAGGCACGACGGAGTCGATGAGTGCCTCTGCAAGTGGAGCGAGGAACATGGGTTGCGATTGTATCATCTTGAGCATGGAGAGGCCATCCTCTGGCATCGTAAGCTCGACCTCCTCATTACCGCGAAGCACGGTAACGGAAGAGGCCTTGGAGATGATACGCATGACGGCACCGCCGTTGTACTCCACGATGTCCTTTCCGTCGGCACGGATGGGGATGTCACCATTCTGGAAGCCGATGGAGCGGGCCTGCTCGTTGTATTCGAAACCGTCCTTGATGCTGGTCATGGGCACATAGTCGCGTCCCCAGACGAAGAGCACGACGCAGTAGATGACCCAAGCCGTGATGAGGTTCATCAGTACGCCGCCGAACATGATGAGGAAGCGTTGCCATATCTTCTTGGAGCGGAACTCCCAAGGCTTAGGCTCGGCGGAGAGTTTCTGGTTCGTTTCGTCTATCATGCCGTCGATGGCAACGTAGCCGCCAATGGGCAGCCAGCCGATGCCGTACTCCGTGCCGACTGAGTCGTCGTACTCTTTGTTGCCGATGTTTTCGGTCTGGACCTTGTCCTTCTGCCCCGTGAGGAGATAGTATTTGTTGCGGAGCCAGGCGAAGAAGTTCTGCCCTTCCTTTCCGCGTTTTGTGACAAGAGGCTTGCCCAGGAGGCGGCGGAACCAATTGTCGTAGGTGCTGAAGAGATGGAAGCCGTAGTTGGCGAACATGTAGAAGCGGGTGACGCGTGTCTTGAACAACTTGGCGAACCCGAAGTGACCGCCCTCGTGCAGGACGACCAGCAGGCTGAGGCAGCAGAGCAGCTGCAGGGCTTTAATGAGTACTGTATCCATAGATGGTTTGTCTGTTTCTTAATTGGTGATTTTATAAAGAGGTATAGGTGTTTGCTCAAAGAGGTATAGGTGTTTGCTCAAAGAGGTATAGGTCTTTGGTCAAAGAGGTATAGGTGTTTTTATAAGCTCCTCTGCCACGATGCGGGACTCACGGTCGCAGTCGAGGTAATCTTGTAGGGTAGGTTTCTCTTGATGCGGTACTTTCTCCAGTGTCTTTTCGATGATGTCTGCCATCTGCAGGAAGCTGCAGCGCTCCTGACGGAAGGCGAGGTTCACCACCTCATTGGCGGCATTGACGATGCAGGCAGCGTTGCCACCCCTCCGTATCGCTTCGTATGCCATCTGCAGGCAGCGGAACTTCTCTGGGTCGGGCTTCTCGAAGGTCAAGTCCTTGAGGTCCCACCAGTCGATGCGAGGGAAGCTGCTCTTCAATCGATAAGGGTAGGGGAGGGCCAGTTGTATGGGGACGCGCATGTCCGGCATACCCATCTGCCCCTTGACGGCACCGTCCTCGAACTGGACAGCGCTGTGCAGGATGCTCTGCGGATGCACCACGACCTGTATCCGCTCGGGCGTGACGTCGAACAACCAGCGCGCCTCGATGACCTCGAAGCCTTTGTTCATCATCGACGCACTGTCGATGGTTATCTTTGCCCCCATGTCCCAGTTTGGATGCTTCAGGGCTTGAGCAGGTGTGACGTCGCGCAGCTGGTCGAGCGTGAAGGTGCGGAAAGGGCCACCGCTTGCCGTGAGGATAATCTTCTCAATGGGGCTCACCTCTCCCATAAGGCTCTGGAAGATGGCACTGTGCTCGCTATCGACAGGCAGCAAAGGCACCTTGTGCTCCAGGCAAAGCTGCGTGATGAGTTCGCCAGCCACAACGAGGGTCTCCTTGTTGGCGAGGGCGATGGGTTTGCCAGCCTTGATGGCACTGATGGTGGGGCGCAGTCCGCTGAAGCCCACAAGGGCAGTCAGCACGATGTCCACGGGCTCCATCTGCACCACTTGGCACAGGGCGTCGGCTCCCGCATAGACCTGTATCGGCTCGTCCTTCAGGGCTTCTTGTACGTAGTCGTACTTGCTCTCGTCTGCTATGACGACGCACTGCGGCTTGTATTCCTTAGCCTGCTTGATGAGCAGGTCGGCCTGCGTGTTGGCAGTCAGCACGTATGCCTCGAAGAGGTCAGGGTGCTCAGAGATTACCTCAAGCGTCTGAGTGCCAATGCTGCCGGTAGAGCCTAATATGCATATCTTTTTCATTGTCATTATCTGTCGTAGTTAAGTAGTTATGAAGTCAGGAGTTAAGCCAAATGCGATGGCAGCGGAATCTTATTGCCAAGAGGTGATGGCTTAACTACTTAACTACTTAACTACTGACTACTTTTTCATTCTTCAGTTGAGTTCAAGCAATCCTTCTGGTAGCGTCATGTGTATGGTCCGCTCCTTGTGATTGATGTCTGTAATCCATTCTTCAGCAGCAGGGATGAGTAGTTCGCCCACTTGGAACAGGACGTTCTGTGTGGAGTCGTCCACACGGTCGACGGTTCCGATGTGGCCCGCTGTTTCGTCGAAGAGGTCGAAGCCCGTGAAGTATCGCCAGGTGTACTCATCGTCCTCTCCTACTTCTGGAGTCAGGGCGTGAGGGAAGAACACTTCGCATCCGACGAGGAACTGCACATCGTTGGCAGAGTCATAGTCGAGGAACTTCAGGAGCGCCGTCGTGTCACTACGGAAGCGATACTCCTCGAGGAAGAAGGGCACGAGTATGCCTTCCACACGCAGGATGAGGTATTCACTCTCAGCACGATCCCAAACGTCGTCCGTGAAGTTGAACGTCACCTCACCCTTGATGCCGTGCGTCCTGCCGATTTGTCCTATCTTATATACTTCGTCTTCTCGTATCATGGAACATTGTCCATTTTATCCCCCCTGAAGGGGGCTAGGGGGTCTCTACTCTTGTTATCTTTGCTCCAAGGGCACAGAGGCGTCCCTCGATGTCCTCGTAGCCACGGTCTATCTGCCCAATGTTGTCGATGCGGCTTGTGCCTTGAGCACTCATGGCAGCAATGAGGAGGGCAATACCTGCACGAATGTCAGGGCTCGTCATACGGCCTGCATGGAGTTGGCGTTCGTGGTCGTGACCTACCACAACGGCTCTGTGTGGGTCGCAAAGGATAATCTGTGCGCCCATATCAATAAGCTTATCGACAAAGAACAGGCGGCTCTCGAACATCTTCTGGTGAATAAGGACGGAGCCCTTGGCTTGTGTGCTGACCACGAGCAGGACGCTCAGCAGGTCGGGTGTGAAGCCAGGCCATGGAGCATCGCTCAGCGTCATGAACGAGCCGTCGATAAAGCTCTCTATCTCATAGTGCTCTTGCTTCGGAATGAAGAGGTCGTTGCCGTCCTTCTCGATGCGGATGCCCAAGCGACGGAAGGTGTTTGGGATGATGCCCAAGTGCTCAGGTGCGACATTGCAGATGCGGACGCCATCGCCCACCATTGCTGCCATGCCGATGAAGGAGCCCACCTCAATCATGTCAGGCAGGATGGTGTGTTCTGTGCCATGAAGCGATGCGACGCCTTCGATGGTCAACAGGTTCGAGCCGATGCCTGCAATGCGTGCTCCCATCTGGCAGAGCATACGGCAAAGTTGCTGGATGTAGGGTTCGCAGGCAGCATTGTAGATGGTCGTAACGCCCTGAGCCAGTACAGCCGTCATGATGATGTTCGCCGTGCCAGTCACAGAGGCTTCGTCCAAGAGCATATAGGAGCCTTTGAGTCCTTCAGTCTCCACGTTATAGAGATGTAGCGCTTCGTCGTAAGTGAAGTGTCCGCCCAGCTTCTGTATGCCGTGGAAGTGTGTGTCGAGACGTCGCCTGCCTATCTGGTCGCCTCCAGGCTTTGCGACGATAGCCTTGCCTCGCCTTGCCAGAAGCGGACCAAGCATCATCACGCTGCCTCGCAACTGCCTGCAACGTTCTATATATGCCTCGCTGCAAAGATATTGGTCGTCGAGCCTGGTGGCAGAGAATGTGTAGTCGTGAGCATCATGCTTCGTCACTTCCACACCCATGTCTTCCAAGAGCTTTATCTGGTTCTTTACATCGACAATGTTGGGGATGTTCTTGATGCGGACAGGTTCGTTGGTCAGCAACACAGCGCATAGCACTTGCAGTGCCTCGTTCTTTGCACCTTGGGGCACAATCTCGCCCTTCAGCCTGTGTCCGCCTTCTATGATGAATGATGCCATGCTTACTTCTTTCTTTTGCGTTTCTTTCCACCATCAGAGGGTTGCAAGGGCGATTCGCCAACAGCTTCGAAGGTGAAATGGTCCAAGTCCAGGTTAAGTTCGCCATTGGAGTAGCGGTCGATGTCCTGTGCCACAAGGGCATTGTCCATCGAGTCGCGGTTCCAGATGAAGAGGTCTTGCTTCATCTGATTGGCCACGCATTCGGTGATGTATTGGCGCATCTCAGCATCTTCAATCGTCTTTGCATAGTCCAAGGTTTGCTCAACAAGATAGCCATAATGGCGACGCTTGATGTCTTTCATCGGGTAGGGAAGCGGAGCCGGATGTGCCTGCACCTCTTCCTGCGGCACGATATTGACAGGATAGTCAATGTCGAGTTTGTAGTGGCTGATGCGTGCCAAGTGATTCCAGAGGCGATGCTCATTGTCTTCCTTGCTGGCAGTGGAAGGGAGGAGGCTCGCCATTATCTTGACGATAGTATTGGCGCATCGCTGGCGCTCCTCACGGTCTTCTATCTCCACAGCCATATCGACCATCATCTGTATGCCTCGACCATATTCGGGCATCACAAGCTGTTCTCTTTGTGTGTTGTATTGCATTTACAATAGGTTTTTAGACTTTATTGCGACGAACTCCTTCAGATAGAAGGGCTCGAAGTATGCTACATCTTGTTTCTCTCCCAAGTGCAGGGAACGCTCTGCCAAGGGGAACATCCACTTAGCCAAAGGCACAATACCATCGATGAAATGGGCATTCTTGTGCTGAATGACGCTTTGGCACTTCATGGCACCATTGCCGAAGAAATAGACGGGATGCTCCTCGAGGTAAGGAAGATAGGTGTCGGCATCAACGATGTCTGCACCGACGGGACGAACCTCCTGCAAGGCTCGGTCATAGACGGCACTGTAAACCTCCATCCTTCGTGCGTCTATCATCGGGATGAGCAAGGCATCCTCTGGCAACTCCTCTTTGCCAAGCAGGACGGGGACGCACAATAGTTTGAGCGTCGGAACGCTCAGGAGTGGAAGGTCACGACCATAGCAAACACCTTTTGCCAGCGATACACCGATTCGCAAACCAGTGTAACTGCCTGGACCTTCGCTGACGGCTACGGCATCGACAGGTATGGCATGCGAGTTGGCAAAGGACAGCGCTTCGTCAACATAGACACCACACACGACAGCATGGTTCGGTCCGTCCAGGTCTTCCTTGTGGAAGATGAGCTGACCATTCTCGCTCAGTGCCACAGAGCACGCTTTTGTACTCGTCTCAATATGCAGGATGCAGGACATTCTTAGCTTATTGTTTATTTTCGCGCTGCAAATTTACTAAATTCTCGTCAAATTATTGTACATTTGCAGCAAAATTGTAAACAAATATGATTTTATCGATGACTGGATACGGCAAAGCCTCGGCCGAATTCCAAGGAAAGAAGATTACAGCAGAGGTTAAGTCACTCAACAGTAAGGCCCTCGACCTTTCAACACGCATTGCTCCCATCTATCGCGAGAAAGAAATGGAAGTGCGTGCGATGGTGACGCAGAGTCTGGAGCGTGGCAAAGTGGAGTTCAACCTATGGATTGAGCAACTGGAGCAGGCGGATGCCTGTCCCATCAATGCTGAATTGGTGGCAGCCTATTATCGCCAGATGCAGGAGATATCGAAGAAGTATGACATTCCTGAGCCAGACGATTATTGGCACACCATCATACGAATGCCTGAGGTGCTCTCTCGCAATGAAGCCCAGCAGGAACTCTCCGACGAGGAGTGGCAAGTGGCGCAGGGTGTCGTGCAGAAAGCTATCGACCAACTCGTTGCATTTCGTCGGCAGGAGGGTGAGGCACTGCAGCATAAGTTCGAGGAGAAACTCGACAACATTGCCGCTTTGCTTGCCAGCATTGAGCCCTACGAGAAGCAGCGTGTGGAGAAGATTCGCCAGCGCATCACCGATGGACTTGCCTCGATTCCTGATGTGGAATACGACAAGAACCGACTCGAGCAAGAGATGATTTACTACATCGAAAAGCTGGATATCAACGAGGAGAAACAGCGTCTGGCGAACCACCTTCAGTACTTCCGCAAGACGATGGAAGAGGGGCACGGACAGGGCAAAAAGCTCGGTTTCATCGCTCAAGAGATGGGCAGAGAGATCAATACCACAGGTAGCAAAAGCAACCAGGCTGAGATGCAGAACATCGTGGTCAAGATGAAGGACGAGCTCGAGCAGATTAAGGAACAAGTGTTAAATGTAATGTGATATGGGGAGGATTCTTATCTTTTCAGCTCCTTCTGGGAGTGGCAAGAGCACAATCGTGAATTACCTGATGAAGGAGCATCCTGAGTTCAGGCTCGCTTTCAGTGTAAGCGCTACCAGCAGGCCACCTCGAGGCAAAGAGCAGGATGGTGTGGATTACTATTTCCTCACGCCCGATGAGTTCCGTCGCCATATTGAGCAGGACGATTTCCTCGAGTATGAGGAGGTTTATGAAGGCCGCTTCTACGGCACCCTCAAGTCGCAAGTGGAGGAGAAACTGGCTGCGGGCATGAACGTGGTGTTCGATGTCGATGTGAAAGGCGGCATTAACATCAAGAAATACTATGGCGACGATGCCATGAGTGTCTTCATCCAGCCACCTTCTGTTGCTGTCTTAAGGGAGCGCTTGATAGCCAGAAATACCGATGAAATGGCGCAAATTGAACAAAGATTGGCTAAGGCTGAGTACGAGATGACGTTCGCCTCGCAGTTCGACCGCATCCTCATAAACGACGACCTCGATGTCGCAAAACAAGAGGCGGTGGCATTGCTGAATGAGTTTCTCCAGGTGAGTCCCCAAACGGGCCGCACTTAGTTCCTCAACAAGGTATACCTCTTTGCCCAACAAGGTATACCTCTTTGCCCAACAAGGTATACCTTTTCGCCCAAAGAGGTACACCGATTTTTCAAACAACCCGAAAGGCATGATGCAATGAGTACCGTTACAGGCATATATGGGGGCAGTTTCAACCCCATTCACGAAGGGCATCTTTCCCTGGCTAAGGCTTTAGCGGAGAGCGGTCTGGTGGATGAAATGTGGCTGCTCGTCTCGCCACAGAACCCGTTCAAGGTCAATGCCGACTTGCTCGACGACGAGGAAAGATTGAGGTTGGCTCGACTGGCTGTGGCAGATGTGCAGGGCGTTGAGGTTTGCGACCGCGAGTTTTCCCTGCCGCGTCCTTCTTATATGTATAATACGTTGCGTGCGTTGAGCAAGGAGCACCCAGATCGGGAGTTCGTGCTGGTCATAGGTGCAGACAACTGGGAGCGCTTCCCCGATTGGTATCGCAGCAAGGCAATTCTCTCCCAATATCGCGTCATCATCTATCCCCGGCCAGGCTATACGCTCGAGAAAGTGCCTCGCAAAGTGACCATAGCCAATACGCCGTTGCTTGACATCAGCAGCACCGAGATTCGTAGCCGCATTGCGAATGACCCTGATTACGATGGAGATGGACTTCCTGCTGCTGTTTGGGAAGAAATAAAGGCAAAAGGTTTGTATAATTCGCAAAAAGCAGTATCTTTGCAGCCTGAAAATAGAAGAAACTAACTATGAAGTCAAAAGGAATACTTTTGCTAATGCTCTG
>ODAI012374527.1_pt1 | contig 11083 bp, 7 predicted proteins | sample 1539321 | NCBI WGS metagenome assembly ODAI01 (sample SAMN02144231, study PRJEB22623) | gut metagenome | biome: sheep rumen | host: Ovis aries | place: New Zealand | reverse complement strand
GAATCAGCAGATGCATCCGGGTGATGGGCACCTGGCTGTATGGCGGCAATCCGGAGGAAGCTCTTCAATCCGAAGAGATGGTTCGCCGCGTGCGCGGGTATGTTGAGGACGGAACCTTTGACGCGCTGGCGGCAGACATGCTGTTGAATACAGAGGGAGCGGTATTGCTGCATACGCTTCCGTCAGATACCATCGGGGAGGAAAAAAGACAGAAAGAGAAGGAACGGATTCACAGGTCGGTTTCAGAGATGTCCGACAGGGAACGTGCGGATATGGACAACCTGATTCGGGAACTGGAGGAATGGCAGGGAACTCCTGACAGGGAGGAGGACCTGGCTACGCTTCCACAGTTAAGGAAGGAAGACGCGGACATTTCGCCCGAATGGACGGAAACAGAGACCGTGACGAAGAACGGGGTCAGAATTCTCATTCACAGGCTTCCGTGCAACGGGACTGTGCATCTGAGGGCATATTTCAAACTGACGGATCTGACGCTGGGGGAACTGACGCAGGCATCCCTCTTTGCAGGCATGCTGGGGAGGCTTCCCACCCGGAAATATGACGCACTGAAACTGCAGCAGGAAATCAAAAGATGTACGGGGAACATGGGGTTTGCCGTGGTTCCGCGTACCCGGGCAGGAGAGGAGGAAACCTGCACACCTACACTGACGGCGTATGTCAGCGCACTGGAAGAAAACGCGGAGAAAGCGGAAGAACTTCTGGCGGAGGTACTTGGGAATACGCTTCTGGACGGGCAGGAATCGCGTATCATCGATATCATGAAGCAGAATGAGATGGGCGCAAGGGAGCGCATTATCAGCGCAGGTCATACCATCGCGGCCAGAAAGTGTCTCAGCAGCTACAGTGCGGAAGGAGCGGTGAAAAACGCCCTGGATGGCGAAGGCGCGATACGCTATATTCACTCCTTTGCGCTGAACCCGGAAAAAGCAGTGAAGGAATTTGTGCAGACAGCCGGAAAAATCCTGAAGGAGAGCATTTGCTCCGCAAGAATGACGGTGAGCGTCACATCGGGAGACGATATGATCCCGGAAGGGCTGGCAAACGCGTTTCCGAAAGGCAGCACCATTCCGGAAACGGCCGTGTATCGGGAAGAAGCATGCCCTGCGGCGGGTTTTCTGATTCCTGCCCAGATTGGCTTCGCGGCAAGGGGATACAGACTGAGCCGGTGCGGCATGCGGTTCTCGGGCTCCATGTGGCTGGCCTGCAGCATTCTGTCGCTGGGGTATTACTGGAACAGAATCCGGGTTCAGGGAGGCGCATACGGCGCCGGGATCCAGATGGACCGGACGGGAAATGTGTTCTCCTATTCTTTCCGGGATCCGACTCCCGGGAAGACGCTGAAGGCCGACGGGGATGCTGCCGCATTCCTGAAGGACTTTGCGGAAAGCGGAGAACATCTTGACGGATATATCATCTCTGCGCTGAATGAACTGAACCCGCTTCTGTCGCCGAGAGAGAAGGGCACTCTGGCGGATGCACGGATGCTGACCGGATACACCCGGGAGGAAAGCGAGAGGATCCGGAAAGAAGTGCTGAACACCACCCCGGCACAGCTTGCCGCCTGCGGGGAATGGCTGAACCGCTTTGCGGCGGAAGGAAATGTGTGTGTGACCGCGAACCGGGAGACTCTGAAACAGTGCCCGGGTCTTCAGATCAGGGATCTTTAAGCGCGCAGGAGGGATCGGACCGTGAGAAAGGCTTTAAGACTGGCGGCAGTCATGGCGCTTTGCGCGATACTCGGCGGATGCTCCGGCGTCAAAGAAGCGGAGTATAAACAGGACTCGGTTGTAGTGGGCTTTTCGCAGCTGGGGTCTGAAAGTTCCTGGCGCATTGCCAACACGAAGAGCATGGAAGAGGCCGCAGAGGAGGCCGGGTACGGCCTCATGATGGAAAACGCAAATCAGAAGCAGGAACGGCAGATCGACTCAATCCGATCCTTTATTGCCTATCAGGTGGATGTGATCGTCTTTTCCCCGATCGTTGAAAGCGGATGGGACAACGTGCTGAAAGAGGCGAAAAAGGCAGGAATTCCGGTCATCCTGATGGACCGGATGATCGATACGGAAGAGAACGATCTGTATACGGCCTATATAGGGGCGGATTTTTACGCGGAAGGCCGCCGGGCGGGAGAATATCTGATCAGAAAAGCAGATGCCATGAAAGCTGAACATCTCCGCATTGCGGAGATCAGCGGAACGATTGATTCCACACCGATGCGGGACCGGCACAAAGGGTTCATGGATGTCATATCCGGCGATCCGCGGTTTACGGTGGTCGACAGCATCAGCGGGGATTTCCTTCGCTCCAAAGGGGAGGAATGTACCTATCGGCTGCTGGAACAGTACGGAGCGGAAGGGATCGACGTGATCTACTCCCACAACGACTCCATGACGCTGGGAGTTCTTGACGTTCTGGAAAGAGAAGGAATAGAACCCGGAAAAGATATCATTCTGATTACGGTGGACGGGGAAAAGGATGCTGTGGCTGCGCTCAGGCAGGGGAAAATCAACTGCGTTGTGCAGTGCACTCCGAATCTTGGCACTTCCGTGATGGAACTGGTCCGGAAATGGAAAAACGGTGAGAAAGTGAACGGCATCTATCATCCTGACGAAGGGATGTTCACGGAGTTTGACGACCTGTCCGATCCTGCGGTGGAGGGATTCTGAAATGATCCGGAGAAAAACCACCGGGATTTCCGAGGAAATACGGCATTCCGTTTCCATGATCGCGGTGCTGCTGGTGCTTCCGGTGCTGGTAGGCGTCGTGGTTATGGTCTCCTACATTACCCGGTATCAGGGAATGATTCAGCGAATGAATACGGTGGCTGAGCTGAAGCCGGCGCTGGAGTCGGAAATAGAGGAGGATCTTTTTGCGGTAGCGGCAGGAAGAATCGCCTTTGAGCAGAGCGGTGTGATACGCTCCATGAACACGATCAACACAACGCTTGACCAGCTGACGGGAGAAACGAAAGGAAACGGCCGTCTGCATCTGACAATCGCGCGCAGAACCATGGACACGCTGAACCAGTATGTTATGCAGGTGCGTGACGGAATGACAGAGCGAAGGCCGGTAGCAGAACTGGAAATTATCGTGGATGAAGTAAGAAAAATCTGCCGGCTGGTGACCGATATGCTGAACGATTTTATTTCAGAGGAAATTTCCGGCGCTGCTGCAGAGAGTAAACGAATCTATCAGTGGATGTGGATCACCGCGGGAGCTGAAATCTTTCTTCTGGCTGCCGCCGTCCTTTACAGCAGGAACACCCGGGTCAGACTGACAAGCTCCATCCGGAATGCGGTAAGCTCCATGGAATCCACGGTTCGCCGGATCGCAGAAGGGCAGTTTGACAATCGGGTCGGAGAAACAAATGTGGAGGAAATGCAGGAACTGGGTGAACAGATCAACGAGATGGCAAACCAGCTGGAAACGCTGATGAAGGAGACGAGGAAACAATCGGATCATCTTGCCAAAGCGGAACTCCGTACAATGCAGGCACAGATCAATCCCCATTTTCTGTACAACACACTGGATACGATTGTCTGGCAGGCGGAATCCGGAAAAGGGGATGAGGTTGTCAGGCTGACCAGAAACCTGAGCGATTTTTTCAGGATTTCCCTGTCGTCCGGAGCAGACTGGATTCCTGTCACGCAGGAAGTGAAGCATGTTACAGCTTACCTGAGCATTCAGAAGACACGGTACAGAGACATACTGGATTATCAGGTGGATGAGTGCGAGGGGCTGGAAAATGTATATATGCCAAAGCTTTTGCTCCAGCCGCTGGTGGAGAATGCACTCTACCACGGAATCAAAACGAAACGGGGCGGCGGCAGAATTGAGGTGCATGTCCGCAACGGCCGGGGAATTCTGACGTTTGAGGTTCGTGACAACGGAAAGGGCATGACGGAGGAGGAACTTGCGCAGGCAAGGGCCTTGCTGCAGGAAGAAAACCCAACGGTTCAGAAAGCAATGGAACCCGGAAAAACCGGTTTCGGGCTGCGGAATGTCGATATGCGCATACGCCTGTTTTACCAGAAAAAAAGAGGACTGACGATTGAATCGGACAGGAACGGGACCACCGTCTCCTTCACCATTCCGATCAGAACCAGGGAGGAAATTGACGATGATGAAAGTCTTTCTCGTGGATGACGAGATCGCCATCCGGGAGAATCTGCGCAATTCTTTTCCATGGGAAGAAAAGGGATACCAGCTGGTGGGCGAGGCGCCTGACGGAGAAATGGCGCTGCCCATGCTTCGGGATCTGAACACCGATATTCTCCTTACGGATATCAGAATGCCCTTTATGGACGGAATGAAACTATGTGAGGAGGTTCAGCGGACCATGCCCTGGGTGGAAAGGATCATTCTGTCCGGGTATGATGATTTCGCATACGCACAAAAGGCGATATCCCTGGGAGTGCGCGAATACCTGCTCAAACCGGTGACCGCAGCGGAACTGGAAGCTGCGCTGAACCGGGTACGGCTGCAGATCGAGGAGAAGCGCAGAGAACGGGATAACCTTACGGCAATGCGGGAGCGTCTTTCCTCCGGAGGCCTGTTCTTACGGGATAAATTACTTGCTTCCCTGTTCACGGATGAAGGAAATGCCGAAGACGATGATGCGCTGCTCAGCCAGATGCGGGGCATGGGAATCAACCTGACAGCCGGATGCTATGCGGTGATCGATATTGCCTTTGACGCGGAGGGAGAAGCGCGCATGGCCTGCCGGAACGCCCTTATCTCCCTGGCGGATATGAGCGGAGGCGGCGTGTTTATATGCTCTGCCCCCAAGGGAGCACGCGCTCTGGTGCTGGGGGATAACCCCGGAGATACGGAAGAGCGAGCCTATTCTTTCGCAAACTCCGTAATTCACTATCCCGGGCTGAAGGACGCGGGTCATCTGCTGGTGTCTGTGGGGGAAACCGTACAGGATTTTCATGAGATCCGGAAATCCATGAAGAGCGCCCGGCATGTCAGGCACCTGCAGAACGCTGAAGGGCCGGTGGACCATATTGTTGTTGGCGTGAACGAACAAAAGGGGGCAGATCTGCCTCTGTCCGAAACGGACCTGAGTCCCCTGTATGAAAGACTGCAGTATGCATCCGCGGGAAGTGTGGAAGGCATACTTGCGGAGTATTCCGAAAGCCTGGATCCCGCGCTTGCGCTGGGGTATCTGCGGGTTGCCGTGCTGCTGGCCGCCCAGCGGATTATTCAGGAGGCAGGGGGGAATGTGAAGGACATTCTTTCAGAGGCACAGCTGGAGGATGCTCTCCACACGGAAGGGGAGGAAGGATTCCGGAAGCTGGCGGAACAGCTGCGGACCGCAATGGAGTTCCGGGACAGAAACGGAAAAGGATACGGGGATACGTCCATCGGACGTGCCCGGGCGTATCTGGCGCAGAACTTTTCGGATCCCAATCTGATGCTGCAGGATGCCGCCGATGAAGTGCATCTGTCGCAAAGCCATTTTTCCACGGTGTTCGCACAGGAAACAGGCCTTACATTTACACAGTATCTGACGGCGCTTCGCATCGGCAAGGCGAAAGAACTCCTGGAGACAACGGAAATGCGCTCATCGCAGATTGCGACAGAAGTGGGCTATAATGACCCTCATTATTTCAGTTACCTGTTCAAGAAAAACACGGGCATGACCCCGGGGGAGTACCGGAAGAACAGCCGGAACGAATAAAAATATACCGCCGCAGAAAGATTATGTAACAAACCCTGTACGACCACATGTCTTAAACGGATAAATTTCAACCAAATACAAAAAGCCTCTGTATTTCCGAAACGGAGGTTTTTTTCTATACTGTACCCAGCGTGGCAGGAATGCCAAAAATAAATAAACGGAGGATAGAACCATGAAGAAAATCATTGCTCTGGTACTTGCACTGGTAATGGTGCTTTGCGCTGCTTCGGCCCTGGCGGATGGCATCAAGGTCGGCATCATCAACCTGGATCCTGCCGAGTCCGGATACCGTGAGGCAAACGTAAAGGACATGAAAGACACCTTTACAGCAGAAAACGGATATGATGCGTCCTTTGTTACGGCTCCCACTTCGGACAAACAGCTGGATGCGGCACGCGGCTTCATCACAGACGGCGTGAAATACATCCTTGTTTCCGCTGCGGATGCTGACGGATGGGACGAAGTGCTGCAGGAAGCAAAAGATGCCGGCATCGGCGTGTTCCTTTTTGACCGCATGGTGAATGCCGATCCTTCCCTGTACACCGCCGCTGTTGTTTCCGACATGAACAAGGAAGGCGAAACGGCTGTGGCCTGGCTGGAGAGCCTGGGGCTGGAAGAGGACAAGATTCTGCACATCAAAGGACAGCTGGGAAGCGCTGCGCAGCTTGGCCGCTCCGGAGCTCTGGAAGCCAAGTGCGCCGCGGATGACAAGTGGACGATTGTTCGCGAAGGCACGGGCGGAGACAGCTGGGATCCGGAAGAAGCCCGCAAGATTGCCCAGGCCGCGATCGATGCGAACGAAGATTTCAACGTCATCTATGCTGAAAATGACGGCATGGCCAATGGCGCTGTGGAAGCTCTGGATGCAAAGGGAATCACCCATGGCGTGGACGGCAAGGTTGTCGTGATGGGCTTTGACTGCAATAAGTGGGCGCTGCGGAAACTGGCAAGCGGCGAATGGAACTACGACGGACAGTGCAGCCCCTTCCAGGCTAAGCTGATCGATGAAATGATCAAGAAGCTGGAAGCCGGTGAAGCAATTGAAGGCCTGAATGAGCTGAATCAGATCATCAACGAGGAAGTTGGCTTTGACGCCAGAGAAATCACCGAAGAAGACATCGAGAAGTATGGACTTGGCGAGTAATTATTCGGACTGATTTTCAGCGCGGTATGAACGTACGGATAGACGCGCGTTCATACCGCGCTTTCTTTCAAAACGGAGAGAAGAACCGGGGAGGCATTTCATATGGAAAAAGACACGGTTTTGACCATGCGCGGGATTACAAAGACGTTTCCGGGAACCAAAGCGCTGGATAACGTGGATTTCACGCTGAGAAAGGGAGAGATCCATGCACTGATGGGCGAAAACGGGGCCGGGAAATCCACGCTGATTAAAGTGCTGACCGGTGTATATCCCAAAGACAGCGGCTCTATCCATATTGAAGGTGTGGAAGGGGAAGCCCGTATTCACACTCCCCAGGATGCCCAGAATATAGGGATCAGCACGGTATATCAGGAGATCAATCTGTGCCCGAATCTGACGGTGGCGGAAAACATGTTTATCGGCCGGTACAAGGGATCACGGGTTCATTGGAAGGAAAATGAAAAGAAAGCAGATGAGCTTCTCCGGAACATGGGAATCCCGGCCCGCGCCGGCCAGGAACTCTCCCACTGTTCCCTGGCTGTACAGCAGATGGTTGCGATTGCCCGGGCTGTGGATATGCAGTGCAAGGTTCTGATCCTGGACGAACCCACATCATCCCTTGACGACAAGGAAGTGCAGATGCTCTTTTCATTGATGCGGAATCTTCGGGAAAAGGGAGTAGGCATTATATTTGTCACTCACTTTCTTGAACAGGTTTATGAAGTCAGTGACCGGATTACAGTGCTTCGGAACGGTCAGCTGGTGGGTGAATACCCGATAGCGGATCTTCCCCAGGTGGAACTGGTGGCACGTATGATGGGGAAGGATCTGGATACGCTGGCGGACCTGGAGGAAATCGGACAAAAAAATACTGCAGGATCTGAGACGGTTTATGAAGCAAAAGGCCTTTCCAGCAGTGAGAGCCGGCCTTTTGATTTCTCTATCCGGCGGGGAGAGGTAAACGGATTTACGGGGCTGCTGGGATCCGGAAGAAGTGAGAGCGTGCGTGCCATCTTCGGCGCGGACCGTGTTACGGGTGGAAAAGTCCGGGTGAAAGGAAAGAATGTTCAGATTGCGAAGCCGCGTGATGCCATGAAAGCCGGGATCGGATATCTTCCGGAAGACCGGAAGAGAGACGGAATCATTTCAGATCTTTCCGTGAGGGAGAACATCATTCTGGCCATGCAGGTCATGAAAGGCTTCTTCCATCCCATGAGCAGGAAGGAAGCGGAAAGCTTTGCAGATGAATACATCAAGGCACTGAAGATCAAGACTGCCAGTCAGGACACGCCTGTGGGAAGTCTTTCCGGCGGGAACCAGCAGAAGGTTATCCTGGCCCGCTGGCTTCTGACCCATCCTGATTATCTGATTCTGGATGAGCCCACCCGCGGAATTGACGTGGGCACCAAACTTGAAATTCAGAAACTGGTTCTCAGGCTGGCAGCGGAAGAAAACATGAGCATCACATTTATTTCATCGGAAATTGAAGAGATGCTGAGAACCTGTTCACGATTGATAGTCATGCGGGACAGGAACATTGTCGGAGAGCTGACGGGAAAAGAACTGAATCAGGTTTCCGTGATGAAGACCATTGCCGGAGGTGAGCAGTAATGCCTGTCAGGAGGAATTCAAGAGGAAAGCAGGGAACTTCCCAGCTGATTATTCCGCTGGCCGCGCTGGGAATCCTGATTCTGTTCAACCTTATCAGAGGGATTGTGATCGGTGATCTCCGCTTTTTCAGCATCGGGACCCGCATCAATAACGACGGAAATACCGTGCTTACAGGCAATCTGATCAGCATCATTGACGATGCCAGCGCCCTGGCAATCATTGCGATGGGAATGACGCTGGTGACAGCAGCCTGCGGAGGGCAGGACATCTCTGTCGGAGCTGTAGGAGCCATTTCCGGTGCTGTTTTTGTCAAAGTGCTGGATGCTTTCGGCCTGGACGCAATCTCCGTATGGACGATTCTGGCCGCTCTGGCGTGCGCAATTCTGGTGACCGTACTGTTTTCACTGTTTAATGGCACCCTTGTTGCTGTGTTCAGAATTCAGCCCATGATCGCAACACTGATTCTGTTCTCATGCGGACGATCCATTGCATATATGATTACAGGAAGCGCCACGCCGCAGCTGAATCATCCGCTGATCAACGCCATCGGAAAAACCATTCCGGGAATTCCCGTTCCCACACCGATTTTTCTGGTCATTATTGTGGCTTTATTACTGATGCTGCTTTTCAGACTGACAAATCTCCGGCTTTATACACAAACTGTGGGGATCAACCAGGGAGCGGCACGTTTGAACGGTATCAATCCAACGCTGATTAAACTGTTGTCTTTCGTGATCCTCGGCGTATGTGTTTCCATTGCCTCAATGATTCAGGTGTGCCGGCTGAATCAGCTTTCTCACAAAACGCTGCTGGATGCAATCGAAATGGATGCAATCCTTGCGGTCGCCATTGGAGGAAACAGCCTGGGCGGAGGAAAATTCCGTATATCCGGAACGGTCCTCGGGGCATATATCATTCTGATGCTGACGAACACATTGAATGACATGAGCGTAAAGCCTGATTCCATAAAGGCTTATAAGGCCATTGTCATCATTATCATTGTCATTGCAGGCTCTCCCGCTATCAAGGACAAGATCACGATGCTGCTGAACAGAATGCGTTCCGGACGCAATACGATGATCAGGGAGGCAAAATAACGATGATGCAGAAAATGAGCAAACGAATGGATAAAAGCAGGGAGCCCATGAATAATACACGGCTTCTGATGCTCATTGCGATATCCATTTTTATTCTGATGTACGGAACGGCGATGCTTGCCATCGGAAAGAGATTCCTGAATACGCAGGAAATCTTTAATCTGCTGAACAACAATGCTTACCTGGTTATTCTTGGATGCGCCCTGACCATCGTCATGATCAGCGGCGGGATTGATATCAGTGTCGGCGGCGTAGTTTGTCTTTCAGCCATGAGCTGTGCCAAGTTTATGCAAAGCTCCGGAATTGAGGGCCCTATGGGCGTGATTCTGTCATTGCTGATTGCACTGGGAATCGGGCTGCTTTTTGGCCTGGAACAGGGATTTCTGGTAAGTTACCTGGAAATACAGCCGTTTATCGTAACATTGGCCGGTATGTTCCTTTCAAGAGGCGTGACAACAATGATCTCCAGCGAGAATGTACCGATTAAGCACGAGGCGTTTCTTGCAGTAAAAAAAGTCTCGCTCCAGATTCCTTCCCTGGGGAAAATTGAGCTGGGAGCTCTTGTTGCACTGGGCGTGCTGATCCTTATGTTTCTTCTGCTCCGGTATCATAAACTGGGCAGAAACATCTATGCTTTGGGCGGAAATCAGCAAAGCGCACTTATGCTGGGTATCAATGTAAAGCGTTCACGCTTTCTGGCTTATGTCATCAGCGGACTGCTCAGCGGTCTTGCGGGATATATCTTTATCATGCATTCTGCTTCCGGCAAAACAAGCATAGGACTTCGGAGCGAGATGGACGCGATTGCAGCCGCAATTATCGGCGGGACGTTGCTGACCGGCGGAGTTGGGAATGTTTTCGGTACATTCATCGGCGTAATGATTCTCTCCACGATTCAGGAGATTATGGCGGCCAGCAAGGTTCAGGAGTCCTACTGGCAGGAGATAGCCAGCGGAGCCATGCTGGCACTGTTTATTCTGATGCAGAGCGTCGTGCTTTCTCAGCGGGAAAAGAGAGTTCAGGCGGCCGGCCGGAACAGGATCAGAAAAGAATAAGCAAGATGAAAGGAAACAAAAAAGCTGCCGAAGGTTCGGGCAGCTTTTTTGTCTGAAAAGGGGAAACAGACAAGTGCTTTCCGGAGAAAGACATTATTCCCAGATCTTTCGGCCGTGAGCGTCTTTCACTCCGGACAGCCGGTAAAAGAAGGTATTAATGATGTCACACCATTCTTTCGCGTTCTGCAGCTGCTTTTCCATCCGGTCCAGAATCACTGCCCGGTCCGGCTCCGGAAAAGGCAGAGAACGGATGGTTTCAGCCATGGAGACGGTTTCAGCATATCCCTGGAAATGGTCGTCGTAGATTCGCTGAATCAGTGTCCTGCCATCCTTCATAACGAAGGAATACGGGAGACGGTGGAAGAAGAGGAGATACAGATCCGGGCAGGATTCAGGATCACCGTAACGCTCCTGAATATATTCCGGATACTGGAGCAGATAACCTGTTCCTGCGGCGGTACGATCGATT